>Ga0310811_10000255_pt1 | contig 76052 bp, 67 predicted proteins | sample YCmetagenome_FD_207642 | JGI IMG/M metagenome (GOLD analysis project Ga0310811, IMG submission 207642) | Soil microbial communities from experimental microcosm in Duke University, North Carolina, United States - YC | ecosystem: Engineered > Artificial ecosystem > Soil microcosm > Unclassified ... | reverse complement strand
CTCGCGGCGATCGACCTGATCGGTCTCGACGGCTTCGAAAACGCGTATCCGCGCGAGTTGTCGGGCGGCATGCGGCAGCGCGTGGGCTTTGCGCGCGCGCTCGTCGTCGATCCGAAGCTGCTGCTGATGGACGAGCCGTTCTCCGCGCTCGACGTGCTGACCGCCGAAACGCTGCGCACCGACCTGCTCGACCTGTGGACGCAAGGCCGCATGCCGATCAAGTCGATGCTGATCGTCACGCACAACATCGAGGAAGCGGTGTTCATGTGCGATCGCATTCTCGTGCTGTCGTCGAATCCGGGCCGCGTGGTCGCCGAGATCAAGGTGCCGTTCCGGCATCCGCGCAATCGTCTGGACCCGGCGTTCCGCCGTCTCGTCGACGAGATCTACGCGAAGATGACGACGCGCGACGTCGAGGACGCGACGAAGAAGCGTCTCGAAGTGGGCAGCCGCCTGCCGGACGTGTCGACGAACCTGATGGCCGGCCTGATCGAAACCGTCGCGGCCGCGCCGTACCACGGCCGCGCGGACATGCCGGAGATCGCGCGCTCGCTGCATCTGGAAGTGGACGACCTGTTCCCGATCGCGGAGATGCTGCAACTGCTCGGCTTCGCGGACGTGCGCGAAGGCGACGTGCTGCTCACGCCGCCCGCGCGCGTGTTCGCGGAACTCGACACGCAGGCGCGCAAGACGATGTTCGCCGATCATCTGCTGCGGCACGTGCCGCTCGCCGCGCGAATCAGGAAGGTGTTGAACGAGCGGCCCGGCCATCGCGCGCCGCGCGTGCGCTTCGAGCAGGAGCTGGAAGACGTGCTGTCGGACGTGGTGGCCGAGCAGACGCTCGACACCGTGATCGACTGGGGGCGCTACGGCGAGATCTTTTCGTACAACGACCAGACCGAGATCTTCAGTCTCGCGGACGTCGAGGCGTAAGCCCACACCGCACGCCGCTTTTGCGCTCGCTTTATTGCGGCAACGGCGCGGCGCCGTCGGGCGACGGGTTCGCCCATCCGGCCAGCTCGCGCGCGAGCAGCGACAGATCGAGCGGCTTCGGCAGCACGCGCAATCCGTCCAGTTCCGCGCCGACTTCGGAACTGCTGCCGTAGCCGGACATCAGCAGCACCCGCAGATCCGGCCGCTCGCGCCGCAGCGCGCGGGCGAGTTCGCTGCCGGACATGCCCGGCAGCGTCAGGTCCGTCAGCAGCACGTCGTACGGCTGGCGCGCCAGCAGTTCGAGCGCTTCCTCGGCGCTCGCCGCCGCGCGGCAGCGCAGCCCGAGCAGGCCGAGCAGCTCGCGCAGCGCGTCGCGCGAGGCGGCGTCGTCTTCGACCAGCAGGATGTTCGAATGCAACGGCGCGTCTTCGTGGCGGATCGCGTCGGTTTCGACGGGGTGCGCCGGCGCGTCCGCCTGCTTCGCGTGCGCCGCAAGCGCAGCCCGATGCGAGTCGATCACGTTGCGCACTTTCAGCGCGAGTTCGTCGCGGCGGTAAGGCTTGCTGAGCAGCGTGACGCTCGCATCGAGCTTGCCGTGATGAAAGATCTCGTTGCGCGTGTGCCCGGACGTGAACAGCACCGGCACCGGCGGCTCGCGTGCCGCCGCGCGTTTCGCCAGCTCGCCGCTCTTCACGTTGCCAGGCATGATCACGTCGGTGAACAGCAGGTCGATCGGCATGTCGCTGTGGATGAATTCCAGCGCGGCGTCGCCGTTCGGCGCGGTCAGCACCGTGTAGCCGAGTTGCGCGAGCATGTCGACGACGGTGAGCCGCACGTCCGCATCGTCCTCGACCACGAGGACCGTTTCGTTGCCGCCCGTCGAGGTCGTCGTGTGGCACGTCGCCGGCTCACTCGACTCCGCATCCTCGCAGCGCGGGAAATAGAGCTTCACGGTCGTTCCTTCGCCGACCGTGCTCTCGATCTGCGTATGGCCGCCGCTCTGCTTCATGAAACCGAACACCATGCTCAAGCCGAGGCCGGTGCCGTGTCCGTCGGGCTTCGTCGTGAAGAACGGCTCGAACGCGTGTTCGAGCACCTCGCGCGGCATCCCGGCACCGGTATCCGACACCGAGAACACCACGTAGTCGCCCGGCGACAACTCGACGCCGTCGCCGCAGTGCATCGCGTCGAGCACCGCGTTGTGCGCGCCGATGCGCAGCGTGCCTTCGCCGTGCATCGCGTCGCGTCCGTTGATCGCGAGATTCAGCAGCGCGTTTTCGAGCTGGTTGCGGTCCGCGAGCACGTTCCACAGATCGGGCGCGAGGTTCATGTCGATGCCGATCGTTTCGCCGAGCGCGCGATGCAGCATCTCGGCCATCCCGTCGAGCAGCCGGCGCGGATTGACGACCGCGGGCGACAACGGCTGGCGTCGCGCGAACGCGAGCAGATGGGCGGCGAGCTTCGCGCCGCGCGTGACCGCGTTCGCGGCGGCTAAGAGGCGGCGCTGCGCGGCGGGATGATCGGCGAGTTCGGACGCGAGCATCTGCAGATTGCCGTCGATGATCTGCAGCACGTTGTTGAAGTCGTGCGCGACGCCGCCGGTGAGTCCGCCGATCGCCTCCATCTTCTGCGCCTGACGCAACTGGTCCTCGACGGCCGCGCGCGCGGCGAGCGCGTTTGCGACGCGTTGTTCGAGCGTCTCCGTCAACTGGCGCAGCGCCTGCTCGGCGACCTTGCGCTCGTGGATGTCGATCAGCACGCCGGGGAAACGGTAGGGCTCGCCCTGCGCGTCGAATTCGCAGCGGCCGTTGGCCTGCGCCCACAGATAGGAACCGTCCGGTCGGCGAATCCGGTATTCGGTGCGATACGGCTCGCCGGTCGTCAGCGCATCGCGCGTCACGGCTTCGAGGTGCGTGCGGTCGTCCGGATGAATCTGCTCGGTGATCCGCTCGCGCTCGATGCCCGCGAGCGCCGTCGCGGGCGGCACGGAGAAGGTCCGTGCGAAACGTTCGTCGCCGCTCACGCGGTCGCTGCGGATGTCCCACACCCACGTGCCGAGCACGGCGCCCGTGTTCAACGCGAGCTGCAGGCGTTCGTTGGTTTCGTGCAGCGCGGCTTCCGCGCGCTGCCGCCAGCGTTCGGTCAGCACCCGCTCGGTGGTCTCGACGACGATCGCGAGCACGCCCGCGGGCCGGCCGTCGTCGCCGGCGACCGGGCTGTAGTACAGATCGAGCCACACCTCTTCGGGGTTGCCGTTACGCAGCAGCACGAGTTCCTTGTCGCGATACGACAGCGTGCCGCCCGCGAGGCAGGTGTTCATCACGTGACGGTTGAAGTCCGCGACTTCCGGCCAGCCGAGCTCGACCGGACAGCCGAGCAGATACGGATGACGCCCGCCCGCGAACACCGAGTAAGCGTCGTTGTAGACCATGTAGCCTTCCTCGCCCCACAGCAGGACGAGCGGGACCGGCGACGCGAGCATGGTCTGCACGGTGTTCGTCAGGCTGGCCGGCCACTGCCCGACCGGTCCGAGCCCCGTGGAGCTCCAGTCGAACGAGCGGATGCGCTCGGCCATCTCGCCGTTCCAGCCGGAGCAGTCGTGATGGTCTGCGAGGAAGGACATGGCTTCGCTCCGGGCTGACGTCGTGGTCGAACATTGTAGGTGACAACATGCCGCGCCGCCGGGCACGCCATCGGAGCGGGGGAGCAAGGCGCGTGCCCCGGCCAGCAGAACGACGGCGCGGCAAAGGTGAGCCGGAACGGGAACGCTCGGCGCATGCCCGAGCGCGATTTCGGCTGCGCGCGTAGGTCATTGATTGGACGGAAAAGTCCGCCGCGCCTTCGCTCGCGGCAAGCCGGCCGCAGCGGCTTCAGGTGAGGGTTTTCGGGAGCGGTGGCGGTGAGTCGCGGTGTCGGCCCGCACGCACCGGCCGAAGCCGGTGCATACGCCGCCGCGGTCGTTATGACAACGACGGCTTGCTGCCGGGCGACGTGCCGCGGGCGTCGGTCGTCGACCCGGACGGCGATTCGTCGTGGCTCGGCGCGGGGGCCGGTTTCGATGCGCGCTTCGACGCGGGCGCGGCTGGCGCGGACGCGGAAGCGGTGGAAGCGGCCGAAGCCGCGCCGTCGCTCCCCGGCACGCCGATCACGAAATTGCGCTGCGGATTCGCGAGTTCGATGCCGCGCTCCGCGAAGCGATCGAGCACGCGCCGGTTGAACTCGCGCTGCACCGACCAGCGCGTCGAGTCCGTGCACTGGATCTGCCCGACGAGCGTCACGTTCGCGCCGTCCACCTGGTCGACGCCCCAATACGCGAAGTCGCTCAGGATGCCCTTGCTGAACGCGTCGTCGCGGCGCAGTTCGTCGCCGATGTCCTTCAGCGTATCGACCGCGCGCTTCACATCCGGGCCGTGCGCGATGATCACCTTCACCGCCGCGTTGCCGATCCCGCGATTCGTGTTGTTGACCGTCGTGACGGAGCTGAACGGCACCGTGTACAGCGAGCCGTCGCCGCCGCGCAGACGCACCGTGCGAATCGACAGGAACTCGACGGTGCCCGACACGCCCGCGACGGTCACCCAGTCGCCGACCTGCATCGCGTTCTCGGTCAACAGGAAGATGCCGGTGATGAAGTCCTGCACGAGCTTTTGCGAGCCGAAGCCGAGCGCGACGCCGAAAATGCTCGCGCCCGCGACGAGCGGCCCGGTGTTCACGCCGAGCTGGCTCAGCGCGGTGAGCCCGACGACCACGATGATCGCGACCAGCAGCGACGTGCGCAGCATCGGCAGCAGCGTGCGCAGCCGGGCGGCGCGCACGTAGTCGCCGGCGTCGGTCCAGTTCTGCAGACGCCGTTCCGCGCCGACGTTCACGGCCTCCCAGATCACGATCGCGACGACGATCGCAATCGCGATCGTGGTCAGCGCCGAGCTGAGCAGCCGGCCGACCTGCGCGCTGATGAAGAACCGCCCGATCGCAATGCCCCACACGTGCAGCAGGATGTCGAGCGTGACGATCCAGATCGCGATCGTCACGATGCGGCGCAGGATCGGGTAGTAGCGGTACGCGCGGCGCTGGCCGATGGTCATGTTCTCGCGGCTGCCGAGCGGATCGAACACGCGGCCGAGCGCGCCGAGCGCGACGATCGCGACGACCCGCGCGGCGAGCAGCACGGCGACCGACAGGCCGCCCTTGCGCATCAGCGCCGGATAGCCGCCCTGCACGTCGAGCGCCCACACGAACCACAGCGCCATCACGATGAAGACGGCGACGCCGGCCCACACGTCGGCGAACCAGTGCGCGAGATATTCGAACGAGCGGCTGCGGAACTTCGTCTGGCGGATCGTGAGCGCGACCGGCTTGCGGCACGCGAGTATCGCGATCGACAGCATCACGTGTGCGACGAGCGCGACCGCCTTCACGAGCGCGAGATGCGCGTCCTCGGTCATGCCGAGTTCGACCGCGGCATTCAGCGCGCCGCCGATGCCGCCGACGATCACGAGCCACGTCGCCCAGCGCTGCGCGAAACGCGCGGAAGCGTCGGTCAGCGGCACGAGCCGCAGCGATGGCGCATCGGGTGCGAACAGCAGCGAGCACACGACGAGCACGACGCGGCAGATCACGTACGTATCGATCAGATCGCCGGTTGCCGCGGCGGGGGCGTCGTCGTCGGGGCCGTTCATCAGCGACAGGATCCCGCCCGCGCACAGACCGAACGCGATGACCGGCACCAGCGTGAGCAGCGCGGCGAGCAGCGCGGCGGGCAGGCGTTGCAGCAGCGTCCAGTGACGCGCGCCGAGCAGGCGGTGACGTTCGCGCCGCGCGCGCGATTCGGCGCTCTCGCGGTCCGGCTCGGCGGCGGGCGGGGCGATCGCATCGGCGGCGGCCTTCGCATCGTCGCCCGACGCGGCGGTCTGCGTTGCGGATGCGGCAGCTGCCTCGGCCTGCGCGGTCGCGTATTGGTCGGTGGGCGGCGCGTCCGCGCGGTCGCTTGCTTCGTGTGCGCGCGCGACGGCCTGCGCGCGACGCTCCGCGTCCCGCGCTTCGTCCCGCGCGTGGCGTTCGGCGGCTTTGCGCCGGTCATCGGCGGAACGCGCGGCCATCGACGCAATGCCGCGCATCGGCTTTTGCACGAGCCGGCGAATCAGCCACTCGACGATCAGCGCCGGCGCGAGCGTCGAGAGCAGCACGCGCAGCAGGTCGGTCAGCAGCGCGTGGCCCTCCGGCGTGTGCAGTTTGCTCGTCCACCATGCGCGCGCGGAACTTAAGTCGGACAGCGCGAGCTGCGAGTGCAGCAGATGCTGGCCGATCATCCGCGCGCTGCGCGCCGCGTGCGACGACAGTTGCAGCACGAGGCCATTCGAGCGCAACGCCTCGACGAGCGGCGCCGACGCGCTGGCCGGCGCCGATGCGCCCGCGGCCGGACTCGCGGCTTCGGGCGCGGACGCGGGCGTCGCGAGCGCGCCGGCCGCTGCGATCGCGCGCAGCGTGTCCTCGATCTTCGCGCGTTGCGTAGGGTTGTCGAGCATCTGCAACGCGGCGTGCGCCTGGGCGGGGGTCAGTACGACCGGCGCGGCGGGATTGGCGGGCGCGGGGTTCGCCGCTGGCGGCGCGGCGGCAGCCGGCGTTGCGTTGAGCGCGCACGCGAGCAGGCTGAGGATCAGCGCAAATAGCCACGGAAAAACGGGCCACTGAAAAATGGATCGGGAAGAGTCGGAAGCGGAAGTCCTTGGCATGAATGGATCGTGTTGTGCGCCGATGGCGGAGTTGCCGGAATCGCCGGCCGGCGTGCGGCCGCGGCGAACATTCGATGCGCCGTCGCAATTTTTGTGCCTCGAATGCGGGAGGACAGCGCGGCGTGCGTGGGAACGACAAGTATGCCGTGTAAAGCTTTCGATGGCGTTATCGGTGAGCTTCTACGGGAAGCGACCCGATAAACGTTTGCGTCATGATGCCTGGTGACCGAGCGCGTCGAAGGCGTCAGTCAGTTCGTCGCGATTCGTCGGCCGCACGACGCGTGCGACTTCGACGCCGTCGCGCAGGAACACGAGCGTCGGCCACAGCTTCACGCGAAACGAACGGCCGAGCGGACGGCCCGGACCATCCTCGACCTTGATGTGACGAACGCCCGCGTGCGGCGCGAACGCATCGGCGATCAAGGGCTGCGCGCCACGGCAGTAACCGCACCGGTCGGTGCCGAACTCCAGCACGGCGGCGCCGCTGAGCGAATCGACTTCGGTGCGCGTCGGCGCGGTCGTGGCATAGGGGGCGGTGGCACTCATTGCGATTCCTTTCGGGGAGATGCCTTCTACGATACCGCATCGTTTCGAAGCATTCAGTACGTGCCTCGATCGATGCGTCAAACGACAGGTGAGCTTTTTCAGGACCGACGACGGCGGGCACACGGCGAGCGGGCTCGCCATGCGACGCGGCCGGCGGACGTTTTCGTCACACGACAAAAAACCCTTTAAAACAAGGGCTAAACGCTGCGCGGCGCGTGGCATCGAGAGCGGATCGTCACCGCATTCGAACGAAGCGCGCGGCCGCTCCGTCGTCAAGGTGAGCCTTTTCAGGAGCGACCGATGCCGGGCGCCGGCGACGCGTGTTGTCCGCGTGGCGCAGTGTGTCCGCCGTGCACGGTTTCAGCTTTAACCCTTGTTTTAAAGGGCTTTTTGAGCGGAACGGCCGGTGATCGATATGACGCGAATGCAATCGACGGACGCGCGTACCGCGGCAAAGGTGAGCTTTTGCGGGGGCGAGAAGGCGGGCTGAATGGACGGCTGCGCGCGATCGGTATATAACTTCACGGCAGGATTCGTTCGCATTCGCCCAACACGGAGAAACCGTTCATCATGACAAGCGATGATTCGCAAAAGCCGGAAACGAAGCCGCAGGATCGTCCGGACCTGGAGAATCTCAACGCGGCGCTCACGCACGTCGATCAGGGCGTGCAGTCGGGCAGCATCGCGGCGGGGGCAGCAAAGGGGATTGTGTTCAGTCTGATCGAAACGCTGGGTGCGCTGGTCGGCGATCCCGACCTGCCCGAGCATGCACGCTCCGGATACGAAGGGTTGCTCGAAGCGGCGCGCGAGTTGCGCGCGAAACTCGAGCGTTGAGCGCCGGCGCAACGTTTGCGCTGATCGCCGCGCGAGCACGCGTAGCGTCACGCGTCGCTCAACGCGGCCTTCAGTGCCACGGGCGCCGCGCCGATGTCGAGTTGCGGCGTACCGTGCCAGTCTGCGCAACGCTGCAGCGCGCGTCGCAGGTCGCTCGCCAGACGGCCGCTGACGCGCACGCCCGCCTCCAGATGCAGCGACTTCACCTCGAAAACCCGTTGCGCCCGATGCGCCTTTGCATCGACGCGTCCCACGAGCCGGCCCCGGCTCAGAATCGGCAGCACGAAGTAACCGTACTTGCGCTTCGCGGCAGGCAGGTAGCATTCGATCGCGTAGTCGAAATCGAATAGCGCGTTCGCCCGCTTGCGATCCCACACGACCGGATCGAACGGAGAGAGCAACGTCGTGACCGTCGACGCGAGCGTGCCGTTTGCCGCGTCGTCGATCAGCGCGGCGACGTCGCGATGCACGAACGCGTCGTGCTTCCAGCCTTCGACGCGCATCGGCTGCAACTCGCCCGTGTCCGCGAGCGCGTGCAGCGCGTCGGCATACGATCGACGCGGCAGCCGGTAATAGTCGGCGGCCCAATCCGCGCGGACGATGCCGAGCGCCCGACACGTGCGGCGCAGCAGTTCATGCTCCGCGTCGGCGCGCGGCGGCAGATCGCGCGCATCGTCCCAGTGCGGCAGCACGCGCTGCGTGACGTCGTACACGCGCTGAAACTGCCTTCGCTCGGCGACCATCAGTTCGCCGGTCGTGAACAGCACTTCGAGATGCCGCTTCTCGGGTTTCCAGTCCCACCAGCCATTGCCCTTTTCGCCGGACGCGCGCGCGAAATCGGCGGACCGTACCGGCCCGTTCTCACGGATGCGCGCGAGCAGCGCGTCGATCTCGCGGCCATGCTGCGCGTGCCACTTCGCCGCGTATTTCCAGCCCATGCCGACAGGGTCGAGCATCCGGTGACGCAGCAGCCGGTAGTCGTCGATCGGCACGAAACACGCTTCGTGCGACCAGTATTCGAACAGACGCCGCTCGGCCAGATGCTCGTCGAGCCACTGCGGGTCGTATGCGCCGATCCGGCTGAACAGCACGAAGTAAGGACTGCGCGCGACGACGTGAATCGTGTCGATCTGCAACTGTCCCATGCGCCGGATCGCGTCGAGCACGTCGTTCTTCGTCGCCTTGCGGCGCGGCGGCGCGAGGAGTCCTTGCGCAGCGAGATGCAGCGTGCGCGCAGCCGCGACCGGCAGGACGACCGGTGCAGACGAATGCGACGGCGGCGAGCCGGAAGCGGGCGCCGCGCAAACGTCACGCATGCGCGGCGGCCGCGCGCGTGGTCGTCGCGGCAAGCAGCTGATGAATCTGCGCGACCACCGCCGCGCCTTCGCCGACCGCCGCCGCGACGCGCTTCGTCGAGCCCGAGCGCGCGTCGCCGATCGCGTACACGCCCTCGACCGACGTCGCGAGATCGCACGACGACCCTTCGGGGCCGTTGCCGGTCATGACGAAGCCGTTCGCATCGAGCGCGACGCCGCAATTGCGCAGCCAGCCGGTGTTCGGATCGGCGCCGGTGAAGAGAAACAGATTGCGCGTGTCGAAGCGCGCGGTGCCGTCCTCGCATGGCGTCTTCAGATGGACCGACGCGAGGCCCGTTTCGTCCTCGTCGAGCGCGCCGATTTCGGTGTGCGGATGCACGGTCACGTTCGGCAGCGACGCGATGCGGTCGATCAGGTAGCGCGACATCGTCGATTCGAAGCCGCCCTTGCGGATCAGCACGTCGATATGGCGCGCGTGCGACGACAGGTAGACGATCGCCTGCCCGGCCGAATTGCCGCCGCCGACCAGCACGACGTTCTCGCGCTTGCACAGCTTCGCTTCGACCGGCGACGCCCAGTAATAGACGCCGCGCCCTTCGAGCCGGTCGAGGCCGCCGATCGCGGGCCGCCGGTAGACGGCGCCGCTCGCGATCACGACGGTCCGCGCGGACACCTCGCCGCTGCACGTTTCGAGCCGACGCGGAGTCGCATCGCAGCGCAGCGTGCTGACTTTCACCGGTATCGCGATGTGCGCGCCGAACTTCTGCGCCTGCACGAACGCGCGGCCCGCGAGCGCCTGACCGGAGATGCCGGTCGGAAACCCGAGATAGTTTTCGATCCGCGAACTCGCGCCGGCCTGGCCGCCGGGCGCGCGAGCGTCGAGCACGATCACCGACAATCCTTCGGATGCCGCATAAACGGCGGTCGCGAGCCCGGCCGGACCCGCGCCGACGACCGCCACGTCGTACACGCGCTCGCCGTCCAGTTCGGGCAGCAGGCCGAGGCACGTCGCCATCTCAGGCGTTGCCGGGTGATACAGCACCGAGCCGTCCGGGCAGATCACGAGCGGCAGATCCTCGGTGCGCGCGGCGAAGCGGTCGATCACGCAGCGCATGCTCGGGTCGCGCTCGTCGAGCACCGAATACGGATGACTGTTGCGCGACAGGAAGCCTTGCAGCGTGATCAGCGCAGGATCGTCGTGCAGGCCGACGAGAATCGGGCCGCCCGCACCCTTTTCGATCAGCGACACGCGGCGCAGGATCAGCGCGCGCACGATGCGCTCGCCGAGTTCGGCCTCCGCGATGATCGCCGCGCGCAACTGCTCGGGGCGGATCAACAGCGCGTCGACCGGTTCGAGCGCGAGGCCGTCGACGAGCGCCGGGCCGCCGGAAAGCTGCCCGACTTCCGCGAGGAACACGCCGCGTCCGTGCGCGCCGATCAGCTGTTCGCGCCCGAGGCCGTCGCGCTGCGAAATCTTCACCATGCCGGACAGCAGCACGAACATGCCGGGGCCGGTTTCGCCGGTGCGAAAGAGCAGGTCGCCTTCGTTCCAGTGACCGATCGCGCCGAAGCGGGAAAGCCGCTCGATCTCCTCGACGCTCAGCACCGGGAACATCTGGTGGCGGCGCGACGCGATCGTCGAATACGGCGCATCGGCGGGCGGCGGCTGCGTGTCCGCGTGATGGGTGTCGACGTCGACGATCGTGTCCATCTGACGGCTCTCCTTCGTTGCGGTTTTCTGCGGTTGTCTGCTGTCGTCTGCGGTCATGTTCTGCAGCCGACGGCGCGCCGCGCGCCGGGAAGCGCTACGCGCGGTGCGCGGGCCACGCGGTTTTGCGCGTAGCTTCTTCCACCGCGACGTCGGCGGCCGCCTGCGCGATCAGCGGTTCCAGCGTGCGGCCCGCGTCGCGCCACGCGTCGAGACCGCCGAGCAGCGGCACGACGTCGACGAAGCCCAGTTCGGTCAGTTGCTTCGCCATCCACGCGGCGGACACTTCGTTCGGACACGAGCAGTAGATCACGAGCTTTTGGTCGGGCGCGTATTTCGACGCGATGTTGTCGAGCTGCCGTTCGTCCGCGAAAATCGCGCCCGGAATGATGAACGGATCGAGCTTGCGCTTTTCGTGCGAGCGAATGTCGAACACGATCGGCGGCGTTTCGTTCTGCATCGCGCCGTACAGGTCGTCGACCGTGATGCGCGCATTGGCGAGCTTGCGAATCAACTGACGGCGACGCTGCCAGCGCCACGCCGCATAGAGCAGCAGCAGCCCGACGACGACGAGCGCCGCCGCGCGACCGAGGCGGCCTGCGCCGGCGAGCAGCATGTCGATCTGCGGCGCGAACAGCACGCCGATGATGAGCCCGGTGCCCGCCCACAGCGCGCCGCCGATGGCGTCGAACGTGATGAACTGGCGATACGGCGTGCGCATCGCGCCGGCCATCGGCACCGACACGATCGACAGCCCGGGGATGAACTTCGCGACCGCGAGCACGCGCACACCCCAGCGTCCGAAGAAGCGTTCCGTTTTCTTCACGCAGGTATCGCGCGACAGCGACAGCCTGCACAGCGTCTTCAGCGTATTGCCGCCGTAGAGTCGGCCGGCGACGTACCAGGCGCTGTCGCCGATCAGCGTCGCGAGGATCGACAGCACGAGCACCGATCCGACCTGCTGGCCGATCGATCCCGGATGCATGGCCGCCATTGCGCCGAACAGCACGAGCACCGGCATTGCCGGCACGGGCAATCCGAGCGAACTGGCCAGCACGTTGGCGAATACCAGCGCGGGCCCGTATTGCACGAGCAGCTCATGTAGCATGGGCTTAGTTACTGTAGTCGATGGAAAAGAGTGCGAAGCCGCCCAACGATTATGGACGCTATCGCCGCGCGTGCAAGGGATTCGTTGGCCCGTTGACAGCGTCTCCATGCGACGCATATCGATCGATTCATCGCTCGCCGCGCGCCGGCGATACGGCGGCACAACACTGATGCGCAAAACGAAACGCGCCGCCTCGATTCGGCGGCGCATTCGGAAAACGGGGCGCGTAGGCGGATGCGTGGTGGGTGCGTCAGGCGCCCCGAAAGAATCCGATCAGCGACTGTGCGATTCCCCCGGCAGCTCGGCGCCTTGTGCGCGAATGCAGGCGATCAGCTCGGCCGGCGTGATTTCGTAACGCACTTCGCGGTGGATGCCCGGTTTGCGCTCGTCGATCTCGATCAGCAGGATGCTTTTGCCGTCCGCCGTCGATTCGAGCCGCAGCGTTCGCAGTTCGCGTCCCGTTGCGTCGTCATGCTCGGTGAGCAGGGTCATGTTCCCAGAAGACCCGGTCGTGCGCATTTGATGTTGTCCTCGTGCGTGAAATGATCGGCTCATTGTACGGGGTCGCTCGCGCGTCGTCTGTCGAACAATGCGCGACGACGCACGCTGACGGCACTTTCTGGCATTGACTGGCGGTCGGCGAACCAGTGTAGCGCGAGTCCTGATTATTGTCGGCCGTTTCGCGCGCTCGCCGGGGCGTCGCGAGAAGACGTTCGTTCGTTTCTTTTTCGCTTTACCCACTTACACAAAAACGGCCCGCTGAGCGTCGCCCGGCAGGCCGATCAAACACACTGCTGTTACTTCGGGTCGGCGACCCTGCATGGCGAGGCGCTGACGGACTCATGATCTGCGACGCTGTCGGTGGGTGTCGAGATGGGAGTTCTGCCGATTCTTCATATGTTCATATCAATCGGCGAGAGCGCGCAGTTCAGGCGTTGTAGCGAGAGGAGGACCCTGACTCATCCCACTGCCGGCCGTTTATCACTCTCGCGGTTCCGCCGCACGATGCGAAGCCTCCCCGGCGGCTCGAAATACGTGCCGAACCTGACGAGCCCGGCCTTCTTGAGATGACAGGTCATCTCAAAGCTGACGAGGACGCCCGGGTCGTCGTTCTCGAGGATGTCGATGTCGACCGCCCGGATCCGTGGTTCGTAGACGAGCAGCGTTTTCTCCATCTGTCCGCGCAGCAGATGCGCCGACGCCGGAAGCGCCTTGTAGATGTTCGTCAGATCGGGCAGGCCATAGTCCGGCAGATGCTTGAGAGAACCGGCACGCGTATTCAGAATGCGGCGCACGTTGTCCATCACGCTCAGGACTTCGAGTGTGTTGTCGCCGTAAGCGCTCAGCGGCACACCGCCGATGTGGCCGCGCAGCATGTCGTAGAGAGAAGGACCTGGCATCGCGATTACCCGGCTGCGGTGTCTGCCGCTGCGGGCGAGCCGTCGACGAAGTCGATCGACAGATCGCCGCTGTCCGATCGGCTAAGCCTGATGGCGGCCGGCAGCGCTGTGTCGCCGGCGGACGCCATGCGTGTGAGCAATTCGCGCGAGAGCGCGGGCAAGACGCGCTGGTTCAGGTATGCGTCCACGTTCCGCGCGCCGGACTCTCGTGCGAGACACACTTCGGCCAGGGCTTCGACAAGCGCGTCGTCGCATGACAATTCGACGTCGTGCTGAGCACGCAGCCTGCCGGCAACCTTGTCGAGCTTCATGCGCACGATCGACTTCAGCGCGTCGACGTCGAGCGGCCGGTACACGAGCGTCTGGAACCGCGCGAGAAGGGCAGGCTGGAAATGCGCGACGAGCCGCGGACGGATGGCTTCGAGCAGGACGGCCTGCGCCATGCCGGGCTCGGCTGCGACGAGTTCATGAATGTCCTCGCTGCCGAGGTTCGACGTCATCAGAATCACGCAGTTGCTGAAGTCGATTTCGCGGCCCTCGCCATCGCGCATCGAGCCGCGGTCGAACACCTGGTAGAAAATGTCCAGCACGTCGCGGTGCGCCTTCTCGATCTCGTCGAGCAGGATCACGCTGTACGGACGTTGCCGCACGGCTTCGGTCAGGATGCCGCCGCGACCGTATCCGACGTAGCCCGGCGGCGAACCCTTGAGCTGCGAGACCGTGTGCGACTCCTGGTACTCCGACATGTTGATCGTCGTGAGCGCGGCCTGGCCGCCGAACAGCAGGTCGGCGAGCGCGAGCCCCGTCTCTGTTTTGCCGACGCCGGAAGGCCCGGCGAGCAGAAATACGCCAAGCGGTGCCTGCTCGTTCTTCAGTCCCGCCTTCGCGGTGCGCAGGCTTTCGGCGAGCGCGCCAATGGCGTCGTCCTGCGCAACCACGCGGGTGGCGAGCAGTTGTTCCAGTGAGAGCAGGCGGCCGAGTTCGTCGTCCAGCAGATCGCCGACCGGCACGCCGGTCCACTCGGCGACGACCAGGGCGACCGAACGTGCGTCGACGTCGGCGAATACTAGCGGCGTTTTCCCTTGTGCCATCGCGAGTGCATGGCTCGCGGCCTGCAGCGCGTCGGTGGAGGGCGTTGTGGCCGTATCGACAGCGCTGGTGTCCGCCGTGTCACGCGTTTCGCGCTGACCGATCAACTGGTTGACCAACTCCAGTTCCGACGCATACCGGGCTTCGCTGGCGTCGCGTTCCTGCCGCGCTTCGACAAGGGCCTTCCGCAGCGACTCAACTCGCGCTGTGCCGTCGTCGATCCCGGCGTTGCGGTCGGCCTCGAACGTCGAAAGTTCGAGTTCGAGCGCGGCCACCGCCGCGCGTGCGCGCTGGACCCCGGCGGGCGGCGACTCGAGTCCGATGCGCACGCGCGCGGCGGCCGTGTCGATCAGATCGACCGCCTTGTCCGGCAACTGGCGCGCGGGGATATAGCGCCGCGACAGCTTGACTGCGGCGACGATCGCCTCGTCGCGAATATGGACGCGGTGGTAGCGGGCGTACCGGTCGGCAAGCCCGCGCAGCATCAGGCAGGCGGCGGCGTCGTCCGGCTCGTCGACGCGAATGACCTGGAACCGGCGCTCCAGCGCCGCGTCGCGTTCGAAGTACTCCTTGTACTCGGACCAGGTGGTGGCCGCGATCGTCCGCAGTTCGCCGCGCGCCAAAGCGGGTTTGAGCAGGTTCGCGGCATCCGAGCCGCCGGCTGCGTTGCCCGCGCCGATCAGCGTGTGAGCCTCGTCGATGAAGAGCAGCACCGGCACGTCGGACGCCTGCACTTCGTCGATGACATTTTTCAGGCGCTGCTCGAACTCGCCTTTCACGCCCGCACCGGCTTGCAGCAGGCCGAGATCGAGCGTGAGGATGCGCACGTCGCGGATCACCTCCGGCACGGTGCCTTCTGCCACGCGAAGCGCCAGTCCTTCGACGAGCGCGGTCTTGCCGACACCTGGCTCGCCGACGAGAATCGGATTGTTTTTGCGCCGCCGTGCAAGCACGTCGATGACCTGCTGGATCTCGCGGTCACGGCCGAACACCGGATCGATGTCGCCGCGTTGTGCTTTTGCGGTCAGGTCGATCGCAAAGCGTGCGAGGGCTTCGCCGCCTGCGCTGCCGGATGCGTGCGCATGCGCAGCACCCGCAGTTCCCGATGAACCGCTGGCTTCAGCGGTGGTCGTGCCCTGACCGGGAGGCTCGCCCGAAACCGATGGTCGCGCTTCGGCGGAGGAAAGATCGAGCGCCGAGACGAGCCGCTGCACCTGGGCGGCGCTGAGTGTGAGCAGAGGCCAGGCTTCGCGTGCCCGCAACAGGTGAGGCGCGTCGGCGAGGGCCTGCAAGAGATGTGCGGAGCGGATGACCGGTTCGTCGCCGGTCGAAGCAAACAGCCACGCGCCCTGCAGCAGTTCGCCGAGCGCGGGCGAAAGGGCGGGCTTGCTGCGCAGATCCCTCGGTACCCGGTCGATGGTGTTGAGCAGCGCATCCCAGATCGTGTCGATGTCGATTTCGTAGCGGCGCAGCACGAGTGCGATGTCGCTGTCACCGTGTTCGAGCAGTTTCAGCAGCCAGTGTTCGATCGTGATCTCGCCCGCAAGACGTGCCTGGCACAGACTCGCCGCCGCTTCGAGCGCGCTCGCGCAGAGTGGATTGAGCCTGCGCAGCAGGGGCGAAACATCGCGGGGCGATCCTGGCTGGTGGCCGCTCGACATCATCATGGTGTGGGCTGTCCGCTCAGGCGGGAAACGGGACTCCCACCGGAAAGATTGAAGAGAGAACGCCAGTCCGGTCACGCGGACTGGCGAAAAAAGAGCTGGCCGTTCGATGCAGTGACGGTGTCGGGCCAGCCAGCTCCTGATCTACGCTGGACCGATGGCGCTTACGAGCGCTCGTTCCACGTGTCCTTGTGGATGATGTTGCCGTCCTTGTACGACCAGGTGATCGTCTCGTAGCGCAGCTCGACCTCTTCGAGGTGGTTATGCTTTTCGAAGTCCGGAATTTTGATGTCGAGCATCCTTGTGGGCGGTCCACCCTCAACCAGATCGCCCCGTCGCGGATCAGCACCCGGCGCACGGCGGGCAAGCTTTCTCGACTGCCTTCTGCGGAATCGAAGATCTGCGCGAGCGCGTCTCCCGTTACCAGCATCAGCGGCATGCGCACTCGCACGCCCAGCGGAAGTTCTGCGGTGATCGCGTCGAGTTCCGTCATCGTGGAGGCGTTGGCGGGGCGCGTCAGCCTGCGTCGCCGGGTGACAAACGCCACGGCGCCGAGCCACGCAAGAACGATGATCGTGCCCGCGATCCACGCGAGCGGCTGCCCGACGGGCGGCACCGTCGCAAGCACGATCAACAGGGAGCGCAGCGGCGAAGCTCAGCACGGTGCGCAGCGGATATCCCAGCCAGCCGGACATGTGAGGCTCCATCCGACTTAGGACTTCGCGTGCTGCAGGCCGGAAACCAGCATGGCCAGTGTGCCGTTCCAGACCGCATAGACGACACCGGCTACGACGCAGCCGAGCACGAAAATGCCCCACGGCGACAGTCGCCGGAACCAGTCGCCAATCCGTGCGCGTGAGTGGTCCACCGTGAACGCCGGCGGCGTGCCGCGACCGAGCCGCGTCAGCATCGCTTCGAGCGCGGTCACGATTTTCTGGCGCCCGTCTGCATCGACGACATGACGCCCGTTGAAACCGAGTCCCAGGATGGCGGCATAAGCTTCGAGCAACGACGCATTGGGCGCCGGCTCGCGCATCCTCGCGTCCAGCCGTTCGAACACGTGCGAACCCGCGTCGTGGCGACTAGACGACGCCCATCGCGCCGGGTGCGCAGACGCAACGCCTGCAGCAACAGAACCTCGACGCTCAGAATACGGCCGGCGTGCTCGGCAACTTGCCGGCCGGCGAGCACGCGCCCGCCGTGCCCGATCTCGCGCATCTGCCTGACGAAACACGCTGCTTCGTCGTCGAGCGACTCGAACTGACCGACAATCCGTTCGCGTGGGCGCCGGCCTTCGTGCAGCCGGTCATCGGTCGGTGCATCGGCGGCGCAGGACTGAAGCTCGTTCAGGACGCGCTGACGAACGAACTGATCGCTCGCGTGAACATCGCATAGCCGAACGGCACGCTGTACGCGACGGCCGCCGACCCTGTGCCCCTCGCGGGATTGCCGAAGTCCGCATTCGTCGAGCCGGAAATCTGCACCTGGTCGTAAATATGAAGCGACGAGTGGAATATGACGGAGCCGTTTAACTGATATCGGCCCGTCGTTTTTTGCCCGGCGTTGTCGGCATCCACCGACACGTGCCAGGGCTTGCCGTCGTCGGGATGAAAAACGATCTGCGACTCGCCGGCCCGATCACGTCTGACCTTGTGCATACCAGGTATCGAAATCCCTGCTCGACACGACTGCTCCGTGTGAAAACGAACGCGCGGCACAGTTCCATGCAAAGGCCCGCAGCAACCAGTACCACGTGGCCGGCGCCGGCAAGTTCGGTATTCCGCACAATTCTTCGTGGCGTGTCTGGACAAGCCGCGAGCACGGGCTAACTTGGACGACGTGAACACTGCGTGGGTCGGATCATTCGCAATACCTGAGTCGAGGGTTTATTTAGCGACTGTAGCCAGAAAGTTCATCATTTTTTCACATGGAGTTGGTTGTGCCGAAAGACTTATCACTCAACGCAGCGCTTTCGCGACAACCGGTGGATATCGATGCGTCAGCGCCAGAACGGCCGCCAACGCCGCAATCCAATGTGGCAGCGGACAGGTTTCAGCAAGCAAGGAGCCAAGTGTTCAATTTGACTCCGTTGCAGATGAAAGCGTTTCAAAACGGCCTTTCGTTCAGTGAGCGACGAGCGTTGCTCAGCGGCGAGCCGGGGGGACAGTCTCCTGAGTCACTGATGGAGAAGATATCGGCAGCCCAAAGTGCACCCGTCAAGTTGACCCGCACGGTCGACAGGCGATCAACCCTTCGGCAATTCAATGCCGCTGCAGCATATCTTTCCGCGAGTTCTGCAAAAAACATTGTTCAGGCGCGGGTTTCGGGGCTATTGAATAAAGCTGCTTCTGGAAATAGCGGCGCCGGCCTTCGGTCAGTGGGGAAAGGTCAACTGGAAAAGCTGTTGGCGGGGGCCAAAGCGAGGGAAGCCGAAGGAAACGCTATCGATCTTGCTCAGCTCCTTCGGAGCGCTGGATTCTCAACCCGAATATCGAACTTGAATATCGCCGAAAGCCCACTTCTCAAGCAAGTTAGCGTGGACGGCCTTGAGTTCGTCAATTGTCACTTCGATTGGATTCAATTTACCGGTGCGACCCTGTCTGGCACAAGTTTCTCGGGATGCCGCTTGAACAATGCATCGTTTACAAACGCCAGGCTTGAGAACTGCCGGTTCGAGGATTGCGTAATGCGCGAGACGATGATGACGCGCGCATCGCTGCGTGGCGTGACGTTCCAGCGATCTGACATCGTTAGCGGGAGTTTCGAGGACGCGCGGGTTGAGGATACACATTTCGACAGGGTTGCCATGCCGGGCACTCATTTTCTCGATGCTCGCGTATCCCGGTCTTCGATCAGCAACAGCAATCTTACGAATACAGCATTTCTCGGCATCCTGTCCGACTTCGAGGTCGACGAAAGGTCTTCCGCGACCGCGGTGATGACGAAACCGATGGCTGCCATTCTAATTAATCCAGAGGTACGCGGTCTTACGATACCTAAGGTCTTTATGAAATTGGACCAGGCGGCGCATAACGTGCCGCTGCGTATCACGATGCAGCCTCAATTCGCCACGCCCACCGAGATCAATCGCGAGGTCGAAGCGGCGCTCGAGAGGGTTGGCGAAGATACGGGCGACTCGCTTCCGATCGGGCAGAGGCTGCTGCGTCACATCGATGATGTTCCTGAACAGAACGCACAGCTTTCCCTCATCGTCGCCAAGGCGCGAAAGCTTGGCGCGCATGTGAACGCGATTGTCCTTCCGGGGGGCGAAGATGTGCCACCCGCCTTGTATGGCGCTGAGCAGGACGTGAAGACCAACTGGGGCGGAGACTACAGGCGCTCGATCCTGGAGTTGTCATTGATCCGCGAATCAATGACAAAAGGTATTCCGATGTTGGCGATTTGCCGCGGATTCCAGATGGCGAACGTGTATTTCGGCGCACAAATGCAACAGCATGTGAAGGGTCACAAAGGCCTCCAGCACTTGAAGTTGACGGACGAAAGAATCAACGGGCTGTATGGCGATGCAATGAGGACATCGATTCTTAGTACGGTTGCGCATCACCAGGCGATTCCCGTTGCCACGCAGGCGCCCAAGCAATTTGTCACACCCTCTGTTATCTACAAGGATCTGGTCAAGGCTACGGAAGCTGCCCACGGAGGTGCGGCACCTGCCGTTATGTTGCAGTTCCATCCGGAGTTCTACCGAGCCACGACAGCCTCCTCGCTTTTGACGGAGCTGGTCGATTTGGGCCAGAACGTCTTGATGTCGTCTACCAATGACGCGTTTTGGAGGATTCTCTCCGACGCATCAGCCGCGCATAAAGCCAAAAAGGAAGTACTCGAGAATATGAAGGAGCGAGTAGAGCGTGCGGAATAAGCGCAAGTGTTTTATTAACTGTGTGATTCACGGATAAGCACGGCATACGAGCGTGCTTTGCGTCGCATGCGTGCATGCATACCAATACGCTGCTACGCGAGGTCAGTCGCGCCATAAACGCAACGCCGGTATCGGCTGCTGACCTTGTGCGCGAATATGTCCTGACAGTGGTGTGCCGGGAACAGGACGAAATCCCCATCCGCACGCTGCTGTCAAACTCGACGTCCTCACAGCCGCTGTCGTTCCAGAGCCTGGTGAGCCAGGATATCGAGGGCGATCCGTCGCGCGTCGACGTCACCGCAACGGTACGCATGCATCCGAAGGACCAACCGAAGCTTGAGCGGATGGCTCGCCGCATCAGCATGGAGAAAGGTGTATCCAGCATCAGATGGTCTTGCAAGGGACGCGGAAATTGCGTCTGAGTGACGGCGCACGGGTGAGTCGGTGACAGGGGTGCTCGGGGTATTCCCGCTGAGCCTCGCAAACAGCATCGGCAACGCAATCAACCGTTCAACCGGGCAGGCCCCCTGCCCATCCCGCACCTCCTCCGCACAACCCGTTTCCCATCAACGACATGCGTCGATTGTCCAGGCGTTACCCACAGCCCTCTCAACACTTTCTGTGGACAAACGCCTGGCGATCACCCGCATCACCGCCACGAACCAGGCGCCGCGCGATAACCCAGCCGCGTCAACGCGTTACCGGATATCTCCAGCCGTTACTCACAGCCTTCTCCACGAAACCTGGGGATAACTGCGGGCCATCGGCGAAAACCCGGCGAAGCGGCCAATCCACGCGGGCCATGCCAGAAGCTGCGTGTCGGCGAGCGATGGCTTTCATGAAAATTTCAAGACCCGCACAAGAGAAGGACGAGGCCCATGCGCGTCTGTAACTTCTTGAAACACTTGACTGTTGCATCGACGTTCCGGCCCGATTGAAACAAACAGAAACATATGTAATGATACTGATTCTCATTTATAGACTTCGTCAACCCAGCCAGCCCGGCGTTGTTCCAGCGATCTGAGAGCAGCGGCCCAGCCAGTCATGGCGTCCGTACGTTGTGCCCGCATCGAGCGGGGCACCGGCCGGACCCACTTCCGACCGGACTACCGCATGCTCAACAAGACGCCGCTCACAAGCGCGCTCGCGCTGGCTTTTGCCGCTCCTTTCGTCACACCCGTCGCCGCGCAGACGGTGACGTCATCGCCCGCGCCTTCACCCGAAGCCGCGACGACGACGCCCGCAACTGCCAACGGCATCACCGGCACCGCCGCCAGCACCGCCACGACCGCCCAGACCGCCCAGACCGCCCAGACCGCCCAGACCGCCCAGACCCCGAACGCCACGCTGCCGACGATCTCCGTCTCCGGCCAGGCGGCCCCGCCGCAAGACTTCCAGGCAGAGCGCTCGACGATCGGCGCGAAGACCCCCACCGCGCTGCGCGACATTCCGCAGTCGGTCACGGTGATCAACCGCTCGCTGATGCAGTCGCAAGGCGTGACGTCGTTCCAGGACGCGTTGCGCAACGCGCCCGGCATCACGATCGGCGGCGCGGAGGGCGGGCAGATCGGCAACAACATCAACCTGCGCGGCTTCACGGCGCAAAACGACATCTATCTCGACGGCTTTCGCGACCGCAACCAGTACTACCGCGACACGTTCGATCTCGAAGCGATCGAGGTGCTGTACGGTCCGTCGTCGATGTTGTTCGGCCGCGGCTCGACCGGCGGCGTGATCAATCAGGTGTCGAAGCAGGCGGGGCTGAAGCCGCTGACCGAAGTGTCCGGCACGCTCGGCACCGACGACCGTTACCGGACGACGATCGACGTGGACCGTCCGCTCGGCGACCACGCGGCATTCCGGTTCAACGCGTTCGCGCAGTCGATGGGCACCGGCCGCGACGTGATGCGCAACAAGGACTACGGGATCGCGCCGACGGTGCGTTTCGGCATCGGCACGCCGACCGAGGTCACGCTGTCCGCGCTGATCCAGCACAACCGCGACATGCCGGACTACGGGATCCCGGCGTTGAACGGCCGTCCGGCGCCGGTGGCGCGCAACACGTTCTACGGCCTCACCGACGATCGCACGATCCAGGACGTGCAGACGCTGTCCGCGCGCGTCGAGCACAAGTTCTCCGACGCGTTCTCGATCAGCAACCAGACGCAGTTTTCGCACTCGCGCACCGACGCGCGCGAAACGGCGGCGAACGCGGTGCTGACCGGACCGCTTTCGACGAGCCCCGCGCTCACGAACGGCAACTACACGACGCTGCCGCTGTCGGATCTGTACGTGCGTCTTGCGAGCCACGACCGCGTGATCGACAACAATTCGCTGTACAACGACACGATGGTCAGATACCGGTTCGATGTCGGTCCCGTGAGAAACGACGTGATCGCCGGCATCGAACTGGGCCACGAGACGTACACGAATCAGGCGTCGACGCGCAACAACCTGCCGATCGTGTCGCTGGTCGATCCGGCGTACATGTCGACGCCGTCGAACGTCACGACGTCGCCGGGCAATCGCGCGGAGTCGGGCGCGAACGAGTTCGCCGCGTACGTGAACGACACGCTGTCGCTCGGCAAGCACTGGAAGCTGATCGGCGGCGTGCGCTGGGGCCGCTTCGACGCGCACATCGCGAACACGATCAGCGCGCCGGCGTATGCGAGCCAGACGAATTACTTCACGAGCGTGCGGGCCGGCGCGATCTATCAGCCGACCGACTGGCAGTCGTACTACGTGTCGTATGGCACGTCGTTCGACCCGTCGCTCGAAACGCTGACCGTCACGAACTACACGCAGAACCTCAAGCCGCAAAGTACGAAGTCCTACGAAGTGGGCGGCAAGTGGGATCTGTTCGGCGGCAACGTGTCGGTCACTTCCGCGCTGTTCCAGCAGGAAATGGACAACGCGCGCACGCAGGTATCGACGACCGAATATGCGCTCGAAGGCGACATTCGCGTGCGCGGATTCCAGACCGGCGTGTCCGGCCACATCACGGACAAGTGGCAGGTATTCGGCGCGTACACGTACATGGACGGCACGATCCTGAAGGCGCTCGACGGCACCCAGGGCAACACGCCGGCGAACACGCCGCGCAACACGCTGACGTTCTGGACCACTTACGCGCTCACGCCGCACTGGGAGATCGGCGGCGGGCCGACTTACATGTCGTCGCGCTATGCAGCGCCGAACAACCTCGTGAGGGTGCCGGGCTACACGCGCTGGGACGCGACGGCCGCGTATCACGAGAAGCATTGGGACGTGCGCCTGAACCTGCTGAACCTGACCAACAAGTACTACTTCGACTCGGTGATCGCGTCGGACGGCGGACGTTCGGTGCCGGGCATCGGCCGCACGTTGCTCGCGACGTTCACGTACCGGCTGTGAGCGTCGCCGTCCGGCGGCGGGCTCGCGCAACAAGGAAACGACGATGCTTCTACAGATTCCGCAGGTGTTGACGCGAGAGCAGGTAAGCGCGCTGCGCGCGCGGCTCGACCATGCGGGCGACGCATGGGTGGACGGCCGCGCGACGGCCGGCTATCAGGGCGCGCCGGTCAAGCACAACCAGCAGATCGCCGAACACGCGCCGATCGCGCGCGAACTCGGCGACACGGTGCTCGCCGCGCTCGAACGCCATCCGCTCTTCATCAGCGCCGCGCTGCCGAACCAGGTGTATCCGCCGCTCTTTAACCGCTACTCGGGCGGGATGACGTTCGGCGCGCACGTCGACGGCGCGGTGCGCGTGCTGCCCAACGGCGCGAAGCTGCGCACGGACGTGTCGGCGACGCTGTTTTTGTCGGACCCGGCCGACTACGACGGCGGCGAACTCGTGATCGAGGACACCTACGGCGTGCAGCAGGTGAAGCTGCCGGCCGGCGACATGATCGTCTATCCGGCGACGAGCCTGCATCGGGTGACGCCGGTTACGCGCGGTGTGCGCGTCGGCTGCTTCTTCTGGGTGCAGAGCCTCGTGCGCAGCGACACGCACCGCGCGCTGCTGTTCGACATGGACACCGCGATCCAGCGGCTGAACGCGAGCGGCGCCGACGAAGCGGCGCGTCGCAGCCTCGTCGGCTGTTATCACAATCTTTTGCGTATCTGGAGTGAAACATGAGTAGTCCGGAGACCGTCGAATCGGTCCGCGCGACGCCGGCAGCGTGCGTAAAACGTTCGCGCCGTGCAACCTTCATCAAGTGGCTGCGCAACGTGCATGGCTGGATCGGTCTGTGGGGCGCGGCGCTAGGGTTGCTGTTCGGCGTGACCGGCTTCGTGCTGAATCATCGCGGCGAACCGTTGCGCGTGTCGCCCGGCGCGCCGCACGTCGACACGATGCAGTTGAAGATGCCCAGCCCGGCGCCGCAATCGCCGCGCGAATTCGCGAAGTGGCTGCGCGCTCAGGATGGATTGCGTCTGCCCCAGCGCATGGGACGCGTGCAGAAAGAGCCCGAGCGGCCCGTCGCATGGGGCGACCACGAGACCGTGCAGCCGGAGCACTGGCAACTGATGTTCGCGTCGCCGAACGAAAACGTAAGCGTCGAGTATTGGGTCGGCAACGACTACGCGACGATGAAGCGCACGAACAACTCGCTGCTCGCGACGCTGACGAACCTGCATAAGGGCGTCGGCATGAGCATCGGCTGGGTGCTGTTCATCGATACGTTCGCCGGCGCGCTGATTCTGCTGTCGCTGACCGGCGTGCTGCTGTGGACCGAACTCAACCGGCGCAAGACCGTGGGCGCGGTGCTGCTGATTGCGTCGATTGTCGTGGCGGTGTCCGTCGGACTCGCGTGATTGCGCGGCATCGATGCGGCGGAACGAAAAAGAACGAGCGAAGGCTCGTTTTTTTTCGCCCCCATGCCGCGCATCGGAGTTCAGCGCGCAAACGTTTAGCGTGATGCAATTGCGAACGCGCAATCGAAAATTTTCGTGCGATCTTCAAAAAAGCCTTTAAAACAAGGGGTAAAACGCGTTCTGGAAATGACCGCGATACCCGCGTTCATTCATCTACCGGTCATATTCCTCAGACCATAATCGGCGCTCGAATAATCAGCCGTTGTGCCGAAACGCGCGCCAAAAGCAGATTGCCGAGCGCGCGCCCGGCAAACCGGTACGGGGAATTTCCACATGACCATCCGTCATCGCATCACGTTATTGGTCGTTCTGATGTTCGTCGCCCTGATGGCCATCGGCGGCTATGCGGTCTACCAGACGCGCCGCAGCGCATCCGAAGTGCGCTCCGTGACGCAGGGCGTCGTGCCGAGCGCACTGGCGTCCGCCGACCTCGTCTCCCAGTTGAAGGACGTTCAGCTCGCGACGATGACGCTCGTCTACGCACCGGACGCGAACATGGTGGGCGAGGCGCAGGACGTGCTGAAGGCGAAGCAGAAGACGCTCTCCGACGCGCTCGACCTGCAAGGACAAGCCGCCGCGAGCCATGCGCAGGTCGGCCTCGTCGCGCAGGCGCGCGAGAGTCTCGCGAACTATTTCTCGGCGATCGCCGACACCGCGAAGATGAAGGCCGAGGGCAAGAACGAGCTCGCCGAGGCGTATCTGTTCGCGAACGTCGCGCAGTACCGCGACGAACTCGAGGGCATCGTCACGACGCTGCGCGTCGAGAAGAACCGCCAGAAAGACGACGCGATTCGCGCGCTGAACGACAACCTCTCGACGACGACGACCGCGCTCGCCGGCGTCACCGGCGGCGCCGTGCTGCTGCTGACCGTGATCGGCTTGCTGCTGTATCGTCAGATCACCCGCCCGCTGTCGCGGATGCAGTCGATGATGAGCGAGATCGCATCGAGCCAGGACTTCACGCGCCGCGTGCCGGTGGGCCGGATGGACGAAATCGGCCGTTCGATCGTCGCGTTCAACGGCATGATCGAAAAGATCCAGCACAGCTCCGCCCAACTGAAGCGCAAGACCGCGGACATTCAGGCGATGCTGCAGAACATGCAGCAGGGCATCCTGACGATCGTCGACGGCGCGCAGATTCACGCGGAGTATTCGGCGTATCTCGAAGCGATCTTCGAAACGCAGGACATCGCCGGTCAGCCGGTGATGGACCTCGTGTTCTCGCACACGGACCTCGATGCGAACGCGCTGTCGCAGGTGGAGGCGGCGATCGCCGCGTGCCTCGGCGAGGAGAGCATCAACTTCGCGTTCAACCAGCATCTGCTCGTGAACGAGATCACGCGCACGATGCCGGACGGGCGCTGCAAGATTCTCGACCTCAGCTGGTCGGCGATCACCGACGAGACCGACACCGTCGTGCGCCTGATGCTGTGCGTGCGCGACGTGACCGAACTGCGCGAGCTGGCCGCCGAAGCGGGCGAGCAGAAGCGTCAGCTGGAAATCATCGGCGAGATTCTCGCGGTCAGCGAGGACAAGTTCCATCACTTCGTCGAAAGCTCGACGGGCTTCATTCAGAAAAACGAGCGGATCATCAGCCAGCATGCGAGCCCGGATCACGACGCGCTGGCCGAGCTGTTCCGCAACATGCACACGATCAAGGGCAATGCGCGTACGTATCGCTTCCAGCATCTGACCGGCGTCGCGCATGAGGCCGAGCAGCGTTACGACGCGCTGCGCCGTGGCGAGCACGAGGGCGGCTGGGACCCGCAGGCGCTGATCGACGATCTGATGCGCGTGAAGGAAGCGCTCACGCACTATGCGATGATCAACGAGGTGAGCCTCGGCCGTCGCGCAAGCGGTCAGCGCACCGGCGACACGAGCCGCTACGTGCCGGTCGAGCGCGAGTCGCTCGAAGAAAGCCTGCGCCTGCTCGACCACGTGAGCACGGGCGATCTGAAATCGCTGCAGGCGATGCGCGACGCGGTGCGTAGCACGCTGCGTCTTGCCGGGACCGAGCGCGTGGACGACATGCTCGCCGGCGTGCTCGACTCGCTGCCGTCGCTCGCGAAGGAACTCGGCAAGGCCGAGCCCATCGTGCGCATCGACGATCACGGCTACCGTCTGCGCAGCGAAGCGGGCACGACGCTGACGAACGTCTTCATGCACCTGCTGCGCAACGCGATCGATCACGGCATCGAGACGCCCGACGAGCGCGCCGCGCAACAGAAGCCCGCGGCGGGCACGATCCTGATCGACGTGAACGTCGCGGCCGGCGACGGCGCGCTGCAGGTCACGCTCGGCGACGACGGCCGCGGCCTCGCGCTCGAGCGCATCCGCGGCATTGCGCAGGAGCGCGGCTGGATCGAAGCGGATGCCGACGTCGACGACGACACGATTGCCGGCTTCATCTTCCGGCCGGGCTTCTCGACGGCCGGCGCGGTGACGGACGTTTCGGGCCGCGGCGTCGGCATGGACGCGGTCCGCAGCTTCCTTGCGCGGGAAGGCGCGCGCATCGCGCTGCATTTCACCGACAGCAAACGCGGCGCGCCGTACCGCCGCTTCGAAACGATCGTGACGCTGCCCGGACGCTGGGCGGTCGGCACGACGGGCATCGCATCCGCGACGAACGCGGGCGCGCTCGCGGCGCAGTAATCGACGCAGCAACCGGAGAGTTTCAGTGGCAGCACAGTATGGGATGGTGGCCGCGGCGGCCGTGGCAGGGGTGGCGTTCATCGCGTTCGTCGCGGCCGTGTGGTACGCGCGTTCGCAGCGGCGCATCGCAACGCGCGTACAAACGCAGATCGAACAGCAGCGCGAAGCGCTCGCGCTGGCCGAAGCGCGGCACGACGACGAGCAGCGCGCGTCGAGCGGCGAGCGCGACGCGCTGGCGGCGGAAGTGGCGCGTCTGACCGACGAACTGGAGCAGCAGCATGCGCGCTTCGCCGTGGTGCGCAGCGAACTCGAATGCGCGCTCGTGCGCGGCGGCGACGCGTTGCAGCGCGCGTCGCGCATCGCCGAGGAGGCCGCGCGGCTCAAGCGCTTCGCGGATACGTTCGAGCGCTGGCACGAGCAGATGACGTCGCTGATGGCGCAAAACCAGGACATGCACCAAAAGAATCAGGAGCTGGCGTCGATCGTCAGCCACGTGCTGATCGTGTCGCTGAACGCATCGATCGAAGCGGCGCGCGCGGGGGCGGCCGGTCGCGGCTTTTCGATCGTCGCGGGCGAAGTGCGCGCGCTGGCGGCGCGCTCGCAGGAGTTGTCGAGGAGTTATCGCGACAGCCTGAATCGCAACGACTTCGTCACCGCCGCGACGTTCCAGGACATTCAGGCTGGCGGCAAGATGATGGCCGCATCGCTCGCGGGCGTCGAATCGCTGGCAAGCCAGCTTCACGATGCGTTCGAGCGGGCCGCTGCATGATCAGCGAGCGCACGAAGGACAGTCTCGGCCGCATCTTCATGGGGGCCGCGCGCTCGCGGCTGCCGGCGCGGCCAGACGATGCGTGCGAGATCGTCGAACGGCGGGACGGCGCGAGCCCGAAGCAGGCGCGCGTGGTCGTCGTGACGATCTCGTCGATGCAGTTCCGCCTGCTGCTGCTGCTGCATTTCGACGACGACGATGCGATGCGCGACTACTACGTCAGCGATGCGTCGCGTCCGTTGACGGACGTTTTCACGGAAGCCGCGAACCTGTGCTGCGGCGCGATGAACCAGCAACTGGTCGGACATTTTCCCGACCTCGGCATGTCGACGCCGTATACGTTGGGCGGCCAGTGCATGGCGTATCTCGCCGAACTGAAGCCGGATCACGTCGCGCGCTATGACGTGTCGATCAACGGCGCGGTGCAGATCGGCGCGACGCTGTGCGTGTGCACGCGCGCGCCGCTCGATTTCGTCGCGCAGGAGAGCGCCGCGGAAGACACCGGTGGCGAGCTGGAACTGTTTTGATCGAAGCGAACGCATGGCGTTCGCGAAGTACGGAAGGCCCAGGAATGAGAATGACGAGCCCGGTAGTTGGCGAGGTTGGCGAGGTTAGCGAGGTCGGTCTGGTCAGCAAGATGCTGGTGCTCGGCGCTCGTGACGAGCAGTTGCCGTTGCTCGCGCGCGTGTGCGACGAGCACAACGTGATCGGCGTCGTGGTGCGCCACGAAGATCTTCCGTCCGCGCTCGCCGAGCACACCGATCTCGGCGCCGTGCTGCTCGCGGGCGACTACGACGGGTCGCCCGCCGCGAATGACGCGATCGGCGCGAAGCTCCACGCGCTGCGGCCCGAACTGCCGGTGATCCTGCAACTGACGGACCGCCGGCAGCACGCGGCGTTGCCGCGCGTGTTGGCGACGTGCGTGACCGACACGCCGGAGAGCCTCGGCTCCGCGCTCGACGAGCACGTATTCGGCGTGACGTTGCCGGATGCGCTCGTCGCCGGGATCGTCGAGATCACGACGGCGCGTCTTCGCAGCCTGTTCCCGACGCTCGAAATCGACGTCGCGCCGCCGTCGGTCGTGCGCGACCGGATCATCTTCGGCGACGCGTTCAGCCTGATTCCGCTGGAAGGCGCGTGGTGCCGCGGCTACATGCTGATGCAGGCCGAAGAAGAGCCGGTCATCGCGGCGCTCGACAGCATGACGGAAGGCGATGGCCGTACCGCCGACTTCCGCGAACTGAACAGCGTGCTCGGCGAACTGACGAACCTCGTGTGGGGCGCGTTCAAGAACCGCTTTCTGAACGGGCCCGCCGTGCCCGCACAGCCGCTCGTGCAGGTGCCGCTGCTGATCAATCATCGGCATCGCTACATCTCGTTCGGCTCCGACAATCCGCAGCTGTGCTTTCGATATCGGCTCGCGGGGCCGGGTGTGGAGCGCGACGTCGTGATCGACCAGCGCTTCGTGTTCAGCCTCAACTGGTCGCCCGAGGATTTCGACGACAGCGGCGAGCCGGGCGATTCGACGGTGTGCGGCGAGATCGATTTCTTCTAAAGGACGCGTCGGTTTACGGCGCAAAAAAAGGACGAACGCAAATGACGAAAATTCTGGTGGTGGACGATTCGAGCACCGTGCGCGACGAAGTGGCCGGCTTTCTGCGCCGCAACGGACTGCTGGTGGACACGGCCGTGGACGGCAAGGACGGACTCGCGAAGCTGCGCGCGAATCCGGGCGTGAAGCTCGTCGTCAGCGACGTGAACATGCCGAACATGGATGGCCTGACGATGGTCGAAAAGATCCGCGGCGAACTCGGCAATGCCGCAGTCAACGTGATCATGCTGACGACCGAAAGCAGCCCCGCAATGAAGGAGCGCGGCAAGGCGGCCGGCGTGAAGGGCTGGATCGTGAAGCCGTTCAAGGGCGATGCGGTGCTGGAAACGTTCCGCCGGCTCGCAGGCTGATTCGCGCGCGGCCGGCTTCGTGCTGCTGTTGTTGCTCATCGGGCTTGGCCTGCATGAACTGATCGCGCACTGGCCGTTTTTCACACGCGCGATCCAGTGGATCGGCGGCGTCTTTCTGCTGGTTGTCGCGTACCGCCTCGCGATGGACGACGGACGCCTCGGCGATGCCGACCAAAGCGGCCACGCTCTGATCCGGGTCGTGTAGTGCCGCGTGGCCGCGCGGCGCCGGACGTATCACCACGGCGTCATGCGCTGCACGACGCGATCGCGGAACACGAAGTGATGCATCAGCGCACCGCTGACATGCAGACAGATCAGCGCGAACAACACCCACGCGAGCGTGCCGTGCACGTCGCCCATTTCGTGTCCGAACGACGAACCGGTCGCGGACAATGCGGGCAGCGGGAGCGCGGAGAACAGCGTGACGTTCCATCCGCGCGAAGACGCGTTGATCCACCCGAGCAGCGGGACGACGATCAGGAGCGCGTACAGCGCGAACTGCGTGAGCGTTGACAGGATGCGCAGCGGCCGCGCGATGTCGAGATCGGGCGGGCGGTGCGTGATGCGCCAGAGGACGCGGCACAGCATCGCGGCGAGCAGCGACGTGCCGACCAGGAGATGCCCGGCGATCAGCCCGACGGGGCGAGTGTCGCGATGCATCTCCGGCATGGTCCAGCCGAGAACGAACTGGGCCGCGACGAGCCCGACGATCAACCAGTGAAGGAACCGCGAGACACCATCGTAGCGCACTGTATTCGACATGTTGACCTCTCACGCAGGGTAAGGCGAAGAAGGGCCCAATTTTACGCGGCAAAAGATTACGGGAGTCTTAAGCTGCCAGGCCGGCTTTCTCTTCGCCCATTCCGTGCCGCGAAGTCGGTCGTCATACGCCGGCCGCGGCGACGAACAGGCCGTAGTTGTCGGCGTTGTTCGCGGCGGCGGCGCCGTACATCACGGCTAGACGACGATCGTTGCCGGCGCCATATGCCGTATCCGCGGTGTTGCCGATGTTACTGAAGTGGCTCAGTTCGTGGATGATGGTCGACTCGATGGTATTCGGTCCCTCCGGACGCTGGAAAAGGAGCGGCGCCACCGCGATCGAATACGGCGAATCGCGATTCACATGGGCCATTTCATGAGGCTGCGCTCCCGGGTTCGAATACAGCGTGTACAGGTCGTTCGCGAGCGAGTGCTGGATGTTGCGCAAGACCTGCTTCAAGTGGTTCACGTTGTCGGGTGACTTCCGAGTTCGGATCGATGCCGGCGGCGAGCAGGCCGCCGCTGAAATACCCGGCTGGTTTGGTGAACGGGCGCGCGCTCAGGAAGTTGACGTTTCTCTGCGCTTCGCTGCCGGTTTCCACGTTGTCGATCCGGTCCTTCACGCGATCGGCGTACGCGTCGACATAGTCTTTCCGCTGCTGCAGCGGCATGTCCGGGTCGGGCGGCGATGCGACGTTCGCCGCGAAAATCGTGGCCGTTTGCGAGGTTCCCGGGTCGGGCGCCGGCGCGCTCTGACCGGACGACGACGCGTTGCCGTCCCGCTTTACCCGCACAGGCGTGGTGGCGGGCGATGGCGCGGCGGAAGACGTATGACGCGTTTGCGCGCCTTGAGACTGAGTTTGCGCACCGGCCTTTTGCGCCGCGACGGGAGCCGCTTCGGCAGGCGGCTTGTCGCGGGCGGGTTCGGGGTCGGGGCGGTGCGGGGGATGGTGAGGGATGCTATTGGTTTGCATGATTTCGATCTCCGTGCTGGATCGAAACCAGTCTGAATCCGCGCGCCTCCCCGCTGGCGGTACGCGGACATGGCGTTGTTCAGCGCGCTGCGACCTCGGCTTTTCGTGCGGTCAACAGCACCGGAATCGACTTCGACGTCGGCGTCCCCGCCCCATCCGCGATCGACGACAGCGGCACGAGCGGATTCGTCTCCGGATAGTAAGCACCGAGGCACCCGCGCGGAATGTCGTATTCGACGAGCAGAAAATCTTCCACGCGCCGCTCGACGCCGTCGTCCCACACGCTCGTGATATCCACGCGTTCGCCCGCCGACAAACCCAGCATCGCGAGATCGTCGCGATTCGCGAACAGCACGCGCCGCTGGCCGAACACGCCGCGATAGCGGTCGTCGAGCCCATAGATCGTCGTGTTGTACTGATCGTGCGAACGCGTCGTCATCAGCGTGAGAAGACGCTCGCCGTACAGCGCTCGCGCGCGATGAATCGGCGTATCGAGCGCGACGGGATGCACGACGAACTGCGCCTTGCCGCTCGCCGTCTTCCATACGCGATCGCGCGACGCCACGCCGAGGTGGAAGCCGCCCGGCTTTTTCAGGCGTTCGTTGTAGTGCTCGAAGCCGTCGATCACCTGCTCGATGCCGTCGCGGATCAACGCGTAATCGGCGGCCTGCGCGAGCCAGTCCACCTTGTGGCTGCCGAGCGTCGCGTGCGCCATCCGCGCGACGATCGCCACTTCGGACAGCAGATTGGCCGACGCCGGCCGGTTCATCCCGTACGAGATGTGAACCATGCTCATCGAGTCCTCGACGGATACGCCCTGGGGCACGCCGTTCTGCAGGTCGATCTCGGTGCGGCCGAGCGTCGGCAGGATCAGCGCGTCGCGGCCGTGCACGAGGTGGCTGCGGTTCAGCTTCGTCGTCACGTGCACGGTCAGATCGCACGAACGCATCGCTTCCCACGTGCGCGGCGTGTCCGGCGTCGCGATCGAAAAGTTGCCGCCGAGGCCGATGAACACCTTCACGCGGCCATCGAGCATCGCGTGAATCGTCTCGACGACGTCATAGCCGTGCTTGCGCGGCGGCTCGAAATCGTAGGCCTTGCCGAGGCGATCGAGAAACGCGGCCGTCGGCTTTTCCTCGATGCCGACCGTGCGGTCGCCCTGCACGTTCGAGTGCCCGCGCACCGGGCACAGGCCCGCGCCGCGCCGGCCGATGTTCCCGCGCATCATCATCAGGTTCGACAGCAGCTGGATCGTCGCCACCGAATTCTTGTGCTGCGTGAGGCCCATCCCCCACGTGGAAATGACCGCGCGGCCCTTCACGTAGATGTCCGCGAGCTTCAGGATCTCGTCGACCGGCACGCCCGATTCGGCGACGATCGCGTCCCAGCGCTCGGCGCGCAGGTCGGCCGCGAACGCGTCGAAGCCGACCGTGTGCTCCGCGATGAACGCGACGTCGAGCACGCGCTCGTTGCCGGCGGCGAGCGCGGCGTCGTCGAGTTCGATCACGCGTTTCGCGACGCCCTTGATCAGCGCGAAGTCGCCGCCGACCTTCGGGCGGATGAACACCGAGCTGATCTTCGTGCCGTTCGGCGACAGCATGTCGAGCGCGTGCTGCGGGCTCGCGAAGCGTTCGAGCCCGCGTTCCTTCAGCGGATTGATCGACACGATCGTCGCGCCGCGCTTCGCGCATTCGCGCAGTTCGCCGAGCATCCGCGGGTGGTTCGTCGCGGGGTTCTGGCCGAAGATGAGGAGCGTGTCCGCGTGCTCGAAGTCGTCGAGCGTGACGGTGCCCTTGCCGATGCCGACCGTGCCCGGCAGGCCGCGGCTCGTCGCTTCGTGGCACATGTTCGAGCAGTCCGGAAAGTTGTTCGTGCCATACATCCGCACGAACAGCTGGTACAGGAACGCGGCCTCGTTGCTCGCGCGGCCGGACGTGTAGAACGCGGCGCGGTTCGGATTGTCGAGCGCGTTCAGGTGGCGGGCGATCAGCGCGAACGCGGCGTCCCATTCGATCGGCACGTAGCGGTCGCGCGCGGCGTCGTAGACGAGCGGGTCGGTCAGACGCCCGTGCTGCTCCAGTTCGTAGTCCAACTGCGCCATCAGCTCGGTGACGGTGTGCGCGTCGAAAAACGCGGGCGTCACGCGCTTGGTGGTTGCCTCCGCCGCGACGGCCTTCACGCCGTTCTCGCAGAACTCGAACGTCGACGCATGCTCGCGGTCCGGCCACGCGCAGCCCGGACAGTCGAAGCCGTCCGGCTGGTTCTGCGCGAGCAGCGTGCGGTAGTTGCCGCCCGCGACCTTTTCCTTGATCAGGTTGATCGCGACGTACTTGAGCGCGCCCCAGCCGCCGGCAGGGTTGGTGTAGGGGGCGATGCGGGCTTCGGATTTCTTCATGGTGCGGGCTGAAAAGCAGCAGGTGCGGCAGACGATCCCAAGGCTAACTGTTCCCCCGCGCGCCGGAGAACACAGAAATTTGGAAAGGGAAGGGATACAGTTGCGTCGAATTGTCCTAGACTGCCGGAACTGTCTTCCCACGCCTCCGGCCGCCGACCCCGTGAACCGCTACGAAACCCTCGCCGACGAAATCGAAGCCGCCGTGCAACGCGGCGTGTTCGGCGCGGGCGAGCGGGTGCTGTCGGTGCGCCGCGCGAGCCGGCAGTACGGCGTCAGCATCAAGACGGTGCTGCATGCGTACGGGCTGCTCGAAAGCCGTGGCGTGATCGAGTCGCGGCCGCAGTCCGGCTACTTCGTGCGCGCGCAGCTGGACGGGCAGACGAATCGCGGCGACGGGTCGCCGTCTGCGGGCCGCGCGCGTCGCGGCGCGGCGCCGAAGCCGGCGGCGTCCACGATGGCGCCCAAGCCCGCGCCCAAGCCCGCGCAGGTCGACGTGAGCCGGCTCGTGCTCTCGACGCTGCGCAGCATCGGCGCGCACGATGCGGTGCCGCTCGGCTCGCCGTATCCGGACCCGGCGCTGTTTCCGTGGCGGCGGATCAACCAGTACGCGAACGCCATTGCGCGCCGCCACGCGAGCTGGAACCTGATCGACGATCTGCCGCCCGGCAACCCCGAACTGATTCGCCAGATCGCGCGCCGCTACGCGGAAAACGGCGCGAGCGTCGATCCCGACGAGATCGTGATGACCGTCGGCGCGACCGAGGCGATCAACCTGAGCCTGCAGGCGGTCGCGAAGCCGGGCGACACGGTCGCGGTCGAATCGCCGACGTACTACGCGATGCTGCACGCGATCGAGCGCCTCGGGATGCGCGCGATCGAGGTGCCGACGCATCCGTCGCTCGGCATCGACGTCGAGGCGCTCGCGGCGATCGTCGCGCGCCAGAAGATCGCTGCGTGCATGGTGATGCCGAATTTCCAGAATCCGCTCGGCTTCCAGATGCCGGACGAGCGCAAGGCGCAACTCGTCGAACTGCTCGGCGCGCGCGAGATTCCGCTGATCGAGAACGACGTGTATCAGGAGCTGTATTTCGGCGACGCGCGCCCGTCGACGCTCAAGCGCTTCGACACGCGCGGCCTCGTGCTGCATTGCGCGTCGTTTTCGAAGAGCCTGTCCGCGTCGTACCGGCTCGGCTGGGCGATGCCGGGACGCTTTCGCGCGCAGGTCGAGAAGCTGAAGTTCCTGAACACGCTGACGACGCCTTCGGTGCCGCAGATCGCGATCGCCGACTATCTGCGTCACGACGGCTACGACCGTCACCTGCGGCGTCTGCGCCGCTTTTACCGGCAGCAGGCCCGGCTGATGAGCGCGATGGTGTTGCGCTTCTTTCCGGCGGGCACCAACGTGTCCGAGCCGCGCGGCGGCTATGTGCTGTGGGTGGAGCTGCCGGCGCGCGTCGACTCGATGCGGCTCTACGAGGCGGCGCTCGCTCGCGGCGTGACGATCGGGCCGGGCTACATGTTCTCGATGCGCAACGACTTTCATCACTTCATCCGCCTGAACTACAGCTATCCGTGGACCGCGCAGACCGAAGCCGCGCTGAAGCTGCTCGGCGAGCTGGTGGCCTCGATGGCGTAGCGCATGAGCGGACAACCACGACAACGACGACGACAACCCGTCAGGAGACGACACCGATGAACGAAGACGAAGTCGATCCGGTAGTAGTGGCCGTGCTCGCGCAGCTATGGCGCGCACAGCGGGAAACGCCGGGCGGCGCATGGTCGCTCGCGAAGCTGTCGAAGCAGGCGGGCGTGCCGATGAGCGCGCTGCGCCGGCACCTGACCGCGCTGGTGGACGGCGGCCTCGTCGTGACGACGCTGTGCGAAAACGGCACCGGCACCGCGAGCCTGAGCGAAGAAGGCCGCATGCTGTGCGCGGAGGTATTCGGCGAGGACGGCGACTGACATGGACCACATCGATACGCTGCGTATTTTCCGGTCCGTCGTGGAGGCGCGCAGCTTCACGCGCGCGGCCGACATGCACGGCGTCACGACGTCGGTCGTGTCGCGCGCGATTGCGCGGCTCGAAAAGCGGCTCGGCAACCGGCTCTTTCATCGCACGACGCGCGCGGTGTCGCTGACCGAAACCGCCGAGCAGTTCTACGACGGCTGCTGCCGCGTGCTCGACGATCTCGACGCGCTGGAGGCCGGCGCATCGGGCCAGGGCCGCGAGGCGGGCGGCGTGCTGCGGCTCGCCGCGCACACGACGGCGACCGTGAACCGTCTCGTGCCGCTGATTTCGAGCTTCAAGCGCGCGCATCCGAAGGTGGGCCTCGACGTGACGCTGACCGAGCGCCCGGTCGATCTTGTCGCCGACGGCTACGACCTCGGCATCGTGCTGCCGTTCATGCTGAACAACGACACGACGGTCACGCGGCTGCTCGAACGCATCCCGCTCGCGCTGCTGACGACGCCCGCGTACCTCGAATCGTGCCCGGCGCTCACGCATCCCGAGCAACTGAGCGCGCACACGTTCGTGACGATGCCGGCGTCGCTGCGCAAGCCGTCGCTGACGTTCCGCGTGGGCGGCGAGGAGGTGACGGTATCGCTGCCGCACGAGATCGTGTCGAACAATCCGGTGTTCAACATGGAGATGGTGCTGCAGGGCTTCGGCCTGGGCCTCCTGCCGACCGCGCTCGCGGTGGACCACATCGCATCGGGGCGCCTCGTGCCGGTGCTCGACGAGTTCGAGATCCTCAACGACGCGATCGAAATCCGCCTCGCGTACACGACGCGCACGCTGTTGCCGGCGAAGGTCCGCGCGTTCATCGACCACGCGAGCGCGTTCTACGACAAGGTGATGCAGCCGCTGCCGACGGCAGCCGGCTGAGCGCCCGGCGGATTGTTGCCGCGGCGTCCACAATGTGATGCCGCGCGCAACGGTTGTGCGCGACGCGCGAGGTCCGGATAATCTGTGCGTATGCACAGGCCGTCGCGTTTTGTGCGACGATGGCGGCCTCTGCCGTTCGTCTGCGCTGGCGAACGAATGCAAACCTCAACGGCCGCGACGCGTCGCTTCTTTCGCGTCGCGGATTTTTTGTCCCGCTTTCAGTGCATATGCACAGGAAAAGGCCATGTCGAGTCCTTCCACGCCGGTCGCAGGCCGGCAGCCGTCCACGCAAACGTCCGGCGCCGCCCGCCGCATCCCGTGGATGGCGCTCGCGCTCGGCGCGGTCGTGCTGGTGCTGGCGTGCGCGGCGAGCTACTGGTACTTCGTGCTGCGCTTCGTGCAGAGCACCGACGATGCGTACGTCGGCGGCAACGTCACCGTGATGGCGCCGCGCGTGAGCGGCTTCGTCACCGACATCCTCGTGCGCGACAACCAGTTCGTGCGGGCGAACCAGGTGCTGGTCCGGCTCGATTCGCGCGATTACGACGCGAAGCTCGCGCAGGCCGACGCCGAATTGCAGGGCGCGCGCGCGGCCGTTGCCGAACTGCAGGCGAAGGCGTCGCTGCAGACCGCGGTCATCGACCAGCAGCAGGCGCAGCAGCGCGCGTCCGACGCGGAACTGACGCGCAGCGCGCAGGACCGTCAGCGCTATCGCGAGCTGGTGAAGGACGACGCGGTGTCCGGTCAGCTGGTCGAGCGTGCGGATGCGGACTACGCGAAGGCGCGCGCGTCGGTGCAGCAAAGCGGCGCCGCGGTGCTCGCCGCGCAGCGCGAGCAGCAGGTGCTGGCCGCGCAGATCGCGGATGCACAGGCGCGGGTCGCGACCGCCGACGCGAACCGGCGGCTTGCGGCGCTGAACGTCGAATACACGACGATCCGCGCGCCGGTCGACGGCTACGTCGGCAACCGCACCGCGCGCGTCGGGATGCTGGCGAACGTCGGCGTGTCGCTGTTGACGGTCGTGCCGGCGTCGGACCTGTGGGTCGATGCGAACTTCAAGGAGGACCAGTTGCGGCGGATGCGGGCGGGCGATCGCGCGGTCGTCGAACTGGATGCGTCGAGCGAGCCGCTGTCGGGCCGCGTCGAGAGCGTCGCGCCGGCGACCGGCGCGACGTTCAGCGTGCTGCCGCCCGAAAACGCGACCGGCAACTTCACGAAGATCGTGCAGCGCGTGCCGGTGCGGATCCGGCTCGACGTGCCGCGCGAGCGGGCGGGTGTGCTGCGGCCGGGGTTGTCCGCGACGGTGACCGTGCATCTCGACGAAGGCGGGCACGGCGGCGGGGAAGGCAAGCGCGCGCCGGCATCCGTGGCCGGGCGCTGAGTGCATCGGAGCCAACGATGAGCGATCTGCAAACCGCCGACGCCGATGCAACGGTAGAAGCCGCGCCGCAGCGCATCGAACCGCAGCCGCCTTCTCCGGCGAGCGAGCCGCCCCATCTGCAACCGCTCGGCCGCCGCGTGCTCGCGTTCTCGTTGATGTGCGTCGGCTTCTTCATGGCGACGCTCGACATCCAGATCGTCGCGTCGTCGCTGCGCGAGATCGGCGGCGGCTTGTCCGCGAGCCAGGACGAACTGTCATGGGTGCAGACCGCGTATCTGATCGCGGAAATCATGGTGATTCCGATGTCCGGCTGGCTGTCGAAGGTGTTCTCGACGCGCTGGCTGTTCGCGGGCTCGGCGCTCGGCTTCACGATCACGAGCATGCTGTGCGGCCTCGCGTGGGACATCGACTCGATGATCGCGTTTCGCGCGTTGCAGGGCGCGCTCGGCGCCGCGATGATCCCGACCGTGTTCACGACCGCGTTCATGCTGTTCCCCGGCCGCCAGCGCGTGATCGCATCGACGACGATCGGCGCGCTCGCGTCGCTCGCGCCGACCATCGGCCCGGTGATCGGCGGCTGGATCACCGAGCAGTGGTCGTGGCACTGGCTGTTCTATCTGAACGTCGTGCCCGGCATCGTCGTCACGGTGCTCGTGCCGAAATACGTGCACGTCGATGAACCCGACCTCGCGCTCATCAAACGCGGCGACTACGTCGGCATCCTGTTGATGTGCGGCTTTCTCGGCTGCCTCGAATACCTGCTCGAAGAAGGGCCGCGCCGCAACTGGTTCGGCGACGGCGCGATTCTCGTCTGCGCGTGGATCTCCGGCATCTGCGGTTTCCTGTTCGTCGTGCACGCGCTCGTCGCGAAAGACCCGATCGTCGACGTCCGCGCGCTCGCGGTGCGCAACTTCGGGATCGGCAGTCTGCTGTCGTTCGTGACCGGCATCGGCATTTTCGTGTCGGTGTTTCTGACGCCGCTCTTTCTCGCCGAAGTGCGCGGGTTCAGTGCGTTGCAGATCGGCCTCGCGCTGCTGTCGGTCGGCGTGTTCCAGCTGCTCGCGCTGTCCGCCTATGCGACTCTCACGCGCTTCGTCGACATGCGCTTGCTGCTGCTGTTCGGCCTCGTTTGTTTCGGGCTCGGCTGCTATCTGTACGTGCCGCTCACGCACGACTGGGGCTGGCAGCAACTGCTGCTGCCGCAGGCGCTGCGCGGCATCGGCCAGCAATTCGCGGTGCCGCCGATCGTCACGATGGCGCTCGGCTCGCTGCCGCCGTCGCGCCTGAAGTCGGCGAGCGGGCTCTTCAACCTGATGCGCAATCTCGGCGGCGCGATCGGCATCGCGGTCAGCGCGACGATGCTGAACGACCGGCTGAATTTTCATTATCTGCGGTTGAACGAGAGCGTCACAGAAGGCGCGCCGCAGGTCGAGTCGCTGCTCGGCGCGCAGACGCGCTACTGGCATTCCGTCGCCGGCAACGCGCTCGACGCCGCGCACACGAGCCTCGCGCAACTGCATGCGCTGCTGATGCGCGAGGCGCTCGTGATGACGTTCTCCGATACGTTCTTCGTGCTGTCGCTGTGTTTTGTCGTCGCAATCGTGAGCGTCGCGTTTTCAAGGCCGATTGCGTTCGCCGCCGCGCCGCCGGCCGACGCTCATTGAGGGATTCCGTTCATGGTTCGATCGTCGAATATCACTCGCGCCGCTGCGCTTGCCGCGCTGATGGCGACGCTGTTGGCCGCGTGCGCGGTGCAGCCCGCGACGCATGCCGCGCTCGCCGACACGGTCGCGTCGACCGCGCCGGCTGCCTGGCGCATCGACGCGCCGCAGGATGCGGTTGACGCGTCGACGTGGTGGTCGCAGTTCGGCGACGCGACGCTGAACGCACTCGTGGCCGACGTGCTGACCGGCAACCTCGACATCCAGCAGGCGGCCGAGCGCGTGAAAGCGGCCGCTGCGGTGACGAAGCAGCGTCGCGCGGCGCTGCTGCCGCAACTGGACTTCACCGCGCAGGCCACAAACCAGCGGCAGAACACGCCGCCGCCGCTCGGCTACGTGCGCGAGGCGGGCGCCGGTCTGGCTCTGAGCTGGGCGCCGGACGTGTTCGGCGGCGAGCGCCTCGACCTGCTCGCGGCGCAGGCGAAGCTCGTCGGCGAGCAGCATGCGCTCGATGCGGTGCGTCTCGCGCTGGCGGCGAATGTCGCGTCGGCGTATGTCGATCTGCGCTGGGCGCAGGCGGAACTGAAGATCCTTCAGGATAACGACGAAATCCGCGAGCGCGCGCTGCAACTGACGCGCGAGCGCCTGAAATACGGGCTCTCGACGCAACTGGACGTCGCGCGCGCGCAGACGCAGCGCGACGAACTGCAGGCGCGGATGCCGCGCGCGCAGGCGACGATCGATCACCAGCTGAACCTGATCGCGATCTACACGGGGCGCACGCCCGAGTCGGTCGCGTCGCTCGCGCTCGCGCGCCCCGCGCGGATTCCGGCCGCGCCGCTCACCGTGCCGCAGATGCTGCCGTCGCAGGCACTGCTGCGTCGGCCGGACGTGCTGGCCGCGTACGCGAGCGTGCAGCAGCGCGCGGCCGAAGTCGGCGTCGCGCGGGCCGAGCGCTATCCGAAGTTCTCGCTGAACCTGACGAACGGCGTGCTCGCGTCGTCGTACCTCGGCATGCCGACGCTGACCGACAACCTGTTCGGCGCGGCATTGAGCGCGACGAGCCCGATCTTCAACGCGGGCCGCATCACCGCGCAGATCGACGAAAGCGAGAGCCATATGCGCGAGTCGCAACTGAATCTGCGCGCGACGCTGTTGCAGGCGCTGCGCGAAGTGGAGGACAGCCGCAGCGACCTCGTCGGCACGCGCGAGGAGAGCGCGCATCTGAGCAGCGCGGTTGCGGCGTCCGGGCAGGCGCTGACGCTCGCGAACCGGCTCTACAAGGGCGGCGCGGCGGATTTCCTCGACGTGCTGACCGCGCAGCAGTCGTATCTCGCGGATGCGGAATTGCTGAACCAGGCGCAGCGCGAGCAGGCGCTCGCGGCGGTCGCGCTGTACCGGTCGCTCGGCGGCGGGTGGAGCGAACAGGGCGACGTGATCGCGGACGGGGCGGGCAAGGCGCCGGGCGCGTGATCGCGCGATGTGGCGCGCGGCAGTGCGTCAGCACGTCAGCATGCCAGCACGTCAGCACGTCAGCACGTCAGCACGTCAGCACGTCAGCACGTCAGCACGTCAGCACGTCAGCACGTCAGCACGCGACCACGCCACCCCGCCACCCCGCCACCACGCCAACGCGTCCCCCCCTCACGGATTCGCCCTTGCCGCCACTCGCCACTGCGCGGGTGTCATCCCGACTTGCCGCTTGAACACGCGCTGGAACGCGGCGTCCGACTGATAGCCGACCGCCTCGCCGATCTCCGCGACCGGCGCGTTGCCCTGCGCGAGCAGCCGGCCGGCCGTCGTCATCCGGATGTCGGTGAGCACGTCGGCCGCCGAGCGGCCGAACGCATCGTCGAAGTGACGCGCGAACGTCGCGCGCGACAGGTGGCACAGCGCCGCCAGGTCCGGCAGCGTCCACGGCTTGCCGGGCGCGTCGAACATCGCGTCGATCGCCGGCTGCAGCCGCGGACGCTGCGCGAGCGCGAGCAGCCCGCGCGGCGGCGCGGCGGATTCGCTCGCGAAGCGCAGCGTCAGCGCGAACAGCGCACCCGACAAATGCTGGATCAGCGATTCGCTGCCTGGCGCCGCGTCGCGCGCCTCGTCGCGCATCAGTTCGATCAGCCGCACGAGACGGTCGGACGGCGCGCCGCCGTCGCCGTGGTGGTCGCCGTCGCGGCGACTGCGCACGATCAGTTGCGCGGGCAGGTTCTCGCGCAGCAGCCGCTGCGGCACGGCGGGCAGCAGAAAGCGCCCGCACAGCAGATCGGCGCGCGCGCCGCCGCCGCCGTTCGTCGCGACCGTGATGCCGTTCGCGAGATGCGCGTCGGCCGGCGCGGGCGGCTCGCCGCTGCCGTCGTGCAATGCATGAGCCGCGCCGGACGGAAACAGCACGATGTCGCCAGCTTCCATCGGCGTCGCGCCGCCGCGCGCGTCCTGCACGAACGCGCGGCCGCTCAGCAGCACGTGCCACGCGATTTCGCGCGCGTCGGCGCCGGGCTCGTCGATGCGCCACGGCGCGCCGAAACGGCACTGCACGTCGACGCGGCCCGACACGGGCATCAGCGACAGGAGGCGGCTGAGGAGATCCATCGTATGAGACGTTCGAGCATGAAATCGCGCCATTCTGGCATTAAAAGCGTACGGGCGCCGGCCTACACTGCAGTCATGCCATCGACGATGGCTTCCGGTATCACCCCCACGCAAGGAGTCGATCATGTCCCGTCTTTCCTCGATCAAGCCCGAAGCCGCGACCGGCGAGGCCGCCGAACTGTTCGCGAAGATCCGCAAGGCCGTCGGCAAGGTGCCGAACGCGTACGCGACGATCGGCACGCACAGCCCCGCCGCGCTCGGCTCGATGCTCGCGACGGATGCCGCCGTCGCATCCGGCGCGCTGTCGAAGACCGACATCGAGACGATCAAGCTCGCGGTCAGCGAAGTGGCCGGCTGTGACTACTGCGTGGCCGCGCACACGCTGGTCGGCAAGATCGCGGGACTGTCGCCGGACACGATGAAGCAGGTGCGCGCCGGCGAGTCGACCGGCGACGCGAAGCGCGACGCGCTCGTGCGTTTCGTGCGCGCGCTCGTCGGCACGCGCGGCACGGTGCCGGAGCGGGAGGTCGACGCGGTCCGCGAGGCAGGCTACAGCGAACGGCAACTGATCGAGATCGCGCTGACGATCTCGTCGATCACGTTCACGAATCTCGTGAACCGGATGAACGACACGACGATCGATTTTCCGGCCGTGAAGTGAGCGACGTTCGCTAACGTGGGCGCGGCGTCTGTGCATATGCATAGGCGTATGATGATGCGGTCAAACGAAAGAGGAGCGAAGGCGATGACGAAGCGGATCACCCGTGAGGAATGCAACTGCTTTGCATTGAGGCAGGCGTCGCGCTTCGTCACGCAGCTTTACGAGCGTCATCTGGCGCCGGTCGGCCTGACGGCCGCGCAGTTCACGATCCTGTCGCGGCTCGCGCGCACGCCGGGCACGACGGCGGCCGAACTCGCGGACGACCTCGTGATGGACCGCACGACCGTCGTGCGCGCGCTGAAGCCGTTGCAGCGCGACGGGCTCGTCGCGACGGCGTCGGCGCCGCGCGACGCGCGCGTGCTGACGTTCCGGCTGTCGCCGGCCGGCGCGCGCCGTTTCGAGAAAGCACACGCGCTGTGGCTCGATGCGCAGGCCGAATTCGAGCAGCTTCTGAAACGCGACCGCGCGAAGGCGCTTCGTACGGAGTTGTTCGTGCTGACGAACCTGCCTGCATGAGCGGCGTGGGTCACGCCGCGCGATGTCACCAGGCCGAACGGCTAACGAAGCGACGCACTTGACGTAGCCCGGCGACGAATCCCGAAGGAACCCGGACAATCAGCGGTCATCGCCTGTGGGTCGCATTTGCGGCGACGCAGGCGCACACCGTGCGTGTTCGCCGTTGTCGACGGCGCGCGCATGCCGCTGAATGCGAACCGGCGCTTGTGCCGATCGAACGGGATTCATGATGATGACGACCCTTGCCGCGCCGCGGAACGGCGACGACTCGCCACTCCATAACCATGCGCGTCACCTGAGCGTTTTTCGGGTCACGTACGACGGACCAGCACTTGCTGCGTCCGAGATGGATGCACGCGAACTCGCCCCCGCGCTTCTCGCCATTGCGGATCTGCTGGAAGCGAGCACGCGAACGCTGTCCGGCGGCACCGCGAAGCCGCAGATCAACGTGCGCGGTTCGTTCCAGACCGGCAGCTTCCACATCGATTTCGCGCTCGCTACAAATCTGCTCGCGCAACTGAAGGGCATCTTCAGTTCGAATGCCGCGAGCGCAACCGCAAACGGGCTCGCGATTCTCGGGGCGCTCGGATTTGTCGCGAAGCAGGGCGCAAGCGGGCTCGTCCAGTTGATCCAGTGGATGCGCGGGCGAGCGATCAAGCGCGTGGAGATCGACGGCGACCGGGCGCTCGTGATCCTTGAAGAGAACGACGACACCCTCGAAATCGAGCTGGCCGTGCTGCGCCTGTGGCGCTCGATTGCGGTGCGCGAGGCGCTGGACCGCGTGCTCGCGCCGCTGGATCGCCCCGGCGTCGACCTGTTCGCGGCCGGTGAAGACGACGGCGAGCCCGTCGCGCGCATCACCGGCGACCAGCGTGCATGGTTCCGTGCGCCTGCTGCCGCAGACGAATTGCTGCTCGACGACACGCGGCGAATGGCATTCTCGATCGTCTCGCTCGCGTTCAAGGAAGACAACAAATGGCGCCTTTACGACGGCGCGGCGACCATACACGCCACCATTGCCGATGCGGCGTTCCTGTCCCGCGTCGACCAGAACCTGGTCAGCTTTTCGAAGGGCGACGTGCTGATCTGCGACGTCCGCGTGCAGCAGTGGCAGGCGTCCACCGGCGCGCGTACCGAGTACACGGTCGTCGAAGTCCTCGAACACCGGCCCGCCGCGCGGCAGATCGCGCTGCCGGGCGTGTGACGCGCACGTCGGTTCGATTCGCTTTTGCGCCCGCCGCGACAATGGCATCATGAAACCCACTGGATTCTGACGCACACACCATCGCCGGGGCCCATGAAACGACGCCGACCCACCCTCCCGAAAGTTGCGCTCGACCCCGCCCATCCGCCGTGGCGCGACCTCGCGATGACATCGTTGCCGGTCGCGCTGTTCTGCGCGGCGGTCGTCGCGCTCGTCGTGTGGCTCGTGAATCCGGCGCCGCCGCATACGATCACGATCAGCGCGGGCCCCGTCGACAGTTCGTTCATGCAAATCGCAAACGACTACCGCAAGGTGCTCGCGCGCAATGGCATCACGCTGAACGTGCTGGAATCCGAAGGCTCCGTGCAGAACCTTCAGCGGCTGCTCGATCCGAAGCAGCACGTCGATCTCGCGCTCGTGCAGGGCGGCGTCGCGGGCGGCAAGGACACGTCGTCGCTGATGTCGCTCGGCAGCGTGTTCTATCTGCCGATCGTCGTGTTCTATCGCGGCTCGGGTCTCACGCAACTGTCGCAGCTCGAAGGCAAGCGGATCGCGATCGGCCGCGAAGGCAGCGGCACGCGCATGCTCGCGCTGAATCTGCTCGCCGCGAACGGCATCGAGCCGGGCGGGGCCACTGCGCTGCTCGCGCAGGACGGCCTCGCCGCCGCGACGGCGCTCGTGTCCGATCAAGTGGACGCGGCGTTCCTGAGCGGCGACTCCGCCACGCGCGCGCTGATGCTGCGGCTGTTGACGATACCCGGCATCTCGGTGATGAATTTCGACGAAGCGAGCGCTTACACGCGGCTCTTTCCGTACCTCGACGCAATCGACCTGCCGCCCGGCGTGCTCGATCTGCGTCACCGGATTCCGCCGGAGACCGTGCATCTGGTCGGCCCGACCGTCGAGATCGTTGCGCGCGACACGCTGCATCCGGCGATTTCCGATCTGCTGATCGAGGCCGCGTTCGAGGTCAACGGCATGCCGGGGCTGTTGCAGCAGGGCGGCGAGTTTCCGAACCTGACCGCGCACGACTATCGGATCAGCGAAGACGCCTCGCGCTACTACCGCTCGGGCAAGAGCTTCCTGTACCGCACGCTGCCGTTTTGGCTCGCGAGCGTCACCGACCGTCTGCTCGTGTTGCTGCTGCCGCTCGCGGTGTTGCTGATTCCGGCGCTGCGCGCGATTCCCGCGCTGTACACGTGGCGCGTGCGCTCGCGCATCTATCGCTACTACGGCGCGCTGATCGCGATCGAACGCGAAGCGCTCCAGCACACGAGCGAAAAGGAACGTCACGCGCTCGTCGCGAGACTCGACGAGATCGAGCGCTCGCTGAACACGATCCGCATGCCGCTCGCGCATGCGGACGCGTTCTATGTGCTGCGCGAACACATCGGCTTCGTGCGCCGGCAGCTCGCGGCGCGCGAGACGGTCGATTCGTAACGTCGTCGAGAAGCCGCGCGCCGCGCCGTTGCTGTGCCGTTAGCTAACGTGCGCCGCGCGGGTGTGCGGCGACGGTGTTCTTTTCATCGTATGCCGCCGGTTTTTTTCGTGAGACGGCTGCGCGCCGGCACGCAGGTTGGGAACGACACTTGCTATCTGTTGTACGCCCAACTTTCGAGTGGAGAAAAACGATGCAAAGACGCAAATTCGTCATGACGGCCGCGACCGCCGTCGCCGCGGCGACCCTCACGCTAACCGGCTGTACGATGACGCCGAACTCGCCCGACACGCAGCACACGAATACGGACAAGCGCCGTTCGATCGACGCGAGCGTCGACGCGACGCTGTCCCGTCTGTATTCGACGGTCCCCGGCTCGCATGAACTCGTCGGGAAAGCGCGCGGCGTGCTGGTGTTCCCGTCCGTGCTGCAGGCCGGCTTCGTCGTCGGCGGGCAGTATGGCGAGGGTGCGCTGCGCGTCGGCGGGCAGTCGGTCGGCTATTACAGCACCGTGTCCGGGTCGTTCGGGTTCCAGGCGGGCGCGCAGTCGAAGGCGGTCATCTTCCTGTTCATGACGCAGGATTCGCTCGACCATTTCCGCGCGTCGGAAGGCTGGTCGGCGGGCGCGGACGCGTCGGTCGCGGTCGTGAAGGTCGGCGCGAACGGTCAGATCGACACGAACACCGCGACCGCGCCGGTTCAGGTGATCGTGCTGACGAACGCGGGCCTGATGGGCGACGTGTCGATCCAGGGTACGAAGGTCACGCGTCTGCACATCTGACGCACGGGCGGCGCGGATTTGCGCCGCCTGCGCGGCTGACGGGCCGCGTACGTGCGAAGGCTATGCCTCGCGCGTGCGCGGCCCTTTTGTGTGCGGCGGCCTGTGGCGTGCCTGTATGCGCCGCCGCGTGCCGTGCCGCGCCGATCAGCGCGCAGTTCACCGCGCCGCGCGCCGCTTGCCGGTTAGCCGCGCGCCGCCCCCGCGAGCCGCCGCGCCGCGCGCATTACCGCGCCTGTCCGGTCCGCCCCGACGAGGCCCGCTCGACGCCGGCCGTCGCGCGATACAGCCACCATCCGGCGATCATCGCGGGCAGGAAGTAAAGCGTTTCGAGGTTCGGTGCGGCGAGCTGCGCGATGGCCGGACCGGGACAATAACCGGCGATGCCCCAGCCGATCCCGAACAGCAGCGCGCCGCCGATCAGCGGCGCGTCGATCACGCGATTCGTCGGCAGACTGAACGACGGCTCGAAAAGCGGCGCGGCACGCCGCAGCACGAAGCGAAACGCGATCGTCGCGACGACCACCGCGCCGCCGAGCACGAACATGAGGCTCGGGTCCCATTGCCCGGCGACGTCGAGAAAGCCGAGCACCTTCTGCGGCCGGGTCATGCCGGACAGCGCGAGGCCGAAGCCGAACACGAGCCCTGCAGCGAGGCTGGCGAAATAGCGTGCGGTCTTCATCATTGCACCCCCAGCACGTGACGCACGACCCACGTCGCGGCGATGCCGGCGACGAGAAACGTCAGCGTCGCGGCGAGCGAGCGCGGCGACAGCCGCGCGAGCCCGCACACGCCGTGGCCGCTCGTGCAGCCGCGCGCGAGCGCGGTGCCGTAGCCGACCGCGAGCCCGGCGACGATGAGCAACAGCGGCGGAAAGCCGGGTCGTGCGTGCGGGACGACCGACACTACGCCGCTGGCTTCGGCAAACCCGTAGTAAAGCCACGCGCCGCCGATCAGCCCGACGACGAACAGGGCGCGCCAGGCGAAGTCGCCTGCGTTTTTCGCCGAGTAACCGGACAACAGGCCGCGCGCGATGCCGCTGATGCCGGCGATGCGTCCGGTCGTCAACAGCAGCAGCGTGGCCGACAGGCCGATCAGGATGCCGCCGGCGAGCGCGGACCAAGGGGTGAAGGATTCCATCTTTGAGGTTCCGTAGGCCGCGAAAGCGGCGGAGTGGGAAAGGTCAGCATGCGGCGGTCCGATGCCGCCGCCTCGCGAACTGCCGGTCGTCGTGGCGACGAGGGCGGCGATTCGCCGGCTGAATATTACAGATAGCTTGTGATAACGCGAAGGGGCGCGCGGCGCTAACTCACGTCGGCGTACCGGACGACAGGCGCGGAAACGATCCCGGGCCGGGTTCGACCCCGATTCGACTTTCGCGACAGCGCGGCGAACCGTGCCGTGAACCGCGCCGCGAGCCGGCCGCTAGTGATCGGCGGCAAGCGCGGCGAGCCTTGCCTCGCCGGCGTCTTTCGCGGCGGCGCGCGTCGACCACACGTCTTCCGATACCAGCGAGCGTTTCACCTCGCGGGCCCCGAAATCGACGAGCGTGATGACCCACACGAAACCGCCGGTTTGCTCGGCCGTCTGCACGAACGCTTTGACGGTGCCGTTGCTGCTTTTGCTCATGGCTTGTCTCCTCGGTGTCGGTCGGGCAGGAATCGCAAACGCGGGGCGGCCGGCGGAGCGTCGTTTCGCGGCCGCCGCGCAGGTGCGATGCCCGCAATGGGCGATTTTCATTTTAGGCAACGGCGCGCCCGCTCGCGGGGAAACAATCGCAGGCGGCGAACAACGAACGCCGCGCGTCAGCACTCGATATCCACCGCCGCCGACACCTGGCGCAGCTCGTCCGCGATGATCGCGATCAGCGCCTCCGCGGCCGCGCTCAACGGACGGCGCGGATGGCTCACGCGCACGATGTGCCGCACGATCCGCGGCGCGAGGATCGGATACGCGCGCAGCGTGCCGCGGCGCACCGCGCGCTCGACGACGATGCGCGGCAGGATCGTCGCGAAGCGCGTCTTCTCGACGAGCGCGACGATCGTCGACAGCACGTCGATCTCGAAGCGCGGCGCGAGCATCACGTCCTCGTGCTGCGCGGCGGTGTCGAGCACGCCGCGCAGACCGTGGCGCTTCGTCGGCAGCACGAGTTCGAGTTCCGGCAATTTCGCGAGCTCGATCGCGTGCGGCAGGTCGGGGCCGTGCTCGGCGCTCGTCGCGAGCACCATCTCCTCGTCGAGCAGCGGCTGCGAGTCGAGGGACAGCCGCGTGCGCGGCTTGTTGATCAGCGCGGCGTCGAGCTGGCCGCCGGTCACCCAGTCGATGAACGTCGCGCTGTAGCCGTCCGCGACCGTCACCTCGACGTGCGGATAAAGCGCATGAAAGCGCGACAGCGAGTCGGCGAGCACGCTCTCCGTCACCGACGCGATGAGCCCGATGCTCACGTGCCCCGTCACCACGTCGTCGCGCTGCACGAGCTGCTGCCGCGCGTGCGCGAGGTCGCGCATGATCGGCAGGAAGAGCCGGTACATCAGCCGGCCCGCCGCCGTCGGCGACATCCCGTGCGCGCCGCGCTCGAACAGCTGCTGGTTCAGTTCTTCCTCGAGCTTCGCGATCTGCATGCTGAGCGCCGGCTGCACGATGTTGAGCCGCTTCGCGGCGCGCGTGACCGAGCCGTCCTCGAACAGCGCGATGAAGTACTGGATTTGCCTGAAGTCCATATTCGATTCGTGTGGAAAGGTATCAGCCCGGCTAATGGACGCAGAACGGCCCATCAGCCAAGCCGTGCTCGGCCCCGTTTGCGGCCGCGCCCGCCCGCGTCGCGGATAGCCTGATCTATAGGGCTTGCACATCACGCGTATTGATATCCCTCCCGCCTCGGCGAGTCATCAGGGCTAATACCGATATCACACGCGATGATCGTCAGCATCAGTAAACAGTATTAGAACTTATATCCCGATGTGGCTACGCTTCGATCCATTGCCTGGCCGGCGCAGTTATGCCGGACAACGAAGCATCGACGGAGACCCGCATGAACACACGCGACGCCGCACTCGCCGGCGCATCCCCCGAACCCCACTCCGGCCACGCCGGACACACGCTGCGCGACTGGCTCGCGCATCTGGCCGCCACCGGCCGTCTCGCGACGATCGACCGTCCGGTCAAGCTCGAACACGAACTCGCCGCCATCGCGAAACGCCTCGACGGCGACCGCGCCGCGTTCTTCACGCAGCCGGGCGGCCATTCGATGCCGGTGGTCAGCGGTTTCATGTCGAGGCGCGCGTGGATTGCGGAGGCGATGGGCGTCGACGAAGCGGGCCTGCTCGCCCGCTTTCGCGACGCGGCCGACGCGCCGCTGCCGTCGCGGCTCGTCGCGCGCGACGACGCGCCGTGCCAGCAGGTCGTCCACACGACGGACATCGACGTGCGCGCGCTGCTGCCGATCCCGACGCACAGCGAGCACGACAACGGCCCGTACATCACGGCCGGCCTCGTGATCGCGCGCAATCCGCGCACCGGCGTGCAGAACGTGTCGATCAACCGGATCCAGGTGCACGGCCGCGACCGGATGGCGATCCTGCTGCTGCCGCGTCATCTGCATGCGTTCCAGAAGGCGGCCGAGGCGGCCGGCGACGCGCTCGACGTGGCCATCGCGATCGGCGTCGATCCGCTGACGATGCTCGCGTCGCAGGCGATCACGCCGATCGATCACGACGAACTCGAAATCGCCGGCGCGCTGCACGGCGCGCCGCTGCCCGTCGTGCGCTGCGTGACGAACGGCGTGCAGGTGCCGGCGTCGGCGGAAATCATCGTCGAAGGGCGCATTCTGCCGAACGTGCGCGAACTCGAAGGTCCGTTCGGCGAGTTCCCGAAGTACTACAGCGCGCGCGAAGCGCGCGAGGTGATCGAAGTGACCGCCGTCACGCATCGGCGCGACCCGATCTTCCACACGATCGTGCCGGCCGAGATGGAGCATCTGCTGCTCGGCGCGATTCCACGCGAGGCGACGCTGCTCGCGCATCTGCAGCGCAGCCATCCGGGCGTGAAGGACGTGCATCTGTCGGTCGGCGGCGTGTGCCGCTATCACCTGTGGGTGCAGTTCGACAAGAAGCGCGAAGGCGAGGCGAAGAACGTGATCCTGAGCGCGTTCGGCGCGCACTACGACCTGAAGCAGGTGATCGTCGTCGATACGGACGTCGACGTGCACGATCCGGCCGAAGTCGAATGGGCCGTGTCGACGCGCTTCCAGGCCGATCGCGATCTGGTCGTCGTGCCGGGCGCGCTGGGCTCGGTGCTCGATCCGTCGACGACCGTTGGCCAGCCCGAGGACGCGCCGGTTCATCTGCAGGGCGTCAGCGCGAAGATGGGGCTCGACGCGACGCGGCCGGTCGTCTATCCGGCGCACGTGTTCACGCGCGTGCGGATTCCGGGCGAGCAGGACGTCGACGTCGAGGCGCTCGTGTCGACCGGCAACGCCGCGTTCGACGCGTACGTGGGTGGCCGCCATGGCTGAACGCGGCCGCAAGCCCCGCATCGTCGTCGGGCTGTCGGGCGCGAGCGGCGCGACCATCGGCGTGCGCCTGCTCGCCGCGCTGCGCCGCATCGGCCGGCACGAGACGCATCTGATCGTGTCGCCGTCCGGCATGGTGACGGCCGCGCAGGAACTCGGCCTCGCGCGCGGCGACCTGGAGGCGATGGCGGACGTCGTGCATAACGTGCGGGACATCGGCGCATCGGTGGCGAGCGGCTCGTTCGTGACCGAAGGGATGGTGATCGCGCCGTGCTCGATGAAGACGCTCGCATCCGTCGCGAACGGCTTCGCGGACAACCTGATCGCGCGCGCCGCCGACGTCGCGCTGAAGGAGCGTCGCCGCGTCGTGCTGGTCGCGCGCGAGACGCCGCTGAACCTCGCGCATCTGCGCAACATGACGCTCGCGACCGAGATGGGCGCGATCGTGATGCCGCCGGTGCCCGCGTTCTACGCGCATCCGCAGACGATCGACGACGTCGTCGATCACACGGTCGGGCGCATTCTCGATCTGTTCGGGATCGAGCACGACGAGATCGCGAAGCGCTGGAGCGGCCTCGCGGATGCGTTCGCATCGAGCGATGCGCAAGCCGAAGGAGGCGCACGATGAACCAGCGTGACACCGCGTTTGCGCGCGTGGAAGCCGACGCCGCCACCGGGACCGTCACCGCCGCGCCGCGCCCGACGCGCCATGTCGGCCGCCCGATGGAGCGTCTCGAAGACCCGGCGATCCTGACGGGACGCGGCCGCTACGGCGACGATCTCGGCGTGAAGCCCGGCACGCTGCACGCGGCGGTGCTGCGCTCGCCGCACGCGCACGCGGAACTGGTGTCGATCGACGCGACCGATGCGCTGAAGCTGCGCGGCGTGCGCGCGGTGCTGACGCGCGACGATGTGCGCGCGTGGTCGAAGCCGTTCGTCGTCGGCGTGAAGTCGCCCATGGAACTGTGGGCGCTCGCGATGGAGCGCGTGCGCTACGTCGGCGAGCCGGTGGCGGTCGTGATGGCCGAGTCGCGCGCGCTCGCCGAGGACGCGCTCGATCTGATGAAGGTCGAGTACCGGCCGCTCGATCCGGTCACGTCGATCGCGTATGCGGCCTGCGGCGACGCGCCGGTGCTGCACGAGCGCGTCGGCATGAACGTGATCAGCGACAGGCAGTTCCGCTACGGCGACCCGGAAGCCGCGTTCGCGAGCGCACCGCATCGCGTGAAGCTCGACGCGTATCACCCGCGCAATTCGTGCGCGCCGATCGAATGCGGCGTCGTGATCGCCGAGTATCTGGCGGGCGACGAGGGCTACGAAGTCACGTCGAATTTCATGGGGCCGTTCTCGCTGCATGCGGTGATGGCGATGGCGCTGAACGTGCCCGCGAACCGGCTGCGCCACAAGGCGCCGCGCGATTCGGGCGGCAGCTTCGGCGTGAAGCAGGCGGTGTTTCCGTACGTCGTGCTGATGAGTCTTGCGTCGCGCAAGGCGGGCGCGCCGGTGAAGTGGGTCGAGGACCGCCTCGAACACCTGAGCGGCGCGACGTCCGCGACTGCGCGCCTGTCGACGATCGAGGCCGCCGTGGAAAGCGACGGCCGCATCACCGCGCTGTCGTACGACCAGCTCGAAGACTGCGGCGCGTATCTGCGCGCGCCCGAGCCCGCGACGTTCTATCGGATGCACGGCTGCCTGACCGGCGCGTATGCGATTCCGAATCTCGCGGTGCGCAACCGCGTCGTGCTGACGAACAAGACGCCGACCGGCCTCGTGCGCGGCTTCGGCGGCCCGCAGGTGTATTTCGCGCTGGAGCGTCTGATCCAGCGGATCGCGATCGAACTGAAGCTCGACGTGCTCGACGTGTACCGCCGCAACTTCGTGCCGGCCGATGCGTTTCCGTATCGGGCGGCCGCCGGTGCGCTGCTCGATTCGGGCAACTATCAGGAGGCGATGCGCCGCGCGCTCGCGGACGGCGGCTACGACGAACTCGTCGCGCGCCGCGACGCGGCCCGCCGCGAAGGACGGCTGTACGGCATCGGCTTCGCGGCGATCGTCGAGCCGTCGGTGTCGAACATGGGCTACATCACGACCGCGATGCCCGCCGACGCGCGCAAGAAGGCCGGTCCGAAAAGCGGCGCGATCGCGAGCGCGACGGTCGCCGTGGATCTGCTCGGCGGCGTGGTCGTGACGATCGCGTCGACGCCGGCCGGACAGGGGCACATGACCGTCTGCGCGCAGGTCGTCGCCGACGTGCTCGGCCTCGATCCGAAGGACATCGCGGTGAACGTCGAATTCGACACGCACAAGGACGCGTGGTCGGTCGCGGCGGGCAACTATTCGAGCCGCTTCGCCGGCGCGGTGGCGGGCACCGTGCATCTCGCGGCGGTGCGCGTGCGCGACAAGGTCGCGCGCATCGTCGCGAAGCAGCTGGGCTGCGAGCCGGCCGACATCCGCTTCGAAGGCGGCCGCATTTATCGCGACGGCGCGGAAGATCGCGCGATGCCGTTCGGCCGCGTCGCGAGCAATGCGCCGCACTGGGCGCCCGCGCTGCTGCCCGAGGGAGAGGAGCCGGGCCTGCGCGAGACGGTGTTCTGGACGCCGCCGCACATGGACGCGCCCGACGAGCAGGACCGCATCAACACGTCGGCGGCGTACGGGTTCGCGTTCGACCTGTGCGGCGTCGAAGTGGACCGCGCGACGGGCCGCGTGCGGATCGACCGCTACGTGACCGCGCACGACGCGGGCACGCTGCTGAACCCCGCGCTCGCGGACGGCCAGATTCGCGGCGCGTTTGCTCAAGGGCTCGGCGCGGCGCTGTTCGAGGAGTTCCGCTACGGCGCGGACGGCAGCTTCCAGTGCGGCACGCTCGCCGACTATCTGATGCCGACTACCTGCGAAGTGCCGGACCCGGTGATCGTGCATCTGGAGACGCCGTCGCCGTTCACGCCGCTCGGCGCGAAGGGGCTCGGCGAAGGCAACAACATGAGCACGCCGCCTTGCATCGCGAACGCGGTCGCGGACGCGCTCGGCGTCGCCGACATCCGCCTGCCGCTGACGCCGTCGAAAGTGATCGCGCTGATCGGCGTCGACGATCCGGAGCCATCGCGGCCGGAATGGCGCGATGGGGCGGCGGGGGCGGTGGAAGATCGTTCGTCATCCCAACCGTCAGCAACATCGGCACCCTCCGCAACGTCGGCCGCAGAACGCGGCCGCGCGCTGACCGCGCGCGGCGCGGTCGATCTGCCCGCGCCGCCCGACGCGATCTTCGCGGTGCTGCTCGATCCGCACGCGCTCGCGAAGGTGATCCCCGGCTGCCACGCGCTCGAAGCGACCGGGCCGAACCAGTACCGCGCGGACGTGACCGTCGGCGTCGGTCTGATCAAGGCGCGATTCGAGGCGCGCATCGGCCTGTCCGACATCGACGCGCCGCATCGGCTGCGGCTCGCGGGCGCGGGGCTGTCGCCGCTCGGCAGCGCGCGCGGCAACGGTCTCGTCGAACTGACGCCGACCGCGAGCGGCACGCGTCTTTCATACGACTACGACGCGCAGGTGTCCGGCAAGGTCGCGGCGGTCGGCGGACGAATGCTCGAAGGCGCGGCGAAAGTCGTGCTGCGGCAGCTGTTCGAATCGCTCGGCCGTCAGGCGGCCGGCGCGCCGGCCGACGCGCGCAAAGCCGGCGAGGGGCGCGGCTCGTGGCTCGCGCGCGTCGTCCGCTTCTTTACCCGTTTCAGGAGCCGAGGATGAAGCCGGCACCGTTCGATTATCTGCGCGCGCAAACGACCGCCGACGCGCTCGACGCACTCGCGCAGCACGGCGAAGACGCGCGCGTGCTGGCGGGCGGCCAGTCGCTGATGGCCGTGCTGAACATGCGGCTCGCGCAGCCGGGCCTGCTCGTCGACATCTCGCGCACCGACGAGCTGAGCACGATCCGCGTCGACCGCGACGGCGGCGGTTATCTCGCGATCGGCGCGGCCGCGACGCAGGGCGGCGTCGAGTGGCGCGCGACGTTGCGCGACGAGGTGCCGTTGCTCGCGCTCGCGTTCCCGCACATCTCGCACTTTCAGATCCGCAATCGCGGCACGGTCTGCGGATCGGTCGCGCATGCGGACCCGAGCGCGGAGCTGCCGCTCGTGCTGACCGCGCTCGGCGGCGAGGTGACGCTGCGCTCGAAACAGAGAACGCGCGTGCTGAAGGCGCAGGACTTCTTTCAGGGCATGTTGACGACCGCGCGCGAGCCGGACGAACTCGTCGAATCCGTGCGTTTTCCGCTGAAAAAAAAGGGTGAGCGGTTCGGTTTCGCGGAATGCTCGGCGCGGCACGGCGACTTCGCGATGGTCGCGTGCGCGGCGGTCGTGACCGACGACGCGATCACGATCGCCGTCGGCGGCGTCGCGGACCGGCCCGTGGCCGAGTTCTGGCCGCGTCTCGCGGGCGACGACCTGCGCGGCGCATTGAACGACCTGAGCTGGAAGCTGGGCGCGCAGGACGACGCGTACATCAGCGCGAAATATCGGCGGCATCTGGTCCGGGAACTCGGATGGCGCGTGATCGAGGAGGCAATGTGAGCGGCACCCCCAACCCCATCTTGCGACACGGTCAGCAGCAGCGGGTCACGCTGACGCTGAACGGCCGCGAACGCAGCGGCCATTGCGAGCCGCGCGAACTGCTGTCCGATTTCCTGCGGCACGAACTCGGCGCGACCGGCACGCACGTCGGCTGCGAGCACGGCGTGTGCGGCGCGTGCACCGTGCAGATCGACGGCGTCGCCGCGCGTGCGTGTCTCACGCTCGCCGTGCAGGCCGACGGCCGCCGCGTCGATACCGTCGAAGGGCTCGCCGACGGCGACACGCTGTCGGACCTGCAGCAGGCGTTCCAGCGTCACCACGCGCTGCAGTGCGGCTTCTGCACGGCCGGCATCCTGATGTCGTGCGCGGACTGGCTGCGCCGCGTGCCCGATCCGACCGAGGACCAGGTGCGCGACATGTTGTCGGGCCATCTGTGCCGCTGCACCGGCTACGCGCCGATCGTCGCGGCGGTGCTCGACGTGGCCGCGCGTCGCCGCCGGTCGGCCGCTCGCGAGGAGACCGCCCATGCTTGACCTCGGCCGCACCTTCTCGCAAAGCGTCGAGCGCAGCCCGCATGCGCTGGCGCTCGTCGACGGCGACGTGAAGCTCACGTATGCCGCGTGGCAGCCGATCATCCGCGACGTCGCCGACGGTCTGCGCGAACTCGGGCTCGCGCGCGGCGACCGGCTGCTCGTCGTGCTGCAGAACCGCTGGGAAATGGCGACGCTGCACTGGGCCTGCCAGTTCGCCGGCATCGTGATCGTGCCGCTGAACTGGCGCGCGAAGCCCGAGGAACTGGACTACTGCGTGACCGACGCGGGGGTGAAGGCGATCGTCTACGAGCCGGTGTCCGCGGATGCGGTCGTGCTGAGCGCCGCCGCGCAGACGGTGCCGCGCATCGGCCTCGACGACGCGCCGGGCCGCACCGCGACGTTCGATTCGCTGCGCGACGCGCTCGCGCGCAACGACGTGCGCGGCGATGCGACCGCACACGCGAGCGCCGACGACTACTCGCTGATCCTGTACACGTCCGGCACGACCGGCAAGGCGAAGGGCGTGCCGCGCCGTCACCGCCACGAGCGCGCGGCCGCGCTCGCGCACGTCGCGCAGAACCTGTACCGGCACGGCGAGCGCACGCTCGGCGTGATGCCGCTCTATCACACGATGGGCGTGCGCTCGCTGATCGCGATGGCGCTCGTCGACGGCCTCTTCGTCTGCGTGCCGCGCTGGAGCCCGCGTGCCGCGTGCGAAGCGATCGCCGAGTACCGGCTCACGTGCCTGTATCTCGTGCCGACGCTCTATCACGACCTGCTCGCGGAAGCCGCGTTCGCGAGCACCGACACGTCGTCGATCACGAAGCTCGGCTTCGCAGGCGCGCCGATGAGCGACGGGCTGTTGAAGCGCCTGTCGGCCGCGTTCGAACCGGAGCTGTTCGTCAATCACTACGGCTCGTCCGAGGTGTACACGTTCAGCATCGACCAGGACGCGACGAAGAAACCAGGCAGCGCGGGGCGCGCGGGCATCAACACGCGGCTGCGCGTCGTGAAGCTCGGCGCGATCTCGCCCGAAGACCTCGCCGCCGTCCACGAGGAAGGCCAGATCGTCGCCGACCTGCTCGGCGACGAAGCGTTCGAAGGCTACTGGAACCGCCCGGACGCGAACGCGAAGTCGCTGCGCGACGGCTGGTACTTCACCGGCGACACCGGCTACTTCGACGAGGACGGCGACCTGTTCGTGTCGGGCCGCGTCGACGACATGATCATCAGCGGCGGCGAGAACATCTCGCCGGTCGACATCGAGTCGGTGCTGTCGCTGCACCCGGCGGTCGACGAAGTCGCCGTCGCGGGCGTAAAGGACGAACGCTGGGGCCAGCGCGTGGTCGCGTTCGTGAAGCGCCGCGACTATGTGGATGCCGACACGCTCGACGGCTGGTGCCGTGCGTCGGACCTCGTCAACTTCAAGCGACCGCGCGACTACGTGTTCGTCGACGACATTCCGAAGTCGCCGGTCGGCAAGATCCTGCGGCGCAAGCTGTCGGCCGGCGAGTATCGGCTCGACGAGCGCGGCGCCGTCGTCACCCAGTCAGAAACCACGAAGGAGTAACGCTCATGACCGACCTGACCCACCGCGGCCAGACGCTGCTGGAAAAACTCGACGGCTTTTCGATCGAGATCGACGCGGCCCGCGAGCGCGCGGACATCGTGCTCGACCGTCCGCCGTTCAACGTGATTTCGATGCACGCGCGCGACCAGTTGCGCGCGGCGTTCGAAGCGCTCGACGAAGACGACCGCGTGCGCGTGATCGTGCTGCGCGCGAAGGGCGAGCACTTTTCGAGCGGCGGCGACATCAAGGGCTTTCTCGAAGCATCGCCGGAACACGTGTCGAAGCTCGCATGGAACGTCGCCGCGCCAGCGCGCTGTTCGAAGCCGGTGATCGTTGCGAATCGCGGCTTCTGCTTCGGCGTCGGGTTCGAGCTGTCGCTCGCATGCGATTTCCGGATCGCGACGGACACGACGTTCTACGCGCTGCCCGAACAGAAGCTCGGCCAGATTCCGGGCTCGGGTGGCTCCGCGCGTCTGCAGAAGATGGTCGGCATCGGCCGCACGAAGGACATCGTGATGCGCTCGCGCCGCATTCCGGGCAAGCAGGCGTACGACTGGGGCATCGCGGTCGAATGCGTCGCGGACGCGGACCTGGAGAAGGCGACCGACGCGCTCGTCGACGAGCTGCGCACGTTCTCGCCGCTCGCGCAGCGCACCGCGAAGAAGCTGCTGAACGACACCGAGGACGCGCCGCTTTCCATCGCGATCGAACTCGAAGGCCACTGCTATAGCCGGCTGCGTTCGTCGGACGACTTCCGCGAGGGCGTCGAGGCGTTCCATCAGAAACGCAAGCCGGTGTTCCGCGGCCGATAAGAACGACAACGGAGGAGACACGCGCCATGGAGCGCTTCGATTACGTGATCGTCGGCGGCGGGTCTGCGGGCTGCGTGCTCGCGAACCGGCTGTCGGCGGTGCCGTCGGTGCGCGTCGCGCTGATCGAGGCGGGCGCGGACACGCCGCCCGGCGCGGTGCCCGCCGAGATTCTCGACAGCTATCCGCTGCCGGTGTTCTGCGGCGACACGTACATCTGGCCGAACCTCACCGCGCGCGCGACGAAGACCGCCGCGCCGCGCGTGTACGAACAGGGCCGCGTGATGGGCGGCGGCTCCAGCGTGAACGTGCAGTCCGCGAATCGCGGCCTGCCGCGCGACTACGACGACTGGGCCGCGAACGGCGCGAGCGGCTGGGCGTGGCGCGACGTGCTGCCGTACTTCCGGCGGCTCGAGCGCGACGTGGACTTTCCGCGCGGCGAGTTGCACGGCAGCGACGGCCCGGTGCCGATCCGCCGGATCATGCCGGACGACTGGCCGCCGTTCTGCCGCGCGTTCGCCGACGGCTTGCGCGCAAACGGTTTCGCGCCGCTTCAGGATCAGAACGCGGAGTTCGGCGACGGCTATTTTCCGGGTGCGTTTTCGAATCTCGATGAGCGGCGCGTGTCGACCGCGCTCGCGTATCTCGACGCCGCCACGCGCCGTCGTCCCAACTTGTCGATCTTCGCGAAGCTGCGCGTCGAGTCGATCCGGATGGACGGCGTCGGCGCGCGCGGCGTCGTCGCGGTTGCGCAGAACGGCGAGCGCGTGACGTTCGACGCGGGCGAAGTCGTGCTGAGCGCCGGCGCGCTGCAGTCGCCCGCGCTGCTGCTGCGCGCGGGCATCGGGCCGCGGGGCGAACTGGCCGCGCTCGGCATCGACTGCCGGCTGCATCTGCCGGGCGTCGGCCGCCATCTGCAGGACCATCCGTCGCTCACGTTCTGCCATTACCTCGAAGCGCGCTACCGGATGCCGCTCGCGCGCCGCCGCGCCAGCATGACGGCCGCGCGCTTCACGTCCGGCGTCGCCGGCTGCGATGTTTCGGATCTCTATCTGTCGAGCGCGACGCGCGCCGCGTGGCATGCGCTCGGCAACCGGCTCGGCCTGTTTTTCCTGTGGTGCAACCGGCCTTACTCGCGCGGCCGCGTGCAACTCGCGTCGCCGGACCCGGCGATGCCGCCGCGCGTCGACCTGAATCTGCTCGACGACGAACGCGACGTCGAGCGGCTGATGACCGGCGTGCGCGTGCTCGCGAACGTGGTCGCCGCGTCGGGGCTCGGGCGCGATCCGCGCGACTTTTTTCCGGCTGTGTTTTCGCCGCGCGTGAAGGCGCTGAGCCGCATGAGCCGCCGCAATGCGTGGCTGACGTCCGCGCTCGGCGTGCTGCTCGATGCGCCCGCGCCGCTGCGCCGCGCGCTGATCGAACGCTTTGTCACGCGCGGCCAGCGGATGAGCGGCTTGCTCGCCGCCGACGACGCGCTGGCCGCGTTCGTCCGCGCGAACGTGTTCGGCGTGTGGCACGCGAGCGGCACGTGCCGCATGGGCGATCCGCGCGAACGGGACACGGTCGCGGACCCGCTCGGACGCGTGATCGGCACGCGGGGACTGCGCGTCGTCGATGCATCGCTGATGCCGCGGCTGCCGTCGGCGAACACGAACATCCCGACCATCATGATCGCGGAGAAGATCGCGGACGCCATGGTGAACGCGCACGCCCACGGACGCGTGGACAGTGTGAAGGAAGACGAAGTATCGGACGCGGCACAGTAAATGCCGCAAGAGGCGAATACAGAGCACGCATTGCAGCGTGCCTACCCTGCCGCGCCGCATAAAAAGACGGCCCGGCGCCACCAAAGGAAGGAGATAAGGATGTCGGTAGCAGCGCAAGAAGGGGCCGCGGTGGCGGCAATCGACCAGCGGCGGGTGATCGGGGCAGTCGCCGCCTCGTGTCTCGGCTGGGCTCTCGATCTGTTCGACCTGTTCGTGCTGTTGTACGTCGCGCCGATCGTCGGACGGCTGTTCTTTCCGTCCGAGCACGCGATGCTGTCGCTCGCGGCGGTCTACGCCGCGTTCGCCGTCACCGTGCTGATGCGCCCGCTCGGCTCCGCACTCTTCGGCTCGTATGCGGACCGGCACGGACGCAAGGGCGCGATGATCATCGCGGTCGTCGGCGTCGGGTTGTCGACGGCGGGCTTCGGCGCGCTGCCGACGGTCGCGCAGGTCGGCGTGATCGCGCCGATCGCGTTTCTCGCGCTGCGGCTCGTGCAGGGCGTGTTCGTCGGCGGCGTGGTCGCGTCGACGCATACGATCGGCACCGAGTCGGTCGCGCCGAAGTATCGCGGCGCGGTGTCGGGGCTGATCGGCGGCGGCGGCGCGGGACTCGGCGCGCTGCTTGCGTCGCTCACGTACCTGACGATGTCGACGCTGTTCCCCGGCGCGCAGTTCGAAGTGTGGGGCTGGCGCTGCATGTTCTTCACCGGGATCATCAGTTCGGTGCTCGGCCTCTTCGTGTTCAACAGCCTCGAAGAGTCGCCGCTGTGGAAGAAGCTCGCGGCCGAGAAGGCCGAAAAAGCCGCGCAAGCGGTGCAGCAGGGCGCGCAGCGCGTCGTGCGCTCGCCGCTCGCGACGCTGTTCTCGCGCGAGTACCGGTCGATCCTGTTCGTGAACCTGCTGCTGACGATCGGCGGCGGCAGCGGCTACTACCTGACGTCGGGCTACCTGCCGACGTTCCTGAAGGTCGTGATCCATGCGCCGAACGGCGCGGCCGCCGCGATCCTGCTGCTGTCGAGCATCGCGGTCGTGATCGCGTCGGTGGCGGCCGGGCACATGAGCACGTTCATCGGCCGCGAGCGGGCGTTCATCGTGCTCGGGCTGATTCGCCTCGTGATGCTGCCCGCGCTGTTCCTGCTGCTGCCGACCGCGCACAGCATCACGATGGTCGGCGTGTACGCGGTCGTGCTGAGCGCGCTCGGCAGCGCGGGCTACGCGCCGATCCTGATCTTCCTGAACGAACGCTTCCCGACCGCGATCCGCGCGACCGGCACCGGGCTGTCCTGGAACATCGGCTTTGCGATCGGCGGGATGATGCCGACGTTCGTGTCGCTCGTCGCGACCGACGCCGCGCAACTGCCGATGACGCTCGCGGCATTCGTCGGCGCGATCAGCGTGATCTTTCTCGTGGGCGCGTTCGTCGTGCCGGAGACGCTCGGTCGGCTCGACGACAAGGCCGCGCGTCGCGCGAAGTGAAGTGAGGAGATGAAGTAAGCGCGCTGCCGGTTCAGCCGGCGCTGACGCCCGTCGTCACGCGCCGGATCTCGTCCGCGATGATGCCGATCAGCGCCTGCGCGGCGGCCCCGATCGGCCGCTTCGGGTGCGTGACCTGAATGATGTGCCGCAGGATCGTCGGCGACGCGATGCGGTGCGCGCGCAGCACGCGTTCGTCCACGCGGCGCTGCACGACCACGCGCGGCAGGATCGTCGCGACGTTGTTCTGCTCGACGAACTGCACGATCGTGCTCAGCAGATCGATTTCGAAGGTCGGCGCGAGCACGATGCCGGCGGCGAGCAGCGCGCCGTCGAGCGCGCCGCGCAGGCCGTTGCGGCGCGTCGGCAACACCAGTTCGATGTCCGGAGGATTCGTCAGATCGATGGCCTCGGGCAGCGCCGGTCCGAGCGCGGCGTTCGTCACGTAGACCATCTCCTCGACGAGCAGCGGTTCCACGTCGAGCGTCAGCCGCCCGCGCGGCCGGTTGATGATCGCCGCGTCGAGCCGGCCCGCTTCGACCGCGTCGATCAGCTGCGTGCTGAAGCCGTCCGCGATCGACACCTCCACTTGCGGGAACAGCGCGCTGAATTTCGCGAGCGATTCCGCTCCCACACTTTGCGTTTCCGACGCGACCATGCCGAGCGCGACGCGGCCCGTCAAGATCACGTCGGGCCGGCTCAACTGCTCGCGCGCGTGGTCGATGTCGCGCATGATCGGCGTGTAGAGGCGGTACATCTGGCGCGCGGCGTCGGTCGGCGTCATTCCGTGCGGGCCGCGTTCGAACAGCGTTTGCCGAAGCTCCGCTTCGAGCTTCGCGATCTGCATGCTGAGCGCCGGCTGCACGATGTTGAGCCGCTTCGCGGCGCGCGTGACCGAGCCGTCTTCGAAGAGCGCGATGAAGTACTGGATCTGCCTGAATTCCATGCTGTATGAGCAGGCTGCCGCTGGAACCGGAAAGCGCAAGTGTACCTGCGCGTAAGCGCGGCGAAACGGCGGTCGACCCCGTTGTGGGGGATTCGTGGCGTTCTGCGCGAAGCCCGCATCAAAGCGGGCTCCGCGTTCGCGAGGTTGACGGATGACCGCCCCGTGGCGGTCGATACGTTAGCCGAGGCAGGTCGCCTGAGTGCGCGCGCAAGGCGGCAACCGGATGCGGGCTGGACCTCGGGTCGGGCCTGTGGTGGTCAGTGGAGCACGCCGCCATCGGCGCCGAGCCAGTTGTCGACCGACGTCACCCCGGGCACCGTTGCTGCGACGCGTTCGGCCAACGCCCGTTGCGGCAGTTCGGGAACGAAGCCGACGAGCACGACCTCGCCCCCATGCGCGATGACGTTCACATGCGACAGCGTCACCCCGCTATGCGCGAGCGCGACGCGCACTTGATGGGCCACGTCGCCGCCAGAGGTTTGCGCGTGGGCCGACGGCACGATCAGGCAGGAAACGGCGAGAGCCAATGCAGAGATAGAAACAGAAGCGGACTTCATTGTTACCTCCTTGCAGATGAGCAGGCGCGCGGAAGATGCCCGCGTGCCGGTCTTCCAATGGAATCCCGAGACGGCTTCCATCGAAATCGGTGCAATGTGGAACACGCTGTTCTTCGCCCGCTGTTTCGGGGCGGTGGTGTTCCTGTAGCGCAGGCCGGTCGTGGCGCTGGCCGTTTTGCCTCCACGAAGGGAGGGCTCGCGAGACGCGATGCACCGCGAGGGTGGTGCGGGGCGTTCAGCGGAGGGAGGGGGCCCGATGCATGACGCGAAAGAATGCAGTCGGCGTGACGAGAAGCGCGGCGAGGCGCGGTCGCCGCCGTGGCGTCCCCATAAGCCTGCATCGTACAGCGCTTCGCGTTGGCGCGCTGGTGGGTGGTAAGCCGCGTCGACACGGTCGGTCGAATCGTCGACAATCGCAGCTCGATGTTGGATAACCACTGATCTGGCAGGCTGTGTCTCCATGACGAACAGACACGCGCACCGATGCGCCGGGCCGCCAGCCCCGAAGACATCGCTCAGGCCGTCTCGATGCTCGTCGCGTCGGATTACTTGACCGGCGAAATCCTGCTGTCCGATGGCGGGCTGAACCTGACGTGATGACTGAGCGACGCGCGCTGTCGGCGCGACGCGGCGTGTCGCTCGCTCAGCGTGACCCGTGCGTCTGCGCTTCACGTGCCTTGTGAACCACATGTGCTTCACGTGGTTCACGTGCCTCGCGCGCTTCCCGCTCCCTCCCGCTCCCCGGCACCTGCACGCGTCGCGCGAGCCACGCGGCCGTCAGCAGCAGCGCCACAGAGATCCCCGCGCACACGTGCAACCCGGCCACGACCTGATTCGCCAGACCATTGCCCGCGAGCGCGCCGAACGCCGCGACGCCGACCGCGCCGCCCGCCTGTCGCGCGGTGTTCAGCGCGGCCGATGCCGTGCCGGCTCGCGCGGGCTCGACCGATCCGAGCACGGCTGTGGTCATCGCGGGCACCGCGAGGCCCATCCCCGCCGGAATCAGCAGGAACGCCGGCAGGATCGCGGCGAGCGGCGTGCTCGCGTCGACCGCCACCATCAGCGCGTAGCCGAGCGCCGCCACGAGCGCGCCGACGATCATCGGCCTGCGCGTCCCGTAGCGCGCGACGGCCCAGCCGCTCGCGACATTCGACAGCAGAAAGCCGCCCGTCAGCGGCAGGAACGCGAGTCCGGCCGCGAGCGGCGTCTGTCCGCGAGCGTGCTGCAGATACAGCGTCAGCACGAACACCGTGCCGTAGTACGTCAGATTCACGCAGATGCCGAACAGCACCGCCGCGCTGAACGTGCGGTTGCGCAGCAGCGCGAGCGGCAGCATCGGCTCGGCGATGCGCGCTTCGAGCGCGACGAACGCCCACGCGGCGACACACGCGAGCACGAATCCGCCGATGATCGCGACGTGCGTGAAGCCGAGCGGCCGCGCCTCGATCACCGCGCCCGTGAATGCAGTGAGCGCGACGATCGCGAGCAGCTGGCCGCGCAGATCGAGGCTGCGGACCGGCGCGGGGCCGTCGGCGGGTCGGCGCGATTCGGGCACCCACGCGAGCGTGGCCGCGAGGCCGGCCGCGCATAGCGGCAGGTTCACGAAAAAAATGCTGCGCCAGCCGAACGCGGCGATCAGCAACCCGCCGGCGACCGGGCCCGCCGCGATCGAGACGGCGCCCGCGGCCGTCCAGAAGCCCACGGCGCGCGCCCGCAGCGCGCGATCGTGTCCGCACGCGTGATTGAGCAGCGCGAGCGAGTTCGGCAGCATCGCGGCGGCGCCGATGCCTTGCACCGCGCGCGCGGCGATCAGCGCGCCGGGCGAGCCCGCGAGCCCGCACGCGAGCGACGCGAGCGCGAACACGACGAGGCCTGCGGCATACAGCCGGCGCGCGCCGTAGCGGTCGCCGAGCACGCCGCCCGACAGCATCAGCACGGCGAACGAAAGCGTGTACGCATCGACGATCCATTGAAGCCGCGGCACGTCGGTATGCAGTGCCACGGACAGTCGCGCGAGCGCGATATTCACGATCGTCACGTCGAGCTGCGTGACGACGAAGCCGACACTGACCGTCGCGACGATGCGGATCAGCGCGGGCGTGAACGGGGCGGGGCTGGGGGTAGGGTGTGGAGTGTCCATATATCGATGCTAGGCTGCGCGCGCGCGTCGACGTTTCAGGCTCGCGTGAAGCATCGAAAGCGATGCGGGAGGATCGCGTCTCGACGATGGCGCGCGAAAGGCGGCGTGCTAATCTGCGTCGGCCGTTTTCTTTTGGGGTGAAGGTTAGCAACGGATCGATCGGGGGCATCTTCGCGTGCAATACAGCAAGGCGTTTTTCGCGCTGCAACTCCGCTTCGCGACGCTCGCCGCCGAACTGACCGGCGTGCCGATCGAGCGCGCGTTGCTCGACTACACGAATCTCTATGTCCGCTTCGGGCTCGGTCGCGCGTTCGATCCTGCGCATCCGGCGTGGCGCCGTTACGTGGACGGCGTGCATCGCGAGACCGATCTCGCGCAATGGACGCATCGCTTCTATCTCGCGCACGCGGACGCCTTTCAGGCGCCGCAAAGGGTCGCGACGTTCGGCTGCTTTTCGTATGAGATGCAGGATGCGGGCCGCGTGCGGCTGCATTTCGAGAACGTCGATTCGCCTGCCGTTTCGCCGCTGTCCATCGAGCGTCTGCCGCACCGTCTCGCCGAACTCCGGTCGCTGTTCGCGCACGTCGGACGTCATCAGCGACAGGCGGCGCGCGTCGTCGGCACCTCGTGGCTGCACAACCTGCTCGCGTATCAGCGATGCTTTCCGCGCGAGTACGCCGCGAGTGCCACCGTCACGGAATCGAAGTTCCGCACGCTGCCGCTGTGGGGGCAGTTCGTCGATCGCAACGGCGAACTCCGCGCCGATATCACCGACGACTTCCTTCGCCGCCTGACGCACGCCGCGCACGCCGCGCGCGCCGCGCACGCCGCGCACGCGCAAGACCTCGCTCGCTGCTTCCCGTTTCAGGCGCTCGCGGTCGACGCGCCGATCGGGGTGTTCTACCGCTTCTACGACGTGGACGAGCACCTCATTGGTGTGAGCAATCCCGCTTCCTGAGCCGCGAGAAACCCGTTTCGCGGGAATGGGGTTTGCTGACCAACGCCGGCTCGCGGCTCGCCCGCCAGGACGTCAGCGCTGGGTCCACATCGGAGACGTGTGATGAAAGACGACAAGAACGTGCAGCCCCACCATGACCGCCGTCGTTTTCTCGCAGGCGTGGCGGCGGTGGCCGGCAGCGTGGCGCTGTCGGGCTGTGGAGGCGGCGGTGACGGCGGCGGCGATAGCGGCGATGGTCCCGCGCCGTCGATCGTCGACGTTCCGTCGCCCAACGGCGCCGATCGCTATAGTCTGCCGCGCCCGGCATTGCCCGACCCGGCGACGAGCGGCATCGACCACATCGTCGTCGTGACGATGGAAAATCGCTCGTTCGACCACTTCCTGAGCTGGGTGCCGGGGGCCGAGGGGAGGCCCGCGAACCAGCAGTTCAAGGACGCGTTCGGCGCGACGCAGACGCCGTTCGCGCTGTCGGCCAATCCCGCGTACGGCTACCAGGCATGCGCGTATCAGGACCCGAATCACAGCTACCAGGGCGGCCGCACGCAGATGGCCGCCGGCGCGATGAACGGCTGGCTGCTGACGCCCGGCACGAGCCTGGTCCAAGGGGATCTGCTGCCGATCGGCTATTACACGTCGGCGGACCTGCAGTTTTTCGCCGACGTCGCGACGAACTACACGATCGGCGATTTCTACTTCACCGGGATACTGACGAGCACGTTTCCGAACCGGCTGTATCTGCACAGCGGCGCGACGGACCGGCTCGACGACAGCCTCGACGACTCGTCGCTCGCCACGATCTGGGACCGGCTCAGCGCGGCGAACGTCGGGGCCACTTACTACTATCACGACGTGCCGTTCACGGCGCTGTTCGGCGACCGGTATCTGGGCATCTCGCGTCCGTTCGCCGAATTTCTCGCGGATGCCGCAGCGGGCGCGCTGCCCCCGTTCAGCATGGTCGATCCGGCGTTCGCCGGCGAAGGCGAGGGCACGTCGTCGGACGACCATCCGCACGCCGACATTCGCAACGGCGAAGCGTTTCTCGCGCAGGTGTACAGCGCGTTGTCCACGAGCCCGAACTGGGGCAGCACGCTGATGATCGTCGTGTACGACGAATGGGGCGGATTTCTCGAACACGTGGTGCCGCCCGTCAGACCGATCAGCAAGAACGAACAGGCGCTCGGCAACGACGGACGGCTCGGATTTCGCGTGCCGCTCGCGCTGCTCGGGCCGCGCGTTCGCGCGGGCACGGTGACGCGCTATCCGTTCGATCCGAGCTCGATTCACGCGCTGCTGCAGTGGCGTTTCGGACTCGCGCCGCTCGGCGTGCGCGGCAGCGATACGGCGACGGTCAACCTCGCCTGTGCGCTCGATTTCGCCGGCGCGCCGCGCGCCGACGTGCCGGCGTTCAACGTGGCTCAAGGCACGTTCGGCGGGGCGTGCGTGGGTTCGATCTTGCCGTCGGGGCCGTCGACGTCGTCGATCGATCAGTCGCGAGCCGTGGCGACCCCGACGGAAGACCGCTTCGCAGACCTGAAGGCCAAGGCCGCGGCGCTGGGGTTCAGGACCGGGGGGTAGTGGGCAGGGGCGGTACGGTTAGCGCGGCACGTTTAGCGTGGACCGCACAGGCGTGGAGGGCACAAGCGCGGAGAAACAGGCGTGGACGGCACAACCGCGGAAGGCACAACCGCGGAAGGCACAACCGCGGAAGGCACAACCGCGGAAGGCACAACCGCGGCATGGCACAACCGCGGCATGGCACAACCGCAAGCCCCTCACCCCCGCGCCGCGAGCAGCCGCAACCCGGCTGACGCGAACGCCACCGCGAGCAGCGCGTTCATCGCCCGCTGAAACCGGCGATAAAGCCGGCGCGCGACGTCCGTCGAGAACAGCAGCGCATAGCCGACGAAGACGACCGACCCGATCGCCGCGCAACACGGAATCACGCCGTACGGCACGACGCCCGCGCGGCTCGACGACAGCGAAACGATCGACATCCACACGAAGATCGCCTTCGGATTCGTCAGATGCATGAGCACGCCGTTCAGATACAGCCGCGCGCCGGCCGACTCCGGCGTGGCCTCGCGGGCGCGCATGGGCGGCGGCGACCACGCGGCGCGCGCCGATTTGAGCGCGAGCCACAGCAGATACAGCCCGCCGGCGATCTTGATCGCGACCAGCAATTGCGCGCACGCAATCAATGCCGCCGACAGACCGAGCGCCGCGACCGTCGCCCAGCACATCGACCCGGACACGACGCCGAGCGCGAACACCGACGCCGCCCGCCGTCCGCGATTGGCCGCCACGGACATGATCGCGAGATTGCTGGGACCGGGGCTCGCGGTGCCGATGAAATACGCGGTATATGCGAGCATCGCGTTCGCGGAGAACAACGTGGACGCCGTCATGGTGCGATTCGCAGCAGGGTGGAGGAAACCGCATTGTCGGCGACGCGCGGCGCGTGAACAGAGACAGTTTTTCTCGCGGCCGGTAGGCCAGTCTGCGGACAGTCGTCGTGACGCGCCGCGCGGCCCCAAAGCAAAAAGGGCAACGCATGACGCGTTGCCCTTTGTCGAAACCGGTGCGGTGCGGGCGGAATCAGCAGCCCGTCTGCTTCACGCGTTCGACCGCGAGACCGAACGCCGGCCGCAGCTTCGTGCCGATCACGTTGCCGCAGAATGCCGCGACGAGCCACAGCCAGCCGTGCAGGCTGCCCGACACGATGCCGCTGAAATACGCGCCGATGTTGCAGCCGTACGCGAGTCGCGCGCCGTAGCCGAGCATCAGGCCGCCGACGACCGCGGCAATGAACGAGCGCAGCGGCAGGCGCCACACCGGCGCGTAGCGGCCGGCGAGCGCCGCGGCGATCATCGCGCCGACCACGATGCCGATGTCCATCACCGACTTCGCGTCGTGGCTGATCGGCGCGGCGAGCGCGGCCGCGTTCGGGCCGGCGCTCCAGAACGTCCAGTTCGCGACGTCGATGCCGACTGCCGCGAACGCCTTCGCGCCCCACAGCGCGAACGCCGACGTGACGCCCCACGGATGGCCCGACAGCGCGAGCGTGATGAAGTTGAGGATCGCGAGCGCGACCGCGCCCGCGAAGAGCGGCCACGGGCCATGCAGCCACGGCGACGCGTTCGGCGCGCGCTCGACGTCGTTCACGAGGCGACCGTGACGGCGCTTCTCGATCACGACGGTCAGCGCGGCGATCGCTGCGAACGCGGCGAGGTTCAGCACGATCGCCGGACCGACGCCGAGCACCTGCACGAGCGACGTCGGCTTGAGCGACGGCAGCGACTTCCAGAACGGCATGTGCGCGGTGCCGATCGCCGAGCCGACGATGAACGCGACGAGCGTGACGATCATCCGCGTGCTGCCGCCGCCGACCGTGTACAGCGTGCCCGACGCGCAGCCGCCGCCCAGTTGCATGCCGATGCCGAACATGAATGCGCCGACGATGACCGACGTGCCGGCCGGCGACACTTCGCCGACGACCGGATGGCCGAACAGCGTGCCCGCCGACAGCGCCGGGAAGAACAGCAGCACGCCGATCGCGAGCATCACCATCTGCGCGCGCAGGCCGGCTCCGCGGCCGTCCGCGATGAACACGCGCCACGCGGACGTGAAGCCGAACGCCGCGTGATAGAGCGTGATGCCCATCGCAGCGCCGACGACGTACAGCACCGCCTGCAGGCCGCTGACGGTCTGCGCGAGGTAGATCGCGCCGAGCACGACGAGCGCGAGCGCGACGGCGAGCGGCTTCGGATTGATATTGACGAGGCGGCGAGAGGTGCCGCCGAGGGACGAGGACAGATCGGACATGGCGAGGAGCGGACCTTTTCGCGCGCGGAATGCCGCGAAAAATCGTATTAACAAAGCGGCCGAGTATACCGAAATGTTTCAACGCGGCAGGGACGTCCATTAGCCAGGAATGGAGTTGCGCGAGCGCCAGAAGGCGGATGGCGATTTCCCGCAATGCTCCGTTGGACGGGGCTCGCCGGAAATCGACCCCATTGCGGGCTCAACGCTTTATAACAGCTGGATATAACCATATTTCAAAAATGCATTGAGTTCTCTATTTTGGATGGGAACACTTCGACGGGTCCGCACGGGTGCGAGGAGACATGATGGGCAAGATCAGGACGTTCGGGGCATTGGCGCTGGCGTGGCTGTCGATGGGGCTCGCGCACGCGGAGGAATTGACCGGCACGCTGAAGAAAGTGCACGACAGCGGCGTGATCGTGCTCGGCACGCGCGAGTCGTCGATCCCGTTCTCGTACTACGACGCGAACGAGAACGTCGTCGGCTATTCGCAGGAGATCGCGCTGAAGATCGTCGACGCGGTAAAGGCGAAACTCGCGATGTCGGACCTGCGCGTGAAGACGATCCCGATCACGTCGCAGAACCGCATTCCGCTCGTGCAGAACGGCACGATCGACATCGAATGCGGATCGACGACGAACACATTCGAGCGCGAGAATCAGGCCGCGTTCTCGGACAGCATCTTCCTGTACGGCATCCGCTTCATTACGCGCAAGGATTCGGGCGTGAAGGACTTCGCCGATCTCGCGGGCAAGACCGTCGCGACGACCGCGGGCACGTCCGACGAGCGCATGCTGCGCAAGATGAACGAAGACAAACACATGAACATGACGATCATCAGCGCGAAGGATCACGCCGAGTCGTTCATGAACGTGACGACGGGCCGCGCGGTCGCGTTCGTGATGGACGAGCCGCTGCTGTACGGCGAGCGCGCGAAGTCGAAGGACGCGAACGACTACATCGTGACGGGCACGCCGCCGGTGTCCGAGAACTACGCGTGCATGTTCCGTCGCGACGATGCGCCGTTCAAGGCGCTCGTGGACGACACCGTGTCGAAGATGCAGACGTCCGGCGAGATGGAAAAGCTGTACGCCAAGTGGTTTACGCAGCCGATTCCGCCAAACGGGATGAACCTGCAATATCCGTTGTCCGTGCAGATGAAGGAATTGTTTGCGCATCCTGACGACAAGGCACTCGACTGACCGGAACGGCGGCGGCGAGCCGCGTCGCCGCCGTTCTCCCGCGCGTCTGCACGCTCACTGCAGCGTCTGCCCGTCGCCCTTCACCACGACGCTCGTGCGGCCATCCACGCCGACCGGCACTTCACCGCGCACCGTCGCGCGCCGCACGACGCGACGCGCATCGCCGTAATCGTTGATCGCATAGTGCTGCGTCGCGCGGTTGTCCCAGATCGCGACGTCGCCTTCCCGCCAGTGCCAGCGCACGGTGTTCTCAAGCCGCGTCACGTGCTCGTGGAAAATCTGCAGCAGATGCGCGGAATCCTGCGCAGACAATCCCTTCAACCGCTGCACGAAGTGGCCGAGCACGAGCGCGCGCTCGCCGGTTTCCGGATGCACGCGCACGACCGGATGCTCGGTCTCGTAGACCTTCGACGTGAACACTTCGCGATAGCGCTTGAGTTGCGCGTCGTCCGCGCCGGCGTGCGTCGACGCGTAGTCGTACGCGTTCGTGTGCAGCGCCCATAGCGTGTCGGCGAGCTGGCGCAGCGATTCGGGCAGGTGCTGGTAAGCGGCGGCAGTGTTCGCCCACACGGTATCGCCGCCGACGGGCGGAATCACGACCGCGCGCAGCACCGACACTTTCGGATACGCGTCGACGAATGTCACGTCCGTGTGCCACGAATTCGCGCGCGCGCCGTGCAGCGAATCGAGTTCGAGAAGGCTGCCGCCATCGACGGCGGGCACGGTCGGATGCGCGACGGTATCGCCGAAGCGGCGTGCGAACGCTTCCTGCGCGGCATCGTCGAGATGGTGCTGGCCACGGAAAAACAGCACCTTGTGGCGCAGCAGCGCCGCATGGATCGCATCGAACGTCGCAGCGTCGAGATCGGCGGCGAGCCGCACGCCATCGATGCGCGCGCCGATGCGGCCCGCGACCGGATGCAAGTCGAGCTCGTGCGCGGCGATCGAATGGGAACCGATGGGCGAAGCGTCGGAACGGGCAACCTGAACGTCGGACATCGTGGGTCTCCTCGTGCAGTGGGGGAATACCCATTCAAGCAGGATCGCGCCGCGAGAAGAACCGATGAATCGTGCGAAGCTATGCGCGCCGCCGGGGGCTATCGATAGCAGCATTCGTGCTTTGGGCGCACGACGTCGCAAGGCATGCCGCGCAAAAACGACAATGACGCAGACCGCGAAAAACGGACTGCGTCATTGCCGAATTGCGCTGCACTATTCGTTGGTAGGCTCGATTGGACTCGAACCAACGACCCCCACCATGTCAAGGTGGTGCTCTAACCAGCTGAGCTACGAGCCTACAGAAGGCGCGAATTATAGAGGGACTCCAGCGCTCGTGCAAGCATCCGCCGACGCTTTTTTCAACGTCACGCGCCGCCGCCGCTGCGTGCGAGCGTGCGCAGATTCTGCTGCGGGTCGGCGAGCATGTCGCGCGCGACGCGGGCGCGTTTCGCGATCAACTCCTTCGCGCTGCGCATGTCGCGGCCCTGATTCACGGTGATCGCGGCGACGAGCGCGCCTTCGCGATCGACGCCGAACAGCACGCACGGCGGAGCGTCGAGCTTGCCGCGCACGATCCATTCGGGCGCGGCCATGTCGCCGGCGAACTGCACGTTGAGCCCGCACTGATCGGTCCAGAACCACGGCACCTCGCTCGCTTCCGTCGCCACGCCGAGCATCGAGCGGGCGGCGGCGATGGCCTGGTCCTTCGCGTTCTCCCATGTCTCGCGTCGCAGATGGCGGCCGCTCGCGTCGTCCCACTGGCTCGCGACGTCGCCGGCTGCATGGATGTGCGGATCCGACGTGCGGCACTGCGCGTCGATCGCGATGCCGTTGTCGACGCGAAGGCCCGCGCGTTGCGCGAGCGCGGTGTCCGGCTCGACGCCGATTCCGTAGATCACCGCGTCGCCGGCAATGCGCGTGCCGTCCTGCAACGTCAGCACGATTTCGCCGTTGTCGCGTTCCGCGCGTTCGAGCGCCACGCCCAGGTGCAACTCGACCCCGCGTGCGCGATGCACGTCGCACAGGTGGCGGTTCAGCACCGCCGGCGAGCAGCGCATCATCGCGAGCGGCGCCTGCTCGATCACGCTCACGCGTGCGCCGAGATCCGTCGCGCTCGACGCGAGTTCGAGGCCGATCACGCCCGCGCCCACGAGCAGCACGCGGCGGCCCGGCTGCAGCACGGGCCGCAGCCGGCGCGCGTCGTCGAGCGTGCGCAGCGTGTAGACGTCGTCGCCGAGCGCGTCGAGCATCGGCAGGCGGCGCGCGCGCGCGCCGGTCGCGAGCAACAGCTTGTCGTACGCGAGCGTATCGCCGTTGCCGAGCGTGACGGTGCGGGCGTTCGCGTCGATCGCATCGACCGCGGCGCCGAGCATCAGTTCGATTCGCTGCTCTTGATAGAAATCGTCGGCGTGGATCGCGCGGCCCGCGGCGTCCGGCTTCAGCAACACGTCCTTCGACAACGGCGGCCGCTCGTACGGCGCGTGCGGTTCGTCGCCGATCAGCACGATGCGCCCTTCGTAGCGCTGCTGGCGCAGTTCGGCGGCCGCGATCGCGCCGGCCTGACCCGCGCCGACGATCACGATGGTGGAAAGTGTCATCGCCGTCGCTCCGTTACAGATGCAGGCCGCCGGCCACATGACGGATGCCGCGAATGCCGAGACCTGCGTCCGCGTTGATCATCACGCCGGACAGCGTGCGGTTGTTCGCGCGTGACGCGAGCAGCACGAACGGGCCGGTGAAATCGGCGGGCGACGGGAAGAACTGCAGCGGCAGAATGCCGGCGATCGCTTCGGGCGTGCGCGAATCCATGATGCGCAGATCCTGCTGGCCGAGCGATGCGGGTCCCCGCAGATCGCTCGCCATCCCGCACGGACCGACGCCGTTCACGCGCACCTTCGGCGCGAGTTCATACGCGAGCTGGCGGATGATGCCGACGGCCGCGTGCTTGCTCGCGGTGTACAGCGGGCCGCCGCCGCCCGGATAGAACGCGGAATTCGACAGCGTGAAGATCATGCTGCCCTCGGTGGCGATCAGCGCGCGTGCGGCGGCCTTTGCGCCGAGCAGGTAGCCCTTCACGTTGATCGAAAAGAGTTCGGCGAAGCCGTTGTCGAGCTGTTCCGGCGACAGGTCGACGAGGCTCGACCCGTGGTCCCAGATCGCCGCGTTGCCGATGAACGTGTCGAGCTTGCCGAACGTCTCGACGGCGGTCGCGACCGCGCGCTCGTTGTCCGCATACGACGTCACGTCGCCCTGCACCGCGGCGACGCGTGTGCCGAAGCGCTCGCGCAATGCCGCGACTTTGTCGGCAGACCGTTCGAGCACGCAGACAGACGCGCCTTCGTCGAGAAACCGTTCGGCGAGCGCGAGGCCGAGGCCCGAGCCGCCGCCGGTGATCAGCGCGACTTCGCCGTCGAGCCAGCGCGACGACACCGTCATGACGCCTCCGGCAAGTCGACGTAGACGGCGCCGTCGATCAGCGCAACCGGAAAGGTCCTCAACGGATCGG
>Ga0310811_10000254_pt1 | contig 76105 bp, 74 predicted proteins | sample YCmetagenome_FD_207642 | JGI IMG/M metagenome (GOLD analysis project Ga0310811, IMG submission 207642) | Soil microbial communities from experimental microcosm in Duke University, North Carolina, United States - YC | ecosystem: Engineered > Artificial ecosystem > Soil microcosm > Unclassified ... | reverse complement strand
AAAGCGCGGCCCGTTGCATCGTCAGACGCCGCGATGGCGCGCCGAGAGGCGCCGCATCATCTCCAAAAGAGATGATGCGCTTGTTACCCCCTGACGCGCTTCATCGGCGCGCCATCCCCTCTGTATTGCGGAGGGAAGGGAAAGGGATACGGCTTACCCGGGGCCGCAAAGAACACGGGCGATAACCCGTGCCTATTCGTCATTCCAGAACGCGCCGAACAACAACACCCTCCGTCATGCCCGCGCTTGACCCGGGCATCCATGATGACTCTCAGCGCATGAAGAGCTTACGTCGGCTTTGTGCGTGGCCCGTCATCATGGATTGCCGGGTCAAGCCCGGCAATGACATCGGCAGTCATTCCGGGTTCGCTCGCTCACGCCAGCGCCCCGGAATGACGAATGAAGAGGACCTCATCCTGCGAGACGCGCCTGACGGCGCTCCTCAGGATGAGGGGAGATGGTGGAGGAGTTGGCTGTCCGAACTGGACCAGGGTGACGGACGATCATCCCCCGTACGACACACCCTTCACCCGGATCACCGCCTTCGCCGCCGCCATCAGCCCGCGCGAGAGCAGGGCAATGTCCTTCGGCATGTCGCGGCGCCAGACATCGAGCAGCAGCGCGATGCGCACCTGCTCGCTTCTATTCCACACCTCATGCGGATAGGTGTCGTCCCACAACAGGCTGTCGCCTTCGGCAAGAAGGTGCGGCACGCCATCGATGTTGAGCTCGCAAGCCGGCACGCCGTGCTCGTCGTAGGGCATCGACAGCATCAGGTGATAGCGCAGGATGCCGCGAAACGGCCCGCGATGCTTGGGGATGTGCTTGCCCGGCGCGAGGAAGGACAGCACGCACGAAACCGCTTCCGGCGCTTCTGCCAGCAGGCCGGCGACGGTCGGACAGCGCGCAAGGTTCTCTTCCACGGTGACGCCATAGGCTTTCATGATGAACATGCGCCAGTCGCGCCCGTCGGCGGCGGAGATGTCCTCCTGCTGCGGCATCAGATCGTGGAAGCGCGGCAAGTTGTGCAGCATGCCGACGATGTCGAGCGCCTCGCGGCGAATGGCGGGGTAGGCGGCGACGAAGCGATCGGAATTCGGAAAATAATGGGAAGCATCGAGCGTTGCCGGCGTGTCGATGCGGCGGTCATACAGCGCCCGCACGGCGCCGACCGCGTGATCGTAGAATTGCAAACGGATATCTCCGCTAGAATGACTCCCCCGTGACAACTTAGGCCTGGACGCCCGCTGCGCCTATATCCATGTGTGTAAATTCACGTCTCTATGATCCACCTGAGATGCAGCCGGAGCGCGCCCCATGACCACACCCCCTCCCGTCGATTATGCCGATGCCTCGCCCGAGGTGCGCGCCGTCTACGACGACATCAAGAAGACCCGTAACGTGCCGGACGTGAACAACTTCTGGAAATATCTGGCGCGCGATCCGGCGACCCTGAAACGCACCTGGGAGAGCATCAAGGAGGTGATGGCGCCGGGCGCGCTCGATCCTTTGACCAAGGAGATGGTCTATCTCGCCGTCAGCGTCACCAATGGCTGCGCCTATTGCATCGCCAGCCACACCGCGGCGGCGCGCAAAGCCGGCATGACCGAGGCCATGTTCGGCGAACTGATGGCGGTCACCGGCATGGCCAATGAGACCAATCGTCTCGCCAACGGCTATAGGGTTCCTGTGGATGCGGCATTTCAGCCCTAAAGGCTGAAACAATTGTCGTTGCCGCGGCGGGCATGACAATATACGAGACGTAAATTCTGGGGTTGTGTCTGCGTGGGGGAGGTCAACGGATGCTCAAGAAGAAGGGGTTGCTGACAAAGTTATTGTGCGTCGCCGTGGTGGCGGCGCTGATGCTGCCTCTCGGCACGATCCTGTTTCCCTATGTCAGCGACCAGATGGATGGGATTCAATTCCAGACCCTCGAGGCGGTGGTGAGCACCAGCCTCGGTTTCGGCATCTACGCGCTGCTCGGCTAGACCCCTTTATCCACGGACACTGTACGCGGGCCGCAAGGGCTATTGCGGCTGCGCCGGCGCGCCGCTGTTGCCCGCCGCGGTGCCGTTAGGGCCTGCGTTCGCCGGTTGCTGAGGCGCCGGCTTGTTGCCGCTCTCGGTGCCGGTGGTGCGGGTGCTGTCGCCCTGACCGGTGGTCATCGATGGCGCGTGGCCCGGCGTTGCCGGCGGCTGTGTCTGCGCCGTGTTGCCCTGCTGCTGCGGCTTCTGATCGGACGGCGCCTGCGCGGCCGACGGCGAGGCGCCTGCGTTCACCGGCGCAGCGCCGGCCGCCGCGGTTTGCGGCCCCGCGGCTTCATCGCGCTGATTGTTCAGGCCGTAGAAGAAAATCGAGAGGATCACGACGATGGCGACCGCGACGATCGCGATCTGCGTGCCGCCGGCCCTGTTGTCCTCCGGATCCGGGACATGCACGGCGTTGTCGATGACCTCCGGCGGATCGGTGCGGGTCGGCTCAGGCTGCGTCATGGCGCGGTCCTCATTGTCGAGACACGGTTTGACCCCGGCGCCTGAGGCGACGCCGGGGCTTGTGCGCGGCGCGTGGATCAGCGGGCTGCCGGAGCCGCCGGTGGCTGCGGCGATGTCGTCCCGGAGCCCGTCGTGCTGGCGGGCGGGGCGGGGCGGTTCGGCGCGGTCATCGGAGCATTCGTCGTCGTGCTCGGCGTGTTGCTCGCGGTGTTGCCGCCGCCGCCGGTCGTGTTCCAGCCGGCAATGACAATGAACGCGATCAACGCCAACACGGCGATGCCGGCAATCCAACCCCACATGCCTCCGGCACTGTCGTTCGTCCGCAGGACCGGATCGTTCAGCCGCGGATCGCTGTCACGCGGGTCGGTGAAACGCGGATCGGACATGGGCTATCCTCCATGGGTTGACGACGCTCTCCGGCGCCTTTGGGTGGAAAACCCAGTGCCCGTGTCCCCGGTTCCGACTTTGCCTTCGGGTTCCGGTGTGGGAATCGCGATCGGAACCGGGCCGGACCGCATTGGAACATGGTATAGGCGCTGGCGGCCGCGCCCTCGGCGTGGCCGGAATTCCCCTGTGTTGCCGGACACTTCATGCCTCTGACCCGCCTTGCGGCTGCCGCCGCGCCCATGCTGTTCGTGATCTTGTGGAGCAGCGGCTTCATCGGCGCGCGCTACGGCCTGCCGTATATCGAGCCGATGACGTTCCTGTCGGTGCGCATGGCGCTGGTGGTGCTCTGCTTCGCCGTCATCGCGCTCCTGGCGCGTGCCCGATGGCTCCGCCCCGCGGAGATCGGCCACAGCCTGATGGCCGGATTCATGGTGCACGGCCTCTATCTCGGCGGTGTCTTCACCGCCATCAGCCAGGGGGTGCCCGCCGGCATCTCGGCGCTGATCCCCGGCCTGCAGCCGATCGTGATCTCGACCATCGCCAGCCGCTTCATGGGCGAGACCGTGTCGCGGCGGCAATGGCTCGGACTTGTGCTCGGCCTGGGCGGCGTCATGCTGGTGCTGCACGACCACAGCATCGTCGCCGCCGGCACGCCCCTCGGCTGGGCCGGGAGCGTCGTCTCGCTGATCGGCATCTCGCTCGGCACGCTCTACCAGAAGCGCTATTGCGGCGGCATCGACTGGCGCACCGGCAACCTGGTGCAATATGCCGGCGCCACGGTCTTGTTCACGGTCGCGGCCTTCGCGCTGGAGACGCGCGTGATCCACTGGAGCGGCGAACTGATCTTCGCGCTGGCGTGGCTTGTGCTGGTGCTGTCGATCGCCGGCGTTGGCCTGATGTACTGGCTGATCCGGCGTTCGGCCGCGACCGGCTTTGCGAGCCTCTTTTATCTCGTGCCCGCAGTCACCGCGCTGATGGCGTATCTTCTGTTCGGTGAGAAGCTCGATGTGCTTTCGGTCGCCGGCATGCTGGTCTGCGCGCTCGGCGTTGTCCTCGCCAATCGCGGCAAGGCGATGAAGCCAGCGGCGACTGCCGCCGCGGCTTCGGTAACGCGCGAAGCCTGAAGGCTACTTCTTCTCGAGCACCAACTGCGTCTGCGTCACCAGCGCGCAGAGTTTGCCGTCGCCGCGGGTGATGCGCGTCTGCCAGACCATGGTGGTGCGGCCGCGATGCAGCGGCGTGCATTCGGCCTTGGCGACATCGCCGATCGGAATGGCGGCAAAGAAGTTGGTCTTGCTCTCGATCGTGGTGGTGGACTGACCGGGCCGGAGATTGGCAGTCGTCGCAGTGCCGCCGAGATTGTCGGCCAGCGCCATGATGGCGCCGCCATGCATGATGTTGAAGCGGTTGTTCAGCTCCGCGCGCATCACGAGCTCGGCCGTCACGCGTTCGGGCGACAGATGGGTGATCTTGAGACCAAGAAATTCGGCAAAAGGCGGTTGTGTATTGGCCGCTTCATTCATGACGACATCGCTCATTGAAAACTGCTCCCAGGAACCGCGCCCGAACGAGGCGCGGGCGCGGGACAATCGGGGTCACGGCAGCGAAAAGCAAGAGCGGCGCTTTGCGATAATGCCGGAAGGGGATGCGCAAACGCGAAAGGCGCGGACAGTGTCCGCGCCCTCGGTCGTCGTCGCCAGCGGCCGATCTCAGTCGCGCGGCTGCGGCACGATGCGGATATAAGGCCGCGGCGCCTTGAAGCCTTCCGGCCAGATCTTCTTGGCTTCCTCGTCGCTGACCGAGCCGGCGATGATGACGTCCTCGCCTTGCTTCCAGTTCGCCGGCGTCGCGACGCGATGCTTCGCGGTCATCTGCAACGAGTCGAGCACGCGCAGCACTTCATCGAAGTTGCGGCCCGTGGTCATCGGGTAGACCAGGATCAGCTTGATCTTCTTGTCCGGGCCGATGATGAAGACGTTGCGCACCGTCTGGTTATCGGCGGCGGTGCGGCCTTCCGATGAACCGCCGGACGCGGCCGGCAACATGCCGTAGGCCTTCGAGATCTTGAGCTCGGTGTCGCCGATCATCGGATAATTCGGCGCGAAGCCGACGACCTCCTGGATATCGACGGCCCACTTCGCGTGGTTGGTGACGGGATCGACCGACAGGCCGATGATCTTGGTGTTGCGCTTGTCGAATTCCGGCTTGAGCCGGGCCATCGTCCCGAGCTCGGTGGTGCAGACCGGCGTGAAGTCCTTCGGGTGCGAGAACAGAACGCCCCAGGAATTGCCAAGCCAGTCGTGGAAACGGATTTTACCTTCAGTGGTCTCCGCTTCGAAATCAGGAGCGGTATCGCCGATCGCCAATGTCATGATGAGCCTCCGGGCGTGAAAACACGCGTGCGTTCTTGCGTAGTATAGGCCTCGGCACAAGGGGGGAACAGGGTGGGGCGGCAAAGAGCAGCGGCCGTCTGCCGCTCACTTGCGCGAGAGCACAAGCCTTCGCTCCCCTCAGCGTGGTTTGAAATGATATTCTCGCGGCGTCTTAGTGCGCCGGCTGATAGCCATCGGTCAGCGTATTCAGGAAAACCACGATGTCGTCGATCTCGGAATCGGTGAGGATCGGCCGGTCGCCGGGCTTGCCGCCGAACGGCGGCTCCTGGTTCACATTGCCGCGATACCGCGTCGGAAGATCGTCGTATTTGTCGACCCTGCCGTCGTCGCGGCGCGGGTACCATTTGCCTGGATTGGTGTCGCGCTCGACATAAAAGGCGATCGCTTCGCGCAGGCTGTGCACCAGCCCGTTGTGAAAGAACGTCTGCCGCAAGGCCACGTTGCGCAGGCTCGGCGTGCGGAACAGCCCGCAGTACTCTGAATGGGCGGTGAAGTCCGTGCGCAGCGGTCCGCACAGTCCGAGATCGAAATAATGCGGATCGCCGTTCGCGGGAATCGCTCGGTTGCGCGGTACGCCGATGGCGATCAGGCCGTAATCGGTGAATTGCGGCGGCGTGCCGTCATTGCCGGGACTGCTGCGGTGGCAATTGCCGCAGTTGCCTTTTGCCGGATCGTTGAACAGCGCCAGCCCGCGCGCCTCTTGCGCCGTGAGTTGCGCATGGCCGGCCAGATAGGCGTCGTATTTGCTGCTGTAGGGATAGAAATCGCGGTAGCTCTGCTGGAACACCTCCAGCGCATGACCGATGGCGGCAAAGGCTTTGGCCGGGTCGTCGAAGATGGCGTCGCCATAAAGTTTGCGCAGCTCGCCGGCGGAGGCGGCTGTCCGCGCGCGAGCCACCACATCGGCCGCGTTGGCGTTGCCCATCTCGAAGGGCGAGAGGAGGGGAAAGCTCGCCTGATCGCGTGCGCGGTCCATGCGTCCATCCCAGGTGAAGCCGCCGGTCGGACCGTTATCGACGCTGTCGTCGCCCTCGTCGTCGGATTCGAAGAAATGCTCGGTGAACTGCGGCAGCGCCTGCAGGTATTTGATCGATGGCACCGCGCGCAGGCCGGGTCGGCGCATGTCTTTGCCGCCAAGCTGCACGGAGAGCGCGTTGGGCGGCCCGAAGCCGTGGGCCGGGTCGTGACAGCTTGCGCAGGACATGCGCCCCGACGCGGACAGAGACGGGTCGAAGAACAATGTGCGCCCAAGCGCTTCAAGCGCCGCCGCGCGCGCATAAGCTTGCGGCCGGGTTAGCCCGGACGGCTGCTCGTCCGCGCGGGCCAACAGGAGGCCGCAGCCAATCGCGATGGCGAGCGCCAGGACGTATTGCCCGAAGGCGGCCAGCCTCATTGCTCTCGAAACCCCCGTGGGCCGCTAAATTGGCGGCGTACCGTTACAGAATTCTAACAGCCAGGCGGCCTCTTACCCATCCGCCTTCATGCTATTGTTATGGAGACGCGCCAAGATCGCAGCGTTTTTCCTGCCGAGTCCTGTGGCCGCCCGGATTTCGGGTTGCGGCCCGTTATTTCATGTCCGAAGGAGCGACCATGACGCGATCCGCCCTGTTCTTATCAGTGGCTATTCCTGCTCTGATGATTGGCGCCGCGCAGGCACAAGCGCCGCGCACCGGCCTGTCGGCCATCGACACCGTGGTCGTGATTTACGCCGAGAACCGCAGCTTCGATAATCTGTACGGGACGTTTCCCGGGGCCAACGGCCTGCAGAACGTCACCGAGGAGAATTCGGTCCAGTATGACCGCGACGGCTCGGTGCTGAAAGAATTGCCGCCGGTGTGGGACGGGCTGACGGCCAAGGGCGTGACGCCGCCGGTGACGCAGGCGCAGACGGAGCACCTGCCGAACAAGCCGTTCGCCATCGACGATCCGAACGGTTTCGACACCAAGCTCGGCGTCATTACCCACGATCTCTGGCATCTGTTTTATCAGAACCAGATGCAGATCGACGGCGGCAAGAACGACCACTTTGTCGCCTACGCGGATTCCGGTGCGCTGGTGATGGGACACTATGACGGCACCAAGCTGCCGCTGTGGACCGTCGCGAAGCAATACGTGCTCGCCGACAATTTCTTCCAGGCGGCGTTCGGTGGTTCGTTCCTCAACCACTTTGAACTCGTCTGCGCCTGCGCGCCCGTCTATCCGAACGCCGACAAGAGCCCGGCCAAGGACCTGATCGCCGCCGTCGAACCGGATGGCGTCACGTTGACGCTGGCCGCGAACTCGCCGAAGTCGGCGGTGGATGGCATTCCGAAGTTCGTCAAGAACGGCCAGATCTCGCCGGACTTCTACGCCGTCAACACCATGCAGCCGCCGTATCAGCCGAGCGCGAACAAGCCGGCGAAGGAGGGCGATCCGCGCTTCGCCGATCCTGAAACCCCCAGCACCTTGCCGCCGCAAAACGAAAAGACGATCGGCGATCTGTTGAGCGCGAAGGGCGTATCGTGGGCGTGGTACGCCGGCGCCTGGCAAGCCACGCTCGATGGCGATCGCAGCAAGCCGGTGCCGAACTTTCAGTTCCACCACCAGCCGCTCAACTACTTCGTCCAGTATGCGCCGGGCACCGATGCGCGTGCGCAGCATCTCAAGGACGGCGGCATGAACGGCGCGGCTTTCATCGCGGCGGTCGATGCCGGCAAGCTGCCGCAGGTGACCTTCTACAAGCCGCAGGGCAATCTCAACGAGCACGCCGGTTACGCCGATGTGCTCTCGGGCGATCAGCACATCGCCGACGTCGTCGCGCATCTCGAAAAGAGCCCGCAGTGGGATCACATGCTCGTTGTCATCACCTATGACGAGAACGGCGGCTTCTGGGACCACGTCGCGCCGCCGAAAGGCGACCGCTGGGGTCCGGGCTCGCGTATCCCGGCTTTCATCGTCTCGCCTTTCGCCAAGAAAGGCTTCGTCGATCACACGGAATACGACACGACATCGATCTTGCGCTTCATCACGCGCCGCTTCGAACTGCCCGCGTTGCCGGGGCTGACGGCGCGGGATGCGGCGATGAAGGCGCACAATGAGCCGACGCTCGGCGACCTGACCGCGGCGCTGGATCTGCCGAAGTAGATGAATTTCGGCACGCGCTGAATCAGAATGTGTCATGGCCGGGCTTGTCCCGGCCATCTCGCTTAGGGAGGCAGTGCCCTGCTAAACGAGATGCCCGGCACAAGGCCGGGCATGACAACGACAAGCTCGTACGCCTCACTTCTCCGGCTTGTAGCCGTCGTTGAGCGTCTGCAGGAAGGCGATGATGTCGGCTTCGTCCTGCGCGGTCATTGCCGGCGTCTCACCGGGATGCCGATCGAAGGGCGGATCGCTCACGTCGACATTGGCCTGGTACTTGGGCGGGATGTCGTCGTATTTGGCGACGGTGCCGTCCGGCCGGCGCGGATAGACCTTCTCCGGATTGGTGTCGCGGAAGTTATAGAAGTCCATCACCTGCTGCAGCGTATGGAACACGCCATTGTGGAAGAACGCATGGCGCCTCGCCGAATTACGCAAGGTCGGCGTCAGGAACATGCCGCAGTATTGGGTCTGCGCGGCCATGTCGGTGCGGTAGGGGCCGCAGATCCCGAGATCGTAATGTGCGGGATCGCGGTTGTCGGCGAGCGCCGCATTGCGCGGTGCGCCAAGCGCCTCGTACTGGTGGTCCGTGAACAGCGGCGGCAGGCCGTCGCGTGACGCCTGGTCGACATGGCAGCCGGCACAATTGGCCTTGTCGGGATCGTTGAACAGCTTGTAGCCGCGCAGCTCGGTGTCGCTGAGGCTCGCTTTGCCTTCGAGCCAGTAGTCGAATTTGCTCGTATAGGGATGGAAACTCGGATCCTCGATCTGGTAGCGGCCGACGGCGAACATCGCCTCGTTGACGGCGACTTGCGCGGTCGTGAACACGCCGGCGCCGAACAGCGTGACGAAGCTCGACGCGTATGGCGCCTTGCGCAGCTTCGCCGCGACCTCATCGAGGCTGCCGCCATCCATCTCGCGCGGATCGAGCAGGGGGAAGGTCGCCTGCATCTGCAGCGTATCGGCGCGGCCGTCCCAGAACAGGCCGCCTTGCGGCACCATGTTGGTTGCGCTTTGCGCCGTCGCCGTCGCGGTCTTCTGCACCCGGACAGAGGTCTGAGCGGCCGCCGCAAGCTGGGTGAGGTTCACGTTCTCGATCGTCGAATCGTCGGGGCCGATGCTGAAGCCCGGCTGCCCTTCGAGGTACATCAAAGACGGCACCGCGCGCGTGCCTTGCCGCGACAGATTGGGTCCGCCCAGCATCACCGGTCCGTCGATCGGTGGCCCGTAAGCGTCTTGCGGATTGTGGCAGGACGCGCAGGACAGCTTGCCGGACGAGGAGAGGCTCGCGTCGTAGAAAATCTGCCGCCCAAGCTGCGCCATGGCCGACAGTGGTGCGGCCTGTGGACGGACGAGGTGGACCGGATGTGGATTCGCGCCGGCCGCATCGTGCGGCTCGGCAGCGAAGACGGCGCCGGCCAAGCAAAGGCCGGCGCCGAAAAGCCACGTTATGCGGCTGCGGATCATGCGCAAGTTAGTCCGCTACGGCCGACTTCTTGGTGACCGCACCGGTCGTCGGATCGAGGAACAGCTTCTTGTCCTTGCCGTTCGAGAAGTCGAACATGTCGAGGATCGAGCCGGCATCGTCGTCGAAGGCGCCGCCGCCGAGGCGAGTACCGCCGAGCCAGTTGTCCTCGATGAAGCGCACGACCGAGGCCTGCGAGATCTGATCGTCGCTCACGTAGTTGGCCTTCGCGTAGGGCGAGATGACCATGAACGGTATGCGCGTGCCGGGGCCGCAGCGCCCGTTCACCGGCTTGCCGTTGAGGCCCTTCGGCGCCTTACCCTTGCCGCACACGCCGGCGCCGTCGAGCTGGTCGGCCGAAGCGTCGAACGAAGCCTGCTTCGGCTTGGCGAAGTCGTGGTCGTACCAGCCGTCGGAGTCGTCGTAGGTGATGACGATCGCCGTGTTCTTCCAGTCGGGCTGCTGCTGCAGGAAGTTCACGAGATTGACGACGCCTTGCTGCTCGTCGATCGGGTCTGAGTTGCCGGGGTGACCATCCGCCACGGACGGCATCTTGATGTAGGTGACCGACGGGAAGTTGCCGGCTTGGACCGAGTCGTAGAAGTCCTGCAGATCGTAGTTGTGATTGGCAGGATCGAGCGTCTCGCCGTTCGACTCCAACGTATAGCCGACCGCAGCGAGCGAGCTCGGACGGGCATGCGTGGGGTTGGCGGTCGAGGGGAAATACTGCGTCCAGATGTGGTGCGGCACATAGTCCGTGGAGTTGCCGTTGAGCACGGTGGAGTGCGTGCTGCGGCCGCAGCCGGTGGTACCGTTCGGGTTCGTGGTCTGCAGGTTGAAGCCGCCGTAGAACGAGCCCCAGGTGATGCCGCTGGCGTTGAGCAGGTCGCCGACGTTCTTACCCTTGAAGGTCACGGTGCTCGTCTTGCTCGAGCAGACGTCGTTGGCCGGATCGGTATCGCCGGTCAGGGTCAGGCCGCCTTGGCCGTCGCTGACGGTCGAAGCATTGCCGACGACCGGCACGGCGCCGTTGGTCTGCGCGGCGAACACTTCGAGCGCACCCGGAGTCGACGGACCGTACGTGTCGGTATAGGCGTTGTCGCTCATTGCGAAGTGCTGAGCATAGTTCCAGATGGCGGTGACGGTGTTGCCGTCGAAATAGCCCATCACCTGGCCCTTGCTGCCGAACGCGCCGGCGCCGCCGGCCGTGCCTTTGCCGGTGAATTTCGGGAACAGATCCATCTTGCCGCCGTCATAAGCTTCTTGCTCAGCGGTGTAGCCGTGGCTCTGGTCGGCGGTGTTGGCCTGCGTGCGGTCGAGACGGAAAGGATCAGCGGCGTCCGACCCGTTCGCCGGATTGGTGAAGTTCGGGTTGTTCGTGAGCAGGTGCTTCTTGGCCAGGTTGTTGACGACCGGCGTACCCGCGGCGGCCTCGAAGAACGGCTCGCCCGGAGGATTCGCGGCGTTCGGATAGGTTGCGAAATAATGATCGAACGAGACGTTCTCCTGGAAGATGACCACGAGATGCTTGATCGGCGTCTCGGTCTTCGCGGCGTCCTGTGGGCTCTTCTTGCTGTTCGCACCGGCGAGGCTGGCCGGAGCGACCGATTTGGCAGCAATGGCTGCAGTGTTCCACGCAATAGCAGCGGCGATCGCAGACAGCGCGACAGCCGAGAGTAGTCTTTGTCGTTTCATCGTGTCTCTCACAAGCATTTGTAACCCCCCGACGATCTCTAATTCGTGGGCAATGACAGGTCTGTGTCGGTTCAGCGAATGAACGATGGAGCGCACAGCCCGCGGCGAGTTCCACATCGTTATTGGCATGCTGGCTCCGAGCCTTACGGAAACATGCTATGCTGAAGTCGCAGACTGGATGACGGCATTCGCGCGGCCACCTTTATGACAACGGAGCAACTCCTTTCGCGAATCGCGCTGGCACTCGGCATCGGTCTGCTGATCGGTCTCGAGCGTGGATGGAAGTCTCGCGACGCTGCAGCGGGAAGTCGCGCGGCCGGCATTCGCACATTTGCACTCAGCGGGTTGCTTGGCGGCGTGGTTGCGTCGCTTGCGAGTGCGACCGGTTCGCCGGCGGGTGCCGGCCTCGTGCTCGGATTCGGTTTTACGGTGTTCGCTGCCGTGATCGCTGTGTTCGAGCGCGAGGCCAATCGCGACAGCGACAGCTTTTCGGCCACCACTGTCATTGCGGCGATGCTCACTTTCATGCTCGGCGGCTACGCCGTGCTGGGTGACACACGCGTCGCCGCGGCGGCGGCGGTCGCCGCAACCGGCATCCTAGCCGCACGCCAGGACATCCATGCGTTAGTCGCTCGCATCACGTGGCCGGAACTTCGGTCCGTGCTCGTGCTGTTGGCGATGACCTTCATCATCCTGCCGATCGTGCCCGACACGACTATCGGTCCGTTCGGCGGCGTCAATCCGCGCCAGGTGTGGCTGATCGCGATCGTGCTCGCCGGCGTGTCGTTCCTTGGCTATGCGGCGGTGAAGCTGTTCGGCGCCGAGCGCGGCGTGCTGCTTGCCGGACTTGCGGGCGGCTTGGTGTCGTCGACAGCGGTGACCGTGAGCAGCGCCAAACGTGCGGCGGCGGGTGAGGGCGCGCCGCACCTGTTGGCCGCGAGCGTGGCCGCGGCGAGTGCGGTGTCGTTCGCGCGCGTGGCGATCGTCGTCGGCGTCATCAATGCGCCGCTGCTTTTATTTGTCGGACCGGCCTTGGCCGCTGCGACGCTCGTTGCGGCAGGCTTTGCGCTTGTCTCGATCTATCGTCAGGGCGACAGCAAAGAGGGGAAGGCGATGGAGTTCGAGAACCCGTTCAGCTTCTGGCCGGTGGTGGGGTTCGCCATTTTCCTCGCTGCCGTGATGGTGCTCGGGCGGGCGATTGGCGAGGCCTTCGGCAGTGGCGGCGCGCTCGTCGGCGCCATCGGCATCGGACTGGCGGATGTCGATGCGGTGACGATCTCGATGGCGAAACTGGCGCCGGATCCGTTGAGCGCCGCGGGCGCCGGCACGGCCATTCTCGCCGCCGTTGCGAGCAACACGGCGGCCAAGCTCGCCATCGGCGCTGGCGTCGGGGGCGGGCGCTTCGCGGCGGAGGTCGCTGTCCTCACGCTCACCTGCTGGCTGGTGGCCGGCGCAGCGCTCTGGGGGACGCTCGCGCTCGGGCCGGGCTGACATTGACTTTTCGTTGCGCTGCCGCAAAGTGCGCGTGCCGGCGGGGGGACGTAAAGGCCAGCATGTTCAAGCGAATCCTGATCGCCAATCGCGGCGAAATCGCCTGCCGGATCATCAAAACGGCCCGCAGGATGGGGATCGAAACTGTCGCCGTCTATTCCGACGCCGACAAGGATGCCCTGCACGTTGAGATGGCCGATACCGCCATCGCCATCGGTCCGCCTCCTGCCGCCGAGAGCTACCTGGTCATCGACAAGATCGTGGCCGCCTGCAAGGCCTCCGGCGCTGAGGCAGTCCACCCCGGTTATGGCTTCCTGTCGGAGCGCGAAGCCTTTCCCAAGGCGCTCGAGGCGGCCGGCATCGTCTTCATCGGTCCGAACCCCAAGGCGATCGCCGCCATGGGCGACAAGATCGAGTCGAAGAAGGCGGCCGCTGCGGCCAAGGTCTCGACGGTGCCGGGCCATCTCGGCGTGATCGAGAACGACGTCGAGGCGATGAAGATCGCCGACGACATCGGCTATCCGGTCATGATCAAGGCGTCGGCCGGCGGCGGCGGTAAGGGCATGCGCATCGCCTATTCGAAGGCGGAGGTGGCGGAGGGATTTGCCCGCGCGCGCTCGGAGGCGAAATCGTCCTTCGGCGACGACCGCGTCTTCATCGAGAAATTCATCGTCGATCCGCGCCACATCGAGATCCAGGTGCTTGGCGACAAGCACGGCCACGTCATCTATCTCGGCGAGCGCGAATGCTCGATCCAGCGCCGCAATCAGAAGGTGATCGAGGAAGCGCCGTCGCCGCTGCTCGATGAGGCCACGCGCAAGACGATGGGCGAGCAGGCGGTCGCGCTGGCCAAGGCCGTCGGTTACGACAGCGCCGGAACGGTCGAATTCGTCGCCGGGCAGGACAAGAGCTTCTTCTTCCTGGAGATGAATACGCGGCTCCAGGTCGAACATCCGGTGACCGAACTCATCACCGGCATCGATCTCGTCGAGCAGATGATCCGCGTTGCCGCCGGCGAAAAGCTCGCGATCAAGCAGAGCGACGTAAAGCTTAGTGGCTGGGCGGTGGAGAGCCGCGTCTACGCCGAAGACCCGTACCGCAAATTTCTGCCGTCGACCGGGCGGCTCACGCGCTATCGGCCGCCGGCGGAGCGCGTCGCGCATGGCGTGACCGTGCGCAACGACACCGGCGTCTACGAAGGCGGCGAGATTTCGCTCTATTACGATCCGATGATCGCCAAGCTCGTGACGCATGCTGCGACGCGCGCGGAGGCGGTCGAGGCGCAGGCCGATGCGCTCGATGCCTTCGTCATCGACGGCATCCGTCACAACATCCCGTTCCTGTCGGCGCTGATGGCGCATCCGCGCTGGCGCTCAGGCCAGCTCTCCACCGGTTTCATCGCCGAGGAATTTCCCGAGGGTTTCCATCCGCACGTGCCTGACGGCGAACGCGCGGATGTCTTGGCCGCGGTCGCCGCGGCGATCGACCATGTGCTCGGCGAGCGCAAGCGGCAGATCTCCGGACAGATGAGCGGGCGCAGCGTCACGCGTGAGAGCCAGCGCGCGGTGTGGCTGGGCGAGCATGAGATCAAGCTCGAGGTCAAACGCGAGAACGGCACCATCGAGGTGCGCTTTGCCGGCGATAAAGGTTCGGGCACTCATCGCCTGCAGTCCGATTGGAAGCCGGGCGAGCCACTGTGGACCGGCACGATCGACAACAAGCCCGTCGCGGTGCAGGTGCGTCCTATCCCGAACGGCTTTGCGCTGAGCTACCGCGGCGTCGAGACCAAGGCCTACGTCTACACCGAACGCGAAGCGGCCTATGCGCGGCTAATGCCGGTGAAGAAAGTGGCCGATACCGGCAAGCAGGTGCTGTGCCCGATGCCGGGCCTCGTTGTGTCCATCGCGGTCAAGGAAGGCCAGGAGGTCAAGGCCGGCGAGACCGTCGCTGTTGTCGAGGCGATGAAGATGGAGAACGTCCTGCGCGCCGAGATCGACGGCACGGTGAAGAAGATCAATGCCAAGCCCGGCGACAGCCTCGCAGTGGATGCCGTCATCCTCGAATTCGCGTAAGCATTTCACCTGACGCAGGAACGCTTTGGCGGCAATTTGCGTTCGCTCCGTGACACTCGTGACGGAGAGGTTCCATGGACGCCGCGCGAAGGCCTGCGCAGAAGCAGGAGCGCCAGCCCGGTTTTGAGCGCGAGATGCGCCCGCAGCCGGATTACGAACCCAAGTTTCCCGGAGCTGGCAAGCTCAAGGACAAGGTCGCGCTGATCACCGGCGGCGACAGCGGCATCGGCCGCGCGGTCGCGGTTGCCATGGCGCGCGAAGGCGCCAGGATCGCCATCATCTACCTCAACGAACACAAGGACGCCAACGCGACGCGCGACGCTGTGAAGCGCGAAGGCAGCGACGCGCTCCTGCTTCCGGGCGATGTGGGCGACGAAGCCTTTTGCGAGGCCGCCGTGGACGCCACGGTGGAGCAGTTCGGGCGGCTCGATATCCTCGTCAACAACGCGGGCGAACAGCACGAAACCGACGATGTCCGCGAAATCGACGCCGCGCAGATCGAGCGCACGTTCCGGACGAACGTGTTCAGCTTCTTCTTCATGGCCAAGCACGCTCTCCGCCACATGGGCAGGGGCGCGGCCATCGTGAACACGGCCTCGGTCACCGCCTATCAGGGCCACAAGACGCTGCTCGACTATTCGGCGACTAAGGGCGCGATTGTCTCGCTCACGCGGTCGCTCGCCGAGGCGCTGAGCAAGGATGGGATCCGCGTCAATGCGGTGGCGCCGGGGCCGATCTGGACGCCGCTCATCCCGGCGTCGTTCACGCCCGACCATGTCGCCAAGCACGGCTCCAGCGTGCCGATGCAGCGCCCGGGACAGCCGAACGAGGTGGCGCCGTGTTACGTATTCCTGGCGAGCGAGGAGGCGTCCTACATCAGCGGCCAGGTGCTGCATCCGAACGGCGGCGAGGTCGTCGGCTCGTAACGCTTGTTGCATTTGCCGGGAAACGCCCGCTCGTTCCGCAAGCCGGACTCCAACCAAGACCTGGGTCCCCGCTTTCGCGGGCACGAACGGAGGTCTATTGCTGAGGCATGACCTTCTATTTCGCCTACGGCTCCAACATGAGCAGCGTAGCCATGGCGCGACGCTGTCCGGATGCCCGCGCCATCGGGCCGGCACGGCTCGACGGCTACCAGTTCTTTATCGGACGCGAGGGATGGGGCTCGGTCCGGTCGAGCGCGGGCCATCGCGTTCACGGCGTGCTGTGGCGCCTGTCGCCGCGCGACGTCGCGGCACTGCACGCCTATGAACTCCTGCACAAAGGCCTTTACGATGCGCGCACGCTGCCGGTCCTGCGGGATGCGCGGCGCGTGCCGGCGATGACCTATCTGCTGCGCCGTTGCATTCAAGGCCAGCCGCGCCCGGGCTATGTCGAGCTGTGCGCGACCGCGGCGCGCGCCTGGAAGCTGCCGGAGCGCTACGTGCGCTCGATGGAGCGGTGGTCGGTCTCGCGCTGGACCGGCGCGCGTGTCATCGATGTGGGAGAGATCGCATGAGCGCGCAGGTCATCCGTCATCTCAGCATTCGCGGGCGCGTGCAGGGCGTCGGCTATCGCGCCTTTGTCGAGCGCGAAGCGCTCAAATGCGGCATCGAGGGGTGGGCGCGCAATCGCAAGGATGGCTCGGTGGAAGCGGTGCTCGCCGGGCCGCGCGATGCCATCGACGCAGTGGTCGAGGTGTGCCGGCGCGGGCCGTTCAATGCCCGCGTCGATGCGATCGATCAGCGCAACGCCTCAGACGCTGAATTCGCGCTGCGCCATGCGGACGAACTGTTCTCGGTGTTGCGGGACGCCTGATCCTTCGTCGCGCCGAACAGCGGCGCGAACTCGCGCCGCACGATCATGTCGACCTCCGGCATCGTGACGAGATGGCCGAGGTCGGCGAGGCTGGTGACGCCGTAGCGCTGCTCCTGGACGCCGCAGGGAACGATGCCGCCGAAGTGCGACAGCTCCGGCTCGACGTTGAGCGCGATACCGTGCAACGTCACCCATTGCTTCACGCGAATGCCGATGGCGGCGATCTTGTCCTCGTAATCCTGGCCCTTGTCCGGGCGGCGCACCCAGACGCCAACGCGGTCCTCGCGCCGCTCCCCGCGCACGTTGAAGCCGGCCAAAGTGCGGATGAGCCATTCCTCCAGCGTGGCGACGAAGCGGCGCACATCGGGACCGCGCCGCTTGAGGTCGAGCATCACATAGGCCACGCGCTGGCCCGGCCCGTGATAGGTCATCTGCCCGCCGCGCCCCGACTCGAAGACCGGAAAGCGGGCCTCAAGCACATCCTCGCGGTGGGCACTGGTGCCGGCGGTGTAAAGGGGCGGGTGCTCAAGGAGCCAGACGAGTTCGGGCGCGCGGCCGGCGGCGATGTCGGCCACGCGCGCCTCCATCGCGGCCACCGCGGCCTCGTAGGGCACGAGTTCGTCGCTCACCTGCCATTCGACCGGCGTCGAACCGGCCGCTGCGGGCATGCCAACGGTCAATGTGTCGCGACTGTTAACCACTCGTTTACCATACCGTGGTGACGTGACGCTGCCGCCGATCAAGGCGCAACAGGAAGGCAGACGTGGCCACACTCGACAAGGTCGCCATCGATATCACCGTGGTGCTGGGCACCACCTCCATGCCGATCCACCAGGTGCTGCGGCTCGGCCGCGGCGCCATCATCGAACTGGACGCATCGGAAGACGACGCCGTCAACATTCTCGCCAACAACCTCCCGGTCGCCAAAGGCACCGTCGTCGTCAACGGCAACAAGATCGCCGTCGAAGTGGGTGAACTGCTGCCGCGCCCGCCCGACATGCGCTGACATCCGACACCCGTCAAGCATCTCCGGGACCGCCGGCTTGGCACGGCACCCGCTCATAGATAGCCCCTGCCCCGCAGGGCGCAAGCCGCTTGAGAGAAGCGGCAAAAGTCGAGTCTGCGTGCGCTGTCCGGAGCTTGGACAGCGTCGGGCGATGACATCTCGCTTATAAGACGCAGGAATCGACAGGACACTCGTCTCATCCGCACCGCATCCCTAGTCTCGTAGGGCGCGCCGGAACTTGCGTTGTCCGTGCTGCGGACATGCTCAGGCAGATGAGGTCGGTCATGTGCGAACACCATCTCCACATCGAGAAGGGCTGGAAAGGTTGGCTCGATCTGCCGCCGCCGCGCCTGTCTGGATGCACCGGGCCTTGGATCGAGATTTCGCACACGATCACCGAAGACCTCGCGCGCATTCCTTCGTTTCCTCAGCCGCGCATCCGCCGCATCAAATCGCTGCCCGAGGCGGTCTCGAACCTGACCGAGCTTTGCATGGTCGCGCACCACGGCACCCATGTCGACGCTCCCATTCATTACATTTCCGATGGCCCTTCGATGGACCAGGTGCCGCTCGAGCGGCTCTACGGGCAGGGTGTCGTTTGGCGCATCGACGTCGGGCCGAACGGCGTCATCACGCCTGAGCATTTGGAAGCGGCGCGGCCGCGGCTGCAGCCGGGCGACATCGTCATCCTCGACACGGGAACGGCGCGCCACGTCAACACGCCCGAGTATTGGAATCATCCGATCGTCAGCGGTGAAGCGGCGGAATGGCTGGTGAGCCACGGCGCGAAGATCTTGGCCATCGATGCGCCGACGCCCGACATGTCGCCGCCCAACCGGCCGCCGAACCATCAGTTTCCCGTGCACCACACGCTTCTGAGCCGTGGCGTCCTCATTGCCGAGCACATGACGGGGCTCGGTGCGCTGGCCGGTCATCGCGTCGAAGCGATGTTCATGGCGCTCAACATCAAGACATCGGACGGAGGGCCAGCGCGGGTCGTAGCGCGACCGATCGATTGAGTGCTGAAGCGGCTCAGAAAAATCAAAACGATAAGAATCATATGGGAGAACGACACAGATGGCTGCGGTTGACCTTGTTAGCGCCTTCGACGACGCGCCTCTGACGCGCCGCTATTGGGCGACCTTCGCCCTTGTTGCCGCAGGCTATGCGGTGGACTTTTTCGATTTCATCATTGTCGGATTTCTGGTGGCGGTGCTCGGACCGCAATGGCACCTGACCTATCTCGAGGCGGCGCTGGTTCTTTTGTCGGCCGGCGTCGGTTCGATCTTCGGTGCCTTATGCTGGGGCAGCCTCGCCGACGCCTGGGGGCGGCGCAATGCAGTGGTGGCGGGGACGTTGATTTGCGGCCTCTCGGCCGGCTCGATCGCGCTCATTCCGGACGGCGCCTGGGGACTGTTTGCCGCGCTGCGGTTTGGTGTCGGCTTCGGCCTCGCCGGTGCAATCACCGCGCAAGTCGCATTGCTTGTCGAATATACCCCGACACGGCATCGGTCGATCCTGACCGCGTTTCCCGTCGTGCTGTCGACCTTCGGCATCCTCCTGGCGTCGGCGACGGCAAGCACATTGCTGACAATGCTGGGCTGGCGCGGCGTCGCCGCCATCGGCGTGGTGCCCGTGCTGATCGGCATCCTCTTTGCGTTCATCGCGCCCGAATCGCTGCGATGGCTGGTCACGCGCGGCCGCCTCGAGGAGGCCCGCGCGATCCTCGCCGCAATGAGCGGGCGCACGGATGCCGATGCTTTGCCGAGCCCCCAATTGGACAATGCGGGTGCCAAGCCGGCGGTGACGTCGCTCTTCGCCTATCCGACGCAGCTCTGGCTCACCATCGTCACGTCGCTGGGCGCCAGCACGGCCAATTACGGCGTCTATCTGTGGGGACCGACGATCGTCGCGATGCTCTATGGGATCACGGCGAAAATGGCGGCCGGCTACTTCGTCTACATCGCTTTGGTCGGCGTCGTAGGAAAGCTGATCTTCACATTCCTGCCGGCTTTTATCGGGCGGCGGCGGTCCGGCGAACTGCACGGTTACGGCGCTGCTCTGGCACTTGCCTGCGCCGCCATTTTTCATGACAGCACCATAGCCGGCATACCGGCCTTCATCGTGTTCCTCGTCTTGTCGGCGTTGTGCTTCGATGGCGGCTTCGCCAATCTCGTCCCTTATTCGGGCGAGATATTTCCGGTGCGGCTGTCGGCGCGCGGCATCGGCGTGGCGCAGGCGGCCAACGGAGCCGGCAAAATCCTCGGCCCGCTCAGCATGGCCGTGATCGCCGGCGCCGATAACTTTGTTTCACCGCAGGCGACCATGTCGGCGGTAGGGCCGGTCTTTCTTTTTCTTGCGGCGAGCGAACTCGCGGTGGGGCTCTGCTTCACGTTCCTGGCCAGAGAGACGGCCGGCAAGCCGCTCGCGCTGGACTAGGATTTGGCCGGGGACATTGTGGCTGTGTCCGGCGTCCGGCTACCGCGTGGGTCTTAAAGGCGCCAGCCCGGCTGTGGCAGCCGCCCGGCCTTGCTGGCCTTTACCTAACGGTTTGATTGCCTGTGAAAAACCGCCACCGATAATTCCGGGGGAGGGCACCGACGGCCCTTGTACCCCCTAACCCTATTTGTTACATGGTCCGCCGTCTTGGGCGCCGGGGCTTCCCGACGCCCACCTCCCCATGCGGTCGTGGCGGAATTGGTAGACGCACTAGCTTGAGGTGCTAGCGGGTAACACCGTGGAGGTTCGAGTCCTCTCGACCGCACCAATCTCATTTTTTATCGTGATTTCAATGACATAACCGTCGCCGCGCGCGCGGCGGCGGTTCGCGGCTTGAGCCAGGCTCGGGTTAAAACTGGGTCAACGGCCCGGCCAATTGACACAAAACTTCGAGTACCCACGAGGCCACGCCGCATTTATCCCCGCGGCGGTGCGTACAATGCCATTGCGGACCGGGGGGCGGGTCGCGATCCAAACAAGAACAGCCCCTCTCAGGGGAGCTCCTTTCGATGGCGACGGCGTCTTCCAAGCGGCTCGGATCGTCGGCCGCATTTGATTCGGGGTTGTTGATCGGGGAAGGCGGGGTCCCGGCCAGTTTTCCGCTGCTGCAGTCATCCGAGGCGGACGGAGAGACGGTCGCCATCGGCATCGCGATTGGCGACGGCAGCGATCAGCCCTCAGCGGAGGCCTGCGCCGAGCCCCTGCAAATGGTGCGCGAGCGGGCACGCGACGGAGCGCCGCTGGCGCAGGTCATTCTCGGCCTCATGTACCATCACGGGCAGACCGTTCCCCAGGACGACCGCGAGGCCGTCCGGTGGTTCCGCTACGCAGCCGAGCAGGGGGAGCCTTACGGGCAATATTGCCTCGGCCTGTCCTATTTCAGCGGCCGCGGCGTGCCTGAGAACGATGCGGAGGCGGCCGCGTGGTTCTGGCGGGCCGCCGAGCAAGGACTGGCCTCGGCCCAATTCTATCTCGGCGTCATGTCCTACGCGGGACTCGGCGTGCCGGCCGACATGAAGCGGGCGCGGATTTTCTTTCGTCTCGCGGGCGAACGCGGGCATGTGCGGGCGCAGGCCCTGCTCGGCATCATGTCCATGGAGGGCGCCGATCAGCCGGCGAATGCCGATGAAGCACGGCGCTGGTTTGAATACGCCGCCGCCCAAGGCGACCTTGAATCGCAATTCCGGCTTGGGCTGATGTGCAGCGCCGACGGGCAAGAAACAGCACAGGACACGCGCGAGAAAATCCACTGGTTCCGCCGCGCCGCCGACGGCGGCCATGCGACCGCGCAATTGATCATGGGCATCTCATGCCGGGCCGGCAGGGACCTGCCGAAGGATCTCGTCGAAGCCTATAAATGGCTGAGCCTCGCCGCCTCACGCGAATCGTCCGACGAGAACCGGGCCACCGCGTTTCATGAATGCGAAGCGACCGCGGCGCAAATGACGTCGGGCCAATTGGCAGAGGCGCAACGGCGGGCGCGCGCCTGGATCAATGACTGCAGAGCATAGTGTCGTTTCCGCCGCCCTTGGCAGGCGCTAGACGAGCTTCACCGCCTGGATAAGGGCGCTGCTCGTCGTCAGATCCTCATCGGTCAGATTGCGAAAGCGCGGCGCGAGCTCTGCGCGCGTGACGCTTGACGGACGATTGGTGCGCTCGTCACACGCGATCCGGCAGCCGAGGCTCTCGAGAATGCCGATATGGGTGGAATGCGGCTCGCGATTGATCCTGTGGCGGCGGCGCCCGGTGGCGATGTGCCACAGCGCATCCGAGCAGGTCCAATGACCATTCCAGTCCTCGGTCAGTCCGATGGATTTGAAATCGATCTCGTGGCTCATGATGCCGCCGGGCTTCAGCCAGCGGTACATCTCTGCGTAGAGCGCGGCCAAATCGTGCGGAAATTCCAGCACGGACTGAGAATAGATCAGATCGACGCTCGCGCTTTCGATCATGCCCGGCCGCCACGGGACCACATAGCTGACGCGCGCATCCATGCTCGGACCCGGCGACGGGTTCTCGACCGATGCGCGGATCGCGTTCAGTCGACCGGGATGGAGAAAGATCGACAGACGTTGCGGTGTGAGAACGTTGTCGGGAAAGGCGTAAGAGGGCAGGGTCGGCCGTACGAGCGGCAGCTCGTTCTCATCGGGAATGGGGGCGCGCTCGCGAAAGAGCGACACCAGTTCGTCAAAGACCTGTAGGTTCGCCGCCGCGTCGGCATAATGCACAACGTCAAGCCCGGCGTAACGCTCGGAACCGGACAGCAGGGCCGCCAGGCCGATGCCAAGCGTGTCTCCCGGCCCAAGCTCGACAACAGACTCGAACATCGTCGGCAGGCCGCTCCGGTGCAGCATCATCAGATGGCGCATCCATACCGAATAGCAGTACCGCGCCGACACGGTGCCGCCGGTCCTGCGGCCGGTCAGATTCTGCAGGCCTGGAACATAGGTCGCCATGCCGACGACGAGAGAGCGCGTCTTGAGTTGCATCGTCCCTCCGAAGGAATCCCCTCATGGTGCGCGTGTGACTGTGCTCAGAGCCTGCGCGTGGCCGCGTCAGCGACGCGGCGCACCTGCAAGGCCGTAGTGGGGCAGAAGTCCGGCCTCTGCCAGCGACATCGAATTGCGGGCGACGGCGGGAGATCGCCGATACCAGGTCTGGCCGAGGAGAAGGGCGTAAAGCATCGCGCCTTCGAGCGTCCACACCGCCATCGTCGCCATGTTCAAGACGATGAATCCGACGTGACACAAGACCAGCATGAGCCGGTCTTCGCCTTTCACGTTGATTGCGATGAAGAGATTCGCCAGCAGCAGCCAGATAAAGGCCATGACCCCGAGCAAGCCGTACTCATACAAATAGGATATGTAGGTATTGTGGGCATAAAGAGGGAACCGCCCGACCCATGTCTCTGGCCCATAACCGATGAGATAAGTGATGATGTCGCCATTCAGGTAAGCGTCGACATACAGGCTCCATAAATAGACGCGGCCGGAAAAAAGCCGCTTCTCCGCGCCGGTGAAATCTTGCGGCGGCTGGATCAGCGAGGCGCCCTTATCGACCATCGTGCCGAGGTCGGCAAAGCGTTCTTGCGCGACAATAGCGATGCCGATGAATGCGAAAGCGGCAACGACGCTGAGGAACACGAAGACAATCGTGGACTGGCCAGGCACGAATTTCCGTACCAGCCTCGATATTGCGAGCGAAGCCGCCGGCAGCGCTGCCGACAGCATGGCTGTGCGGTAGTTCGCCAACGATAGCCCGACCGCGACAATTGCCAGACGTGCGTAAGATGCGAACGCGCCGAGGCGTGGCGTGAAGCAAGAGACGTACAGAAATGTCAGCAGAATGATCGATAGCGCCTGCTGATGCTGATATCCGCCGATGAAAGAGCTCGATCCGTCGTCATTGGTCGTCTTCAGTCCCCATGGTACCGACAGCCACTGGAGGACGACCGGCGCGACGAAGACGATCGCCAGCGCGCCAAAAACGCGATCAGATCCGTTGCGTTGCAAGGCGCGGTAGACCGCGACCGCGAAAACAATGACGTAGAGCCACTTGAACGCAGCGTTGACCGCCCCGACCCAAGCTTGATTGGCGGCGGCGCTGACCAGAATGACGAGGATGATGCCGTAGATGGGAGTCAGCCGCCACAGCAGGAGGTCGCGCGGGCCGATCAGGGCGAGACCGATCAGCGTGACGGCGATCGACGTCAAGGCAATGAGCGAGAGGCCGGCGACAAGAGAGGGATAAGTATATTGGTGGAGGGTGGCGATGCTGTATCGAAACCATACGGCCAAAAATACGAAGGTCACATACGGATCGCGTATTTTGACTGCATTGTAGATGAGCAGCAGCAAGGTCGCGCCGCAGACGGGCAATGTGATGTAGATCGGGAAGGACGGGACCGCCGTTTCCAACATGTGTCCGAACTGGCCCTCACGTAAGTTTTGTGGCTTCGAGGAAGCTCTGAACGACAAGCAGCGCAGCGGCGAAAAGGCTGCGCCGCCGGTTCTTATGGTTCATGCGCCCTGAGCGCCACGACATCGGCCTTGTTCAGGACCGCTCCCAACAGCTTCTCATAGACGAGCGGCGCCGCATCGAGCGCGTTGAGAATCGCGTGTTGCGGCGTGCGGCCCCATTCGATCACGAAAATGAAGTGGTCGATCAGAGTCGAGATTGCTTTCACGTCGGCCAGCGGTGTGAGAGCAGGGAGATCGATCATGATGTAGTCGTAGCGATCCTGGACGGCCGCCAGCAGTCCGTGCATCGTCGCAGCGGAGACAATTCCGGCAGGGCGGTCGGGCGACGCCACCGCGTCCATCGGCAGGAAGTCGAGATTCGTGCTTGGGTCGCGCCACACCACCTCGTCCAGCGCGCCGGTATTCGCCAGCGCATACATCAGACCGGCCTTGGCCTGTGGCGTCAGCTTCAAGGTCAGGTCGCGATTGCGCGTCTGTCCATCGATGAGAAGCACTCTGCTGCCGGAAAGGGCCACCATTTCGCTGAGATTGGCGGCAACGAGGCTTTTCCCCTCCCGCGCCTGCGCCGATGTGATGCCGATGACCTTTTTGCCGCTATCCAAACCGGCAAGTTCAGCCGCGATCTGCAACGAGCGGATCGTTTCGGCGAAGCGGGAAAACGGATCGTCGACAACGTACCGGAAAAGGTCGCCGGTGGCGCCAATGCTTCGCTCTCCGGCCGACTCTTCGGTTTGAGGACTCTTCTCTTCCCGCGCTATGACCGCGCCATGTTCCGCCTTGCGCCCACGTGATCTTTGCGACATCAACCGCGTCAGCGGATCGGAATCGACGGAATAAGTGCCGGTGGTAATGGCCGGCAGGACGCCGAGGCACTCGATCCCGAGCGTGTTTTGAACCTGGCTTGGCGTGCGCAAGCTCTTGTCGAAATACTCACGCGCGACGCCGGCACCCAAACCGCCGATGAGGCCGAGAAGCGTCGCCGCGCCGAGGATCAGAAGGCCTTTCGGATCGCTCTTCTCGAGCGGCGGAATAGCTTCCGAGACGACGCGGGCATCCGTCATTGGAAACGATTGCTGCTGGGTGAACTCCGTGACGCGTTGCAGGAGAGACTGATGGAGCGCCCGGTATGTTTGCGCGGAGCTTTCGAGGTCCTTGAGCAGGACGCGCCGCTGACTTGAGAGTTCGGCGAGCTGCTGCTCGCTCAGCGGACGGCCATCCGCGTCGACCGTGCTGTTCTTCGACTTGTATTCGGCGACGGCGCGCTCCGTCGCTTCCGCCTGGGTCTTGAGCTCCTTGACGCGCTCCTGAAGCCACGAATTGGCGCGGTTCGCGGCCCGGTACTTGGAATCGAGCTGGCCGACGAAATAGGCGTCCGTCACCGCATTGCTGATCTTGGCAGCCTTCGTCGGGCTGAGCGATCGGAAATCGACGCTGACGACATAGGTCAGCCCCGTGCGCTTGATTGTCAGGTTCGCCTGCAGCTTACGCACGGCACGAGCAAGTTCATCGGCCTCGGTCGACAGCGGGCCGGCGCCGAAGACGCGCCGGAGCCCCTTGATGGCGGTGCCGATGAGGCCCGGCGGCGGGGAGAATTCCGGATCGGACAGGAGGCTCAGCCTTTTGACGACCGATCGTGCAATATCGTCGGACCTGAGAACCTCGACCTGACTGTCGACATAGGCCGAGTCCGCGGCTTCATTCCCGTAGCCCTGCTGCTGGAAGGGCTCGCTCTTGCGCACATCGAACAACAACATCGAGGATGCGGTGAAGCGGGCCGGGGTGATGGCAAGGTAGAGGAGCCCTCCAAGAATTGAGAAGCCGAGAACGGTCGCGATCAGCCTCTTCTGACGCCGCAATAGGCGAAAGACCTCGTGAAGGTCGATCCGCTGCTCGTCCGGGTTCACGGGGCGGATCTCGGCAGGGCTGATGGCCCTGGGCCAGGAAACTTTGTTCAGCATTGCGGTCCTTTCCGGTGGCACGCACGTGACACGGTGACGGATTGGTGCGGACTGCATGCGGGCGCCATGGCGGTGCCCTCAGTGCAATGCCACTGACGGCGTGGCGTCGCGCAAGGCGACTTCCACGATGTCGCCGGGCTGAAGTTCGAAATCTTCGTCGGCGGGGATACGATCCCGGCCCTTGCTGGCCTTTCTGACGACGATCAGGTCGGGCTTGCCGCCGGCGCCGCGCGTGAGTTGCGAGCGAACGATCCCGGTATATGTGATCTTATCGCCCACCGCTTGCAGCCGCGCCCTCAGCTGATTGATGCGAACGTTTGCGTCCTGCAGATCGTGCAGCAGTTCAAGCCGCCGCTGATCCTCGAAGCGTTGCAATTGTCGCGAGAACTCGTCCTTCTGTCGTTGCGCCTGGATGAGCTGGGAGATTGTTTGCAGCCTGCGCGTGGACGACAACAGGAGACCGCGGCGTGCGTCGGTCATGCGCTGAATGGGGACCGCCCCTTTGGCAAAGAGGTCGGTGACCCGTTGGACATCCTGCGTATCCGAGTCGACGCCCTGTTCTTCCTTCTTCAACTGCTCGGACAGGACGGCCCGGTGTTCGTCGGACTTTTTCGCCGAGCTCGCGAGGTAGTCCTTTTCTTTCAGGAAGTCTTCCTGGCGGCTCTTCAGTTGTTCGGCCTCCAGCCGGACAATCTCGGATACCGTGGAGGCGGGCACCGGGACGTCCTTCAGCGCGCTCTGATCGAGTTTGTTCGGCTCGCCAAGCTCCGCCTTCAGCCGCCAGATGCGCGCCTGCTCTTTGGCGAAGTCGGTCCAGAGCGATTCGTAATCGCTGCGCAGATCGGCCGATTCGAGGAACGGATTGTTCATGCGGAAACGCATGATCTCGTAGCCGCCAGCCTGGGCGATGGCCTGGCCGATGGTCATGCGCGGGCGATAGACCTGCTCACCGGGTTTGGTCACGTCGCCGTTCACGTAAACGGGACGGTATTCGACGACGTTGACCGTGATCTGATCGGGATCGAAGACGACGACATTGTCGCGTCCATCCGTACCGCGTTGTCTGAAGACCTTGGTCGGGAGGATCGCCTGGATCTTCGCCCGTACCTCCGACGGCGCCAAGCCGGCAACCTCGAGCGTGCCAAGCAACGGAAATGAGATATTGCCGTCGAGCTCGACAGTGACGCGTTGACGCAGATCGGGAACGCCGGCGACGGAAATCTCCAGCACGTCGCCGACATCGAGGCGGTATTCTGCCGCTCTGCTTGCCGGAAACCACAACAGCCAAATCGATAAGACCGCGAGAATCTTCAGCGGACCCGCGCTCACACCACGCCACTGAACGCCGACCATCGCTTTGCTTCTCCGATCGTTGTTCATCGCACGTGAAACGTCATCGCACACGAAAATCATGATCTTATATCCAATGACCAGCCGCAACGAAGCAACGCTTTGCTGTGTTGGGTACGGCAAATCTCCCTTCGGCAATCGCTCATTGCGAATGATCGCGTCCGCTTCGCGCGACGCCGCACGCTCACATCCCAGAAATATAAGCGCGCAATCGAGCCAACATTGCTGATGGGTACGGGAAAGAACGCGTCTTATTGACGTCCGCACCACAGTTTCGCCACTGCATCTACTAACGTCGTTAGCGAATAAATGTTTGAGCGACACATGCTGTTCGGTGAGGTCCATGAAGGCGCTGGACATCCGATCGGCGAGGGGGCGTGGGGCGCCGTTGACGACAAAGTGGCTTGGCTATCTGCGGCTCAGCCATAAGAGCATTTCTGTCATTGCCGTCATCTCCGACATCTGTGCGGTGATTGGTGCGAGCGCCATGACCGGCGTTGCCTATCACGCGCTGACGTTCGGTCATGCCGGCAGCGTCGGACATTATGTGTGGGTCGGAATCATCCTGGCGCTGGCGACCGTCACGTTGATGAAGATGAACGGTCTCTATGAGTTCGACCGGCTGCTCTCGCCTCGTTCATTGGCAAAGCCGGTGATTGCGATCTGGACGGGGGTCTTCTTCTTCCTGCTCGGCGTCAGCTTCGCGATGAAGATCTCGGACGATCTGTCGCGCGGCTGGATATTGTCGCTGGCCGTGGCGGGACCGGCGCTCATCCTGTTGATGCGGCTTCGGCTTGGCCGCGTGATGCTCACGGCGCTGCGCACCGGAGTGCTGAAGCGCCGCCAAGTCGTATTGATCACCAACAATGGCGAGACGCTCGCGTCCGGGTTCGAGATGCTCGGGGCTTACGAGGTCGTCAAGACATATGCGCTGGGCCACGGCGCACCCGCGCGGCGGTCGGCGATAGAGGGTGCGATCGATGCGGTGCGTCAATCGCATTCGATCAGCGAAATTCATTTAGCCATGGATTGGGGACGCCACGGCGAGATCAAGCATGTGCTCGGCCAATTGAAGGCGGTGCCCTTGCCGGTGCGCCTCATCGCGGACCCTTCGGTGCGCAGTTTCCTGCAGTATCCGCATGAGACCTTGTGCGGCGCCGTCAGCTTCGAGGTGCAACGCGCGCCGCTGACGGCGCTGGAACGGGCTATCAAGCGGTCGATCGATATCGCCGGTTCGGCGATCGGCATTGTGATGTTCGCCCCGCTGCTGATGGTCGTCGCCGTGGCGGTGAAGAGTGACACGCGAGGGCCCGTCTTCTTCCGGCAGGCCCGCGGCGGCTTCAATGGCCGCAAGTTCACCATCTTCAAGTTCCGCACGATGTCGGTGATGGAAGACGGCCCGGTCGTGGTCCAGGCGACCGACGAGGATGAGCGCGTGACCCGCGTTGGACGGATTCTGCGCCAGTCGAGCATCGACGAACTGCCCCAGCTCATCAACGTGCTGCTCGGCGACATGTCGCTGGTCGGCCCCAGGCCGCATGCCATCGCGCACGACCTGCAGTACAGCCGTCTCATCGCCGATTATCCGCACCGCCAGCACGTGAAGCCGGGAATGACCGGCTGGGCGCAAGTCAATGGCTTTCGCGGCGAAACACCGACCGTGAGCCTGATGAAGCAGCGGTGCGATCTCGACCTTTGGTACATCAACAACTGGAGTCTGTGGCTCGACGTTCGAATCCTGTTTCGCACCGTCGTGGAAATCTGCCGTTCACGCAATGCGGTCTGAGCGCATGCCGCCGGATGCGGCTGCGCGAGAACGAGGTGGGTCGTTGGTCTGAAACGAGGGCCTGTGCTCCATGAACATCTGCGTCGTGGGTTTGCGCGGACTGCCGCATGTGATGGGCGGGGTTGAAACGCATTGCGCCCAGCTATTTCCGCTCCTGAAGAAGATGCGGCCGAATGATTCGTTCACGATCATCGGGCGGCGCGCCTACCTGTCGAGCGTGATGTCTCAATACGAGGGCTTGTGGATCGTCTCGCTGGCACACGCGGGCGGCAAGCATCTCGAAACGATCACCAACACGCTCTACGGCGTCCTGTATGCGCGCTTCGTGCTGCACGCCGATCTGCTGCATCTTCAAGGCATCGGACCGGGGTTGCTGACGCCGTTTGCGAAAGCGCTCGGGATGAAGGTCGTCGTCACCTACCACTCGAAAAACTATCAGCATCGGAAATGGGGCCGTCTCGCCCGGCTCATGCTCAGGGTGGGAGAGCTGAGCGCCGTGACGTATGCAGACCGCGTCATCGCGGTGTCCCGGTCGCTGGCGGAGGATTTGCGGCGCCGTTTCCCGCGTGCGGCGTCAAAGGTGCATTTCATTCCCAACGGCGCAAATCATATTGTAAAGGGCGCCGCCGCGATCGTTGCGCGCGAGGAATGTCTCGCGAAGTACGGCTTGAGCGAGGGCAAATATGTCATCGCCGTTGGCCGGCTCGTTCCGGAAAAGGGATTTCATGATCTGATCGCGGCGTTCAAGGCGGCCGAAAGCGGTTACAAGCTGGTCATCGTCGGCGATGCCGATCACAAGGACGCGTATTCGGAAAGCCTGCGCAAGGATGCGGGGGAGGCGATCGTCTTCACGGGGTTCGTGGGCCACGACGCCTTGCGGAGCCTGCTTGAAGGGGCGTCGCTGTTCGTGCTGCCGTCCTACAATGAGGGGTTGCCGATTGCGGCGCTCGAGGCGGCGGTCCTGCGCGTCCCGATCCTGCTCAGCGACATAGAGCCCAATCGCGATCTCGGCCTCGACGCGGATCATTATTTCCGGGTCGGGAATGTCGACGATCTGAGGCGCAAGCTCGTTCAGGATCACGATCGCTTTCGGTTCGATCCCGAAAGCCTTCTTCAGCAATATGACTGGGATGCGATCGGAGCCGAGACCGCCAAGCTCTATTCCACCTTGCAGACCGAGTTTCCCGGCGGAAAGCGCGCGCGATGAGTTTCAAGCATCGCCTGTTCGCAGCCGGGCTTGGCGCCATTGCTGCAACAGGGGCGGACCGGCGTCTGCGCGCGGTGGCACGCGGGCGTGGGGTAATCCTGATGTTCCACCGCGTCAGGCCATGGCGGCCGAGCACATTCGCGCCCAATCACATCCTCGAAATCACCCCAAAGTTTCTGGATTTCGCGCTCGGCGAATTGCGCAAAGAGGGATTCGAGATCATTCCCCTGGACGCCGTGCCCGAGCGATTGGCCGGCCGCGCGGGCGGACGACCGTTCGCGGTTCTCACATTCGACGACGGCTATCGCGATAACGTCGAATACGCCTGGCCCGTGCTGCTGCGACACAGGGCGCCCTGGACGGTGTTCATTACGACGGATTTCGCCGACGGGACCGGACGCCTATGGTGGGTGGAGCTCGAGCGGGCAATCGCCGCCAATGACCGGGTGACGCTGACCTTGGGTAGCGAGCGCCTCAATCTGCCTAGCCGGACGCCGCGCGAGAAGCAGACGGCCTTCAACGCCATCCATACGCGGGTGCGTGGCGGACCTCAGGACCGCATCGACAATCTGCTCGACGCGCTCGATGACGCGATGGAGCGACCCTCCGACACCTTGGCCGGCAACCTTTGCCTCAACTGGGGCGAATTGGAAGATCTCGCCGCCAGTCAAGACGTGACGATCGGCGCGCATACGATCACTCACCCAATGCTGTCGAAGCTCGGCTCGTTTGTTGCCATGGACGAGATTGGCGGCAGCAAGGCCTACATCGAGCAGCGGCTCGGCCGGGAGGTGCGGCATTTCGCGTATCCCTACGGCGATCCGTCCGTCGCCGGTGCACGCGAATTCGGTCTTGCGCGGCAAGCGGGCTTCGTCACCGCCGTGACGACGCGCCCAGGGCACGTCTTCGCAGATCACCGCGGACATTTGCATGCGTTGCCCCGGGTCTCGATGAACGGCCTGTTCCAAACGGAAAGTGCACTGCGCGCCCTGTTGTCCGGGGTGCCGTTCCTGGCGCTGAATCGCGGGCGTGTCGCCCAGGTCTGACGCTTGATGCGGCTGAACCGCGGTCGGGGCGAATGCGGCGCAATGGTGGAGGCGCCGCGTGCAGGCAATCAAGCTCTAATTGATGCGGGCGATCAGCAGCGGCCGGTTGGAGCCGCGGCGTTCGACGACTTTGATGTTGGGAAAGCCGTTGTGCCGCAGGAGCTCCAGATTGAATGCCAGCGATGCCTTCATGAAGGTCTCGGGACTGGCGCGCTCGATCGAGTGGTCGCTGTTGCATTGCAGGACGAGCGTATCGGTGATCGACGCCAGATCTCGCACCGTCTTGGCCATCCCCTCCGCACTCAGATAATAGAGTGTGCAGAATGCGGTCACGAGATCGAACCGGCCAAGGTTCATTGAACCGATGTCGCCGTGGGAGCCCTGGACGTACGAAAAATTATATTCGGCATTGTCCGCCCATTCGAACATGCGCTTCACAAACAAACCCTGCCTGATGGCCGTGGAGTCGATTTCGACCGCGACGGCTTCTTTGGCGCCTGCTCTCAGCATCTGGAGGGCGTTGAAGCCACAATTCGCGCCGAGATCGAGAACGCGGCCGCCGCGCGGGATTGGCAGCTCGTTCGCCAACATGTGCCGCCAGCGAAGGACGCCGAGGTCGGGGTTCCAGATCGCACCCCAATGGAGTCCGTAACCAGCATAGAGCGGCGAATAGAGGTGCTCCCGTTCGGGAAAGGGAGACTGGCGCAGTCTCTTCGCCGTAAGCAGGTCCGTTCCGAACAGCATGTTCAGTGTCTCGGCATCGCGGTCGCGGAGTGCGGTCGCGGTCAATGCGGAAAAGTCGCGCAACGGCAGCGCGCGCTCGCAGTCGACGAAGTAGGGAGCCTTCGTTTTCGACTCGATGATGATGTTCCCGTACTTCACGTCGCCCAGCGCGTAGCCCGCGCGATGGATCGCAAGCAGTCCATCGCCAATGCGCTCGATGGTCTCGTGGCCAACAACCTGGTCGACCATGGCGCGCCCGGCCAGGCATCGCTGCCGGTAAATCCGCTCGTTATCGCGCTTGGTCCGCCCCGGCCGATTTTCGCGATCACGCATCTGGACGCCGGCCTGCGCCAGCGACTCGCGAACATCGACCCCGTCGACATAGGCGAAAGTGATCGAGAGGTGATCGAAATCGACACGGAGAATCGGCGGCACGGGACAACCGGCCGCGCCCAGGTCGAGACTGGCCTCGAGTTCATTGGCGAAGGCGGCTTTATCGCCGCGGAAGTCCTTTCGAACCCCGACCCATCCGTCGTCGTCCACAACCGCGAGCTCGAAGCGATTGCGCGGCAGAAAGGAGTCCGCCGTTGTGCGTGGCGCTGGCCAGAAGTGATCGAACGTGGGGCAGAGGAGTCCGTCCTGATCGATCCTCGCGAGTACGATCTGCTGTCCAGCGCGGCGAACCGGGCGGCAGATGTCGTCCAGAGCGGGGCAAAGGGCGGCGAGAGAAATGCGGTACCCGGTCGCGGCGACATCGCCGTGTGCTATTCGCGCGCGCAGGTCTTTGAGCCTGGCGTCAACATGCGCGCGTCTCGCACGGGCGACCGTCCAGCGCAGGACGTCGTGCAGCGGTTTCGCGGCGCGGTGGGCCCAAGGAGCGATACCTAAGACGTAGCCGAGCCACAGGACGTCGCGCGGCGCGGTATCGCGGGCAAGGAATTGGACCAGGCGCCGGTTGGCTGAACTGACTTTTTTGCTGATCCTGCTGCGCGATGCCGGGTCAGCAGTGGCAGTACTCAAAGCCGACCAGAGAAAATGCTTATGCATGCTTTAGATCTCGCGGCGTGATTGCAATCAGTACTGCACGCCCAATGCGATAGGGCGCCGGCAGCATTGTCGTCAGCGAAGACGCCGATGCCCCTGACATCATCCCGATGGCTGGCCGCAAGCGCGCAGTGAGCGGGCTGACGTCCCGCCGGCTTCACGTCTGTTCACGACAAGGCTGTCGAGGAAGGCCAGCCGGGCGCCGGCCCAGGGCGCCCTGACGGCACCGCAGGGGGTCGACGGATCGGTCTCCGCGAAATTGCGGCCGGCGATGTCAGCGGATGGTCGCGCAAGCGTCGATGACATTGTCGCAACAATGCCCAGCCGTGACAGGCGCGCCCGGACCCGCAACGGTCCGAAGCCCAGCGTGTAGATCGGATCCTCAGCCAGGGCAGCGAACAGCATCTTGCATCCGGTGATGACATGTCCTTCGCCAAGATTGACGAGACCGAACTCGAGGTGCTGGTGCGCGTTCGCCCAGCGGAACAGTCGGTCAGGCAATTCGGGATGCCGCGCGCGGGCGTCGTCGATAACGATCTTGCGCGACCGCAGCATCGCGTCCAGATTGCGAGACATGGTTCCGGGATGCAGACGATAGGCCGAGAGAAATTCCGGAACGACCTCGAAATCGTATCGTTCGGCAACATCCAAATTGAACTTGAGGTCCTCGCAGCAATCGGCACCGCGCGGGGAGAGGGTCGCGTCGTAGCCGCCAACAGCGTCGACGCAGGAGCGCCGCACCAGGGGCGCGCCGCTGTGCACGAAATTCTTGATGATAAGGGCCGCATAGACGTCGCCGCGCATCATGCACGGCGTGAGATCAAACATCACCCGGTCCTGGCGATCGATGGCCCGCGACCAGCAATAGACGAGACCGACATGGTCGCGCATCGCTGCAACCTGCTTCCGCAGTTTATCCGGATGCCAGAGATCGTCCGCGTCCAGTGGCGCAATGAACTCGCCCTCCGCATGCGCGATGCCGAAATTGCGGGCTGATACGAGGCCGCCATTGGGCTTCTGCAGCAGCTTGATCCGGTGATCTTGCGCAGCGATGCGGCGAACCAAGTCGGCTGTTTCGTCTTTTGAGCCGTCGTCGACAACCAGAACCTCAAAGCTGGAATAAGTCTGGCGAAGGACCGATGTAAGCGTCCTCTCGATGGTGGCGGCAGCGTTGTATGCCGGCACGATGACCGAGACGAGGCCACGCTCGTCCTGAGCATTTCGGGGGCCTGGCAAAACTGCGGCGCCCGAAGGGCGCCGGTCCGATAAAGGCATATTCGCGGAGTCTCTGTCTTGCATTCACCGCGCCTCGCAATGTCGTCGCGCTAAATATGTGAAGATGCATTCTATTCGGTCAATTGCGGTGCTTTTGAGCGGGCAGGAAGGGATTATCCGTACCCAGCGCCTTCAGACGTGTTTTGTCATCAGCGTGTCATGGTAGAGCGCGTGCAGCCGCTGTCCGCTGCCCGACATTGGCCGGAGCGCCGCGGCGAGCACGCAGATGTCAGCGAAGCTGACGATCGCATGTGAAGGGCGCAGTGATGACGGTGCTGCAGAATACGGTCTTCGATGTCGGCATGCACAAAGGCGAAGACACGGAGTTCTATCTCAAGAAGGGATTTGACGTCGTCGCTTTCGAAGCCAATCCCGACCTCATCGCACAGTGCGAACGGAAGTTTCGTGACGAGATCGCGCAGGGTACGCTGCGCATCGTCGAGGGAGCGATTGCGTCCGAGGCGGCAGGAGGGCACCTGACCTTTTATAGGAACGTCCAGAAATCAGTTTGGGGAACGATCGAAGCGAGTTGGGCGGACCGGAATCGGAGGCTCGGTACAGAGTCGGTCGGCATCGACGTGCCGAGAGTCGACATTGCATCCTCGCTGCGGACGTATGGAATGCCGTATTATCTGAAGATCGATATCGAGGGCGCCGATCGTCTCGTGCTGCAGGCGTTGCGGGCGTGCGATGAGAGGCCACGCTACGTGTCCATCGAAGCGGAGAAGGTCGACTTCGCGGAACTTACGGACACGATCAGCGCATTGAGCAGCCTTGGCTATACGTCGTTCAAGGCGGTCCAGCAGGCGACGATTCCGGGCATGAAGATCGTGACGACGACCGTCCGCGGCGAGCCCGTAAGTCACGTGTTTGCCTCCGATGCATCGGGACCGTTTGGCGAAGACCTGCCAGGCTCCTGGACGGACGCCAGCGCATGCCTGCGTCAATTCGAGACGATCTTCAAACTGTATCGCCTGTTCGGCGATGACGGGATTGTCAGCAATGCCCCGGGTGGAGGGCTGCTGGTGCGCGGGCTCACGCATCTGTACCGCAGGCCGTTGCCCGGGTGGTACGACATCCACGCGAAGCTGCACTAGCTTGCGAGAACGCGCGCACATCAGCCACCTGTTCCGGTGCCGGACTACCGTCGTGCGCGCAGGGCGGCATGTAAGGTGCTGACGTGTCCCTCAGCCGCCGCAATCTGATCCTTGCGGGTCTCGCCTCCGTGACGGGACCGGCCGTCAACGTGTCGGCTGCGCAGCCGGCCCGTCAGAGCGCGGCCGGCAATGCACGCTACGTGATGCCATTGCCCGCCGGGGACGGCGGCGGGGACAGTTGGGCGAATGCCGCGTCGATCTGGCAACTCAACACCATGATCGCATTGGCCGGCCCTGGCGGAACGGTCTACGTGCGCGCGGACGCGGGACCTTATGTGTTCAAGGCCATTCGTGTCGCGATCAACCGGGGCGGAGATACCGGCAGCGCGGTGACCGTCATGGGTGTGGACGAAAGCCTCGGGCCGAAGAAGGCCAGCATCGTCGGCACACGGACGGAGTGGGCTTTGCCCGATGATCCGGAAGCGGTCACGAACGTCCGAAAATGGGCGATAGGCAACGACGTTTTTTTGCTGAAGGCGGGCGCCGCCAATCTGACGTTCAAGTTCTTCGACTTTCAGCGCGTCGGCCAGGCGTTCCATCTGACAGGGCCGACACACCGCAACATCGTGGTTTCCGATTGTTCAGCCTACAACGTCCGGCGATTTTTCGAACATGACTCGCCGACGTCGCATATCGGTACCGTGATCAGAAACACCACGGTCATCGGCTTTTCAAAGACGGCCATTCGCATCCGCGGGAATAGCCACAATGTCCTGCTTGAGGATGTCACCTTGAATTCCGGGCGCCAGGATGGGGACAGCTTCGCGACCGGCGTCGAATGCAATGACACCGCGCATGACATAACGATGCGCCGCGTCACCGCGATGAACTGTCACGATACCCACGGGTCCGATCCAAATGGATTCTGGAATGCCGATGGTTTCGCGAGCGAACGGGGCAACGCCAATATCCTGCGCGAAGACTGCACGAGCAGTGGGCATACGGATGCGGGATACGACGACAAGGGGACGAACGTCACCAATGTTCGATGCGCGGCCATTGCCAACAAGGTGAATTTCAAGTTCTGGGGACCGTCGACGAAGACTATCGATTGCCGCGCGATCGATCCGCGATTGCGCGGCGGCGTTGGACCGCAAATGCAATACTACGTCTACGGCGGCGACGGGCCGGATGTCGTCGGAGCCGATGTGCTCGTCAGCGGTGGGACTATTTCGGACGATAACGTCAATACCAACGTCTTCGTGGCCGAAGCCTACAATAGCGTGTTCCGGATCGCCGGGCCCGACATCACGCACAATCCGCGCTCCGCGTTGCAGCGGGAGCTGGGCGGGTGGGGCAATGTGTTCCTGTATGGCGCGCGATCCGACGTCACACCGCCGGTTATCACCTCCGAGGCGGCCCTGACCGTGACGCCAGGCCGGCATTTCTCGCATCTACTGAGAGCCGATAAGCCAGTCACCTGGGCTATTGCCGGCGGGGCGTCCGCGTTCAAGGTGCTCGCCGACCGGCGTGCAGGGACGCTGATGATGACCGCCGCCGCCGGGACAGCCGGTGCCGAGGTCGTCGTGCGCGCGACCGATGCAGGCGGCCTTCAGGCGGACCAGAGCGTCACGGTCACGCCTGGTGAAATGTCAACCGTCTTCTTCAAGGATGCGTTCGGCCGCGCGGATCAGGACCTTGACGCCGATGCGGACTGGACGTTCATCCGTGAGGGTGGCGGCGATGGCCAGCGCGGCGATGTCATGGTTCGCGCAGGCAAGCTCGCGATTCTCAACACGGCATATCGGGGAGCCGCCTTCGCCTCGCCGGACTGCGGCTTTGCGGATCACTTTGTGCAGGCAACCGTCGCAACCGTGCCGAACACCTACAATGGCCTGCTGGCGTGCCGCTTGGCGGATGCAAGCAACCTGATCGGGGTCGAGTTCAAGCACGACCGCATGTCGCTCTATCGAAGGACCGACGGCACGTTCGAGGAGCTTGGGTTTGCCGCGGTCGTTCCTGACAAGGGCGATATCGTTCGTCTCGAAGTCAAGGGGCCTCACGCCATCGTCAAAAGGAATGGCGAGGTCATCATTGGGCCGGTGACGATGGCGGAAACGAATATGACGAGAACGCGGACGGGGATCGTGTCGCGTGCGCTCGTTGTCGCGGCCTGGATCGATGATTACGAATCCGGTCCGTTATGAAGGAATGCGCAGGACTGCATGGGCCGCGATCACAGCCCAGTACTGATCCACTGAGCTTTGCACACTGTAATCCTTGATGCGCTCCGCGCCGCGTTGCGCATAGCGCATTCGGATTGGCTCATCGCACCCTGCGCGGATCGCCGCGGCCATCGTGTCCGGCGCGTTCGGCGGGACAAGGATCCCGTATTCAGCCTGGGTGACGTCCTCGCAGCGCACGTGACACTGCAGCGCCAGAACGTCGCGCGGGCCGGTTTCGCAGTCGGTGGAGACGACGGGACATCCAAGAGCCATCGCCTCGATGAGCGCGTTCGGGAATCCTTCCGCGTTCGAGGAGCAAACAAAAAGGCGGGCGGATTTCATGATCGGGTAGGGATTGCTCACGTGGCCTGGAAGCATGACCCGGCCGGTCAGGCGATGGTCGGCAACAAGGCGTTCAAGCGCCGCGCGCTCAGGTCCGTCGCCCAAGATCACAAGAGACGCGGCGATCCCTGACTTGCCGTAGGCTTCAATGAGGAGGCGGAAGTTCTTGTTCGGCACCAGACGTCCCATACCCATGATGTAGGGTGCCGGAATGTCGATAGCCGGCGTCTCCGCGGCGCGCCTCGAAATCCAGCCGGTATCGACGGGGTTATGAATGACATGCAACTTCGAGCCCGGCACACCAAAATTCGTGCGCAGGTCGTCTCTGATGCCCTCCGATACCGCGATCACCTCGTCCGCGAACGGGTAGGTCAGCCGCACGATCGTCTTGTTGACCAGGGCGCTCAATCCGCTGCCGAAATGGCTGGTCGTATGAACGCGTTCGCTGATGATGCAGGGATGGCCCAAAAGCTTCGAGACCATCACGTTGGCGCAGTTGGCGCGGTTCAGAAAGCTGAGCGCCAGTACGGGCTGCAATCTCTTGAGCAGCCGTGCGAGGCGCATTGTGCTGCTGATCAATCCGAACTTGGCGTCGAGCACATGCTTTTTGACCCAGTCCGGCGCCGCGTGCCGTTCCTGTTCGGCGTCGAGAAGCACGAGATGAACCGAGAAGGGCGCGAGTCGGTCTTTCATGTAGCCAAGAAGGCTGACCAATGCGCCTTCGGCGCCGCCCGCGGTCAATGAATTGATGATGAAAACGATGTTTCGAGGACCCGATTGTCCGGTCTCTCGCATCGAGCCTCCCGAAAGATTCGAGCCTGTCGCGGTCACCTCGTACCGGAAGGGTATCGCCGTCACCGCCCGAGATTTGCCAATTTCGAGCGGGGTGGCGCGATGAAGTTCGTCACGGCTTCAGGCCATCTTGCGTGTCCTGCGTCAGCGGGATCGGCTGCAGACCTTCCAGACTGTTTTGCCGAAGAAGATGATTCGCATCGGTACTCCAGCCCCTGGCGGGGCCTGCAAATGCGTCGCGACCCTTCCGAACATCGTTTGCCATTTGACGCCAGATGTTCGCCAGATTCAAAAGCAGACGCCGCTCACCGTCGGACGTCGCGGATTTCGCTATGTCGCGGCAATGCTGTTCGCGTTTTAAGTACTGCTCTCTGCCGGGCACGTAGACCTCCCATTTTTTATAAGTCCTGAGTAAATGAAAGTGCGATTTTGAAACGCAAGCGGCGGCACCGCGAAAACGCAACAGGCGGGATCCTGTTCCACTTTAAACACGTGGGGTCAGCTTGGCTGATGCGCCTGCTATCCCTCACGCGTAAAGTGAATGCCTTCTCCAGCAAAAAAATGGCGTTGCACAGAAAAGTTTGTGCACTGCTCGCCTTGCGAGAGTCAGCTAGGCGACCGTTGCTCCCGTAGTTACCACCGGAGCAGCGGATCAAGCTTCATCGGCCTTGCCCCCGTGTGCACAATTGCGCTGCGGATGTGTGGGTACGTTGGTTAACATGGGTTAATGAGGCGCCCATGCAAAACTGAAACACTGCCGATTCGCAGACGAGCTGTGTTGTCTCAGCGGCGGGAGACAAGGCGATGGGTCTTGGTCCGAGTTCGATTGCAGATCCGTGTTTTCAGAGCGAGGAAGAGGCGTACCAATTCGTAGAGCAGCGCATTTGGCCGCAGGGCGCGGTGTGTCCCCGCTGCGGCAGCGCGCAGCGCACGAGCAAGCTGCATGGGACGAGCACCCGGATCGGTACCTACAAATGCTACGGGTGCCGAAAGCCGTTCACCGTCAAGATCGGCACGATGTTCGAATCGAGCCATGTGCTCATGCATGTATGGCTCAAGGCGATATTCCTTCTCAGCTCGAGCGACGGCCGCATGACCGTGAAGAACCTCCAGGACGTTCTTGAGGTCAGCCCGAAGACGGTCGTGCTGATCATGCGGCGCATCGAGCAGGCGCTCCAGCGCGGCAACGAGGGCGATGTGTTTGCTTGCGTGACATCGTCAGTGGGGAGACGTCGATGGAAAAGACCGATAACGGCCGAAAGTACGGGCAGTTCGTGACAAACGGGCCTCGTCAAACAGCGGCTGAACGGCGGCAGAAGAGTTTCGCCATGGCCGCCCAAGAATTCCATTGCGACGCAAGCGGACGGCTCTTCATGGAAGCGTTCAATGCGATCGCTCCGCCCAAGCGCCCGCGGTCGCCGGACAGCGTCGGCCGCGAACGGAGCGGATTGGACCCGCACAGTGGGCGGCCGAGACGACTGGTGAAGGTGGACGACCCGAGCGGGACTGCCGCTTAATCCATCACAGCGGCATCAGCGCCAGAGTTGAAACGTGCTTTCGCCGGCCGAAGCCGTGTGCGGCTTTACCCTCTTCTTGGCGACGGCGCGATCGACGGCATCGTCGTCCGCGCGCACGATGTGCTTGTGGTGCCGGGGATGGTGTTCACTCGGCCGCGTCCCGCGTGTGTGTTCGTCTTGCGGCGCCGTCTCCGACGCGTGCGAAGGGATGCCGTTCGCGGCGACCAGAAGGTGCAGCGGCTCGGGGACCCAGAGCGGCCGGTTGCCGGCCGGCACGGCCTGCACGATACGATAACCGCGCGCCTTCAATTCCTTCAGCAGAATCGGCAGCGCGGCGGCAGTGTTCGGGTGGATATCGTGCAGGAGCAAGACGCCACGATGGTTCTTGGCGTCGATGCGGTCGATCGCGAGGCGCACGATCTCCTTCGCGGTAACGCCATGGCGCCAATCGTCTGCGACCTCGTCTGCACTCCAGACCGCGATTGATTGCGAGGCCAAGTAATTCTCGACGCGACTGGCTCGCAGAAGGCCGGGAATGCGGAAGAAGGGCGCGACCGCATTCGGGTCGCCAAGCGCGGCTTTCACCGACGCGATGCCGTCGTTGACCTCACTCTCGATGCGCGGCTCCGCCATGGTGCGGAAGGTGAGTGGATGGTGTTGGCTGTGGGTGCCAACCACATGGCCGGCATTGTAGATGCGGCGCACCAGAGCCGGATAGGCATTGGCCATCTCGCCGATCAGGAAGTAGTTCGCCTTGACGCAGTTCTCCGCCAGGGTGTCGAGGATGCGGCTGGTATTGGGCGGCAGCGGGCCGTCGTCGAAGGAGAGCACCACCTCGTGATCCTCCAGCGGCAGCGACGTCTTGTACTGCATGGTGCCGATCTGCGGCAGTGTCGCCGGGTCGACGGTGATTGTGCGGCTGGTGCCGATCGCATCCGGGTGGCCCGGACATGCTTCTTCGGCTGCCGCCGGCAGGCTCCCGACCAAGAGGCATAAAGCAGCAATCGCCACGACGAGACGCATGAAACCCCCGCTTACCCGCGCCCCACGGCACGGCCTTCACCATCGGCAAAGCCGGAATAGCGATTCCATTATTAACCGGAAATTAACAGATGATTTCATCCACAAATTTGAAGTTCCGGCGGTATTTCAATGTGTTACGCGAGGCGCCAAGGACGGCGCCGGCGCGGCTTAGCCGTTGAGAGATTGGCTTAGGACGAGCCGCCGGAGTCGGCGACGACGTGGACGATATGATAGCCGCGCGCCTTGAGCTCGCGCAGAAAGGCCGGAAGCATGCGCGCGGTCTGCACCTTGGTGTCGTGCAGGAGCACGATGCCATGGTCGACTTTGGCGATGCGCTTCAGGATTAACTGCAGCTCCTGCTCAGGAGTCATTGTCAGCCAATCACTGGCCCAGACGTCGGCGCCGAACACCACGATGCCGCGGGCCTCCAATCGGTCGAGCAAGGCCGCGGTCGATGCGAAGCCCGGAAAGCGGAAGAACGGCGACGTTGGGGTGGTCCGGCGCTGTCCCGTCGCGGCCACCTCGTCTGCGGCGATCCCGCGGTCGATCTCGGCCTCGGCCTTTTCGATCGGCATATGATCGAGGAGCGGGTGTGCGTAGGTGTGGTGGCCCATGCTGTGGCCCTCGGCGAGCATGCGGCGCACGATCCCCGGATGGGCTTCAGCGTTGCGTCCGACCACGAAGAAGGTGGCGAGGACGCATTCGCTCTTGAGAGCGTCGAGCACCTTCGGCGTGGTGGTAGGCCAGGGGCCGTCATCGAAGGTGAGGACGAACTCCTTGGGGCCGAGCGGCAAAGTCGCGGGAAACTCCTTGCGCCCCACGCGCGGCGTGGTGGCGGCGCTGACCACGAGCGTACGTTCGGTGCCGAGCGCCTGTGGGTTACCGGGACACGGCTCCGCAAAAGCGGATCGGGGAAATATGGCCACGACGATCAAGAGGGTCAGGTAACGGATCATGACTTCGTCCAGAGGGAGAAACGCGGCTGCAACCGGTTCATGGCGCCCTTACGTGCCGATCATGGGCGAGGGCGTTATCGGATTCCAGCCGCGCACGCCACCGCTCCGCCGTGGTGCGGCCTCTGGCAGCGCGGGGCCGCGTGGTGAGGATTTGTTCACCCTGTTTGCTGACTTCAAGTTAATGGTGAATCTCTAACCCTTGGAACCGGGAATAACCGCAGCGTAAGGCGGGGAGTGGCCGGTGGACGGGGAGGCGAAGAACAAGGCGAGGGGCGTGAGGTCCCTGCGCGGGCTCCTAGCCTGGCTCGGCTGGCCGCGTTTAGCGGGTGGCTGGGGTCCGCCGCGCGCGCGGGTGAGACGCACCTTCGCGGCCTCGCGAACGATTGTCCTGGTCGCCGTGGTCTCCTTGGGCGCGACCATGGTCAGCGCCGGTATTGGCTACGGCCTGGCCCGCCAATCCGACGAGCGCCTGTGGACCGAGCAGCGCGCCTCCCTACGCAACGCCGTGGCTGAATTCCGCGCTGTCTTCGGGCAGCCCGGCGGGATCGATCCGCGCTTCGTGCATATGGTCGAACAGAGCGTCGGGCTCAAGGGACTCAAATTCGAGATCGAGCCGGAGAAGCTCGGCCGCGAGATGCAGCCGGTGATCGATGGTCAAGGCCGCATCGCCGGCTTCTTCACATGGGAGCCGTCGCACCCGATGACCAACGCGATGAACCGGCTGGCGCCGCTGGTCGTCGGCGTCGTGCTGGTTCTTGTGAGCTTTGCGGTCTTCGCGCTCTGGCAGCTCAAGCGCGCGCGGGAAGAACTCGCGGCGAGCGAGGAGCATGCGGCACGCGCCGCCGATCAGGATAAGCTCACCGGCCTGCCGAACCATGCCAAGACGCTCGAATTGCTCGACCTTGCGCTGGCCGAGCGCTGCGATGACGAGGTGACCACCTTCGCGCTGATCGAACTGGACGGCATGGAGGACATCACCGCCCATCTCGGCGTCCTCGGCAGCGACGAATTGATCGTTGCGGTGGCGCGCCGCTTGAAGGAAGCGCTGCCGCAAGAGGCTATGTGCGGCCGCGTCAATAGCGACGTCTTCGCGGTAACGCTGACGGCGGGGCCCGACGTCGACGCCGAGGCTGTCATCCGCGATGCGCTCGATGCGATTGCGCGGCCGCACTGGATCGATACCGTGGTGCGCATCAGCGCGCATGCGGGCTTTGCCCAGGCCCCGGCGCACGCCGACACGCGCGGCGAGATGACACGCAAGGCAGAGCTGGCGCGCCGCGCCGCCGCCAAGAAGGGCGCCGGCGTGCTCGTCGGGTTCGAGAGCGATATCGACACCCAGTCGGCCGACCAGAAATTCATCCAGCGCGAATTGCCGCGCGCCCTGACGGCGAACGAACTGGAACTGCATTATCAGCCGATCGTCTCCGCGAGCGGCGGGCGGGTCGTCGGCGTCGAGGCCTTGCTGCGCTGGACCCATAGCGTTCGCGGCGCGATTCCGCCGGCGACATTCATTCCTGTCGCCGAGCAGATGGGACTGATGGACACGGTCGGCGCCTTCGTCCTGCGCCGTGCGCTGATCGAGTCCAAGCGCTGGCCCGATCTTTATGTCGCGGTGAATCTGTCGCCGGTTCAGGTGCGTGACCGCGCCATTATCGATGTCGTGCGTTCGGCGCTGGACGAGAGCGGCGTGCCGCCGTCGCGGTTGATGCTGGAAATCACCGAGGGTGTGCTGATCGACAATCCGGACGAGATGGTCAAGCGCATCGACGACCTGCACAGCCTTGGTGTGCGCATTGCGCTCGACGATTTCGGCTCCGGCTATTCCAATCTCGGCTATCTTCAGCGGTTTCCGCTCGACAAGCTCAAGATCGACCGCAGCTTCGTCGCCGCCTTGGTCTCCTCAGCGAATGGCGGCGTGATCATCCAGGCGATCGTCGGGCTCGGTCGCGCGCTCGGCCTGTCGATCACGGTCGAGGGCGTCGAGACAGAGCAGCAGCGCGTTCTGCTGCGGCTCGCCGGCTGCGACGAAATGCAGGGTTATCTGTTTGCCAAGCCCGCTCCGGCGAAAGTGATCGACCGGCTCTTCGCGCACGCCGCCGCAGGCGGCGATTTCAAGTCCTTGCCGCCCGGCGAGACGCTGACAGGCTGAAGAGCAGCCTATAGACTCCGCTCTTGACGATGGCGCCCGGCCGGGCGTGGCAAGCGGAGGGGGCGGATGATCCCGAATGCATGGAGCGGATTCGACTTCGGTCTGGGGGCCGACGTCGACATGCTGCGCAAGACGGTGAGCGATTTCGCGCGCGACCGCATCGCGCCGCGCGCCGACGAGATCGACCGCAGCAACGAATTTCCGCGCGACCTCTGGCCGGAAATGGGCGCGCTTGGCCTGCACGGCATCACCGTCGAAGAGGAGTACGGTGGCGCGGGTCTCGGCTATCTCGAGCATTGCGTGGCGATGGAGGAGATTTCGCGCGGCTCCGCCGCGGTGGGCCTCTCGTATGGCGCGCATTCCAATCTCTGCGTCAACCAGCTTCGCCGCAACGGCAATGAAGCGCAGAAACGCCGCTATCTCCCCAAGCTGATTTCGGGCGAGCATGTGGGCGCGCTGGCGATGTCGGAGCCGGGGGCCGGCTCGGACGTCGTGTCGATGCGCACGCGCGCCGACAAGAAGAGCGACCACTACGTCCTCAACGGTTCCAAGATGTGGATCACCAACGGCCCGCTCGCCGACACCCTGGTGGTCTATGCCAAGACCGACCGCACCGCCGGAGCGCGGGGCATTACCGCCTTCATCATCGAGAAGGGGATGAGCGGGTTCGCGCCGGCGCAGAAGCTCGACAAGCTCGGCATGCGCGGATCCGACACCAGCGAACTGGTCTTTACCGACTGCGAGGTGCCCGAAGAGAACGTGCTCGGCGCCGTTGGCAACGGCGTCAACGTGCTGATGTCGGGGCTCGACTACGAGCGGGTGGTGCTCGCTGCCGGGCCGCTCGGCATCATGCAGGCCTGCATGGATGTGGTCATTCCGTACATGCACGACCGCCAGCAGTTCGGGCAATCGATCGGCCGCTTTCAGTTGATGCAGGCCAAGCTCGCCGACATGTACGTCACGATGAATGCGGCGAAGTCCTACGTCTACGCCGTGGCGCGGGCCTGCGACGACGGCCGCACCACGCGCGAGGATGCCGCGGGCGCCATCCTGTATGCTGCCGAGCGCGCCACCTGGATGGCGCTCGAAGCGATCCAGTGCCTCGGCGGCAATGGCTACATCAATGAATTCGCCACCGGCCGCCTGCTGCGCGACGCTAAGCTCTACGAGATCGGCGCCGGGACAAGTGAGATCCGCCGCATGCTGATCGGTCGGGAGATTTTCGAGAAGACGCGGTGACGCTTCCGCGTTGAGGACCGCCCGATTACGCCCGACCAGAGTGGAGTGAACAACCGATGGCGATGTCTGTCCGCCCATTCCTCATGTTTGAAGGCCGTGCCGAGGAGGCGATGAATTTCTATGTATCGCTTTTTCCCGGCGGAAAGGTCGCAGACGTCAGCCGCTATGGTCCCGGTGAGCCCGGAGCGGAAGGCTCGGTGAAGGTCGCGTCATTTTCCCTCGGCGAGCAGACGGTCATGTGCATCGACAGTCCCGTGAAGCACGCCTTCACGTTCACCCCTTCATTTTCATTTTTCGTCGATTGTGGCTCCGAGGACGAACTCCGGCGGCTTGCGGCCGAATTGGGCGAAGGCGGGACCGTCCTGATGGGTCTGGCAAACTATGGCTTCAGCCGGCTGTTCACGTGGTTGAACGATCGCTTCGGCGTCTCCTGGCAGCTCAATCTGGCCTAGTGCTCGCGCCCGTTAACTTTCACCACGCCCGAATCGGATAGGTCTTTGGCCGACCAGCAACGGAGTTCCGCCATGATGCGGGTACGGCTGAAGGCCGATGGGCGGATCGTGGAAATCCTGCCCGACGGCAGCGAGAAATCTGTCGAGCACAATGACCCCGCCGCCTTCGTGCGGCAGGTGCGGGCGCGTTGCGGCCTCACCCAGGCAGCCTTTGCCGAGAAGATCGAAGTGCCGATCGAGACGGTGCGCAACTGGGAGCAGGGGAAGCGCAATCCGCGCGGGCCGGCGAGGGCGCTCCTCAAGCTGATCGACAAGGCTCCCGAGATGGCGTTCGCCGCGCTCGGCGGCCGCCGCTGAGGCCCGCCGAGGCGCTTGCGCGCGCGGGCCTCACGCGGGCCATCACCTGACCGCATTCGCCGGCCGGTTTGCGCGCCGGCCATGGCTGTGAGCACCCCCCGTTGGCAGGGCTGCTCCGACCGGGCATTCTCCGGCCGCCCGCCTGCCATTCCCAATACCAATCGTCCTCCAAGGAGAGTGCATATGCAATTTGTTGAAGCCCATGGCGCCCGCATTCCGACAATCGGTCTTGGCACCATGACCCTCAAGGAGGACGTCTGCGTGCAGGCAGTGAAGAACGGCTTGCAGGTGGGCTACCGCCACCTCGACACCGCCGCGTTCTACGGCAACGAGGTCGAGAACGGCGCGGGCCTGCGCGCCTCCGGCGTCAAGCGCGAGGACGTTTTCATCACCACGAAGGTGCGCGAGAACAACCTGCTGCCGGAGAACTTCAACAAGTCGCTCGATCAGAGCTTGAAGAACCTGCAACTGCCCTATGTCGATCTGCTGCTGATCCACTGGAACAACAAGGACATCCCGTTCTCGGTCAGCATCCCGGCGCTGTGCGCGGCCAAGAAGGACGGCCGCGCCAAGCATGTCGGCGTTGCCAACTTCACCACCAAGATGCTGGACGAGGCATGGGCGGTGACCAGCGAGCCGCTGGTCTGCAACCAGGTCGAGATGCATCCCTTCATCAATCAGGACAAGGTGCTGGCGGCGAGCAAGAAGCACGGCATGGCCGTGGTCGCCTATTGCCCGATCGCCCGCGGTAAGGTCCCGGGTGCCGAGGTGGTCGAGACGATCGCCAAGGCGCACGGCAAGAGCTCAGCGCAGGTCTCGCTGCGCTATCTGGTGCAGATGGGCGTCGTGTCCATTCCGCGCACGGCGACGCCGGCGCATCTCAAGCAGAACCTCGACGTATTCGATTTCACGCTGAGCGACGCCGAGATGGCCCAGCTCAAGAAGCTCAATGCGACCAATATGCGCGTGGTGAACCCGCCGCACGCGCCGGTCTGGGATACGCCGTGACACGACTCTCTGCCTTTGCGGTTGCGCTGGCCATCGCCGGATTTCCGGCGGTGGCGGCGCACGCGCAGGCCAAACTGCGTGCACGGGATTCCGCGGACATTCAGGACTGCGTCAAAACCAAAGGCCCCGAGAAGGACAAGTGGGAAGGCTGTATCGGGATCGTCGCGGAGCCGTGCTTTGCCGATGAGCGGACCCGCTCGACCGCCGATGAGACGGCCTGCGCCGCACGCGAACAGGCCGTCTGGGACGATATTCTGAACGAGACCTTCCGCCGCCTGCGCGAGAAGCTCGACGACGCGCAAAAAGACAAGCTGCGCGACATGCAGCGGGCCTGGATCGTCTCGCGCGACAAGACCTGCACCTTCTATTGGGACTACTTCCAGGGCACCATGGCGACGCCGATGACCGCCATGTGCGTCACCAGAGAGACCGGGCGGCGGGCGCTTTTCCTGCTTGGCTTCCTCACCGACGCCGACAGCAAATGAGCGGATCATGAGCGCGCAAACGGCCATCGCGGCGAAAGGTCTGACGATCCCGCTCATCGGGTTCGGCACCTGGACGCTGCGCGGGCGCGACTGCGCGCGCCTGGTCGAGCAGGCGATCCGCATCGGTTATCGGCACATCGACACCGCGCAGATGTACGACAACGAGCGCGAGGTGGGCGAGGGCGTGCGCGCCTCCGGCAAGCGCAACGAAGTCATGGTCACCACCAAGGTGCAGCCGTCTCTGTTGGCGCCGCATGATCTCGAACGGTCGGTGAAGGAGAGCCTCGCCAGGCTGCGCCTCGACCACGTCGATCTTCTGCTCATCCACTGGCCCAATCCGCGCGTGTCGCTGGCGGAGACTCTGGGCGCCATGGCGAGGATGAAGCAAGCGGGCTTCGCGCGTCATCTCGGCGTCTCGAATTTCACCGTCGCGCTGCTGGAGGAGGCGAATAAGGTCTCGTCCGAGCCTCTCGTCTGCGATCAGATCGAGTGCCATCCGTTTCTCGCCCAGCATAAGATCGTCGCCGCCTGCCGCGCACAGGGCATGGCCGTGGTCGCCTATAGTCCGATCGCGCGCGGCAATGTGCGGGGCAATGAGGTGCTGGAGCGGATCGGCAAGACGCACAAAAAAAGTGCAGCGCAAGTCTCCCTGCGCTTCCTGGTGCAACAGGGCATCGTGGTGATCCCGCGCTCCAGCAAGATCGAGCGGCTCGAGGAAAACTTCGCGATCTTCGACTTCGCACTGTCGGAGGCCGAGATGGCCGAGATCGGCAAGCTCTCGGGCCGCAACGACCGCATCGTCGACTGGTCCTGGTCTCCAACTTGGGATTGATCCATCCTCGCCTTGGCCTGCCTTGACCCGGCCATCCCGATGATGGAGGCACAGCCGTGCTCCCCAGGCGGCAGACCCGCGGCGGGCACGGGCGTGACAACGGATGGAATTTTGGTGTGGCGCTGACTGACGAAAACGCACTCGTACTCTTCTCCGGCGGCCAGGATTCCACCGTCTGCCTTGCGTGGGCGCTGGAACGCTTTGGCCGCGTGGAGACGGTTGGCTTTCACTACGGCCAGCGGCACGCGGTCGAGATGGAGGTGCGGGCAGGCCTGCGCGCCGGCATGGCGGCGCTCAATCCAATCTGGAAGGAGCGCCTGGGCGAGGACCACGTCGTCAAACTCGACGCGCTTGCCGCCATTTCCGATACCGCACTCACGCGCGACACGGCCATCGCCCTTGCCGAGAACGGCCTGCCGACCACCTTCGTGCCGGGACGCAATTTGGTCTTCTTCTGCTTTGCCGGCGCGATCGCCTATCGGCGCGGGGCCCGGCACGTGGTGGCCGGCATGTGCGAGACCGACTATTCCGGCTATCCGGACTGCCGCGACGACACCGTGAAGGCGATGCAGGTCGCGCTCTCGCTCGGTTTCGATAAGCCGATGACGCTGCATACCCCGCTGATGTGGATCGACAAGGCCGAGACCTTCGCCCTGGCCGAAGCCCTCGGGGGACAGCCATTTCTTGATCTGGTGATCGAGGGCAGCCATAGCTGCTACCGGGGCGACCGCTCGCAGCGGCATGATTGGGGCTATGGCTGCAACGATTGCCCCGCCTGCGCGCTGCGGGCGCAAGGCTTCGCTCAATTCATGAGTCGGAAGACGCGATGAAAGTGACCGACAACGATAAGCGCCGGCGCACCGAAGGTGCGGTGTTCCTGGGGTTGTTCTGCCTGACCATTCCTGCAGCGAACTGGATGATCGGGCATGTGGGAACGGCCTGTCCGCCGTCCGGACCCTGCATTCTGCCGGTTGCGCCGGGGATCATGGCGCCTTCGGGTGTGCTGATGGTGGGCGTCGCGCTGGTGCTGCGCGACCTGGTGCAGCGGCGGCTGGGTGTCATTGTCGGCATTGGCGCGATCATGGTGGGCGCCGCATTGTCGGCCCTCCTGGCGCCGCCGTCGCTCGTGATCGCGTCGGCCACTGCTTTTCTGCTGTCCGAGTTCGCCGACTTCGCCGTGTATACGCCGCTTGCCCGCCGCCGCCTTGTCGCCGCGGTGATCGCGTCGAGCCTTGTCGGCCTGGTGGTGGACTCGATCGTCTTCCTCTGGCTCGCCTTCGGGTCGCTCGATTTCCTGCCCGGGCAGATCGTCGGCAAGCTCTGGATGGTGCTGCTCGCGACCCCGCTGATCGCCTATCTCCGCCGCCGCGACGAGCGGATCGGTCTTCAACCCGCTTAACTGGACACGTCTCATGACCGCGACTCTGGAAGCCCTGCAACACATCACCACCGGCACCATCACCACGATGCTGCTTAAGAAAGGCATCCGCCGCTCCTGGATGGCCGGCGCCATGCCGTTCGGCTTCTCCGGCAAGCGCGTGGTCGGGCCGGCCTTCACCCTGCGCTTCGTGCCGGTGCGTGAAGACCTGGCGACGCCCGAGAGCTGGTCGAAGCCGATCTCCACGCGCAGCGCGATCGAAGCCATGCCGGAGAACTGCGTCGTCGTCGCCGACGCAATGGGCGTCACCGGCGCCGGCATCTTCGGCGACATCCTCTGCATGCGCATGGTCAAGCGCGGCGTCAGCGCGCTGATCACCGATGGCGTGATGCGCGACAAGCACGGGATACTCGCGACCGGCCTGCCGGTCTGGTGCCAGGGCGTCGCGGCGCCTGCCTCGGTCAATCAGTTGACCTTCGTCGGCTGGAACGAGCCGATCGGCTGCGGCGGCTGCGCCATCTTCCCCGACGACATCATTGTTGCCGACGACGATGGCGCGGTGGTCATTCCGGCCGCGCTTGCCGATTTCGTCGCCAGCGAGGGCGCCGAGCACGAACTCCTGGAAAGCTGGCTGGTGCAGGAAGTCGAGAAGGGCGAGAAGCTTCCCGGCCTCTATCCGCCGAATGACGAGAACAAGAAGCGTTACGAGGCGTGGAAGAAGACACGCGCATGATCCCGAAAAGTGGGCACCGGTTTTCGGACAAGATCATGCGCAAGCACAGTCAGGGACGCATGGTCGGTCAACCCTGAACGGATGACGCTGTCATGTTCTTCGTCCTCTCCAAGACCATCGCGCTGATCGCGGTGCCGTCGAACCTGCTGGTCGGCTTGATGGTGATCGGAGTCGTGCTGATGGCGACACGCTGGCGGCGCGCCGGCATGCGCTTGGCGGGGACGGCGCTGATTGTGTTGGTGCTGGCGGCCTATCTGCCGCTCGGCCGCGCACTCGGACACGTCCTGGAGAGCCGGTTTCCCTCGTGGGATCCGAAAAGCGGAGCGCCGGACGGCATCGTCATCCTCGGCGGCGCGATCGATCCTTGGCTGTCGCGGCAGCACGGCGACGTGGCGCTCAATGAGTCAGCCGAGCGGGTGACGGCGATTGCCAAACTGGCGCGCGCCTACCCCAATGCGCGTATGATCTATGCCGGCGGTGACGGGACACTGCTGAAGCGGAGCGGTGCGGAGGCCGACCTGCTCGTCTCGCTGCTCGATGATTTTGGCATTCCGCGGGCGCGCGTCACGCTGGAGGACCGCTCGCGCAATACCGCCGAGAATGCCGCGTTCAGCGCCGAGCTCGCCAAGCCGAAGCCGGGTGAGCGCTGGCTGCTGGTGACCTCGGCACAGCATATGCCGCGCGCCGTCGGCTGCTTCCGGCAGGTGGGATTTCCGGTCGAAGCCTATCCCGTCGACTGGCAGACGAGCCGGCGATTTTCGCTGTGGCCGAATTCGACGTTCTCGCTCGGCCTGGCGAGATTCGATGACAGCGTCCATGAATGGATCGGGCTGATCGTCTATTGGCTGAGCGGGCGCACCAGCGCATTGCTGCCGTCAGCGTGATGCCTCCTGCTTGCGGCAGAGGACGTCGTAGACCGCATCGATGACGCTGCGGGCCTCGTCGCTCGCGAGGCTGTAATAGACGGCTTTGCCGTCGCGCCGCGTCGATACCAGCCCTTCACTGCGCAATCGCGCGAGCTGCTGCGAGACCGTGGGCTGACGCAGCCTGAGGATCTCCTCCAATTCGCCGACCGACTTTTCACCCTCAGCAAGAAGACACAAGATCAACAGCCGGCTCTCATGGGCGAGCGCCTTCAGAAAGACGCTCGCGTGCCGCGCATTGTCGACCATACGATCGAGCTCGTGCGCGCGGCTGCGGCTATCTACGAGCGGAAAATCCATCAATGCACCCCCCGGCGGGCTTGCGGAGAATGCTGAAGACCGACAAGCAGGCGGTCTCGCGCGGGGCTTATTCCGGCGCCTGCGCAGGCCCCGGACCGTTGACGGTCTTCATCATTGCGTCGAGGAGGCCCCAAAAATTATCCTCTCCGGGATAGCCGCGGATCCGGCCGATTTCGCGGCCATTGTCCACCAGCACGAACAATGGTGTCACTCGTTCAACGGCGATGAAAGCCAAATCCTGCGGTAGAGGCCGTGTGATATCGATGCGGCGCAGCGGCGCCCGCCGGCCTTCATCGGTTTTCGGATAAATCGGCGCAATTTCGCGGTCGAAGGCCGCGCACCATTCGCATCCGGCCTGCTCGAACATGACGAGTTCGGCCGCGCGCGACGACGATGGCGATGCGAATAGCACGAGCATCACGCAGCAGACGGCAAATAGAGAAGAAAGTTCCAAGCGCTTGGGCGATGACGACAAGCTTGTTTTCCGTTGCGGCGATGAGAACGAATTGCACATATTGAAAACCCGCGAAGGATATCACAGGGCGCGGATGTTCATCCGCCTTATGGCCGTGATCCCCTCATCGCGGGTCCGACAAGGATGCAATCACCCGAAGCGGAACGCGAGCAGATTGTCGAACGATCGCAGCTCGATCAGCACCCGGTGCAGAAGACCGGCGTCATTTGTGGCGATGGCCTTCGGGACCAGCGTGAGGCTCGCTTTGGCGCCATCGATGAGCCGGCGGAATTCTGGATCCTTGCGCACCGTATCGCCGGCGACCCCGTCGCATTGCCCCAGCAGAGCCGTGTAGGCCGCGGTCTTGCCCATGATCTCGGTCGTGGTCTCAGCCTTGCTCAGATCGAGCGTCGCGTCATCGTAGGCCATCAGCGCATCCAACGCCGTATTGGAGTCATAGATGCAATCGGCGAGCACGACGATACCGGCAGATTTGCGCAGCTTGTAGAAATCGTCGCGCACGGCGTCCAGGGCCTTGCCGGCGATCTCCGGCCGGCCGGCATTGAGCATCATGTCAGCAGTCACCAGCCGTGTGCTGATGTCGGTCACCGCGGCGACGTAATAGGTGCTGTCCTTGAACATGTCCGGCCGCCGGCCCGAGAAGCGCTTGGAGAAATCGGCCCAGGCCTCGCGCGTCTCGTCGAGCTCGAGCGAGGCAAGGTCGGTGTTGCCGGTGCGCAGGTAGCCGATCGCCACGCGGTTATGCGCGGCGACCGCCTCGGCGGCGGCGTTGAAATCGGCGAGGTCGTCGGCATGGGCCGCGCCCGTCAAAGCAAAGACAAGAAGCCCCGCGCGGGCGAACCGGACCAGCATCGCTCTTCACCGGACTGTGAGGGATGTTTATATGGAGGTGCACTATAGGCGTCGCCTGGAAAATGGGCGAGGGGACCCGCGGAAGCGCGGTAAACGGCGCATGGCTCTCACACGACGCGGACTCCTGGCCGGCGCGGCGGCACTCTCCGCGCTTCGGTACACACCGGTGCGGGCAGAGCCGATCCTGACCGATGACGGGCTCTACAAGGAGCCGTGGTTCCTGGAAAGCTTCCTCGATCTTGCCGACGATCTGGAAGGCGCGCATGCCGAGGGCAAGCGCTTCGTCATTATGTGGGAGCTCAAGGGCTGCCCCTATTGCAAGGAAACGCATTTCGTCAATTTCGCGCGCGACGACATCGCCGATTACATCAAAGCCAATTTCGTCGTCGAGCAGCTCAACATTATCGGCTCGCGCAGGGTGACCGATTTCGACGGGCAGGACCTATCGGAGAAGGAGCTGGCGCGCAAATACGACGTGCGCTTCACCCCGACATTCCAGTTTTTCGCCGAGCGGGCGCAGCCGCTGAAAGACCTTGCGCCGCAGAAGCGTGAGGTGGCGCGTGCGCCCGGCTATCTGCGGCCCGAAGACTTCCTCGCGATGTTTCGCTACGTGCGCGAGAAGGCTTACGAGACAAAGAGCCTGCGGGATTATTTGAAGGCGCGGGCTAGCTGAGTGCGTCTGTCGTCCCGGGCGGGCTGATTTGTCCCCTGTCATGGCCGGGCTTGTCCCGGCCATCCCGTTTCGGTGCGCACGGCCGTGCCGTCCTAGACGAGGCCACCGGGACAAGCCCGGTGGCGAGAAGTAAGTAGCTTTAACCACGATATGCCGACCAGCCGTCTCTCTTGCGCTTCGGCGCAGTACGATTATTCCCCGTCCTGAATATGATTTGAAGACCCACCCTCCCGCGGTTATGGTCCGCGCCGGGCGGGGCTTACAGCTCCAAAATGGAATTTCGGGAGGAAATTCAATGCGACAGCTTTCCCGTCGCGCGGCGCTGGCACTTGGCGCGGGCGGCGCAGCGCTCACGCTTCTCGGCTGGGACGAGGCGGCCATGGCGTCCGCCAAGGAGGCCGCCGACCAGATCGCCAAATTCACCGGCGGCAAGACGCCTGACCAAAGCAAGATTTCGATCGAGTTGCCGGAGATCGCCGAGAACGGCAACACCGTGCCGCTGCGGGTTTCCGTCGACGCGCCGATGACCGCCGACGATTACGTCAGCGAGGTGCTGGTGGTCTCCGAGGGCAACCCCAATCCGGGCGTCGCCACGTTCCATTTCACGCCGATGTCGGGCAAGGCGGACGCCTCGACGCGCATCCGGCTCGCGGCCACGCAGAACATCGTCGTCGTCGCCAAGACCAGCAAGGGCGCGTTTTACAGCGGCCAGAAGCTGGTGAAGGTGACCATCGGCGGCTGCGGCGGCTAAATTCTCAACGCTCGGCAACGGACAGGAATTCAGGAGAGCATCATGGCGGAAAAGCCACGGCTCAAGCTTCCCAAGGAAGCGAAGAAGGGTGAAGTCATCGAGATCAAGACGCTGATGCCGCACATCATGGAGTCGGGTCAGCGCAAGGACAAAGACGGCAAGACGATCCCGCGCAAGATCATCAACACCTTCACTTGCGAGTTCAACGGCAAGCCGGTGTTCAAGGCGAACATGGAGCCGGCGATCGCGGCGAACCCTTACATGCAGTTCTTCGCCAAGGTGGAGGAGAGCGGCACGTTCAAGTTTGCCTGGACCGACGATGACGGCACGGTCACGACGGCGGAAGAACAGATCACCGTGACCTGACGACCCATCGCCCGCGCGGGGCTGCGCGGGATCGGCCGAAGACTGCGTTCGGGGAGGAGTGAACGATGCGTGGAGGATATCTGGCGGGCGCCGCGCTGATTGCTGGGGCCGTCTTTGCGGCCGGTGCGGCGCAGGCGCAGGAGCATGCGGCAAAGAAGCCGTTGCCGCCGCTCGAATTGAAGGGAGACGCTGCGGCGCGGCCGTGGAAGCGCTATTCCGGATGGCCGGCCCGCGATGAATCAAAATGGAGCACGCTGGAGGCGGTCTCGTCGCCGGCGGCGCCGAAGGAGCCGCGCAAGCTTCCCGAGGGTCTCACCGGCGATGCGGCGAAGGGGGCCAAGCTGGTCGCCGATCGCAATCGCGGCGGCTCCTGCCTCGCCTGTCATGTGATGGGGCAGGCGGGCGGCGCGGACTTGCCGGGCAATGTCGGTCCCGATCTGTCCGAGATCGGCAATGCCGGGCGCGACGACCAATATCTGTTCAACTATATCTACGACGCGCGCGTCTATAACGCCGACACGGTGATGCCGCCCTGGGGCAGCCACGGAGTGTTCAACGATCAGGAGATCAGCGACATGGTCGCGTTCCTGAAGACGCTGACGAAGCCGGCGGTGTTCAAGACCGAACTGGACAATCCGGAGAAACGTCCGGCGCCGGTCGAGAAGCGCGAGAACCTCGACCCGATGGAAAATCCGGGCATGTGGACGCTCGACAAGGCTCAGGACTTGTACAAGCAGCGCTTCTCGTCGGGCTTTGCCTGCGCGACCTGCCACAACGATCCCAAGGCGCAGTTCAAGACCTGGGCGGCCTCGATGCCGAAATGGGAGCCGCGCCTGAACAAGGTGCTGGGTGTCGAGGAGTTCGTCACGCGCCACGCCAAGGCGACGACGGGCGCCGACTGGCCGATGGAGACCGACGAGAACCGCGCGATGTCGGTCTATCTGCACAATCTCGCCAATGGCGCGCCGATCGCGGTGGATACGGTGAGCCCGGAGTCGAAAGCAGCGATCGAGCGCGGCAAGGAGCTCGCCAATCGCAAGATCGGCGAACTCAACTTCGCCTGCACCGACTGCCACGGCAAGGCGGCCAATCACTGGATCCGCGGGCAATGGCTGGGCGAGCCGAAGGGGCAGTACGATCACTTCCCCACCTGGCGCACCAGCCTGCAGACGGTCTGGGACATCCGCCAGCGCTTCCAGTGGTGCCAGGTGAATATCCGCGCCGACGAGCTGCCGCCCGACGCCAAGGAATACGGCGACCTCGAAATCTACCTGGCGTCGGTGAATGCGGGTCAGACGCTGAGCGTGCCGGGGATCAGGCATTGAACTTGAAGCGTGCGGCCACGCTCTGACTTAGTCCCGTCATCCTGAGGCGCTCGGCCGAAGGCCGAGCCTCGAAGGGCGACGGCCGGGGATTCAGTGCCCGTCATCCTTCGAGGCTCGCGCTGCGCGCTCGCACCTCAGGATGACGGATCGAGGACGGAAAGAGTCCATGCTCACCCGCCGTGAACTCCTGCAGGTCGGCGCCGCGACCGCGGCGGTGGCCGCCGGCGGCGCGACGTTCACGCGTGCGCTAGCGCAGCAGAGGCTGACGCAAGACGGGCTCCTCAAATTCGACGCGCTGGGCAATGTCACGCTGCTGCACGTGGCCGACATCCACGGCCAGTTGCTGCCGGTCTATTTCCGCGAGCCGTCGGTGAACCTCGGCGTCGGCGAGGCGAGGGGCCAGCCGCCGCACCTCACCGGCAAGGACTTCCTCAAGCATTTCGGCATTCCGGAGAAGTCGGCGGCCGCCTATGCGCTGACCGATCAGGACTTCGCGGCGCTGGCCAAGAGCTACGGCCGCATCGGCGGGCTCGACCGGCTGGCGACCGTTGTGAAGCGCGTGCGGGCCGAGCGGGGCGAGGACAAGGTGCTGCTGCTTGACGGCGGCGACACCTGGCAAGGCTCGCTCGCTGCCAACCGCTCTCAGGGCCAGGACATGGTCGACTGCATGGCGCTCCTGAAGCCCGACGCCATGACCGGCCATTGGGAATTCACCTATGGCGAAGCGCGGGTGAAAGAGCTCACCGGCAAGCTCGGCTTTCCGTTTCTCGCCTTGAATGTACGGGACACCGAATGGGACGAGCCGGTGTTCGAGGCCTTCAAGATGATCGAGAAGGGCGGCGTGAAGATCGCCGTGCTCGGGCAGGCCTTCCCTTATACGCCGGTGGCCAATCCGCGCTGGATGATCCCGAAGTGGTCCTTCGGCATTCGGGAGGAAGACGTGCGCGCCACGGTCGACAAGGCGCGCAAGGCGGGGGCGCAACTCGTGGTGCTGTTGTCGCACAACGGCTTCGACGTCGACCGCAAGCTCGCCTCGCGCGTCTCAGGGATCGACGTGATCCTCACCGGCCATACCCATGACGCGTTACCTGAAGCGATCAGAGTCGGGCAGACGCTGTTGATCGCTTCGGGCAGCCACGGCAAGTTCGTCTCGCGCCTCGACCTCGATGTGCAGGGCGGCGTGATGAAGGGCTTCCGCTACAAGCTCATTCCGCTGTTCGCCGACGCGATCGCGCCCGATCCCGAAATGGCCGGAGCCATCGCCAAGGCTCGTGCGCCATACGTGGCGGAGCTTGCGCGCGTGGTCGGGCACACCGACTCGCTGCTGTACCGGCGCGGCAATTTCAACGGCACGTTCGACGATCTCATCTGCGCGGCGCTGCTCAAGGAGCGCGACGCGGAGATCGTGCTGTCGCCCGGCTTCCGCTGGGGCACAAGTGTGCTGCCGGGGCACGCGATCACGATCGAGGACATCCACAACGCCACGGCGATCACCTATCCGCAGGTCTATCGTATGAGCATGAGCGGCGCGCGTCTCAAGGAGGTGCTCGAGGACGTCGCCGACAATCTGTTCAACCCCGATCCCTACTACCAGCAGGGCGGGGACATGGTGCGCTGCGGAGGGCTCGGCTACACGATCGATGTGGGCAAGCCGATTGGGCAGCGCATTTCCGGCATGACGCATCTGAAGTCGGGCAAGCCGATCGACCCCCAGAAAGACTACACGGTCGCCGGTTGGGCCAGCGTCAACGAGGGCACGCAAGGGCCGGCGGTGTGGGACCTGGTCGAGCGCTACATCGCCGCGGAGAAGACCGTGCGCGTGGAACCGAACACGAGCGTCAAGATCACCGGGGCCTAGCGCTCTCCTGTGTCCCGGGCGCGATGCAGCATGAGCGAAGCGAATGGTGCATCGCAGACCCGGGACCCCGGTTCGAACGATCGGCTGATGTAAAAACCGGGCCCCCGGATCAGCACCGCAACACTCCGCCATGGCGCGCGCAAACGCGCTGATGGCTACGCGCTGCGGTGCGTCCGGGGCACGCAAAAGCGTGCTTTGCCTCTCCCGCTCATATCACTTATGACAGGCCTCCCACCTCCAAGTCCGGAAAGCCCTTCATGTCGAAACTCAATCTTTCCGTCGCCGTCGGCCCCTATGACCGCACGCGGGCGCTGATCGACGGCACCGTGCAGATCGATGGCGTCAATCCCGTGTGCATGACGCTTTCGCCGGAAGAAATCTTCTTCCGTGCGCTGCGCCACACCGAATTCGATATCTGCGAACTGTCGCTGTCGAGTTTCACCGTGAAGACGGCCCAGGGCGGCGGTCCGTATGTCGGCGTGCCATGTTTCGTGTCGCGCGCCTTCCGCCACACCTCGATCTATGTGCGCACCGACCGCATCAAGAAGCCCGAAGACTTGAAGGGCAAGAAGGTCGGCCTGCCGGAATATCAGCTGACCGCCAATGTCTGGGCGCGCGCGATCCTGGAAGACGATTACGGCGTGAAGCCCTCCGACATCCATTGGATCCGCGGCGGCATCGAAGACGCCGACCGGCCGGAGAAGATTTCGATCAATCTGCCGCCGGACGTGAAACTGGAGAACGGCCCGCCGGGCAAGTCGATTTCGACGCTGCTCGCGGAGGGCGCCATCGACGGCTTCATCGCGCCGCGTCCGCCGTCGGTGCCGAAGAACACGCCCAATATCGGCTGGCTGTTCCCCGATCCGGTGGCGGCAGCGAAGGACTATTTCAAGCGCACCGGCATCTTCCCGATCATGCATCTGGTCGGCATCCGCCGCACCATCGCGGAACAGCACCCCTGGCTGCCCGCAGCGGTGTTCAAGGCCTTCTCGCAGGCCAAGGACGTCGCGCTCGATTTCCTGAGCGACACATCGGCGACCAAGGTGACGCTGCCTTTTGTCGAGGAGCGGCTGGCGGAAGCGCGTGCGGCCATGGGCGAGGACTTCTGGTCCTATGGCCTCGAAGAGAACCGCAAGACGCTTACGAACTTCCTCAAGCATCACCATTCGCAGGGCCTGTCATCGCGACTCGTGAAGCCGGAGGAACTGTTCCACCCCGGCACGCACGAGCAGTTCAAGCTCTGAACGGGGAGGGGGCGATGGCGACGATCCGGGTATTGAGCGGCGGCGCGCCGAAGGAAGTCTTCGTCGCGCTGACGCCGACGTTCGAGCGGCAGACGGGTCACACGGTCGCGTTCACCTACGCGGTGATGAGCGCGCTGCGCGATCGGATCGCGGGCGGCGAGACGGCCGATGTGCTGGTGATGCCGGTGCCGCTGCTCGACGGCTATGTGACGGAAGGAAAGCTCCGCGCCGACGCGCGCGGCGTCCTCGGCACCGTGCTGCTCAGCATGGTCGTGCGTGAGGGCGCGGCGCGTCCCGACATCGCGACGGCCGCCGCCTTCCGCCGCACGCTCGCGGTCGCGAAGACGATCGTGCACGCGACGCCGGGAGAGACGCCGAGCGGCACCTATCTCGGCAAGCTCATGGGCGAGCTTGGCGTCGCCCAGGAGAAGATCGTGCACCGGTCCGCGCTCGCCGGCGGCGTCGATCTTGTGCTCAAGGGCGAAGCCGATCTCGGCATCTATCCGGGGAGCGAGGTCGTCGGCATCAAGGGGCTCGCGGTCGTCGGCCCGCTGCCAGCCGAGGTGCAGCTGACGCAGGTCTACGGCGCCGGCGTGATGACCGGCGCGGCCGAAGCGGACGCGGCCAAGGCCTTCATCGCGTTCATGACCGCGGGAGAGAACCACGCCGCGTGGCGCCGCGGCGGGTTCGACGTTTAGTCCGTCATTCCGGGGCCCGCGAAGCGGCGTCTACCTCTCCCCGCATTGCGGGGAGAGGTAAGAGCTACTTCCGCGGCGGGATCTGGATCAACTCGGCGAGCTGCTCCTTGCTGAGCGGCGCCGGAATGAACTTCAGGTTCACCGCCTCGGGCACCAAGGTATCGAGGCCGACGATCTTGTCGGGATCAATCAAGCTTTTGGGGAAGAACTCGTCGCGCACTTTCTTGGCCAGTGCCGGCGGAGTCTTGGTGAACTCGGCGTAGTCGGCGATCACCTGCGGATTGTCCGAATACATGTAGTCGATGGCCTCGCGGTAGGCCGCCATGAAGCGGTAGATCACCTCTTTGCGGGTCTTCAGCGCCTCGGTATTGGCGACCATCACGCGGATGGTCTGCCCGCGCACGAGCGCAGCGTCGGTCGCCCGGGCGACTAGGTGGATCTTGCCCTCGTCCATCTCTTTCAGGGCGAACGGCGGCGCCGCCCAGCCGACATCGACCTGGTCCGTCATCACCGCGGTCAGCGTGGCGCTCGGATTGCCGGTCGCCTGCGGCGTGACGTTGAGCTTGTTCTCGCTGATGAAGGCGCGCACGACGCTCTGCGTCGATGACCCTTGGCTGGAATAGGCGATGGTGTGGCCGTTCACGTCCTTGAGCGACTTGATCGCCGGGTTCTTCGAATACCAGTAGTCGGCGGCGCCGGTCGCCTCGGCGCCGATGATGCGCACCGGCGCGCCCTTGGAGTAGGCGGCCATCGCGCCGAGCGTGCCGACGGCGAGGCCGATATCGACGCTGCCGGCGATCACCGGCTGCAGCGTCTCGCCGCTGCCCGAGGTGTAGATCATCTCGAGCGTGATGCCGTGCTTCTTGAAGATGCCAGCCTTATCGCCCAGATGGGTGATGGCGGTATCCCAATTGCCGCGCTGGCCGATGGTGAGCTTTACCAGATCGTCGGCGAAGGCCGGCGATCCCGCGAGTACAGCGCCGATCAACGCCGCGCCGGTGAACAGGCGTACGTGCTTCATTGTTTCCCTCCCAGTGAAGATCGTTTTTATTTGGCTTTGACTTTATCCAATCCGCCGAGGCGGCCGACCAATGCATTGGCGCCGATCGCCACCACGAACAACAGGATCAACTGCGCATACATGTGCGGCATGTCGAACACGCTGTAGGCCTGGATGATCATGAAGCCGATGCCCTTGTTCGACAGCTTGGTCTCGGCGAGCAGCGTGCCGATCAGTGCCACCCCCAGGCCAAGGCGCACGCCGTTGATCAGCGGATGGCGCATGGCGGGCAGGTAGATCTTCCACACCATCTGCATCGTGGTGAGACGGAAGCTCTTGCCGACACGGATCAGCACCTTGTCGATGCCGCGCATACCGGCGGCGACCGAGAGCGCCACCGGGAAGAAGCAGGAGAGGGCGCCGAGCGCCACCTTCGAGCCGGGACCGACACCGAACCACATGATCATCACCGGGAAGAAGATGATCTTCGGCGTGGGGCCGAGATAATAGAGATAGGATTCGAAGGCTTTGGCGAGGAAACGGTTCACGCCAAGCACGATGCCGACGACAATGCCGGAGAGGCCGCCGATCGCCAGCGCGGCGGCGATCTCGCCGGCGGTGACACCGAGATTGAAATAGTAATTGCTGTTGCCAAGCAGATCGGCGAGGGCGCGGCCGATGGCGAGCAAAGACGGCACGACGTCCCGGTAGAGCCAGCCCGAGTGGGAGAGGAACTCCCATACCGCCAGCACGCCAAGGATGATCGCCGCGCGCAGCAGCAGCACCGGACTGATGAGGGGGGCGGCGGGCGCCGTGCGGGTCAGTCGACCGGTCTCAGCCATCGCTCGACCTTTTCCAGCGCCATGAAGAAGACGACGCTCACCAGGATCACGAAACAGATCGCGGCATAAGTGCCGGCGAGATCGTAGCGTTCGGCCAGATCGTTGATGAGCTGGCCGAGGCCGCCGTAGTTGATGAGAAACTCGACGCCGACGATGTTGATCAGCGCGAAGATCAGGCCCAAGCGGATGCCGACGAAGATGGTGGGCAGCGCGGCGGGGAACATGATCTTCCAGAACTGCTGGCTGCCGGAGAGATTGAAGCTCTTGCCGACATTGACCAGCACCTTGCGCGTGCCGGACAGGCCCTCGAGCGTCTTGAGGATCACCGGCGGCAGCGCCGCGACGAAGCCGATCATGATGATGGTCCAGGCGCTGCGGCCGAAGATCACCATGAACAGCGGGTAGGCGAGCACGACCGGCGCGGCGGCGAAAGCCGCGACCCAGGTTTCGCAGGCCTGCTGCAACAGCTTGTAGCGATGCATCAGCACGCCGCCGGCGACGCCGAAGACGGTGATCATGACGCCGGCGGTGAGGCATTCGCCGAGCGTGAGCAGGAAGCGGCGAAACACGTGCTCTTCGGTGATGACGCGGTAGAAACTGCCGATGATCTCCGAGGGCGGCGGCACGATGAAGCGGCTGATGACACCGACGCGGATCAACACTTCCATGAGTACGAAGAAGGCGACCACGGTGGCGAGCCCGGTGAGCGCCGGCGCATAGGCGAAGAGCGGCGAGGGCCGGGGCGCTGGCCGGGCCGGCGCGACGGCGCTCATGAGGCGTGCTCGTGCAACGCGTGAGCCTCCTCGTCCCTCATGCCGCGGCTCGCCTCTTCGCGCAGATCGTTCCATATCTCCGCGACATAGCGGCCGAAGGCTTCGCTGCCGACGATTTCCGAGGTGCGCGGGCGTGGCAGGTCGATCTCGACGATGCGCTTCAACTTGCCCGGGCGATAGGTCATCACCAGGATGCGGTCGGACATCTGCACCGCCTCGGTGATGTTGTGGGTGATCAGCAGTGTGGTCTGTTTGAGCTGCTGCTGGATCTGCAGCACCTTGTCACCGAGCAGAAGCCGCGTCTGTTCGTCGAGCGCGGCGAAAGGCTCGTCCATCAACAGTATCTTCGGCTCGGAGGCCAGCGTGCGCGCGAGCGAGACGCGCTGGCGCATGCCGCCCGAAAGCTCGCCCGGAAAGCGGTTCTCGAATCCGGCGAGGCCCACGAGCTGGATGAAGCGCCGCGCGCGCTCGATGCGCTTGGCCTTCGGCATGCCGGTGAGCTCGAGCGGGAAGGCGACATTGTCGGTCACATTGCGCCAGGGGAAGGTGGACTCCTCCTGGAACACCATGCCGATCGACTTGTGCGGGCCGGCGATCGTTTCGCCGCCAACCTTGACGGTGCCATCGTGCGACGTGAGCAGGCCGCCGATGACATTGAACAAAGTGGACTTGCCGCAGCCGGACGGCCCGATCACCGAGAGGAATTCGCCCTGGCGCACATTGAACGACATGTGGTCCACGGCGGTGACCGGGCCTTCGGCGGTGTCGAAGCGGACGTAGATGTCGTCCGCTACGAGGATGTCGCCGCCGGCTTTCGGTGCGGAGGGAGAGAGCATCGAGCGGTTCCCTGTTCGCGCTCAGTCGCTTTTGGCGCGGGTCATCGCCGCGGTCGTCGCCGCAGTGTAGCCGGGCGCGACGCGGACATCGACCACCACAAGCGCGCCCGCTTCGACGGCGGCGATGGCCTTCTCGAAGGTCGGCACGAGGTCGGCGATCTCCGTGATCGGGCCGAAGGCTTGCGCGCCCTGCGCACGTGCCATCGACGCGAGGTCGATATCGGGTTCCGAGATGCGTTGGCCGACCCAACGGTTCTCGACCGGCCGGTTGCGCATGCGGGCGACGCGCTCCTGATGCAGTTCGTCGTTGAAGAAGGAGCGATTGTTGGCGACCACGACCAGCAATGGAATGTGGTAATGCGCCGCTGTCCAAAGCGCCGTGACGCCCATGAGGAAGTCGCCGTCGCCGCAGACCGCGACGGGGAGGCGGCCGGAACCCTTCAGCGCCAGCGCCGCGCCGACCGAAATGCCGGGCCCGCCGCCGACGCCGCCGCCGCCGTCAGAGCCGAGATAGTCGAGCGGATGGCGGAAGTGCCAGCTTGCGCCGTTCCAGGACAGTGAGATGTGGGTGAGGGAGGTCGGGCGATCCCCGACCGCCCGGCGCAGAGCATCGGTGAGATGGTCGACGGTGAGCTTGCCCTCAGGCGGCTTCGGATACTCTTTGGGAGGCGATGCCATCCTGTGCCGGCTGCCGAGGCCCAGCGCTTCGTTCAGCGCCGGCACCGCCGCGTCCGGCTCGCAGGCGAGGAATACATCGACCGGCGGCAGGCCCTGATAGTCCATGCTCCACCCATTGTGCAGGCGGTGATCGACGGAGACCTGCACGACCTTGGCCGTGATATTGCCGCCGGCCGCCTTGAAGCAGCCGGCAACATCGACCCAGTCAAGGCTGAGGATCACATCGGCCTTGCGGATGGCGTCGATGGCCTCGGGTGACAGCACCGTGCCGCCGGGGGCGCCGGCATGCAGCGGATGATCGGTCGGGAATGAGGCGCCGATCTTCAGGTCCGTGACGACCTGCGCGTTGAGCCGCTCGGCGAGCGCGATGCGCTTGTTCCAAGCGTCGAGATCGCGCGACACGCGGCCGGCGAGGATCACCGGATGCTTGGCCTTGCTCAGAAGCTCGGCGGCCTGCTCGACAGCCGCCGCGGGCGCTGCGCTTTCGACTGCCGGCATGAAGCGCGCGGCGTCGATCGGCGCAACGGGATCAGGGAGCTTCGACTCCTGCACCTCGGCGTCGAGATTGACGTAAGTCGGTCCGCGCGGCGCGGTGTTGGCGATCCAGTTGGCGCGCAGCACGGCCTCGCGCGCGGCGCTCGCGGACGCCGGCTGATCGTCCCATTTGGTGTAGTTGCGGATGAGCGCGCCCTGGTCGGCTGCCGTGTGGATCCAGTCGATCCACGGCCGGCGCTTGCTGGCGTCGACCGGGCCGGTGGCGCCGAGCATGAGGATCGGCATGCGGTCGCACCAGGCATTGAATACGGCCATGGTGGCGTGCATCAGGCCGACATTGGAGTGCACCGCCGCGCCCATCGCCTTGCCGGTCACCTTGGCGTAGCCATGCGCGATGGCGACGGCGCTCTCTTCGTGCAGGCAGAGCAGCATCTGCGGCTTCTCGTTGCCGAGATAGTTCACGATGCTGTCGTGCAGGCCGCGATAGCTCGCGCCGGGATTGAGCGCGATATAGGGGATGTCGGTGGCCCGCAGCGCGTCGGCGACGACGTCGCTGCCGAAGGCGGCGGCGTTGACCCCGGCCGGAACCGGACGATCGACGGCGGCGATTTCAGCGTCGGCGGATGTCTTCGCGCGCGCCGTCGCGGCCGGCGCCTTGCCTTCTCTGGACACTGTCATGCGATGTGTAGAAGGCGCGAGCCCAGCGACTTTTCACGGTCGCGGCCCTCGCCGACGTTCTCCCTTGTTCTAGCTGCGCGTTGCGTCGCGCCGATGCCCTTGCCGGGCACTATAGGCTTTGACATTAGCGCTTATAAGCCGCTAAATTCGCACAATATTGTTGCAGAGCCTGCAACAATTTTCCGCATCAGCAACCAGCGACAGCGCGAAATCGGTCGAGGGCGCAATGGATCGTTTCCGCACCATGGAGAGCTTCGTGCGCGTCGTGCGTTCGGGCTCCTTCACCGTCGCGGCGAGCCAACTAGGCCTGTCGCGCGCGCTGGTGTCGCGGCATGTGAGCGATCTCGAGGCGCGGCTCGGCGTGCGGCTGCTCAACCGTTCGACGCGCTCGCTCAGTCTCACCGACGAAGGCCACGCCTATCTCGATTTCTGCGAGACGGTGTTCCGCGATATCGAATCCAACGAGCGCGCGATCCTGCGCACACGCACCGAGCCCGTGGGCACGCTCAAGATTCTGGCGCCGAAGTCCTTCGGCACCACGCATCTCTCCGACGCCGTGATTGCCTTCGCCAAATCGCAGCCGCGCCTGCGCGTGTCGCTGATGCTGGAGAACACGCCCTATCGCGGCTCCTACGATTTCGCCGAGCGCAGTCTCGATCTGGTGCTGTGCTTCTCGACGGTGCGCACGTCATCGGTGGTCGAGGAGGAGATCAGCACGCTGGACTGGGCGCTGTGCGCCTCGCCCGATTATCTCGTCCGCGCCGGCCGGCTGGCGACGCCGGTCGAGCTCGCCGACCATGCCTGTCTGGTGCATGTGAACGTATCGCCCAATGATACGCTGTGGCGTTTCGAAGGGCCGAAGGGGCCGCTGCCGGTCAAGGTGCGCGGCACGTTCTTTTCCAATCACGCGCTGGCGTTGCGCAAGGCCGCCATCGCCGGGCTCGGTATCACGCTGGTGCCGCGCTACAGCGTCGCCGACGATCTGGCCGCGGGCACATTGGTGACGGTGCTGCCGCGCTATCGCGTGGCGCCGCGGCCGCTGCTTGCGGTCTATCCGAAGGCACCGGTCGTTCCGCAGAAAGTGCGGGCCTGCGTCTCGTTCCTGAAGACATGGATCGGCGGTCAGGACTTCATGCGCGAGCCTGGCGTCGCTGCGGAGTAGGGCGCCGCCGGCCGGTGTTTGCGCAACACGGAAAACGGCGGAGGTGTGGTCATGAACGACAGCCAACAGCAGATCGCCGCGCTGCTCCACGAAGCCGGCGAAACGCATCATCGCGTCTACCGAATTACCGACGGGGTCGATGCCGACTGGGCCTCCTGGTACACGGACTGGCTCATCCATCTGTCTGAATTGCCGATCGTGCTGGGACGCACGCCCATTCGCAGCGAGATGGTTTATCTGCTTGTGAAGCTCGACAAGGAATTCACCTGCGCCGCGCCGGGCGGACGGTGGGAAGACTACTATGCCGGTGGACTGGTCACTCATTTCAACGCGGCGTAGCCATTGGCGACCGCGCGGCTGACGGCGCGTGCTGGGCCTAGCCGCCCTGACGCAGCCGCGCCAGCACTTTGAGTCCGGCATAGCCGTCCGCCGGGTCCATGCCGACCTTCTTCTGAAAAGCGAGCACGGCGCGTACGGTGTCGCTGCCTGTGCGGCCGTCGATGCCGTCGGTATGGAAGCCGAGCGCGTTCAGGCGGCGTTGGATCTCCTTCACCTCGGCTACGGTCGGCACGCGTTCGCCGCCGGGGAACTGCTGATGGAAGGGCGGATCGCCGCGGATGAGATCGCCGAGATGCAGCAGCGCCAGCGTGTAGTTGCTCGACGGATTGTAGGAATGCACGGCGCGGAAATTCTGCCCGGTGAGAAACGCAGGGCCGCCGTCGACAGGAAGCCAGAGCTTCACTTGATCATGCTGGCGCGTGAAGGTGGCGCCGTCGGCGCGGCGCACGCCGAGCTCATGCCATTTCTCGTAAGTGCGCCAGGTGCGATTGTCGGCGAGGCGGTTGTGGCCTTGCGGAATGGTCACCTCGCAGCCCCAGGCTTCGCCGCGCCGGTACTTGCCGCGCTCAACCAGATAGCGCGCGGTGCCGGCGAGCGCGTCGTCCGGCTTGCCGAAAGGGCTGGTGCGGCCGTCGCGATCGTAATCGACGCCCATGCGCAGCCAGACCTCCGGCATCCATTGCGTGTGTCCCATGGCGCCGGCCCATGAGCCGATCATGTCCTTGGGCTCGGCCCAGCCGCGGTCGACGATGGTCAGCGCGTTGAGCAACTCCGCTTCCCAATAGCGGCGGCGGCGCGACTCGCCCCATGCCAGCGCGGCCAGCGCCGGGATGACTGGCCGCATGTATTTCCGGTTGGTGATGACATCGCCAAACGACGATTCCATGCCCCAGAGGCCGAGCATCGTGTAGCGATCGACGCCGTAATCGGCTTCGACCCGCTTGAGCAGCGCCGCGTATTCGTGTGCGCGCTCCCTGCCGGTGATCACGCGCCAGTCCGAGCAGCGGCGATTGATGTACTGCCAGGTCTCCTCGGTGAATTCCGGCTGCGCGCGCACGGCCTCATAGACGCTGGTGTCGGGCGTCACCGCGGCCATCACGCGGTCATAGGTCGCTTCAGAGATGCCGCGCTGGAGCGCCCGCGGGCGGAAGGCCACGACCCATCGGTCGAAGGCCGCGGACCTCGCGAACGAGGCCGGGGCGAAGGCGAGGCTCACGCCGGCGCCGAGCGCGGCGGCGAGCAGGCTGCGGCGGTTCAGGAGAGGCGCGGGACGCGACGGGCAAAGCGGGATCATACGGTCATCTTAGACATCGCCTCGGCGGGCTGCTACCGGGGCGATCCGCCGCAGCCGAAGAAGCCCCTAATCGTTGTCGGTCTTGCGGTGATGCCGCCGGTGCCGGCCGCGATGCGGGTGCGGCTTGCGTTTGCTCGTTCTGGCTTCGACCTGGTCCGCCTTCTGTTTTGACGCCGCCTTTGGCGTCTTCATGCGGACGGCAGCCGTCTCTTGCGTCGGCGCGGCAACCGGCAGCGGGACCGCGGGCACCGTCTCAGAGGCTGCCGTCGGATGCAGCGGCTCGAGATGCGCGACGATCGGCGGCACCGTGGCCAAAGGCGGCACCGGGTCGCCATCCTTGATCTCGGTTCCGCGCGCGCCGATCAGGCGCTCATAGGCCGACACAAGTGTCATGTAAGGATTGACGAGCACCCAGCCCGCTCTGGTCGGCACCTGCATGTCGAAATGCAGGTGATAGGTGGTGCCGTGGTCGATGTCGTTGTAGTTGCCGACCTTGCCGAAGACCTCGCCCTCACGCAGGCGGCGCCCGCTGAGGACGCCGTCGGCATCGAGCAGTTTCGGGCTCATGTGCATGTAGCGCACACGCACATGCGTGTCGGCGGTGTTGATGAAGACGTTGACGCCCTCCTGCTTGGGCGCGCGCAGGATCATGCCATCGTGCACCGCGGCCACGTCATGCTGGTAAGCGAGGCAACGGTCGGCGCCCTCGTTGAACTGCTTGCAGAAGCTCGGGCGAATGTCCTGTCCCTGGTGGCCTTCGCCGGCCGGACATTGCCCGACGAAGAAAAAGCGGTGCTCGCAGAAATTATCGCGCCACGGGTACGAGTAGTTGGCTCCGGCGGATTCGTCGTAGGTGAGCGGCCGTCCGTTGACGTTGCACGAATAGGACATGCCCTTGCGGCCGAGCCGGCGCGGCGAGCGGCCGGTGAAGTCGCAGTCGCCCCAGTTGTTGAAGGATTGCGAATTGGCGAAGGCCGGCGCGTTGGCCAGCGGAAACCGCAGATGCGCATAGACGGTGTAATCGCCGCGGCCGCTGAGCTGCTTGCGGCGGCCGGTGCCGGGGATGAGCGAGCCGGGACTAAAAAACGTGAAGTCCTTCGACACCGGTTCGGGGCGGTCGAGCGCGATCGGCGGCGTCTCCGCCGGCTCCGGCGAAGGCGTGCCGCCGGCAAGCCGCAGCGATCGGAGGAATTGGACGGCGATGCGGTCGGCCTGGTGACAGCTCAGGAGATGCGGCCGCGGGCGCGCATCACGGCAGTAGATCGCCGCGACGTACGTGACGCCGTAGCGCTCGAAGCTGTAGCGCACATAGGATTCGTACAGATACCGGCGGATGCCGGGGAAGGCGACTTGCAGGTCTTTGACAAGCTCGCCCTCCGGCAGCGTCGGACCGCCGAGCGCGTAAAGGAAGCGGAATCCTGAAAAGACGACAGAGACCTCATCGCGAAAGCCGATATCGGAGAGGTCCGGCACATCGCCGGTGCGCAGGGCGTAAGCCGAGTCATAGCCGGCGGGACCGGCGAGGAAGAACTTCGCGTCACGGAAGCCGCCTAGGATAAATCGTCCCGCCTCGGCGTCGGTCCTGGCCTGTTCGGCGTTGGCCGCCGCCGCCTTGCGCAAGCCATCGACGTCGATGGGCAGGAGGACCGGGATCGGACTGTCGCCGATGCCGGCGACTTGCGGCGCGATTTCGGCGTTGAGCGCGGCAAAGCCGGCAGGGCCGTCGGACGGGGTCGGCAAGGCCATGGCGGCCTGCGCCCAGTCGGGTTTCTCCACAATGATATGCGGAGCCTGCATCTCCTGCGCCGCCGCCCCCGTGGCGAACAGCAGGGCTAGGCCCAGCAGGGCGCCACGTTTCACGCGGGTGTCTCGTCGATGCCTTTCATGCAACCCGAGTAAATGGCATAGCGCCGCCGCATACAAGGGAGGCTCCTCTGGTGTAGGGTCATACCAGGGCGAAATCCAAAGCGGAGTGAAACGTAAAAATGTCAGTAAAAGACGCCGCCAAGAGTGGAGAAATGCACGGAGAGCTGAGCGGAGCCTCGCGCGCCGATCGCGCGCCGGAGATCATCGAGGGCGGCGGCACCGCGCGGCTGCATCTGACGCTCGCCACAGCGGATTATGATCACGTGCGCGACCTGACCAACGGACAGGTGCGCGTCGATGGCGCCGCGCTCACCGCCTTCGCCCTGCCGGTCGAAGAGGTGTTCTTCAGGTTCATCAAGAACCGTGAGTGGGACGTCTCCGAGATGTCCTTCGGAAAGTTCATTGCCTTTGCTTCGCAAGGCAATTCGCCGTTCGTCGGCATTCCGGTGTTTCCGTCGCGGGTGTTCCGCCATTCCTCCTTCTATGTGCGCACCGACCGCGGCATCCGCTCGGCAAAGGACCTGGAGGGCAAGACCGTTGCCATTCCCGAATGGGCGCAGACCGCGGGAATTTATGCACGGGGCTATCTGGCGGAGGCGGCAGGCGTCGACCTGCGCAAGATTCGCTGGGTGCAGGCTGGCGTGAACGAGCCCGGACGCGAAGAGAAAGTCGAGTTCAAGCTGCCGCCCGGCATCCAGTACGAGCAGCGGCGCGATACCAGCGTCTCGGCGATGCTGCTGTCAGGCGAGGTGGACGCCGCGATGTCGGCGCGCGTGCCGGATGCGTTCAGGACCGGCGGCGGCCGCATCGTGCGGCTGCATCCGAACTACCGCGAGGAGGAGGCGAAGTATTACGCCGCGACCGGCATCTTCCCGATCATGCACATCATCGCGATCCGCCGCGCGCTGTTCGAGCGTTATCCGTGGGTGGCGGTGAATCTGCTCAAGGCGTTTGAAGAGGCCAAGCAGCGCAGCCTGGAGCGCATGAACGATCTCACGGTCTCGCGCATCCCGGTGCCGTGGTCGTCGTCCGTCCTGCCGGAATGGGGCAAGGACTTCGGCGACGATCCGTTCCCCTACGGCCTGGAGGGAAGCCGCCGCACGCTCGAGGCCTTCTGCCGCTTTGCCCACGACCAGGGCGTCACCGCGCGGCGCATGACGGTGGACGAACTGTTCCCGAAGGAAGTGCGCGCCAGCGTGAGGGTATAGCCTTATTTGCCGCCACCGGGCTCGTCCCGGTGGCCCCGCTCGGGATGGCAAAGCCGTGAGAGCGCGTGCCCCGGACGCACCGCAGCACGGAGCGTCAGCGGAGTGATGCGGTGCAGAGCCGGGGCCCCGGTTTCTCTCGCGGCATCTGACCGCGATGCATGTTGTGAACCGGGGTCCCAGGTTAGCTGCGCAACATTTCATGTTGCGCAGCACCCGGGACACGCACGCCTGCGACTCAGCGCGCGCGCAACACGCGCCGTCATGCCCGGGCTTGACCCGGGCATCCATGATGATTCTCAACGCATGAAAAACTTACGATCGGCTTTGCCCGCGGCACAATCATGATCGATTGCCGGGTCAAGCCGGCAATGACGAGCAAAGATGCCCTCATCCTAAGATGAGACAGGGAGAGGCTTAGGCGGCAGAACGACAATCAGTCCTTCGCACGCTCGACGTAGGAGCCGTCGGCGGTGTTCACCACCACGCGGGTGCCGGTGACGATGTGCGTCGGCACCATCGTGCGCACGCCGTTCGACAGCATGGCCGGCTTGAACGAGCCCGACGCGGTCTGGCCCTTCACCACCGGTTCGGTGTCGGTGATCTCGAGCGTCACCTTCTGCGGGATCTCCATCGACACCGCGACACCCTCGTGAATCGCGAGGCTCACCACCATGCCTTCCTGGAGATAGGCGGCGTAATCGCCGACCACATCGGCAGGGACCTGGATCTGATCGTAGGTCTCCTGGTTCATGAAGTGGAAGCCTTCGGCGTCCTGGTAGAGGTAGGAGAATTCATGGTCCTCGACATGGGCCCGCTCGACCTGGTCGGTCGTCTTGTAGCGCTGCGAGGTCTTCACGCCGTCGGAAATCCGGCGCATATCGACCTGCGTGGTCGGGGTGCCCTTGCCGGGGTGAAAATTTTCCGCGGTGAGGACGACATAGAGCCTGCCGTCGATATCGACGATGTTGCCCTTGCGGAGCGAAGAGGCGATGACCTTCACGAGAGCGATCCTTGAGCTGGGGGCGGCCCTTAGACGATCCCTGGGCCGCAGATTCGGGGCGCACCATAACGATCCTGGCGCGGGACGCCAGCCCTTCCGGCCCGGTCTCCGATCGAGGTAAATGTGCCAAAAAGCCCGCCGTTCTGGTTGCCCGGCGTCCACGCCGGCCGCCGGCCCTACCTTCTGCCGCGCGGCCAGATCGCCGCCGCGCTGCGGGCCTGGTTCGCCGCCCACGACTTCGTCGAGGTGGAGACGGCAGCCCTCCAGGTCTCGCCGGGCAACGAAACCCACCTGCACGCCTTTGCCACCGAGCTGATCGGGCCGGACGGGCGGGGGCACCGGCTCTATCTGCGCACCTCGCCGGAATTCGCCTGCAAGAAGCTTCTGGCGGCCGGGGAGACGCGCATTTTCGATTTCGCGCGGGTGTTCCGCAATCGGGAGCGGGGCGCGCTGCATCATCCCGAGTTCACCATGCTGGAATGGTACCGGGCCAATGAGGGCTACGAGACGCTGATGGATGACTGCGCGGCGCTTCTGGCTGCGGCGGCGAAGGCGGCGGGAACGAAGGAGTTTTCCTTCCGCGGCCGCACCATCGATCCGTTCGCGGCGCCGGAGCGGATCACTTTGGCCGAGGCCTTCACGCGGCATGCCGGCATCGATCTCCTGGCAACGGTGTGCGGCGAAGAAGGTGATCGCGCAAGGCTCGCAGCGGAGGCCGTCAAGGCGGGCGTGGCGATCGCCGATGACGACACCTGGGGAGACATCTTCAGCCGCATCCTGGCTGAGAAGATCGAGCCGCATCTCGGCAACGGGCGCGCGACGATCCTGTATGAGTACCCGCTGCCGCAGGCGGCGCTGGCGCGGCCCAAGCCGGGCCGCGATAAGGTGGCGGAGCGCTTTGAGCTTTACGCCTGCGGCGTGGAACTCGCGAATGCCTTCGGCGAGTTGACGGATGTCGCCGAACAGCGCAAGCGCTTCAGCGCGGCAATGGACGAGAAGGCGCGCATCCACGGCGAACGTTATCCGGTGGATGAGGATTTTCTCGACGCGCTTGGACGGATGCCGCAGGCCTCCGGCATCGCGCTTGGCTTCGACCGGCTGGCGATGCTGGCGAGCGGCGCGCAGAGGATCGACCAGGTGATCTGGGCGCCGGTGGCGGATGATTGAGGGCGTCATGGCCGGGCAACCGGGTCCGGCCCTTGGCCGGCCCGGGTGTAAACTTGTCCCGGCCATCCACGCCTTGCTTCGCTTCGGGAAAGACAGACGTGGATGTCCGGCACAAGGCCGGGCATGACGAGTGGATAGACCTCATGACTTCAAACGTTCGAACTCTTCGCACGCCTGCGCAGCTTTGCGACGATGGTTTCGTGCCGCTCGAACAGCGCGCGGCGTTGGAGCAGGTGGCCGCACGCTACGCGGTGGCCTTGCCGCCGGCCCTCGCCAACGAGATTGATCGCAACGATCCGCACGACCCCATTGCGCGGCAGATCGTACCTGACGCGCGCGAGCTTGATCACACCGCGGACGAGCTTGCGGATCCTATCGGCGACGACGCGCACAGTCCGGTCGAAGGCATCGTGCATCGTTATCCCGACCGTGTGCTGCTCAAGCTGACGCATGTCTGCGCGGTCTATTGCCGCTTTTGTTTCCGCCGCGAGATGGTCGGACCCGATAAACCGAATGCGCTCTCACGCGACGCCTTGGCGCGCGCGCTCGACTACATCCGCGCCCATTCGGAGATTTGGGAAGTCATCCTGACCGGCGGCGATCCTTTGGTTCTGTCGCCGCGGCGCTTGCGTGAGGTGATGAAAGCCTTGGCCGAAATCGCGCACGTCAAGATCGTGCGCATTCACACGCGGGTGCCGGTGGCCGATCCGGCGCACGTGACGGCCGAGTTGGTGCGCGCGATGAAGGTGAAGGGCAAGGCCACCTACGTTGCCGTGCACGTCAACCATGTGCACGAGTTGACCGGCGCCGCGCGCGAAGGGCTCGCGCGCATGGCGGACGCCGGCATTCCGCTGCTGTCGCAGACGGTGCTCCTCAAGGGCGTCAACGACACGCCGGAGACCTTGGGTGAGCTGATGCGGGCTTTGGTCGAGTGCCGCGTGAAGCCGTACTACCTGCACCATGGCGACCTCGCGCCCGGCACCAGTCATCTGCGCACCGGCGTCGCCGCCGGGCAGGCGCTCATGCGCGCCCTGCACGGACGGCTGTCCGGCCTATGTCAGCCGGCCTATGTCCTCGATATTCCGGGAGGCCATGGCAAGTCTCCGATCGGCCCTGCTTATTTGCGACGGGCCGAAGGAGACGGCGGCGACCACTTTGTCATCGACGATTTCAACGGGCGGCCCCATGCCTATCCGCCCAAATAGCGCTTAGCGAATGCGCGCCGCGCTTATGGGGCGAACGAGACAAGGTCCAGCACAGTCGAGGCCACGGCCAGACTGGCGAATCCAATAAAGACGACGGCGATCACCGCATGCCAGACGAAGGCGACGTCGCGGCGCAGGATCGCTCCCATGTGTTTGCTCTTGATCATGACCTGTTGCTCCGAGGAGAGCCGCTAGCAGGACAACTCGGAATGTACCCGGAAAGGATCACAGAGCGCATAATTTGTATGTTAAATTACGCGTGAATATCCGGGTTTTCGCGCATGGCTGCCATTCTTGAAACCCTGCGTCAGAATGGCGCGTTGGTCCCCAAGCACCACCGGCAACGTCGGGGGGATGGGATGTTTCGGACAAGAATGATTGAGACACGCACCCAGGCGCACATCTGCGCGGGGCCTTCCTCCCTTTGACTATGCGTTTCCGGCAAAGCGGACGTCAGCCGCTGTCGGCGTGGTGGAGCGGCAATCGATTCGGCACCAACGAGCCCCATGCCCTGCAGGTGCGGGCTGAAGCTGTGGGCTATCCAGTCATAACGCGGTGAGTTCTCGCGGAGGATAAGCGGATCGTGTCCCTCACACGGCGCACGCTACGCATCGCGCGGTCAAAGTGGCTTTTTGAAATCATCACAGCCACTGCTCCTCAAACAAGGCCGACGCGCCTCCCCAACTTTGCAGACTGACATCTGCAAAAAGTCGGTGGTCCGTTCGT
>Ga0310811_10000252_pt1 | contig 76279 bp, 71 predicted proteins | sample YCmetagenome_FD_207642 | JGI IMG/M metagenome (GOLD analysis project Ga0310811, IMG submission 207642) | Soil microbial communities from experimental microcosm in Duke University, North Carolina, United States - YC | ecosystem: Engineered > Artificial ecosystem > Soil microcosm > Unclassified ... | reverse complement strand
TGAGCGATGCCGAACTGACGGCGCTCTATCGCGGCGCTGCGTGCTTCGTTTATCCGTCGCGCTACGAGGGTTTTGGACTGCCGCCTGTCGAGGCGCTCGCGCTCGGATGTCCGGTGATCGCGTCGCGGCTGCCGTCGATCGAAGAAGCGTGTGGCGATGCGGTGTTGTACGTGTCGCCGGACGATCCATCCGGACTGGCCGAATTGCTCCAGCGCGTGACCGCCGACGACGCGCTGCGCAACAGCATGCGCGCGAAAGGGCATGCACGCACCGCGCAACTGACGTGGCGCGCCACCGCAGTCAAACTGCTCGAAGAGATATCGCCATGGCTGACCTGGCACTGAACGAAATTCCGTCGATCGATCCGGCGCGGTTCGGCCGTGTCGCCGTCGTGCACGACTGGCTCGTGACTTACGCGGGTTCCGAGCGCGTGCTCGCGCAGATTCTGCGGATGTGGCCCGACGCCGAGCTGTTCAGTCTGGTCGATTTCTTCCCGGACGACGAGCGCCACGTGTTCGGCGGCAAGCGTGCGAATACGTCGTTCATTCAGCGTCTGCCGCGCGCGCGCACGGCGTTTCGCAGCTATCTGCCGCTGATGCCGATTGCAATCGAGCAGTTCGACCTGTCGGCGTTCGACCTCGTGATCTCGTCGAGCCATGCGGTCGCGAAAGGCGTGATCACGAGCCCGAACCAGGTGCACGTGAGCTATGTGCATTCGCCGATCCGCTATGCGTGGGACCTGCAGCACCAGTATCTGACGCAGGCGGGCGCGGTGCGCGGCGTGAAGAGCTGGATCGCGCGCGCGGTGCTGCACTACATGCGGATCTGGGACCAGCGCACCGCGAACGGCGTCGATACGTTTGTCGCGAATTCAGCGTTCATCGGCCGGCGCATCCGCAAGATCTACGGCTGCGATGCGCAGGTGGTGTATCCGCCCGTCGAGATCGATCGCTTCGAGCCCGGCACGCGCCGCGACGACTTCTATCTGATCGCGTCGCGAATGGTGCCGTACAAGCGCGTTCCGCTGATCGTCGAAGCGTTCGCGAAGCTGCCGCAGCGCAAGCTGGTGGTCATCGGCGACGGGCCGGATTTCGAGCGCGCGAAGGCGCTCGCGGGACCGAACGTGACGCTGCTCGGTTATCAGTCGTCCGACGCACTGGTCGACTACATGCAGCGCGCGCGTGCGTTCGTGTTCGCGGCGGAGGAGGACTTCGGCATCTCGGTGGTCGAGGCGCAGGCGTGCGGCACGCCGGTGATCGCGTACGGCCGGGGCGGCGCGCTCGAATCGGTGATCGAATCCGCCGATCCGCGTTTTGGCACCGGCGTGTTCTTTCACGAGCAAAGCGTCGCGTCGATCGTCGACGCGATTGGCCGGTTCGAAGCACATGCGCCGTTCGATCCGGAAGTGTGTCGCCAGAATGCGGCGCGCTTTTCGGTGGGCCGATTCCGGCGGGAATTTCTGCGCGTCGTCGAGCAGGCGATGGATACGCGTCCGGTGCGGTTCGTCGAGCATGGCCGGCCGTCGCTGGTTCTGCGTCGCTGATGCCTGAACATCCAGTCAGGGGGAATGATGAAGCGTTTCGTAATCGTTGCGACGAAGGGGCGTGCCGCGGAAACCGCGACGCTGTTCGACTATCTGTTGAAGCAGACGCAGCGCCCGGATGTCGTCTATGTCGTCGGCGCAGAGCCCGCGGATATCGAGGGGCTCGCCGCGCACGCGCTGAACGACGCGGTCGCCGTCACGCTACTGATGTCGGAGACGGCGGGACTCACTGCGCAGCGCAATTGCGGCGTGGCGGCGCTCCTGCACGACGTCGGCCCGGACGATACGCACGAGCTGTGGTACGCGGTGTTTTTCGACGACGATTTTCGTCCCGACGACGCCTGGCTCGAACACTGCGATGCGTTGTTCGCCGCCCACCCGGAAATCATCGGCATGTCGGGCCAGGTGCTCGCGGACGGCGTGAAGAACCGGGGCGTGACGGAAGACGAAGCGCTCGGCTATTTGCGCGGTGCACTCACGCGGCAGGAGCACTGGGCGTCCGGCGACGAGCGGCGCGAAATCACGTCGGCCTATGGATGCAACATGGCATTCGTCGACCGTGTCGTGCGGGTGTGCCGGTTCGACGAGGCGCTGCCGCTGTACGGCTGGCAGGAGGATCAGGATTACACGTCGCAGGCTCGACGGTTCGGGCAGTTCGTCTACGAGCCGTCGTGTCGCGGCGTGCATCTCGGCGCGAAAAAAGGCCGGATTTCCGGGGTGCGCTTCGGGTACTCGCAGATCGCGAACCCGATCTTCCTTGTGAAGAAGAACACGATGGCGCGCAAGAAGGCCTATGTGTTCATTACGCGGCATCTCCTGTCGAACCTGTATCACAGCCTGCGATCCGATCCGATATTCGATTATCGCGGCCGCCTGCGGGGAAACCTGCTCGCGTTCTTCGACTTCGTGTGTGGCACGGGCCACCCGAAACGAATCCTGAAGATGTGACGCAGCGATCGAAGCGTAAGTCCCCAGGCAATTAGTGAGGATCACGATATTCATCAGCGATATCTGTCCGATCAGGAAGCCAGTTAGGCGGATTAGGCGGAATGTCGGCTGCCTAGAATGAGTTGTTGCACGCGCCACTGTGAGAAAGTCATGATGACCGATAGCAAAGCAGCCGTTGTGCCGGTAACCCAGCCGTATCTTCCGCCGCTCGATGAGTTCACGCCGTATCTCGAACAGATCTGGGCGAACCGCTGGGTCACGAACGACGGACCGTTTCATCACCAGCTCGAAAAGGCCCTGTGCGAGCACCTCGGCGTCGAGCATCTGAGTCTGTTCTCGAACGGCACGCTCGCGTTGATTACCGCATTGCAGGCGCTCAACATCACCGGCGAGGTGATCACGACGCCGTTCTCTTTCGTCGCGACCACGCACTCGATTCACTGGAACGGCATCAAGCCGGTGTTCGTCGATATCGACCCGGTCAGCATGAACCTCGACCCGGCGAAGATCGAGGCGGCCATCACGCCGCAGACGCGCGCGATCATGCCGGTGCACGTATACGGCAATCCGTGCGAGGTGGAAGCGATCGGCCGCATCGCGGACACCTACGGACTGCGCGTGATCTACGACGCCGCGCATGCGTTCGGCGTGAAGCGCGACGCTCGCTCGGTGTTGAGCTTCGGGGACATGTCGGTGCTGAGTTTCCATGGCACGAAGATTTTCCATACGTTCGAAGGCGGCGCGATCGTGTGCCGCGACGCGGAGATGAAGCGGCGCATCGACCGGCTGAAAAACTTCGGCATAGAAGACGAGGTGACGGTCGTCGCACCGGGCATCAACGGGAAGATGAACGAAGTGCAGGCGGCGTTCGGGCTGCTGCAGCTGCAGCACGTCGATCGCGCGTACGAAGCGCGCGCGCGCATCGACCGTCGCTATCGCGCCGCGTTCGCCGGCGTGCGCGGGATGACACTGCATCACATCGCGGAGAACAACACGCGCAATTACGCGTATTTTCCGGTGCTCGTGACGCCCGAATTCCCGATCACGCGCGATGCGTTGTACGCGGAAATGCGCGCGCGGCAGATCGCGGTGCGTCGATATTTCTATCCGTTGATCAGCGAATTCCCCACGTATCGAGGGCTGCCGTCGGCGGATCGCGACAACCTGCCGGTCGCGAACAGGATTTCGCGCGAAGTGCTGTGCCTGCCGATTTTCCCGGCGCTCGAGGCCGACGTGCAGGAGCGCATCATCGACATGGTGCTGGCGTTGGCCGGCGCGGTGGCCGCGTGAGCGAGATCGCAACCCAAACGGTCACCGAGCCCGCGACGCACGTCGGCGCGAAGCGGGCGCCGCGCGTGCTGCTCTCGCCGTACACGAACACGACGAATCCGTATATCGAGCTTCAGAAGGCGCTGCTCACCGACATCGGCTACGACGTGCGGCCGATGTCGCTCAAAAGCCTCGCGCAGGGCGGTTTTGTCGACGTGTTCCGGCCGGGCACCGTGCTCGTTTTTCATTGGCTCGAACTTCGCGCGTTCAATTGCCTCGGAAAAGAAGTCGTCCTTTCTCCGAGAGGGCTTTTGGTGTTCGCGTTCTATTGTCTGCTGATGCGGGTCGGTCGCGCGCGCACCGTCTACTTCGTGCACGATCACGCGGTCCACAACACGCGCGGCAAGGTTCGCCGGTTGTCGATGCGGCTGATGTCGATCGTGCGCCGGCTCGCCGACTTTCGCGTCGTGCACGCGCCGGATTTCGAAGCGCAGTACGACGCCCGCTATCTGCCGCATCCGCTCTATTGGGACGTGCCGGAACGCACGCCGGACGAGCCGCGGCAGCGTCGAAAGCGCGCGAAGCCGGCCTTTGCGCTGCTCGGCGCGATTCAGCCGTACAAGGAAATCGCCGCGGTGCTGCAGGTGTGGCCGCGCGACTCGGAACTGGAGATCGCCGGCCGGAGCAATCCGGCGTATGTCGAAACGCTGGACGCGATCGTTCGCGAACGCGCGCTCGGCGACGTCGTGACGATCGATGCGCGCCTCTTGTCCGACGAAGAGTTCGAGCAGAAAGTCGAGGCCGCGGACGTGGTGATCCTGCCGCACGCGGCCGATTCGATGCTGGTGAGCGGTGCGTTCTTCGAAGCGATCGGGCGGGTGCCGTTCGTTATTTCGCGCGCGATTCCGTTCATGAAATGGGCGGCGCAGCAGTTCGACAACGTGCTGCTGTTCGACAACGTGGACGAGTTGCCCGCGCTGGTGGAATCGGTCGCGCGCCGGTGGGCGGCGCTGGAGAGCGAGGAGGGCGGCGGCTCGCGCGAGCAGCACCGCGCAATCGACGCGTTCGGCTGGAATGCGTGCCGGCGACGTTATCAGCAGTTTTTCGGCGATATCGTCGGCGTACCCGCGAAGCGTTAATCAGTACCCGCGCAGTTTGGTGCGCGTGGTCGCCGGCATCATCTGACTCGCGTGCAGCACGCCCGCGAGCAGATCCTTCAGCGCGCTCTTCGTTCCTTTGGCCCAGACATCGGCGTTGCGATATCCGCCGCGCGCCATGATATCCGCGAACATCCGCAGCCGCGTCCCGACCGTCGCGCCGCGATACAGCGCGACGCGGTCGCGATACAGCCGCGCAACGCCGCGATACTTGTCCGCTCCGGCACGCGCGGCATCGGCATGGCGGGATGCGGCGTTCGCCGCGATGGCGTCGAGAATCGCGCTCCGATGCTCGAACGCGAGCGCATGATTCTCCCAGCGCGGCAGGCATTCGAACAGGAAGTCCCACTTCTGCGCGCCGATCGACGCACCGGCCCACGTCGTGTGCGTCGCTGCGCTCGTGTGCCGCCGGTACTTCGCGAGCGGCTCGTCCACATAGAGCACCGCGCCGAACACGCCGGCGAGAAAGCAATACCACTGGTCGTGGCCCTCGTTGCTATGGCCGTCGTTCAGGTCGATCGACTGTGTCCACAGCGGCGAGAACTGCGTGAGGCGCCGGTCGATCAGCATCGTGAAGCCGAGCGCATGGTGCAGCGGGTCGATCGTCAGCGGCGCGTTATAGGGCGCCGCGAGCGCGTCTTTCGCGAGCGTATCGATGGGCGCGAGCGCGCTGTCGGTGACGATCGCGTTGTGACAGAGCAGCAACGCGTCCGACGCATCCAGTCGCTCGACGCAGTATTGCAGCTTGCCGTCGAGCCACACGTCGTCCTGATCGCAGAACGCAACGATGTCCGACGTGCAGAGTCCGGCCGCCTTCATGAAATTCGCGCGATACCCGAGGCGCACGTCATTGCCGATCACACGCACCGGAAACGGCGCGCTGCGCGAAAACGCGGCGAGGAGGGAAAGCGTGTCGTCGGTCGAGCCGTCGTCGGTGACGACGAGTTCGGCGGGCCGTTTTGTTTGCCGCGCGAGGCTTTGCAATTGCTCGGACAGATAAGCGGCGCCGTTGTACGTCGCCATGGCTACGGAAACAGACCTCATCGACGGGCCTCGTGATGGAGCAGCGACCGGCGTCGCGATCGTCCGCATCGGGGGGATGTCGTCAATGATAGGCGCGCGCACGCTGCGATCGTGTGCGCCGACACACAGAAACGCTGCGAGCGTCAGGAGCCGGAATGCTTACAACCACCATGCGTTTACTTTTCGTAAGTACGTTGGCGTACCGGTGTTTGCAGCCAAAAGCGGACCTGTCGAATCGGGCAGGTCGAATGGCCGATAACGACGGCACGGAGTCAACAGTATGGACGTGATGCCATTCAGCACGTTGTTGCGGAGACATCCTGCATGCGGGGAACCGATACAACATGAATCCACGTCTATCGGCGTCAGCCACTGTTTCGCTTGGGCAGCGGCCCGTGCATGTGCACTACATCGACGGCCTCCGCGCGATCGCGGTGCTGTCCGTCATCGTGTACCACCTGCACGCGCGCTGGCTGCCCGGCGGGCTCGCGGGCGTCGACGTGTTCTTCGTGATCTCGGGATTCGTCGTCAGCGCATCGGTCGGCGAGCTGCATTCGATGCGCTTTTCGCGCTTCGTGATGTACTTCTATTCGCGGCGCGTGCAGCGCATCGCGCCGGCGCTGATCGTGTGCCTGCTCGCGACGGCGCTCGTCAGCGCGCTGCTGATTCCGTCCGCGTGGCTCAGCGACACGAATGCGAAGACCGGACTGTTCGCGTTTTTCGGGCTCGGCAACGTGATTCTCGCGCACACGCACGACGACTATTTCTCGCCGCGTGTCGAATTCAATCCGTATCTGCACACATGGTCGCTCGGCGTCGAAGAGCAGTTCTATCTGGTGTTTCCGCTGCTGTTCTTTCTGTGGGTGCGCACGAACGCGCGTCCGCGATGGTCGTTCGCGCTGTTCGCCGCCGGCTTCTGCGCGTCGCTGTGGTACGCGTACTGGCTCGCGCCGCGCAACGAGACGTTCGATTTCTACCTGATTTTCGGGCGTTTCTGGGAACTGGCAGCCGGCATTCTGCTGTATCAGGCGCTGTCGTTCGCGCATCGTCCACTCGGCGCGATCGATCGGGCCGGCACGAATGCGGCGACGCTCGGCTTGCTGGTTTCGCTCGCGTTACTCGCGGTGGGCTTTGCGACTGCGCGCCCCGACACGTTTCCGTTTCCCGGCGCGCTGCTGCCGGTGGCCGGCACCGTCGGTGCGCTGTATTTCCTGCACGGCAGGGCGCCGCACGGCCCCGCACACCGGCTGCTGATCTCGCCCGGCGCGGTGTTCATCGGCAAGATTTCGTATTCGCTGTACCTGTGGCACTGGCCCGTGCTCGTGCTGATGCGCTGGACCACCGGGCTCGACGAGGCCGTCTGGCGCGTCGTGGCCGTCGTCACGACGTTCGCGCTCGCGTGGGCCTCGTGGCACTTCGTCGAGCATCCGGTGCGGCGCTCGGCGATCTTGCGCGGCATGCGGCGCGAGTTCGTCGTCGCGCTCGGCTTCGCGGCGGTCACGCTCGGCGCGGGTCTGTCGTTCGCCGTGCATGCGGTGCAGCCGCAACTGTCGATGAGCGTGGTCGCGCAGCGCGCCGACGACTGGTACACGTACGGTCCGTTGCCGGCACGCGCCGACGGCTGCCGCGAAAACTGGCGGTCGGACAACCTGAACGGCGGGATGCTGTGGATCTATTCGCGCAAGGGTTGTGCGCTGCCGCCCGGCCACGCCGGCCGGCTGTTCGTGATCGGCGATTCGCATGCGATGGCGTACAGCATGATGCTTCGCGAGCTGGCGCTTGCGACCGGCGTCGAGGTGTTCGCGTACAACAACGGCGGCTGTCCGTTCATCGGGCTGCTGCCGAGCGAGAAGCAGAATGCGCTGCATTGCAAGCCGTACACCGATGCGGCGATCGCGCGGATCATCGACGATGCGCGGCCGGGCGACGTCGTGTTCATGCCGTCGCTGCGTCTGCCGCGGTTCTCCGACGAATTCGCGCGCTTTGACGACGCCGATACGCGCGCGGCGATGTTCGGGCCGAGGGCCGTGTCGAGCCGGCGAAGCGGCGAGGAGGAGGCGCTGCCGATCTTGAGCGCGCTTGCCGCGAAGGGCGCGCACATCGTGCTCGAAGCGCCGACGCCCGTATTCCGGACGCAACCGTTTCGCTGCGCGGACTGGTTCGATCGCGACAACCCGATCTGCCGTTCCGGCGACCGGATCAGCCGCGCCGAGCTGGAGGCGTTGCGCGCGCCGGTGCTCGCGTCGTACGCGCGGCTGCAGCGCGCGGTGCCCGCCGTCAGCGTGTGGGACCCGTTGCCGGTGCTATGTCCCGATTCGATCTGCTCCGCGCATGCGGGCAACGAGCCGCTGTTCTTCGATGGCGATCACCTGAGCGGCTACGCGAACCGGCTGTTGTTTCCGGACTTCGAGCGATTTGTCGGCCGGCTGATGGATGGCGCGAAGCCGGACGATCCCGATGAGCACGCCGCGAAAACCTGGGCGATGCGTGTGCCCATCGACGTCGACGATCGGCTGACGGCGAACGGACGACCACCGGCGATGTCGATCAGCGAGGACAGGCCGTGGGGGAAGCTGTCCGCGAATTAGCACGCGTTTCGCGCGACGAAGCCATTCCCGTCGCACACGCAAAAGCACGCACGGCGCGATTGCCGCGCGCGTACGTACGCACGACGGCCCGCCGCGCGTCAGCGCGACGGGCCGGTCGCCCGTTCAGGATCGCCCGCTTCTACAGACCGCTTCAACAGACTGCTTCGCGCCGATGCAGATCCGGCAGCAGACGGGCGAACTCGCGGCGCACGATGCCGTAGCACTCGCAGGCCCGCGCTTCGAGGCCCGCGCGGTCGAGCACCTTGATGTGTCCGCGGCTGTGGTGAATCAGCCCGTCGTTGTGGAGCTTGCCGGCGGCCTCGGTGATGCCTTCGCGGCGCACGCCGAGCATGTCGGCGATCAGTTGCTGCGTGACGACGAGTTCGTCGCCGGCAACGCGATCGACTTCGATCAACAGCCAGCGGCACAGCTGACGCGACAGCGAGTGATGGCGGTTGCACGCGGCCGTCTGCGCGACCTGGGTGAGCAGCGCGTGCATGTAGAGCAGCATCAGGCGGCGCAGGAAGTCCGAGCGCGCGAACTGCTGACGCAGCGCCTGTGCGCTCATCCGGTAAGCGAAGCCCGCGCATTGCACCTGCACGCGGTTCGGCATCGTTTCGCCGCCGGTGAGCACCGGCACGCCGGTCATTCCTTCGCGGCCGACGGCGGCGATTTCGACCGAACTGCCGTCCTCCATCGTGGACAGGAGCGAGACGATCGCGGTGGTCGGGAAATACACGTGATGGATGCGTTGTGCCGCGTCACACAGCAGCTGCTCGGTGCGCAGGTGCACGAGTTCGAGGTGGGGAGCAAGGTTTTGCCATTCGCTGGGCGGCAACGCGCCAAGCAGATGGTTGCCGTGGAGATCGGATTGAAGGGTAAGCATGGTCTGTGCTCCCGCTGAAAGCCTGTTCAATGGCTTTTGATAAATCCGGCTGTTGGCTTGCGAGCCGCGCATCCTGCGCGGCGTCACTGGCTGGACCAGCCGGCCCCGTGTGTGGCCTTGTGCCGTCGCGGTATGGCCTGTCGTTCGCGATGGCGTTCTGTTGCTGCGCACGGTGCCGAGCGAGATGTGTGCCAGCGACCCTCAGATCCAGATTCGGTGCGGTGCAGCGAAAACCGCGGTCGGTAAGTTTGTATCGAAAAGTCGATTTCTGTTTCACATCTGTACATTGGTCATTTTGCGAAGCCGCCGAGATTTAACCTTTTTTGACAGAGCTAACCCATTGATCACAGGGGAAATTTTTCTGGGAAAGCCTCGCCGACGGCTTGCGCACGCGAGCCGGGCGGTCGCGGCGAGCACGCCAGATGCGACTTGGGACCCGTGAGCAGAAATGATTCAGTTGTGTTTCATCGTTTTTGTGGGCCGCCGAACAGATCGTGGGATTCGGTAAAACCTTCCGGATCGGGGGGACGTGGTTCGCTTTTCACGAGGGACAGATTTACTTGTGTTGCGCCGCGTCATGAGCCCCGCGAAGCGCGGCTCGCGCGGGAGTGACTGCCGAACTGCGCGGTATTTGTCGCGTGCCGCCGACAGTGTGTGAATGCGCACGGAAGCGGCCCGGCGCGTTTGGTCCAATGCGTTGATCGCCGCGGGCCGGGCCTTCCGGACCACGACGATGCTTTCCACTACAGCGAGGTTTCTCGTGTCGGCGAAGAAAGATGCAACAGCGCTGTACGTGATACAGATCTGCAACTACGTCGTTCCGCTCGTCGCGCTTCCGTATCTGACGCGAACGCTCGGACCGGATCGACTCGGCCAGATCGGGTTCGCCCAGGCCTTCATCCAGTTCTTCATCATGGTGACGGACTTCGGGTTCGATCTGAGCACGGCGCGGCAAGTTTCGATCAGTCGCAACGATCCCGTCGAACTCGCGCGGCTCTACTGGACCGTCACCGCCGCGAAGACCGGCCTCGCCGCCGCGTGCGCCACGCTGATCCTGATGCTCGTGCTCTTCGTGCCCGCGCTGCAGGCCGACCGGCTCGTGATCGCGGTGAGCCTGCTGTCGCTCGCGGGTACGGTGCTCAATCCGCTGTGGCTGTATCAGGGCCTCGAAAAGATGCCGCAGATGGCGGTCGTCAGTTTCGCGTCGCGCGTCGCGTGCCTGCTGCCGCTGTTTCTGTTCGTCCGGTCGCCGGATCACTATCTGGTGGCGGCCGCAACGCTCTTCGCGCCGCTTCTGCTGTCCGGGCTGTGGCTGACCGCCGCCGCGCATCGCACGGGGATGGTCCGGTCGTGGCAGCGCGTCACGTGGGACGGCGTTCGCGCACAGTCGATCGACGCGTTCCAGATCTTTTCCGGTTCTGCGCTGACCTTCCTGTACACGTACGCGAACACGATCGTGCTGAAGTTCGTGAGCGGCAACGTCGCGGTCGGCTACTACGTGACGGCTGAAAAGCTGGTCAGTCCGATCCGGCAACTGCTGTGGCCGCTCGTGCAGACGATGTACCCGCGCGTGTGCAAGCTGTATTCGGACGGCAAGACGGCCGAGGCCGACGACATCTTCCGCAAGTGCATGCTGATCGTTGTCGCGGTCAACGGCGCGGCGATCGTCTTCGTGCAGCTGTTCGGCAGCTTCGTGATCCGGATCGTGTTCGGCGCGCGTTTCATGCCGGCACTGCCGGTGCTGAAGGTGCTGATCTTCCTGCCGCTGGTGCTTGCGATCGCGGTGGTGCTGCTGCAGCTGCGCCTGCTAGCGCAGGGCGAGCTGCGTCCGCTCAAGCGCATCTACGCGATCGGCGCCGCGTTCCACGTGCTCCAGTCGGTGTGGCTCGTAATGAGCTTCGGCGCGGTCGGCACTGCGGTGTCGGTCGTGCTGACCGAGTTGCTGGTGGCCGCGCTCGTCTATCAGGAATGCAAAGGGGTGCGCGAGCGCAACCTGTTGCGCAGCCCGCCGCTCGGCATTCGCGACGGCCGGGCGTGAGCGCGCGCGAATGCGTTGGCTGCCGTACAGATTCGGCGGGGACGTGCTCTTAACGTAATCGACACGCGGCGTCTGGCTGCGCGGTCGTTCAAGCGTTCGGCGCGTTGGCGGCTTTGACGAGGGGCCGACAATCATGCGCATCGACCCCTGAATCCACATCGAATGCGAATGGCTGGCGGCAGGCGCCGTCAGCGAAAGGGGGGAACATCATGGGAGTGCGTGAACCGGATCTGGCCGGCTACGCCGGCGCAGAGGTGCTGTTTCGGCCGTCCCCGGAAGAGATCGCGTCGTCGCAGATGACCGCGTTCACGGAAGCGCTGCGTGCGCATACCCGCGAGTCGCTCGACGACTATGCGGCGTTACACGCGTTCTCGGTACGCGACTATCGGACGTTCTGGCGGTTCTTCATCGACTGGGCGCACGGCTTCGACCATGCCGGCGACCCTGAGCCGGTCTGCATCGGGGATGCATGCGAGCACGCCGTGTTCTTTCCGCAGCTCGAACTCAACTACGCTGACAACCTGCTGAACCTCGCGGTCGCACCTGCCGACGCGCCGGCGCTGACCGCGTGTCACGCCGACGGCACCCGCGTGCGGCTCACGCGCGGCGAGCTGCGCGAGCGCGTGATGCGGCTCGCGGCTGCGCTCGAAGCGCTCGGCCTGCAGCGCGGCGAGCGGGTCGCGGCCGTGATGCGCAACGACGAGAGCGCGGTGATCGTCGCGCTCGCCGTCACCGCGATCGGCGCGACGCTGTCGACCGCGTCGCCGGAGATGGGCGTCGAAGGGCTGCTCGACCGTTTCGGCCAGGTCGCGCCGAAGCTGCTGTTCGCGCATACGGCGGCGCCGTCGTCGACCGGCGCCGCGAATGCGCAGGACGCGCAGGACGCGATGCTGGCGACGCTCGTCGCGTCGCTCGATACGGTGCAGGCGGTGATCGGCCTCGACGAGCGGCCGCTGACGTGCACACTGCGCGTGCCGTTCCATGCGTGCCGGCAGTTGATGGAGGTGGCCGATGCCGCCCGCTTCGCGTGGCGGCGCTTTCCGTTCAACCATCCGCTCTTCATCATGTTTTCGTCGGGTACGACCGGCAAGCCGAAGTGCATCGTGCACGGCGCGGGCGGCGCGCTCGTCGAGCATCTGAAGGAGCACCGGCTGCACAGCGACCTGCGCGTCGGCGACAAGCTGTATTTCCACACGTCGTGCGCGTGGATGATGTGGAACTGGCAGCTGTCCGCGCTCGCGTCCGGCGTCGAGATCGTCACGTACGACGGCCCGCTGACGGGCGTCGACACGCTGTGGAAGCTCGTCGCCGACGAGCGCGTGAGCGTGTTCGGCACGAGCCCCGCGTACCTGAAAATGGGCAGCGAAGCGGGCCTCGTGCCGCGCGAGCGGTTCGATCTCACGGCGCTGCGCGCGATGATGTCGACCGGCGCGGTGCTGTTCGACGCGCAGTTCCGCTGGATCGCGGAGAACGTCAAACCGCTGCGGGTTCAGTCGATTTCCGGCGGCACCGACATACTCGGCTGCTTCGTGCTGGGGAATCCGAACCTTCCGGTGTACACGGGCGAAGCGCAGTGCAAAAGCCTCGGGCTCGCGGTCGACGCGTGGAACGACGGCGCGCCGGCCAAAGGCATCGGCGAGCTGGTGTGCACGAATCCGTTTCCGTCGCGGCCGCTCGGCTTTTTCGGCGACGCGGACGGCTCGCGCTTTCACGCCGCGTATTTCGCGGCGAACGCCGGCGTCTGGACGCACGGCGACCGCATCGAATTCTCCGCGCAGGGCAGTGCGCGTCTGCACGGCCGCTCGGACGGCGTGCTGAACGTGCGCGGCATCAACGTCGGTCCGGGCGAGGTGTATCGCGTGCTGAGCGACATCGCCGGGATTCGCGAAGCGATGGTCGTCGAGCAGCGCATCCCCGACGCGGCGCAAAAGAACGCCTACGAGCGGCGCGTCGTGCTGCTGGTCGTGCTCGAACGCGGCGTCGAATTGACCGGCGCGCTGACCGCGCGCGTGCGTCGCGAACTGGCGCGCCGCGCGTCGCGCGCGCACGTGCCCGACGTCGTGCTCGCCGTCGATGCGCTGCCGCTCACGCATAGCGGCAAGCTGTCCGACTCCGCGGTGCGCAACGCGGTGAACGGCCTGCCGGTCGGCAACACGGCCGCGCTGCGCAATCCCGAGTGCCTCGACGCGATCCGCGCGCATCCTGGACTCGACGTTGCCGCGATGCGCGCCGGGCACGCGCCGTTGCCGCCGCCCGGCGACAGCGTCGAAGCACTCGAAGCGTGGCTCACGTTGCTGTGGGAGCGCCTGTTCGGCTTCGGCCCGATCGCGCGGGACGACAACTTCCTCGATCTCGGCGGCGATTCGCTGCTCGGCGCCGCGCTCGTCAGCGAGGTCGAGGAAGCGACGAAGAGCGGCGTGACGCTTGCGACGCTGATGCTCGCGCCGACCATCGCGCGCCTCGCTGCCGCGATCCGCGGCGGCGTCGCGCAGACCGGCTCGCGGATCATCGTGCCGCTGCGTGCGGGCGACGGCGCGCCCGTGTTCTGGATACACAGCCTCGCCGGCACGGTGATGGAGTGCCTCGGCGTGCTCGGCGCGATGAACAGCCGGCGGCCGTTCTACGGCGTGCATGCGAAAGGGCTCGACGGCGACGAGGCGCCGCTCGCGAACGTCGCGCAGATGGCGGCGCTGTACATCGACGAAATCCGGCGCGTGCAGCCGCACGGGCCGTACACGCTGGTCGGCTATTCGTTCGGCGGGCTCGTGGCGTTCGAGGTGGCGCGCGAGTTGCATCGGAGGGGTGAGCGTATCGAGCGCCTGTGTCTGCTCGATACGTACGTGCATGCGCACTGTCTGCCGTGGCTCGACTGGGTCGGTTACGAGGCGCAGTTCATCGCGCGCCACTGGCGGATGCTGCGCGCGGTGAAGGCGGCGGAACGCAGACGCTATCTCGCCGCGAAGGTGGTCGGCGCGTTCGACAAGATCCGTCTGCGGGCTGGGCGGCTTGCATTGCGTCCGGTGCAGGACATCGCGCATCTGCCGTCCGCGCATCAGCGCATGCGCGAGGCGATGCGCGTCGCGATGACGACGTACCGGCCCGGGCGCTACGACGCCGGCCCGATTCACTACGTGCGCGCCGCGCTGCCGCTCGGCGATCTGTGCAATCCGATGCCGGTATGGCGGCGCGTCGCGCGGCGCGGTCTCGACGTGACGCCCGCGCGCGGCAGTCACATCGACATGATTCTCGAACAGCATGCGGCGTCGCTCGCGGCGACGCTCGACCGGCTGCTCGCCGGCGAGTCTTCGTCGACGGAGCGGCGCGGCGACAGGGACGCCGTACCGGGAAGCGAGGGGATATGGGTGAACATCTGAGCGCGCCGGCGCTCGCCGAATGCGTGGCGCTCGCCGAGCGTGTCGCGGCGCACCGTGTGGGTCGCTTGCGGCTCGCGCGTTATAACGTGCTCGAATATTCGAAGGCGAATCTGCATCGCGTCGCGAAGCAGCATCAACTGTCGGCGGTGCGGATATCGCCCGGCCTGCAGCAGGCGCGTCACGTGCTGATCGCGACGATCCACAACGAGGCGCACCGGATCGGCTATTTCCTCGACTATTACCGCGCGCTCGGCATCGGGCAGTTCATCGTCATCGACAACGGTTCGACCGACGGCCTGCGCGACCTGCTCGAAAACGAGTCCGGCGTGTCGGTGTTCTCGGCCAGCGGCTCGTATCGCGACGCGCGTTTCGGCAATGACTGGATCAACCGCGTGCTGTCGAAGTACTGCGTGGACAAGTGGATTCTTTACGTCGATGCCGACGAATTCCTCGTGTATCCGCACTGCGACAGGAAAAACATCGTCGCGCTGACCGAGCACCTCGCGCGCACCGGACGCTCGTCGATGAACACGCTGATGGTCGACATGTACAGCGACCGCCCGATCGACGACAACCGCTGTCCGCCCGGGTGCGACCCGGCCGCCGTGTGCTCGCTGTACGACCGCAACGGCTATCAGACACGCTTCGATCCGCTGTCGAAGACCACGTGGATCAAGGGCGGCGTGCGCGGTCGGCTGTTCTTCGACGACGTGTGGAAAGGGCCCGCGCTGAACAAGACGCCGCTCGTGTACTGGCAGCGGCATTTCGCGTTTCTGAAGTCGTCGCACGAGCTGTGGCCGCCGCGACTGAACCGGCCCGCGCAGGGCATGAGCGGCGCGCTGCTCCATTTCAAGTTCCTCGCGGACATGAAAGACAAGCTCGGCGCCGAAACGGTGCGTCAACAACATACGGTCGAGTACGCGGCGTACACGGAAGCGCTCGGCCAACCCGGCAGCGGGAACCGGTCGTTCGTCGGCGCGCCGACCGCGCGCTACGAAGGCTGGCCGTCGCTCGCGAACGACGGCCTGATTTCGGCCGACGTCGCGTTTCTCTAGCGTGGGCTTGCACGCGCGCGCGGGCTCACCAGTGTGGGGCTTCGAACGGAAAGGGAGTTGTCACTTTGCTTCAATGCAGCAACGGCAGTTACCTGAGCCGGACTGTTTCGGAGACCGGAATGAACGATCGAGTGTTGCCTGTTGCGCTGGATGCGCGCGCAAAGGGCGCCGCGCTGTCGCTGCACGTGCAGCCCGTGATTCTGGCGGGCGGATCCGGCACGCGGCTGTGGCCGCTGTCGCGCGAACACTGCCCGAAGCAGCTGATCGATCTGCTCGACGACGAGTCGCTGCTCGAAGCAACGCTGCATCGGCTCGACGACGTCTGTGCGTCGCACGACGACGGCGCGCCGCAGGCGGTCCACAAAGCCGCGACGCTGGTCGTGTGCAGCGAGGAACTGAGGCATCAAACGGTCGAGCGTCTCGCCCGCTGCGCGACGCCGACGCAACTGATTCTCGAACCGGTCGCGCGCAATACCGCGCCCGCGCTGACGATCGCCGCGCTGGCGGCGCAGGCGGCGGCGCCGCAAGGCGTCGATCCGGTGCTGATCGCGACGCCGGCCGACCATCTGTTTGCGGACACCGCCGCGTTCGCGCGCGCGGTGGAAATCGCGGTCGCGCATGCGGCACAGGGCGCGATCGTCACGCTCGGCGTGCCGCCGACGCGCGCCGAGACCGGCTACGGCTACATCCGGATCGGCGATGCGCTCGACGCGCAGGGCACGCGCAACATCGAACGTTTCGTCGAAAAGCCGGACCGCGAGTTGGCCGAGCATTACGTGAGCTCGAACGAGTACTGGTGGAACAGCGGCATTTTCGTTGTGCGCGCATCGGTGTGGCTCGACGCGATCGTGCGCTGCCGTCCGGCGATCGCCGAAGCGTGCGCGGCGGCGTTCGAGCGCGCGTCGACGGACGGCGACGGCGCGCTGCATGTCGCGCGCGATGCGCTCGCAGGCTGTCCGTCCGATTCGATCGACTATGCAGTGATGGAGCGCATCGGCGTCGGCGAGCCGTTCAGCGGTGTCGTCGTGCCGCTGGTCGCGGGCTGGTCCGACGTCGGCGCGTGGGACGCGGTGTGGCAACTGTCGAAGAAGGACGCGAACGGCAACGTGGCGCGCGGCCGCGTGCTGCTCGAAGGCTCGGCCGACACGTTCGCGCATTCGGACGGCCGGCTCGTCGCGTGTGTCGGCGTGACGGGCGTCGTCGTCGTCGAGACCGCGGACGCGGTGCTGGTCGCCGCGAAGGATCGCGTGCAGGAAGTGAAGGCCGTGGTGGGGCGGCTCAAGGAGATGCGCCGCACCGAGGCGAACGATCATCGCAAGGTGCAGCGGCCGTGGGGCTTCTACGACTCGGTCGACAGCGGCGAGCGTTTTCAGGTCAAGCGCATCGTCGTGAAGCCGGGCGCGCGGCTCTCGCTGCAGATGCACCACCATCGCGCGGAACACTGGGTCGTGGTGCGCGGCACGGCGCTCGTCACGCGCGGCGAAGAACGCTTTCTGCTGACCGAGAACCAGTCGACGTACATTCCGCTCGGCGTGACGCACCGGCTGGAAAACCCCGGAAAAACGCCGCTGGAGATCATCGAGGTGCAGTCCGGCAGCTACCTCGGCGAGGACGATATCGTACGTTTCGACGATCAGTACGGTCGCGTCGCACATTGACGTTCGACTGCGAAAAGCAGGCTTCATACGTTTCATCGATGAAACGTTTTTGGAGAGGGATAACCCTGTCAGGACGTATCCTGGCTGGCACACGTGTGACGGGCACCGCAACGTAGCGGATGGACGCACGGGCGCTCGACGGCACGTGAGAAGCCCGGAGGCGGACGACAGGGATAGGGCAACCGTATCGGTGAGGGGTGCGATGGATCAACACGAGAATAAAGACCGTTCGCTGGTTGCCAAGGTCATGGATGGCCTCGTGACTGGCATTGTGGAAAACCGCTACGGTGCGATTCTGCCGCCGCAGGACGTGCTGTCGAGAGAATTCGACGTGAGCCGCACGGTGATGCGCGAGGCGCTGTCGATGCTGCTCGCGCGGCACATGCTCGACGTGCGGCCGAAAATCGGCACGCGCATCCGGCCGATGCGCGACTGGCGAATGATCGACGAGGACGTCGTGTCGTGGCGCTTTCGCGCGACGCCGGACAAGACGTTCCTGCGCGACGTGCTCGAGTTTCGCGCGCTGATCGAACCCTCGGCGTGCGCGCAGGCCGCGGTGCGCGCGAGCGTCACGGACATCGCCGGCATTCGCGACGCGTTCGACGCGCTGCGCGGAGCGCAGCCAGGCGAGGCCGGCTATCAGGCCGCAGACGAGCTGCTGCACGCGCGCATTCTCGCCGCGAGCAACAATCAGTTTTTCCAGCAGATGGCCGCGATCATTCGCGGCGCGCTGACGGTCGTGAACCCGATCCTGAACCGGCGCGAATCCGGCTGGCAGGACATCGTGCAGGCGCAAGGGCGCATCGTCGATGCGATCGAGCGGCGTCAGCCGAAGGAGGCCGAGGCGGCTTCCCTCGTGATGATCGAATACACCGCCGATGAATTGCGCCGCGCGTTCGCGCCGGAACCGGCGCCGGTGCCGGCCGAAACACGCTGATTGCCGGCGTGCGGCACGCGGCGCCGAGCCTTCGTGCTCAGTGCCGCGTCGGCAGCGCGAGCCGGCGCTCGAACCAGTGCTGCACCCATTCGAGCACCTGGCACAACACCCAGTAAATGGCGGCCGCGGTCAGATAGAGCGGCAGCGGCTGATAGGTCGCCGCGATGATCTCCTGCGAACTGCGCAGCAGTTCCGTCACCGTGATCACCGACACGAGCGACGTGTCCTTCACGAGACTGATCAGGCTGTTCGACAGGCTCGGCACCGCGATGCGCAGTGCCTGCGGGCCGATCACGTAACGCAGCGTCTGCTGCCGCGACAGCCCGAGGCTGTATGCGGCGAGCCACTGGCCGCGCGCGATGCCGACGATCGCGCCGCGCATGCTCTCGGACAGATACGCGGCGACGTTCGCCGACAGCGCGATCACGCCGGCCGGCGTCGGGTCGAGCGAGATGCCGATGCTCGGGAGCCCATAGTAAATGACGAAGATCTGCACGAGCAGCGGCGTGCCGCGCATCACGCTCACGTAGACGCGCGCAATGCGCGGCAGCACGCGGTTCGTGCTGATGCCCATCAACGCGAGCACGGTGCCGAACACGAGGCCGAAGATCATCGACAGCACGGCGAACTTCACGGTCAGCAGCGCGCCTTGCGCGAGCACCGGCAGCGACTGCAGGATGAGCGTAGTGATGGGCATGGGCGGGATCGGTTAAGGAAGCGGCGAACAGAGTGAACGCGTGGGAGGCGGGGCGGCCGGTGAAAGAGGCGGCGTCGAACGACGCCGCCCGTGCGCTCACGCGCGGCGCGCCGTCATCGCGTGGCCGGCTTCGTCACGTCGATGCCGAACCAGTGGTCCGAGATCTTCGCGAACGTGCCGTCCGCTTCGAGTTGCGTCATGGCTTCCGCGATCGCCTGCGCGAACTTCGGATTGCCCTTGCGGAACGGAATCGCGGACGGCGTGCTGTCGCCGACGATCGCGCCGGTGCGCAGCGGCAGCGGCGAGGTCTTCAGCAGATACGCGAGCATCAGCCGGTCGTTGAGCGCCGCGTCGAGCCGCCCGGCGGCGAGGTCGCGCAGATACTCGGGCGCGCCCGGATAGGTACGCACGTCGATGCCGCCGACCGCCTTCGCCATGTCCATGTAGTTGGTGCCGAGGCCGACGCCGAGCTTCTTGCCGCGCAGTTCTTCGAGCGACTTGAATTCGCGCGTGTCGTTCTTGCGCTGGATGAGCTGTGCGGCCGAGTACGTGTACGCGGGCGAGAAGTCGAACGACTGCTTGCGCTGATCGGTGACGGCGACCTGGTTCACGATCACATCGAACTTGCCGGCCTGCAGCCCGGCGATGATCCCGCTCCATTCGGTCGTCACGAACTCGGGCTTCACGCCGAGCTTCGCGGCCACCGCCTTCGCGATGTCGACGTCGAAGCCGACGAGCTGGCCGTCGGGCGCTTTCGAATTGAACGGCGGGAACGTGCCTTCGAGGCCGATGCGCAGCGTGCCGCGCTGATGGATCTGGTCGAGCAGGTCTTCGGCATGCGCGCTCGCAGCGATCAGCGACGTGCCGATCAGTGCGAACGTAAGGAGCTTTTTCAGCAGCGCAACTTTCATCGTGAGTCCTCTTCTTTTACGTCGGATTGTTCGTGATGCCGGCGCCAGCGCGGCATTATCCGGCCCCCGCCGGCTGGCTGTGGGCCAACTATAGCGTCAGCGCCCGGGCTCGGCCAGTGCCCGCACGCATTCGCCGACGAGCGCCGGGCCGCGGTAGATGAAGCCCGTGTACAGCTGCACGAGCGATGCGCCCGCCGCGATTTTCGCGCGCGCGTCGTCGCCGGACAGAATCCCGCCGACGCCGATGATCGGCACGTCGTTGCCGAGTTCGGCATGCAGCTTGCGGATCACTTCATTCGACTTGTCGAACACCGGACGGCCCGACAGCCCGCCGGCTTCCTCCGCATGCGGCATCCCCTGCACCGCGTCGCGCGACAGCGTCGTATTCGTCGCGATCACGCCTTCGAAGCGGTGGCGCAGCACCGTATCGGCGATCGCCTTCACCTGCTCGTCGTCGAGATCGGGCGCGATCTTCAGCGCGAGCGGCACGAGCCGGCCGTGCAGGTCGGACAGACGCTGCTGCTTGTCCTTCAGCGCACTGAGCAGCGCGTCGAGTTCGTCGGCGCCTTGCAGCTGGCGCAGGTTCTTCGTGTTCGGCGACGAGATGTTGATCGTCACGTAGCTCGCGAACGGATACACGCGTTCGAGGCAGTACAGGTAGTCGTCGGCCGCGCGTTCGATCGGCGTGTCCGCGTTCTTGCCGATGTTCAGGCCGAGCGTGCCCTTGTAGCGGGCGGCCTGCACGTTCTTCACGAACTGCTCGACGCCGTGATTGTTGAAGCCCATCCGGTTGATGATGCCCTCGGCCTGCGGCAGCCGGAAAATGCGCGGACGCGGATTGCCCGGCTGCGGACGCGGCGTGACCGTGCCGACCTCGATGAAGCCGAAGCCGAGCGCGGCGAGCCCGTCGATGCACGCCCCGTCCTTGTCGAGTCCGGCTGCGAGGCCGACCGGATTGCGGAACGTGAGGCCCATCACCGTGCGCGGCGAATCGGGAACATGCGGGGCGATAAGACCTGCTACGCCGACGCGGCCGGCCGCGCCGATCGCGCGCAGGGTCAGATGGTGGGCGTCTTCGGCGTCCATGCGAAAGAGCTGCGCGCGCACGAGCGGATAGAGGGAACTGAACACGAGGATAGGCGGCGTCGCGGCCGGAAAATGGGAACCCGATATTTTAACGGGATTCCGGGCGGCGGCCGGGGGCGGGCGCGGCGACGGTCGGTGCCGTATACGATGCGACTGCGCGGAGCGTGCGAGGAGTGCGAGGCGCGACTATTCGTGCTCGATCGGCGACGCGCCCACGAAGTCGGCGAGCGCCGGATCGAGGGTGGCCCAGGTTCCGTCGACAAGGCCTTCCAGCGGACGGAAACGCGCCTTGTACGCCATCTTCGCGCTTTCGCGGATCCAGTAGCCGAGATACACGTAGGGCAACTGCAGGCTGCGCGCCTGCTCGATCTGCCACAGGATGTTGTAGGTGCCGTAGCTCGTGTGCGGCAGGTCCGGCTCGAAGAACGTGTAGACCGACGACAGCCCGTCGCCGAGGATGTCGATCATGCTGACCATGCGCAGCGTGCCGCGCGCGTCCGGATCTTCCGGGCGCGCCGCGCCGGCCGCGAGCGGCTCGCGGAATTCGACGAGCCGCGAATTGATCCGGCTTTGCAGCAGGAACTGCTCGTACTGGTCGCGGCTGTCGCGATCCATCCCGCCGCCCGCGTGGCGCGCGGACTGATAGCGCATGTACAGCGCGTAGTGCTCTTCGTCGTAGTGCAGCGGCGCGACCGTCGCGACGAGATCGCCGTGATGCTTCCACACGCGCCGCTGCGTGCGGTTCGGCGCAAAGCGGGCGACCGGCACGCGTACCGGCACGCATGCCCGGCAGCCGTCGCAGTACGGCCGGTACGTGAAGACGCCCGAGCGCCGGAACCCGGCTTTTACGAGGTCGGTGTAGACGTCGGAGTTGATCAGATGGCTCGGCGTCGCGACTTGCGAGCGCGCGATGCGGCCCTCCAGGTAGCTGCAGGGATAGGGCGCCGTTGCATAGAATTGCAGCGCGGAAAGCGGTGAAAGCGGCAGCTCGTTCGGATGCGTCACGTTGGCAGCTCTCGTTGCGGTTCGGGTCGCTGAGGGGAGACGTCGCGGGGCTGACGTGAGTGTCTGTCGCTGCCGGCCGGTTCGCGTGCGCTCAGTTCGCACCCAATTCGAGTTGTATCACGCAGAACGGGCGACCAGATCGGCCAGCACGGTCTTGTCGAAGCGCCAGGCGACAGGCTCGGCGCCGACCGTTGCGCGCACGTGCGCGACGAAGGCGCTACGTGCGATCTCGCGGCCGCCGAGCGACGCCAGATGCGACGTGTTCTGCTGGCAGTCTATCATTTCCACTTTGTTTCGTCGCAAGTGGGCCACGAGCGCGGCGAGCGCGATCTTCGAAGCATCGGTCACCGAAGCGAACATCGATTCGCCGAAGAACATCCGCCCGAGCGACACGCCATACAACCCGCCGACACGCTTGCCGTCGAACCACGTCTCGACGCTGTGCGCGTCACCCACGCGATGCAGCGACGAGTACGCGTCGATCACGTCCGCCGTGATCCACGTGCCGCGCTGGCCGTGTCGGGGCGTCTGTGCACACGCACGCATCACCGCCGCGAAATCCGCGTCGACGCGAACTTCCCACGCGTCTTCGCGCAGCACGCGCTTGAGCGTCTTGCGCAGCGACGGCGACACCTTGAACTCATCGGGCCGCAGGATCATCCGCGGATCGGGACTCCACCACAGCACCGGCTGACCGTCCGAATACCACGGGAAAATGCCGCGCCGGTACGCGTCGAGAAGGCGCGATGGCAGGAGGTCGGCGCTGGCGGCAAGGAGGCCCGGCGCGCCGCTCGCCGCGCCGAGCGCGCGCTCGATCGACGGGAACGGGTCGTCGTGCGCGAGCCAGGGGACCATTGGAGCCGCGCTCAGCCTTCGCGCATCGGGCGCAGCACGTCGCCGGTGTGCAGGCCGTAACTGCCCGACAGGCGGTCGGCGAAGAAGAACCGCAGCGTCTGGCCGACGGTCGGAAACGCGATGTCGTCCCACGGGATCTCGCGCTCGTCGAAGAGCCGCACTTCGAGGCTTTCGTCGCCGGCGAGGATGTCGGTGTCGAGCAGTCGCGCAAGATAGAACAGATGCACCTGGTCGACGCGCGGCACGTTCAGGAGCGAAAACAGGTTCTGCACTTCGACGCGCGCGCCGGCCTCTTCGAGCGTCTCGCGCGCGGCGGCCTCGGCGGTGGTTTCGCCGATCTCCATGAAGCCGGCCGGAAGCGTCCAGTAGCCGTAGCGCGGCTCGATCGCGCGGCGGCACAGCAGCACCTTGTCTTCCCAGACAGGAACCGTGCCGACGACGTTGCGGGGATTCTGGTAGTGGATGGTCCCGCAATGCGCGCAGACGTAGCGCTCACGGTTATCGCCGGGCGGCACGAGCAGGCTGACTGACTGGCCGCAAGTCGAGCAGTATTTCATGGGAAAGGCGCGGTGGAAGGTGTTGCGAGTTTATCACCGCGCGATCGGGCAAAGCGGGTGGGGTCTTTGCCAGGAGGACGGGCGGGCAAAGCCGCCGCTGGAATGGATGCCTTCCTTTTTATCGACGGGTGACTGCGCCGCAGCCATGACCGTGCCCGCGAAAATGAATGTAAATCCCGGTGATGCAGAAAGACTCGGATTATTCCGATTAATGGCTGCGGTGATGGATTTGTCGTCGATCAGGATTTTAATGATTAAAGATATCCGATGGGTCTTTTAACAATATTTAAAACCGCTATTATCTTTCTCCGGCCAAAATTCGGGGCACACTGAAAAAATCCCATTCGCCGCAAGCCGTCTGTCGTTTCCTGTCTGGAGTTAACCCTTGAATCCACGCAATCCGCTGGTGCGCCCGGGTATTGACGTTCACCAGTACTACACCCTCGACGTGCCGTTGACGGAAAGCGCTGCGCTCGCCGATATCTATTCGTTCACGGGCACCCGGGGCATGGGCGAGCCGACGAAGTACGTCATTCAGTTTACGCACCCGCAGCGCGACTTGCCGCGAAGCGGCTATATCAACAGGGAAGCGTCTTTCGTGGTTCAGCCGCCGCTTGCGAGCGAGTGGAGCGAGCCGGAAGCGCCGCGCCGCATCTACGGCATGATTACGGGCTTTGCCCAGATCGCCAGCAATCACGACGAGACCATGTATGAAGTCATATTGGAGTCAAGGCTGGCATTATTGCGAAACACTCCGCGCACCCGTTTTTTCTTCGATCTGAGCGAACCCGAGATAATCGAGAAGATTCTCGCGGAGCATCGCTTCGACAAGATTATTTCGGAATATAAATTCGAGCTTTTTCAGGCCTATCGCAAGCGGCCGGTCATCACGCAATGCAGTGAGGACGATCTCGCGTTCATTACCCGCCTTTGCAGGCGGGTCGGTATCTGGTTTGTCTGCGAAGCCGGCAAGGATCACGAAATAGTGCGTTTCGGCGACGATGTCGCGCACTACGCGCGTGACCCGAATCGTTTCACCGCGCCGTATCGGGAACCGTGCGGTTTGCATACGACCGGCGGCGAATCCGTGCTGTCGCTCGCGATGCGCAGCAAGGTGATACCCGCGAAGTTCTCCGTCCGAAGCTACAGCCCGGAAGAGCGCAATAACGACTGGATCGACGGCGACCGGTCGATCAACGAGGACAGTACGGTCTGCGGCGAAGCCTGCACCTGGGGACTCGATCTGGACGACGTCGAGGACGCGGCGCGCGAAGCGACACTCCGGCAAGAAGTGGCACTGGCCGAACAGGTCGTCTATACCGGCGCGTGCGACATGCTGGACATGGCGCCGTCCTGCGTGCTCAAGCTCTCGAACCGGAAACTGCCCGAGGTCAGGGGCGGGCTGCTGATCGTGAACGCGACGTGCAGCGCGTCGCGCAAGAAGGGCTATACGGTCGCGTTCACCGCCATCCCCGACGACAGGCAATTCCGCATGCCGCTGATGGAAGCGACGTGGCCCCGGGTTCACGGCGTCATGACCGGCAAGGTGAAGTGGATCGGGCGGTACCGGGCGTGGGGGGCCACGACGAAGGTGGCGCGCGCGACGCCCGACCCGATGGAGGTGGCTAACGCGATCCGGTTCCAGGGGCAGTATCATGACGCGGAGACGGGGCTGCATTACAACCGGCATCGGTACTATGCTCCGGACACTGGCAGGTTTATAAGTAAGGATCCGGTTGGGCTGGCGGGGGGGATCAATGCGTATGTGTACGCGCCGAATCCCACTGGCTGGGTTGATCCGCTGGGCTTGGCAGGGGACGACGTATATCGAGCGATGAAAACCGGGAGCGATGGTTTTCCAATTGCCGAACCTACGGCGCGTGGACTTGGGGCGCGTCCTAATGTCGATATCCCGGTTGGCTTTGATGGGATGGTCCACCCAGGCACGGGGGGAATTTCGGTTGCGCCGGGATCAGCGGCTAACCTTTCGCCTCATAGGCGTCCGGCAAGTATGGGCGGCACTGGAAAGGATTGCGCATGCATGTTGAACACGGCGAATCTTCCGAAGACCCTCCGATACGTGCAGGATAGTGCCAACCACGGGACGATCCAGCCGAGTACAAGCATGTCTCTGCCTGACTATCAGGCGGCCCTTGCTTCAACTCGTGGCAAACGGGTGAAGCAATGAATGTCGAACTGGATAGCGTGCTTGATAGAGAGTTGCGTGATGCTTTGGCGAGGAATTACGACTTCAATTTGCTACGAGCTATTCTTGTGAAATACCGGGAGAAAAATTTTAGTTCGGAATCCGTGTATAGCCTTCTTGAGGCCATAAGGATCGACGTAACGGAAGACATTGAAGACAGGGTTCTGGAATTGATGGATATTGTCTCTGGATTCTGTTCTCCCGATATGCGGGTGTGGTAACGACGAAGGGCCGCGATTGCGGCCCTTCGTTCATTTGGAGGTGATAGTCAGCCGCCCGTGTTCAACGCTGATCTTCACGCGCTGCCCGGCTTGGAAGCCTGCGTGCTCGATCCACCGCCCGGCGAGTTTCATCCACGGGTAAAGCGGCGGTGGTTTGCGATAGAGGCGAGATGTGCTCCAGTTGCGCTCAAAGCGTCGCGACTGCTGGATGGTCACGAAGCGTTCCGTGACCGGTGAACGTGGCTTAAGATTGGCGTCAGCCATGATCAACTCCTGGTGTGAGTTGGTGGTGGTCAGCGGGCCGGATGGGTTGCCGCCCATGCGGCCCGCGCTCTTTACAGCCCAGCTACCTCGCCATGAGCTTCGTCATCTGCGAGCGTTTGACGAGGCTGTCCATCAGAACGATCAGCGCCTGCTGGTCTTCGTCCGAAAGCAGATCCATCTGTTCATAAAGCGCATGCAACTGCCGGTTGTGGATGCGCGGCTCGGTGGGCGGTTCGAGCCCGACGAGCGAATCCACGCTGGTTTGCAGCACCTGCGCGATACGGACCACCGCATCGAGTTGCGGCAGTGAGGCACCACGCTCCCACCGGTTGTAGACACGCCTGTCCACGTCCAGCAGTTCGGCCAGGCGTGCCTGTGTCATCTGCCGCGCTTCACGTGCGGCGCGCAGGCGCACAGCAAACTCTTCCATGTCGATCTCACCAAACCAGAGCTGAAGGGATGCGGCCATTGTAAGAGAACCCCCATGGAAACGGAATGCCTGTTAGCTATATTGTAGTTAACTGTATGTGCTACTACAATGTCTATTTACAGGGTTTAGCCGAAAGGACGGTTTTATGGCGCGCATCGCGGAAGTCGAACTTGAGCGGCTGAAGGCCGAGGTGTCGGTGGAGCAGCTGGTGCGCGCGCAGTAAACGGTAGTCTGCTTGGCAATCCCAATGTAAATGATCCGAACTACATCGTTAGCCTGTTTAGGGGAGCGCAAACTTACGCCAAATCGCAGGGTAATGGCGAGCTGTTTATTGGTGCTGTGCCGACAATGTTCTACGCCGATCGTGCGGGAGGAAGGGAGTTCGGAATCTTGCTAATCAAGTTTGATTTTGCGAAATTCGTCAACGTCGTCGTGTCTACGCAACCCAGGTAACGTACTCGTCTAGACATGCATACACTGTCTGCTGTATGGGATTGGCCCAGCATCAGCGTTCGAGTGAGGTCACGGGGAGGCGAAGTAGGGGGCGTGACCTTGCTACCGCATATGCGAGCCACTTACGGGACGACGATTGAGCGCGTGAACCGCTCGATTGATCGCATGACCGCGCCGTACAAGAACCTCGCGGAAAGCGCACGCGCACTGTCGGATGCAACCGGACTCACGAAGGTATCGAAAAGCCTGTCGGATGTTGCGAACCGCGCGGGCACTGCCGCGCGCAGCATTACCCGCATTGCTGCGCCGCTGCTCGCGATCGTCGGCGGCGGCACGGTCGCGGGCCTCGCGCAGATGGTGACGCAGTGGGAACGGTTCGGCGCTGAAGCCGACCGCACCGCGCGGTTGCTTGGCATCACGGCTAACGAGCTGGCGCGCATGCGTGGTGCGGCAAGCCTCGCGGGCGTATCCGCGCAGACGATGACGGCGGGTTTCCAGTCGCTCCAGGACACATTGCAGGATGCGCGATGGGGCCGAAACCAGGCTGCGTTCGCCACGCTCCAGACGCTCGGCATCACGCTACGGACGACGCAGACAGGTGCGATCGATACGCAGGCGGCAATGTATGACCTGGCCGACCGTATCCAGCGAATCCAGAAACGCGACCCGGCCGCTGCGCGCAACCTCGCGCGATCCCTGGGCATTGAACAGCTATTGCCGGTGCTCGCGCAGGGCCGACGCGGTATGCAGCTATACGAAGCCGAAGCGCAACGGCTACGCGGCGGATTTACCCCCGACATGGCACAGCGCGCGCAGTTATTCACGCTGTCGGTTTCACGCATGGGCCAGGCAGTCGAAGGACTGAAGACGTCGATTGTCGACCGGCTCGCGCCCGTGCTCGGGCCGATGATTGAACGTATCGCGAACTGGATTACGCGCAATCGCCAGCTGGTTACGTAGCGTGTCGCGGCTGTCGTTAAACGCATCGCGACCGCATTTGAAAGCCTTTTCGAAAACGTCGATTGGGATTCGTTCCTCGATGATGTTGCTGCGGTCGCAGAATCGATTACGCGTCTGGTAGCGTGGCTGCTAAAAGGCATCCAGCACCTGGGCGGGTTTAAAGCGGTCGCAATGGCCGCAGGTCTGTACATGGCGGGCGGCTTTGTCGTGTCGATCGCCTCGGCGGTTGCGAGTATCGCGGGCCTTGTCCTGCGCCTTGGTGGACTCGCGACTGCATTGCTCGGCGCGGGCGGCGCTGCGGCGACCGCTCCAGGAGCCGCGACGGCCGCAGGCGCGGTCGGTGCTGCTGGCGCTGCCGGTACGGTTGGTGCCGGTGCGGCTGCGGCAGCCGGTGCAGCGGGTGCGGCGGCCGGTCGTGGTCTGTTCGCGCGGCTCGCCGGTGGCCTGTTGCGCTTTGTGAACCCGGCGACGGTCGGCGCATACCTGGGATTGCATAGCGCAGAACTCGGCCAGGGCGAATCCGAATACCTCGCGCGCATCCGCGCGGCGGAACAGGCGACGGGCGGCGTCTATCCCGGCTCGCCGGGTTTCCCGGCAACCGGTGCGCCGCCGGCTAGTGGCAATGCGGGCGCGCCGTCGACCGTACAATGGGCCGAACGGCTCGATTTTGCCGGGCTCGAAAAGCGACATGGATTGCCGCCCGGATTGCTAGCCGCCGTCGCGCAGATTGAGTCACGCGGCAACCTGAACGCAGTCAGTCCGCGCGGCGCAAAGGGACTGTTTCAGTTCATGCCCGCGACGGCTCGCGAGTACGGCATAAATCCCTTCGATCCCGCGCAGTCGGCCGACGCCGCAGCGAAAAAACTGTCGGGACTGCTCAAACGCTATCAGGGTAATCTACCGGCTGCACTCGCTGCCTATAACTGGGGCGAAGGGAACCTGGAGCGCAAAGGTATCGCTAATGCGCCCGCTGAAACGCGTGCCTATGCACCGCAGGTGCTCGCCGCGATGAATTCGGGCCGGCCCGTGCCGCCGCTGAATGTAGCGCCGCCGCCGCTCGTGCAGACCGCGCCGCCCGTCGTGAACGTCAATACGCAGGTCCACGTCGAACGCGACGGGCGCACCAGCGTTCGGACCGAAACGCCTGCAGGGCTGCACGTCGCGTATCCGGTTTCGCCGGACATGGCGTGACGGTTCAAGCAAACCATATCTGTATGCCGGGAAACATGAGGATTCCGTGCAGCGGCAGGGCGACATACGCGCGCCAACGCGACAGGCCGGAAGCGCGGAGCGATGCACCTAGTTGTGCAATCGTCCAGACTAATCCGCTCGCGGATGCGACGAAACAGATAAAAATTGCTGCGGCCCAGTAAGTCAGTCCATCCCAGCCATGCATGTAGTTTTCGCCGATCCAATACAGGGCGCCGCCCACGACGATTTCGCCGCAAGCCGCCCAGAGTGGGCCACGCCCAACGATGCCATTTTCGAAACTGATGCTCATTGCGGTCAGTCCGGGAATTGAAAGCGGCCATTGTTGCACCTGAAAGCTATCCTGAATTAATCGAAGGCAATGGGCGTGATCGACCGGCCGCTTTTCTCTGCCTTGCAGACGGCATCCTGGCGCGGCGTGCCGTTCGCGCTGCGCGGCGGCACGCTCAAGCTCGGTCGCCGCGTCGCGCTGCACGAATACCCGTATCGGGATGATGTATGGGTCGAAGACCTCGGCCGCGCCGGACACCGAATCTCCGTATCCGGTTTTCTGTTGCAGGACGCAGCCTATGGCGGCGGCGACGTACTCGCGCAGCGCGCGGCGTTGATCGCGGCATGCGAGACAGAGGACCAGGGCGACGGCGAGCTGGTGCATCCGTCGCTCGGTCGCGTGAATGTTTCATTGCTCGAATTCGAGTGCGAAGAATCAACCGCGCACGGCCGATCGTTCGAACTCCGGTTCACCTTCATTGATGCCGGGACGCCGAGATTTCCGGCGCTGTCGATCACGACTCCGGTGCAGACCCGCCTGTCTGCCGCTGCCGCTGCCGCGTTCGCTGCTGCCGCGCAGGATTTCGTCAATGATCTATCGTCGCTGCTGACAACGCCGCCGCTGATCGGCGAACTACGGCGCACGGCGCAGGCGTTCGTCACAGACGCGCAGAGCGTCACGCAACGCGCGACAACGCTGGTGGCGATGGTCGCGACGCTCAAGGGAGAATACGGGCGATTCGTCGGCCAGTTCACGGCAGGAATTCGTAATACGTCAACGACGATCGCACAACTCGCTGGCGCGGGCGCACGGGCGCGCGAAAGCGTAGCGCAGAGCGGAAAAACATTGACCGCTGCGGCGGCGCACGCTGACGCTGCGGGGATGGCATCGGCGGCGCGCACGCTGGTAACGGCCGTCCAGACCGCGAACGCGGACCCGCACCAGGCGGTGCAGTCGCTGGCCGCGCTGCATATGGGTGCGCCCGCGCAGGAACGCGCAAATGCCGCGCTCACGGCCGCTAATGCGGGCGTTACCGCGCTGTTGCGCCGTTCGGCCGTGATTGCACTGGCGGATAGCACAACTGGCTATGCGCTTACGTCGTATGACGACGCGCGGCAGCTCCGCGCGACCGTGCGCGACGCGCTCGACCATGAAATCGTGATTGCCGCCGATGCGGGCGACGATGCCACATTTACCGCGCTCGGCGCGCTCGAAACTGCGGTTGTGCATGACCTTGCGACGCGCGGCGAAACACTCGCGACAATGCGCGAAATCGCGATGGGGGCACCGTTGCCCGTCATCGTGATTGCGCATTAACTCTACCAGGACGTCTCGCGCTATGGCGCGCTGATCGGACAGATTAGCCCCATTAATCCCTGTTTCGCGCCGGTCGCGTTCCGCGCGCCGGTCGCATGACCGAACGCGGTGCGTAGCCTATATTTGCAAACCTGGTACACGTCCATTTACCAGCGCCGCGCCGTATTTCGCAGCTTCCTCGCATGCTTCGCGCTGCGTTGGCCGATAGTCGTTAAGCGTAAAAAGCTGCTCTTTGAAGTTTCCACTTCTGATTCTGCTAATCGTCACAATAATCTGATACGAACCGTCGGCCATCGGCATTGGACCCGGACTAATCCGATAGTCGCCTATATTGATCGAATCGCAAGGATCGCGCGTCATATTCGCCTCGTTGGGGGCGCGGCAGATGCCGCCCGAAGATGATACGCACTAGTTGTCATGGCCGACGACGTAACGCTAACGGTCGGCGGGCAAACTATTGCCGGGTGGACGACGATCCGCGTTACGCGGGGCATGGAACGCATACCCGCCGATTTCGATATTGGACTGACCGAGCGTTACCCGAATACTGCCGATGTGATTAAGGCGGTGGTGGTCTGCAATAGCGGCGAGATGTGCTTCAGTTGCGCTCCATGCGCCGAGGAAACCCTGCGCGGCGCCACGCAGGACGGCTAGGACACCCGCAAAAACCACAACGAAAAGGAGCGCCAAATGTCTTCAATGGCCTGCGTGGGCGACAGCACGGCCCACGGCGGTTTCATCATCACCGGCTCCGAGACGATGGAGGTCATCGGACGAAAGGTTGCGCGCCAGGGCGACATGGTGTCGTGCCCGATCCCGGGTCATGGCGTCAATCCGATCGTCGAAGGCTCGGACATGATTCTGGACAACGGCGTGCGGGTTGCCCTGCACGGACATCTCCGCGCGTGCGGTTGCAAGCTCATCGCATTGAGCGCCGACGCGATCGTTGAACAGCGGGACCTTTCGCGTCCGCGAAAAGAGAAGACGCATTCGTGTTTCGGCGCAAGGGCAGGCGGCGCCATCAGTGCGCTTGATGACAGGAAGACGGCGACGAGGCCGCGAAAGCGGTGCGTTGAAGAACGACTCGTCGACGGTCAGGTCAACCTGACTTCCTGACGAAATGGACGCAGGGGACGTTCGACACGGCACCGCGCGCCGACGTTGAGCCTCAACCGATACGCACGTCACCGTCGAAGGCTCTCTCGCCGGCCTCCACTGAAGCCGCAAAACAAAAAGGGTTACACGCAATGCGTTGTAACCCTTTAAATTGTCTGGTTGCGGGGGCAGGATTTGAACCTGCGACCTTCGGGTTATGAGCCCGACGAGCTGCCAGACTGCTCCACCCCGCGTCCGTCAAAAAAAAAATTATAGCCGAAAGATGGCGAAAAGGTCAACTGTGAATGACGAATCGCTTTCTGTTCGTCTGCGCGCGCAATGCTGCCGCCGCGCCGGAAGCGGCGCGCTAGAATCGGGGCTCGTTCTCGCGCGCGTTGCCGCCATGCCGCGTTGCACGCTGCGCCCGCAGACCCGCTCTTCGTCGTTCACTTCAAATCACGGTCCTCTCATGGATATCGCCCACGATCTGCAATCGATAGCCGCGCAGGAGCATGCGCTGGTATTTCCCCGTTTCGACGCCGGTCACGCGTGGCAGCTCGGCTCGTATCTGCGCGAACTGGCACTTGCACGTTCGCTTGCGGTCGCAATCGACGTACGCACGTTCGGCCATCAACTGTTCTTCCACGCGCTCGACGGCGCGACCCCCGACAACGCCGACTGGGTCCGCCGCAAGGCGCGCGTCGTCGAGCACTTCCGCCGCAGCTCGTATTCGATCGGGCTGCGCATGAAGCAGGCCGGCACCACGCTCGCCGACAAACATGGCCTGCCCGCGTCCGAATTCGCGTCGCACGGCGGATCGTTTCCGCTGACCGTCGAAGGGGCAGGCGTGATCGGCTCGGTCACCGTATCCGGGTTGCCGCAGCGCGACGATCACGAACTCGTCGTCGAGGCGCTGTGCGCGGTGATCGGCGCGAACTACAGCGCGCTGGCGCTCGCGAGGATCTGACGCGGTTTTCCGCGCGCCGCTTGTCGCGAACATTGCGAACGGCGATTGCTCCACCTGCGAGCGCAACGACTAGTATCGAAGGGCAGCGTGGGCGTGGCGTCCCGCGCATCGTTCTCCGCATCCGTTCGACGCATTCTTCACGAGGGCCGGCATGAAAATCCACTTTCCTGCGGACGCGCCGCTCTATCGCGACGCGAACCTGACGGTCGTGTTCGCCGCGCTCGTCGACGGCGAGCGCGTCCCGTGCGCGATTTCCGTCGAGGCGCTCGAAGACCACTTCGGCGCGCACGCGGCGAGCCGCGACGCTTGGATCGACGCGTTCGACGCAGGCCGCTCCCGTATCGAGGCCGTCGCACGCGCGCATCTGGAATTGAGCAACGGATCGCCGGTGCTGCTCAAAAGCGGGCACTTTCCGCCCGGCACGCTGAACTGAGCCGGAGCCGACGCGGCGGCACGCGCGCTCACCTCGCCGCGACAGCCACAGCGTCGATGCACTGAACGCCGTTCACTTCATCTGGATCGTCTGGATCGCGAGAACGGAAGCCGCCACCCTTCACGTCCGAATCCACGCGCCGCGCAATGAGCCAGACACGCAGCCACATCCGAAGCGACATCAGGAGCCACGAGAAGAAGGTGCTGCGCGAACGCATTCTCGGCGCGGCGCGCCGCATTGTGATCCGCGACGGCTTCGGCGCGCTGTCGATGCGCAAGATCGCCGACGCGATCGAATACTCGCCGGCGACGCTGTATCTGCACTTCCGAAGTCGCGATGACATCGCACGTGCGCTGTGCGAGGAGGGCTACGCGCACTTGCTCGCGAGTTTCGCGCCGGCGGCGCGCGTCGCCGATCCGCGCGAGCGGCTTCTCGCGCTCGCGCATGCGTACGTCGCGTTCGGCCACGAACACCGCGAGACGTACCGGCTGATTTTCATGGAAGACCCGAGCTACACCGGCGCGGCGCTCGCGGGCACGCACCACGAAGGGGAGGCGGGCGATTCGGGCGGCGAGGCGTTCCGGATGCTGACCGACGCGCTCGACGCGCTGAAGGCGCAAGGCGGCATCGCGCAGGATGCCGACACGACGATCTGGGGCGAGGCGCTCTGGGCGACGCTGCACGGCATCGTCGCGCTGTCGCTCACGTGCCCGCGCTTTCCGCATGTGCCGCTCGAAACGATCGTCGATACCGCATTCGAAGCGTGGTTCGGCGCGCCCCGCGCCGCGCCGCGCGGCGGCCGGCCGGTGGACGCGGTGCCCGCCACCGGCTCGGCTCGAACCGCCGTGCGGCCTCCGAAGCGGAAAGCGCCGCCATCGTGATAGTCTCTGACGTTGCTGCGCGTCGCCACGCGAGCTTTGCGCGACCGTCACGTCCTGGTCACCGATCCGTTATCCGCCATGTCCCAGCCAGCCCTTGCCGATACCCTCGACCCGCACGTCGTCACGCGCGTCGCGAATGGAATCGGCTACATCGAACTCGATCGCCCGCAAGCGCTGAACGCGCTCACGACGGGCATGGTCCGCGCGATGCACGCCGCGCTCGACGCGTGGCGCGAAAACCCGGACGTGCTCGCGGTGATCGTCCGCTCGACGAGCCCGCGCGCGTTCTGCGCGGGCGGCGACGTGCGCACGCTATACGACGCGTATCGCCGCGGCGATCAACACGCGCTCGATACGTTCTTCATCGACGAATACCGGCTCGACCACGCGATCTTCACGTACCCGAAGCCGTATATCGCGTTCATGAACGGCATCGTGATGGGCGGCGGGATGGGCATCTCGCAGGGCGCGCACCGCACGGGCGGCCTGCGCGTGGTCAGCGGCACGACGCGCGTCGCGATGCCGGAGACGCGCATCGGTCTCTTTCCCGATGTCGGCATGGGCTGGTTTCTCGCGCGCACGCGCGGCGCGACCGGCCGCTACATGGCGGTGACCGGCGAGACGATCGACGCCGCCGACGCGCTGTATGCCGGGCTCGCCGACGTCCTGCTGAACGACGCCGCGTGGCCCGCGCTCTTCGATGCGCTGGAGAGCGAATCGTTCGCGACCGGCGAGGACGTGGTCGCGCGCGTCCGTCGCGAGGCGCAGACCCATGCGCAGCAGCACGGCGCGAGCGCGCACGAGACCGAGCCGTCCGCGCTCGCGGGCGTGCGCGCGTGGATCGACCGGCATTTCTCGCAGCCGGACGTGCCGCATATCCTCGCGTCGCTCGAAGCGGCCGCGCACGGCGGCCGCGAAGACGATGCGGCCGACTGGGCCGAGCGCACGATCCGCGTGTTGCGCGAGCGCTCGCCGCTGTCGATGGCGGTGTCGCTCGAAGTGGTGTCGCGCTCGGACGGCTCGATGGCGGATTGCCTGCGCCGCGATCTCGATCTCACGCGTTCGAGCTTCGCGTGCGGCGACGTGGTGGAAGGCATTCGCGCGCGCCTGATCGACAAGGACGATCGCCCGCAGTGGCGCATCGCGCGCATCGAAGACGTCGCAGCGGAAGACGTCGCGCGGATGTTCGACAGCCCGTGGAGCGCCGCGCAGCATCCGCTCGCCGATCTGACGGGCTGATCAACCGGCGCGCGCGCTTTAGCGGTCTTCGCGCGCTTCGCTCATGAACGCGCGCATGAACACGAGCGCGCCCCAGCCCCACATTGCATTCGACGCGAAGCCCTGCGCGAGGCGCGGCAGCATGTTGCCGGCCGGCCAGATGCCGCGCAGCGGATCGACGACGAACACCATCGCCGCCGTCAGCACGACGCCGCCGAACACGAACGCCTGAACCCACGGCGCCGGGCGTTGCGGCGACACGCGCAGCAGCCACGCCATCAGGATCGCCCACAGCGCACTCCAGACTGCATTCGCAAGAAATTCCGGGATGCCGAGCGGCGCGAACGGCGCCGTCGAAAAGCCGGCCCGGTCGATGACGTCGGCGGCATGCAATAGCGCGAGCGTCGCTTCGCGAAAGAACAGCGATGCCAGAAAGCCGGCGACGAACGGCAGAATCAGTTTTTGCATGTGAGAAGCAGGTAAGACGGGGGAGACGCGGACGGGTCCGACCGTGACGGTCAACGCGTGCGCCATTATATCGACGCGCGGCCGTCGAACGGTGCTGCGCCGTATGTTAAAGCGTCGGGCTAATCACGAAAGTGGAAAACCTAAGCTAAAAAAAATCGTTCAAAACGGTTTCCCCGATCCCTAGACTGGGTCCCCATATCGACGGCGCCGCCGTCATCGAATCGCTGTGCGCAACGCCGCCGTTGCGCCGCGCGGGCCGTGGTCCGCGCTTCCCCGATCCCGCGTTTTCATTCCGAATCAAGAAGCAGGAGCAAGCATGAATGTGTTCTGGTTCATCCCGACTCACGGGGATAGCCGCTATCTGGGAACCACCGAGGGCGCGCGCGTCGCTGACCTCGCGTATTTCCAGCAGATCGCCGCCGCCGCCGATACGCTCGGCTACGAAGGCGTGTTGCTGCCGACCGGCCGCTCGTGCGAGGACGCATGGGTCGTCGCATCGAGCCTGATCGCCGCGACCAAGCGCCTGAAGTTTCTCGTCGCGATCCGCCCGGGGCTGTCGTCGCCCGGGTTGTCCGCGCGGATGGCCGCGACGTTCGACCGGCTGTCGAACGGCCGGCTGCTGATCAACGTCGTGACCGGCGGCGACAAGGTCGAACTCGAAGGCGACGGACTCTTCACCGACCACGACACGCGCTACGAGATCACCGACGAGTTCCTGCACATCTGGCGCAAGCTGCTCGCCGCGTCGCACGCGCGCGAGGCGATCGACTTCGACGGCAAGCATCTGCAATCGAAGGGCGGCAAGGTGCTGTATCCGCCGATCCAGCAGCCGCATCCGCCGCTGTGGTTCGGCGGTTCGTCGCCGGCCGCGCATGCGATGGCCGGCCAGCACATCGACACCTATCTGACGTGGGGCGAGCCGCCCGAAGCCGTGGCGAAGAAGATCGCGGACATCCGCGCGCGCGCGGCCGAGCATGGCCGCACGATCCGCTTCGGCATCCGTCTGCACGTGATCGTGCGCGAGACGGAACAAGAGGCATGGGACGCCGCCGATCGTCTGATCAGTCGGCTCGACGACGAGACCGTCGCCCGCGCGCAGGCCTCGTTCAACAAGATGGACTCCGAAGGGCAGCGCCGGATGGCCGCGCTGCATGGCGGCAAGCGCGGCGGCCGCAAGGAGCTGGAGGTCTACCCGAACCTGTGGGCGGGCGTCGGGCTCGTGCGCAGCGGCGCGGGGACCGCGCTCGTCGGCAACCCTGAACAGGTGGCGGCGCGGATGAAGGAATACGCGGAACTCGGCATCGAGACGTTCATTCTGTCCGGCTACCCGCACCTCGAAGAGTCGTATCGCTTCGCGGAACTGGTGTTCCCGCTGTTGCCGGGGCGCGCGGGCAAGCGCTCGACGGGGCCGCTGCCGGGGCCGTTTGGCGAAATCGTCGGCAATCACTATGCGCCGAAGGTGGCGCAAAGCTGAACGGGCCATGAAAAAGGAATGATTCGATGACTCGATCCGCTGTGACTGCGAACGGCGCGTCAGGCGAGCGCCGCGCGGCCAATGAAGCCAATGAAGCCAATGAAGCCGCGCGCCGCTCGCTCGCGCCGTGGCTGCGCGCGGCGTTCGCGCGCGTCGCGCCGTGGCTCGTGCCGCTCGCGATCTTGGCCGTATGGGAGGGCGCCGCGCGCAGCGGCGTGTTGTCGACGCGCGTGTTGCCCGAGCCGCTCGCGGTCGTGAAGGCCGCCTGGTCGCTGATCGAATCCGGCGAAATGTGGCAGGACGTGCGCGTGAGCACGTGGCGCGCGGTGTCGGGCTTCGCGCTCGGCGGCGGCATCGGTCTCCTGCTCGGGCTCGCGACCGGCCTCTTCAAGCCCGTCGAGACCGCGCTCGATTCGACCGTGCAGATGATCCGCAATATCCCGGCGCTCGCGATGATCCCGCTCGTGATCCTGTGGTTCGGCATCGAGGAGGAAGCGAAGGTGTTCCTCGTCGCGCTCGGCGTGTTCTTCCCGATGTATGTGAACACCTTTCACGGGATTCGTTCGGTCGATCCGAATCTCGTCGAAATGGCGCGCAGCTACGGGCTGAAAGGCTTCGCGCTGTACCGCGAAGTGATTCTGCCGGGGGCGTTGCCGTCGATTCTCGTCGGCGTGCGCTTCGCGCTCGGCCTGATGTGGGTGACGCTGATCGTTGCGGAAACGATCTCCGCGCAATCGGGCATCGGCTACATGACGATGAACGCGCGCGAATTCCTGCAGACCGACGTAGTGGTGGTCGGCATCCTGCTGTACGCGGCGCTCGGCAAGATCGCCGACGTGCTCGCGAAGTATCTGGAACGCGTCGCGTTGCGCTGGCATCCCGCGTATCAACGAGGAGGGCAGTGATGAGCGCGACGATTCTTTCCGCCGAGTATCGAAGCCGCGCCGGCGACGCGAACGCGCCGCACGATCCGCGGCGTCACGACGCGAACGCGTTCATGCGCGACGCCGCGCAAGCGGGCGCGGACGTCGCGGTGGAACTGCGCGGCGTCGGCAAGCGCTACGGCGAGCGCACGGTGCTCGACGACTTCAACCTGTCGATCGAGCGCGGCAGTTTCGTCGCGATCGTCGGGCGCAGCGGCTGCGGGAAGTCGACGCTCTTGCGCCTGATCGCGGGCCTCGAACACGCGAGCACCGGCGCCGTGGTGAAGCGCGACGCGAAGGGCCAGCAGCTCGACACGCGGATCATGTTTCAGGACGCGCGTCTGTTGCCGTGGAAGACCGTGCTGCAGAACGTGATGCTGGGCCTCGGCCGCGGCGCGCGCGACGACGCGCGCGCGGTGCTGAACGAAGTCGGTCTGCTCGAGCGCGCCGACGAATGGCCGTCGCGGCTGTCCGGCGGCCAGCGTCAGCGGGTGGCGCTCGCGCGGGCGCTCGTGCATCGGCCGAGCCTGCTGCTGCTCGACGAGCCGCTCGGCGCACTCGACGCGCTCACGCGCATCGAAATGCACGCGCTGATCGAGCGGCTGTGGCGCGAGCATCGCTTCACGGCGCTGCTGGTCACGCACGACGTGCACGAAGCGGTGGCGCTCGGCGACCGCATCCTGCTCGTCGAAGCGGGGCGCATCGCGCTCGATCAGCCGGTGCGGCTCGACCGACCGCGTTCGCGCGCCGACGCGCGTTTCGCCGAACTCGAAGAAGAGGTGCTGAGGCGCGTGCTGAACACCGACGCGCCGGTGCTCGCCGATTCGTCTCATCATCGCGGGCCGCGCGATTTTCCGCCCGTGAGCCCGACCGACGTCCGCTGGGCGCTCTGACCTTCTTTTCGCTTTTCCCGCGTTTTTAACGCCTGATCGTTGAACCTTTGGAGTCGACTAAATGAGCATTTCCGCCATCAACGTGCGTAACCAGTTTCGCGGCAAGATCAAGGAAATCATTCGCGGGCCGGTCGTATCGGAAGTCGACGTCGATACGTCGTTCGGCATCGTGACGTCGGTGATCACGACCCGCTCGATCGACGAGCTGGACCTGAAGGTCGGCTCGGAGGTCGTCGCGCTCGTGAAGTCGACGGAAGTGTCGATCGCGCGGCTGTAAGCGCCGTCACGGCTGCGTCGCCGCGGTGCTACGATGAACCGGCTATCCACGATGGAGACGATCATGGAGCCGAAGGGCATCGACATGGGCGACTATCAGGAGGGCTATCGCGACTTCATGATCGAAGTCGCGGTCGAGCAGGTGCTCACGGGTGTCAAGGCGCACTTTCGCGTGTTGAAGGACGACGCGGTCGTGACCGACTGGCGTCTCGTGCACATCGACCGTTTGTGGTCGACCGAGCATGCGGCCGCCGAAGCGGGATTCGCGGCCGCGCGCGAATGGATCGATCAGAACCGCGCGAACTAGCGCGGCGCGGGCATCAGGGAGCGGCGCGTTCGGCGTGGCTCGCCGCGGCCGACAGCGCGTCGTCGAGCCGGTCGTTGCCCCAGTACAGGTCATCGCCGACGAAGAACGTCGGCGCGCCGAATACGCCGCGCTCGCGCGCGGTCTCCGTCGCCGCGCGCAACCGTTGGCGGTTCTCTTCGCCGAGCGCGGCGTCGAGAATCTGCGCGGCGGGCAGCCCGAGTTGTTCGAGCACGGCCGTTGCGACTTCCGGCGTATCCACGTCGCGATCCTCGCCGTAGTTGAGCCGCATGATCTCGCGGCACCATGCCGGCTGCCACGGCGCGTTGTCCGCGAGCACCGCGATGCGCGTGGCGAGCAGCGTGCGGCGTGGAAACACCGTCGGCTGTCGCCACGGCAGTCCGTACTTGCGGCACTGCCGCTGCATGTCCTGCCACACGTATGCGCCTTTTTCCTTCTGCACGACGAACGGCGCCGCTTCCCAGCCGAGCGCCTTGAAAATCGGGCCGAGCAGGAACGGCCGCCAGAGCACGTCGACGCCCGCTTGCCGCGCGGCGTCCTCGATGCGCATCACGCTCAGATAGCTGTAATTGCTGCTGAGATCGAACCAGAATTCGATCGACGGCCGTCGCGGCGATGACATGATGGCGTCTCCTGATGGTGAGAGATCGATGATACCGCCGGCGGTGTCGCCGCCGCGTGCGTCGCGCGATTCGGCTCAAACGCCGCTCAGTCGCGGTTCGATTGCGCGGTGCGCGCGGCGGCGGCGGCGTTATCCGACGTCGGCGGATTGCCCATCGCCTGAAACAGCGCCGCCGTATCGGTGAGCCGCGCGCCGCGATAGCGGATCTCGTCGAGCCGCGCATTGCGCCATTGCTGCTCGGTCGAACGCACCGCATAAAACGACACCGCGCCGAGGCGATAACGCGCGGTCGTCTCGTCGAACACGCGCTCGGCGAGCGTCGCCGAGCGGTTCGCGGCATCGAGCGCCTGTGCGTCGTGATCGAGCGCGGCCAGGTCGTCGGCGACGTTCTGGAACGCGGCGAGCACGGTCTGCCGATACGACTCGTTCGCCGCGTCGTACGACGCGAGCGCCGCGCGCCGCTGCGCGACCAGCTGGCCGCCGTGGAAGATCGGCTGCGACAGCGACGCGCCGATCACCCACAGCGCGCCCGCGCCCGACGCCGCCACCGGCCACGAGAGCCCCGCCTGACCGAGCGACGCGGTGAGCGAGATGCTCGGAAACATCTGCGCGGTCGCCGCGCCGACGCCGGCTGCCGCCGCCTTCAGCGCGGCGTCGGCCGCTTCGATGTCGGGCCGCGCCTTCAACAGATCCGACGGCACGCTGACGGGCACGTCGGCGGGCAGCGTGAGCGCGGCGAGATCGAGATCGTCGGGCGCGCTATCGGGCGTGCGCCCGAGCAGCACCGCGAGCGCATGCCGCGTCGTGACCCACTGCTGGCGCAGCGACGGCAGGCTCGCGGCCAGCGCAGCGGCGTTTTGCTGCGCGTTCAGCCAGTCCGCGTGAGCAATCGCGCCGAGCGCATAGCGCTTCGCCTGTTCGTCGGCCTGCTCGTTCGCGAGCGCGATCAGGCGCTCGGTCGTGTCGATCTGCGCATGCAGCGTCGCCGCGCCGATCGCGGCCGTCACGATGTTCGCGGCGAGCGCGCGGCGGGTCGCGTCGAACTGATAGCGGTCGATGTCGAAACGCGAGATCAGCGACGCGTTGTTCAGGCGCGTCGCGCCGAACAGGTCGAACGTGTAGCGCGCCTGCACGAGGCCCGCGAACAGGTCGGCGTCGAGCTTGTCGATGCCGAGCTGCGGAATGGCCGGCCCCCGCTGACGCACGGCGAAACCGAGCGCATCGACGCTCGGCAGCATCGAGCTGCCGACCTGCCCGCGCAGCTGCTCGCGCGCGGCCCTCAGGTCGTGGCTGGCGGCCGCGAGGCTGGGGCTGTTGTGCAGCCCTTCGTCGACGAGCGCGTTCAGCGCGTGGGAGCGGTACAGCGTCCACCATTGCGGCACCGCCGGCGCGCCGACGACGAACCGCTGCGCGACCCCCTGCGCGACGACGGTCTCTTGCGGCTGCGGCTCGACGCCGTAGTGAGCGGGCTGCGGCATGGCGGGCGCGGTGCCGTCCGGCCCGAACGCACACGCGCCGAGCGACGCGGCCGCGCAGACGGCGGCGAGCGCGCGTCCCACCGAAAATTCACGCTGGCTCATGATTGCGTTCCCTCCGGATCCTGCGGCGCGCCGCGTTCGTGCTCGCGCACGCGGAACGCCGTCGCGTAGAGCGCGGGCAGGAAAAACAGCGTGAGCACGGTCGCCGTCGTGATGCCGCCCATCAGCGCGGTCGCCATCGGCCCGAAGAAGTTCGAGCTCAACAGCGGAATCAGCGCGAGCACGGCCGCCGCGGCGGTCAGCGTGATCGGCCGGAAGCGCCGCACGGTCGCGCCGACGATCGCGTCGAAGCGAGCGTGTCCGCTGCGAATGTCCTGCTCGATCTGATCGACGAGAATCACCGAGTTGCGCATGATGATGCCGAACATCGCGATCACGCCGAGCATCGCGACGAAGCCGAACGGCTGGCGGAACAAGAGCAGCGCGAGCACGACGCCGATCAGGCCGAGCGGCGCGGTCAGCACGACCATCATCACGCGCGCGAAGCTCTGCAGCTGGATCATCAGCAGCGTGAGCACCGCGACCACGAGCACCGGCAACTGCACGATGATCGACGCCTGTCCCTTCTCGCTCTCTTCGACCGAGCCGCCGACGTGGATCCGGTAACCCGCGGGCAGCGACGCGCGCACCGGCTGCAATTGCCGCTCGACGTTGCGCGTCACGTCGATGCCCTGCGCGCCGCCGAGCACGTCCGACTGCACGGTGATCGTCGGCTGGCGGTCGCGCTCCCAGATCACCCCGTATTCGAGACCGTTCACGAGATGGCCGAGCGAGCCGAGCGGCACCGGGCCGCGCGGCGTCGGCATCGCGAGCGTCAGCACGCCGGCCGGATCGACGCGCTCGTTCGACGGCGCGCGCAGATCGACCGCGATCAGCTTGTCGCGTTCGCGAAACTGCGTGACGGTGTAGCCGGACATCGTCATCTGCAGGAAGTTCGCGACGTCGAGCGACGACACGCCGAGCTGGCGCGCGCGCACCTGGTCGATTTCGAAGTGCAGCGAACGCTCGGCGGGCTCGTCCCAGTCGAAGTTCACGTTGTCGGTGCCGGGCGTCGCGCGCATCACCGCGGCGACGCGCGTCGCGATCTCGCGCACGGTCGCGATGTCGTCGCCGCTCACGCGAAACTGCACCGGATAGCCGACCGGCGGCCCGTTTTCGAGCCGCGACAGCCGCGTGCGCACGGCCGGAAACTCGTCGCGCAGCTTCTTCGTGAGCCACGTCGCGAGCTTCTCGCGATCGTCGACCGACTTCGCGGTGATCACGAACTGCGCGAAATTCGGCAGCTGCAACTGCTGATCGAGCGGCAGATAAAAGCGCGGCGCGCCGGTGCCGACGAAGCTCACGAAATGGTCGATTTCCGGGCGGCCGTTCAGCACGGCTTCGAGACGCTTCGCCTGACGCAGCGTCGCGTCGAACGACGCGCCTTCGGGCAGCCGCACGTCGGCGAGCAGCTCGGGCCGGTCCGACGACGGAAAGAACTGCTGCGGCACCAGCGTGAAGCCAAAGAGCGCGATCACGAAGAGCGCGATCGTGACCGCGAGCACGATCAGGTGACGGCGGATGCACCAGCCGACCCAGCCGCGCAGCCGCCGGTAAAAACGCGTGTCGTAAATGTCGTGGTCGTGCGCCGGTCCGCCTTCGGTGCCGGTGGGGGCCTCGCGCTTGCGCTCGGGCAGCAGCCGGTAGCCGAGCAGCGGAATCAGCACCACCGCCGCGAACCACGACGCGATCAGCGCGATCGCGGACACCTGAAAAATCGAGCGCGTGTATTCGCCGGTGCTCGACTTCGCGAGCACGATCGGCAGGAAGCCCGATACGGTGACGAGCGTGCCCGTCAGCATCGGAAACGCGGTGCTCGTGTACGCGAACGCGGCGGCGCGCGTGCGGTCCCAGCCCTGTTCGAGCTTCACGGCCATCATCTCGACCGCGATGATCGCGTCGTCGACGAGCAGGCCGAGCGCGAGCACCAGCGTGCCGAGCGACACCTTGTGCAGCCCGATATCGAACAGATACATCATCAGCGACGTGACCGCGAGCACGATCGGAATCGAGATCACGACGACCATGCCGGTACGCACGCCGAGCGACACGAGGCTCACGAGCAGCACGATCACGACGGCCTCGGCGACCGCGCGCACGAAGTCGTCGACCGAACGCGACACCGCTTGCGGCATGCTCGACACCTCGACGAGTTTCAGGCCGGCCGGCAGCTGCGCGCGCAGTTGCGCGACGCGCGCATCGAGCACGTGGCCGAGCCGCACGACGTCGCCGCCTTGCTGCATCGTCACGCCGATGCCGAGCACCGCATGCCCCTGGAAGCGCATCTGCGTCGCCGGTGGGTCTTCGTAGCCGCGCCGGATCGTCGCGATGTCGCCTAAGCGCACGGTGCGGCCGTTCACGTCGAGCAGCGTGTCGGCGAGCGCGCGCAGATCGGTGAACTGACCGCTCGGGCGCACGAACACGCGATCGTCGGCGGTCGTCAGCGTGCCGGCCGCCGCGACGCTGTTCTGCGCGTTCAGCGCGTCGCCGATCTGCGTGGGCGTGATGCCGAGCCGCGTGAGCTGCGTATTCGGAATCTCGATGAACACACGCTGGCCCGGGTCGCCGAAATAGTCGACCTTGCCGACCTCCGGCACGCGCAGCAGCTCGCTGCGCAACGTGTCCGCGTAGTCGTGCAGCTGCGCGGGCGAGAAGCCGTCGCCTTCGAGCGTGTAGATGTTCGTGTAGACGTCGCCGAATTCGTCGTTGAAGAACGGTCCCTGCACGCCGGGCGGCAGCGTCGGCGCGATGTCGCCGACTTTCTTGCGCACCTGATACCACGTCTCGCGCACGTCGCTGACCGGCGCCGAATCCTTCATCGTGAAGAACACGAGCGACTCGCCGGGCCGCGAATAGCTGCGCAGGAAGTCGATGTGCGGCGTCTCCTGCAGCTTGCGGCCGATGCGGTCGGTCACGAGATCCTGCACCTGGCGCGCGGTCGCGCCGGGCCAGAGCGTGTCGATCACCATCACGCGGAACGTGAACGGCGGATCTTCGGACTGCGACAGCCGCGTATACGCGAGTGCGCCGAACAGCGTCGCGAGCACGACGACGAACACGACGAGTGCCTGGTGGCGCAGCGCCCAGGCGGACAGGTTGAAGCGCCCCGCGTCTTGCGGGCCGCTCATGACGCGAAGTCCTCGGCGTGCAGCGGCGGCACCGGGCGCACTTTCTCGCCGGCGCTGACCGTGTGCACGCCTTGCAGCACGATGCGCTCGCCGTTCGCGAGCCCCGCCGACACCGTGATCGTGCGCGCGTCGTAGCGCGCGACGGCGATGCGGCGCAATTCGAGCACGTCGTCGCTGTGCACGATCCACAGCGCGGGCGCGTCGCCGTCGTGGAAGAGGGCGGTGGCGGGCACCGTGAACGTCGTCGCGCCCGATGGTTCCGCCGCGCCCGGCAGCGTCACGTTCGCGGTCATCCCGAGGCGCACGGCCGTATCGGCGTGATCGAGCGTCAGCCTCGCGCGCCACGTGCGGCTTTGCGGATCGGCCGCGGCCGCGAGTTCGCGCAGGTGCGCGGTATAGCGCTGGCCCGGCAGCGCGGGCAGCGTCACTTGCGCGGGCGCGCCGGTGCGCAGGCCGGCGAGTGCGTTTTCGGGCAGATCGAACACGACGTCGATGTCGCCGGACCACGCGAGGTTATACACGGCCTGGCCCGACTGCACGTTCTGGCCGGTGTCCGCGTTCTCGGCGGTGATCACGCCCGCATGCGTCGCGACGAGTTCGGTGTAGCTGCGCTGGTTCTGCGCGAGCGCGACCTGCTGCTCGGCCTGCGCGCGCCCGGCGTCGGCGGACGCGTACGCGTCCTGGGTCTGTTCGAGCTGCGCGCGGGCGATCAGGTTCGCGTCGGCCTGCGCGGTGTCGCGGTCGAGCTGCTGCTTCGCGAACAGATAGCGGTGCTGCGCGGCGTCGAGCTGCGCCCGCGCGCTCGCGAGGTTCTTGTCGTAGTCGGACGGATCGAGCCGCGCGAGCACCTGGCCCGCCTTCACCGTGTCGCCGAGCCGCACGCTGCGCTCGACGATCTTGCCCGCGACGCGAAACGACAGCGGCGTCGAATAGCGCGGCTCGACTTCGCCGGGGAAGGTCGCGCTCGCCGCGAGCGAGTCGGGGCGCACGACGGCGGAGACGACCGGCCGCGGCTCCGGCGCGCTCGGCGCGCGCTGGCCGCACGCGGCGAGCATCAGCGCGCTGCACACGACGAGCGCCGGCAGCGCGCGTTGCACGAGAGGCGGGTTCGTGCCGGCTTCCCGGCTCGATGTCCGGCTGGACGCGCCGGCTGCGCGACGACCACAACGATTCACAGGGACCTCTGCAGGCTGGTAGACGCGGAAGGCGAACCGATTCGCGTGGCTGCGGCGAACCTCGTCGCGCGAAGGCCGATGGGGCGCATGCGCTCAGGCAAGCGACATCATCGGCTGGGGCACAACGTGGGCGATTCTAGTACACCTCTGTATCTGAATGTGAAGTCGTATCGAAATTCGTCTCCGGATGTTAGACTGCGCCGCATGAAACACATACGACTCACGCGCGAGCAAAGCCGCGAGCAGACGCGCGAACGCCTGCTCGACGCGGCGGCAGCGATGTTCATCAGGAAGGGATTCATCGGCGCGAGCGTCGAGGACATCGCGTTGGCCGCCGGTTACACGCGCGGCGCGTTCTATTCGAATTTCGACGACAAGGCCGAGCTGTTCGTCGAGCTGCTGCGGCGCGACCACGAGGTGATGCAGGCGGACCTGCGCGCGATTTTCGACACGCCGGCGCCGCGCGACCAGATGGAAGCGAGCGTGCTCGCGTATTACAGCCGGATGCTGCAGGCAAACGAAGCGTTCGTGCTGTGGGCGGAGGCCAAGCTGCTCGCGATGCGCGACGCGGATTTCCGCACCCGCTTCAACGCGTTCATGAAGGAAAAACGTGACGAACTGAAGGCGTACATCGAGGAATTTTCGGCGCGCGTCGGCACGCCGTTGCCGATGGACGCGGAAATCCTCACGCTCGGCCTGTGCGCGCTGTGCGACGGCGCGCAACTGCTCGCGATGGAGGACCCGGAGCGGATTACGCCGCCCGTCGTCGAGCAGATGCTGGCGGGATTCTTTTCGCGCGTGGTGTTCGGGCGCGATCCGTGAGCGGGCGACGGCGCGTGGTGCGCCGCACGCCGTCCGGTCACACGCTGACGCCAGGACCGTAGTTACTGCCGATCAGTTGCGTGACCGAGCGCACGTTCGGGTAGTCCTGTTCGGGAAGCCCGTCGAGGATCGCCAGCACTTCGTTGCTCGCGCCGGCCGTGCGCGCGGCGTCGACCAGATCGTCCTTGTTCGCGGGCCAATGCACGTCGTGCAGCACGTCGGCGAGTTGCAGGTCGATCGGCTCTTCGGGAACGCGGGAAGCGGCCATGCTCGCTGTCTCCTCTACGGTTAAGGACGGTGTTGCGAGCTTACACGATCCGGATCGCGATCCGTACAGGCAACGGCATCAGGTCTGCTCGTGCAATTCCGGGATGAACGAGCGGTCGAGATGGTGCGATTTGGGCAGCGTCAGGTGCTGCCAGTGGTCCGGTCCCGGGTCGATCGTGGCCGGCACGTCGGGCGCGGGCGGCGCGACGGGAACGTCACGCAGATCCGAGCGCAGCGCGGCAGTCGGGATCGGGCCCGTCCGCACGGACGGGTCTTCTGACGCAGTGTGGCTTGGTGTGGCAAAGCACGAGGCCGACAGCAGCGCGGCGGTCATCAGCGTCGAGGTCTTCATCGCTCGACCCTCCTTTCACAAGCAGCCCGCGCAATACCGCAAGCATTGTGCCGTCGGGAACGGCGGCCGCATGCACTCGTCGGCGGGAGCGCCGACGAGCGCGCCGCGGCAGGCACTGCATCATCTCAGTATACGAGGACGCGCGTGCCGGACAGATATTCTTTTTATTCGAGCGTCCGATTTGGGCGGCCCTGCGGCCGATTTCAGCGCAGTCCCTCGAAGCGCGTCCACGGCCACGAAGGGCGGTCGCGCATATAGCCGTTCAGCCAGTTCCACTGCGGGTGGCGCTTCATGAACGCCTGCGCGTCGAACGGCCGGCCGCACGGATGGCCCCAGCGCGCCCAGAACGCGAGATCGCGCGCCATTTCGCTGTCGACCACCTTGCCGTCGTTCGCGCCCCACGGATTGAACGGCCCGTGGTCGGAGCCGCCGAAGCGCGCATCGTCGAGTTCGAGGTGTCCGCAAATGGTCCGCGAACACGGATTGTCGTTGCGCTCCAGGTACACGTCGTGATGGTCCGCAATCATTTCCTTCGCAAGTTCCACGTCGATCTTTCCACGGTGCTGTTCGGCGAGCTGCATGAAACGGAGGCGCCGTGCACCATTGCGGCGCACGTCGGTGTAGTCGTCGCCTTCGCCGACGCATTCCTGGTTGCGGATCTTCAGGTCGCTCGCGGCGTTGAAGCCGCTGAAAAAGCCGTCTTTCGTGCTCTCGAACCCCGAGTGCTGAACCCCGAGTTCGTAGCGCGCGATCTCGCCGGTCTTGGTGTCGCCGAGCAGCCAGCTATTCGCATAGCCGCCGTTGTTCGCGACCGAAAACATTTCGCACCACTCGCCGATGTTGTTTGCGTACTGCGTCGCGTGGCGCGAGCGGAAGAACTCGGGCGCGCCGCTTGCGCGGTAGCCGACGAAGTTCGATATGGTCGTTTCGGTGACCATCAGGCCGGCCGACGTGAGCCAGAAATCGGTGAGACTGGAGATGCAGCCCGGCAGCCCCTGCATCAGGATCCGGTGGCCGGTGTCCGGCACGATGTCGAACACGACGTTGAACGCGTCGCCGGCCGCGTAGCGGTCCCACGAGTTGTGCGCCATCACGATGCGGCCGTCGCGCGTCGCGCTGCCGGTCGCGATGAACGCGCTGCAGTGATGGCCGCGCCGGCCTTGCCACGGCCGCGCCGCCCGCTGCGGTTGCCGCTCGGCGACGTGCGTCGGCCACCAGCCTTGCAGCAGATCCATGTAGCCGTTCCATGCGAGCACCTCGGCGAAATGCAGCTTCGCGCCGTCGGCGATGCCCTGGATTTCGTCGGCGAATTCCGTGTCGAGCCGCGGCGCGAATTGCGACACCGCCGCCTGCACGAACGTGTCGAAGTCCTCGCCGGTGTCCCATTTCGCGAGATAGCGCGCGGTGCGGATCGCGTTGCGGATTTCGTTCCCGAGCAACTGGCCGTGCTGCTCGCCGCGGTCGTACGCTTCGCCTTCGAGATGCACGAAGATCCAGCCCGCGTGGTCGCGGCGCACGGCATCGATCGACGGTTCGCTCATCTTCGCTCCGGAATGTGCGCGGGGAGGAAAAGCGTCGGGCGTAGCGCGCGAACCGACTAAGCGACGTTCGGCGCCCGGCTGATTTTCATTCTAGAAAATCCGCTGGACTTTGGGCCTTCTCGCGTTCAGCGCGCGGGATTCATCCGGTGGTATGCGTCGAGCAGCGACGTCTTGTAGACGACGCCCGCGAGCCGCGGCTCGCGCTCGCTTTCGACGACCGGCAGCCGCTCGCCCTGAAACGCCATGAAGTGCTGCAGACCGACCGCGAGCGGCATGTCCGGCGTCAGCACGTCGAAATGCGGCTGCAGATAGTCGGCGGCGGTGCGCCGCGCGGTGTCGCGTCCTTCGAGCAGGTCGGACGTGATGTCCTTCAGCGCGACCGCGCCGGCGAAGCGCCCGGCCTCGTCGACCACGTACAGGTACTTGACCGGGTATTCGAGGAACACGCGCGTCATCTCGCGCACGGTCGCGTCGGTGCGCACGACGGTGTCGGCGGGGCGGATCAGCTCGCGCATCTGCGTCGAGCGCAGCCGCAGCCGCTCCGCCGCCTCGCGGTTGCGATGCAGCGTGATTTCGTACATCGACGCCTTGCCGGTGGAGCGCGCGACGAAGTATGCGACCACGCACGCGAGCATCAGCGGCAGCATCACCTGGTACGACAGCGTCATCTCGAAGATCATCAGGATCGCCATCAGCGGCGCCTGGGTCGCGCCCGCGAGGAACGCGCCCATGCCGACCATCGCGTACGCATACGGCGCCGACGTGCCGTGCGGCCACAGCGCGTGCATCCCCTGGCCGAAGAGCGAGCCGAGCACCGCGCCCATGAAGAGCGTCGGCGTGAACACGCCGCCGACCGCGCCGGAGCCGACCGTGGCCGCCGTCGCGATCAGCTTGAACACGAGCACCGCGGCGAGCGCGGTCCACGTCCACGGCGAATGCAGGATCGAGTTCACGACGCTGTAGCCGTTGCCCCAGACCTCCGGCACCCACACGGAGATCACGCCGACGACGAGACCGCCGAGCGCGAGCGTGACCGGCAGCGGCGTCGGCAGCCGCGCGAAGCCGGCCTTGGCGGTGTCGAGCAGTCTCAGGAACTGCGGCGCGAGCGCGCCGCACAAAAGTCCTAGCGCGACGAACAACAGCACTTCGACGCCCGTGACGGGCGGGAACACCGGCATCTCGTACGGCGGGCTGTAGCGGGTGAGTTCGCGCATCGCGATGTTCGCGACGACGGACGCGACGACGATCGGTCCGAAGCTTTCCATCGCGATCGAGCCGACCACGATTTCGGTGACGAAAAACGCGCCGGCGATCGGCGCGTTGTACGCGGACGTGATGCCGGCCGCCGCGCCGCACGCCACGAGCAGACGCAGCCGCGGCGGATCGAAGTGGACCTGGCGGCCGATCAGCGACGCGGCGAGCGCCGCGAGCTGCACCATCGGGCCTTCGCGGCCGATCGAGCCGCCGGTCGCGATCGTGAACAGCGACGACACGCTGCGCCAGATGCTGCGGCCGACCGGGATCGCGCCGTCGCCGATCGCGACCGCCTCCACGTAGTCGATGTGCATCGGCCCGTTGCCGCCGAGGTTCATGCGCCGCGCGACCAGCAGCAGCACGCCGGCGACGAAGCCGCCGGCCGCGGGCAGCCAGATGCGCACGGTCCACGGCAGATGCTGCGCCATCTCGACGAGCCCGCCGTGCGTGCCCGAGATCGCAAACTGCAATAGCGCGATGCCTTCGCGGAACAGGATGGTCGCGAACGCGCCGGCCATGCCGACGATCACCGACCAGATCAGCATCGTATGCGCGTCGGACAGGCGGAACAGGTCGCGCGCGCGGGTGCGCAGTTTCAGCAGAAAGGACAGCACGGCGGCAGAAGGGCAGAGTTAGGGGGACGGTGCCGGGCGCAAGAATAGCATCGCGAGCGCGCCGTGCGTAATCGTCCGGATGGGTGCGGCGCGTGCGGCGCCCGGGCCGTGCCGGCCGCTAGCGCGCGGTCTTGTCGAGCTCCGGGTAGTGCCGGAAGATCCCGCTCTCGTTGAACGGGATGCGCCGCTCCGACGCGACGTAAGCGGCGATGTTCGGCCGCTTCGCGACGGCGTCGCGCAGCGCGACCACGTGCGGCCAGCGCTCCGCGAAATGCTTCGTCGCTTTCGGAAACGCGTAGCGCAGCCCCTCGACGACCTGGAACATCGACAGATCGACATACGTGAGCGTGTCGCCGACCATGTGGCGCTTTTTGCCGTCCGGATTCTGCAGCAACACGCGCTCGAAGTAGTTCATGAACTTCGGGATCCGGTGGTCGATGAAATCCGACGCGCGCGCCTTCGCTTCGTCCTTCTGGTCTTCGTAGTACAGGCCGCTCGCAATCGGATGATGGGTGTCGTGCACTTCGGTCACGAGGTCGGCGATCGTCAGCTGCAGGCCGTTCGCGACGTAGCGCAGGCGCTCGTCCTGCGGCGCGAGCCCGAGCTTCGGGCCGAGATAGAACAGGATGTTCGCCGTCTGCGGGACGATCAGGTCGCCGTCCTTCAGAAACGGCGGCGCGTACGGCGGATGCGGCTCGCTGCGGCTGTCGAGCAGCGCCATCATCGCGCCGGTGCCCTGGCCGTCTTTCTCCGAGCCGCGCGCGACGTCGACGTAGTCGGCACGCGCTTCCTCCAGCGCGAGCCGCACGAATTCGCCGCGGCCCTGCAGGCCGTCCCAGTAATACAGTTCGTATGCCATCGATGCTCCTTCGGTGAAGGCGCCTGCGAGAGGCCGGACCGCACAGTATCGCGCGCAATCGGCGCAGGCGGTGCGAGCGCTGCAAGCGTCTCGCGCCTGAAGGCCCGGAGCGCGTGACCCGCGGCGGGCAAAGCGGGCCGCGCGAGACGCGTACGCGTGAAGCCCCGGAGCGCCCAGTACGCGGCAGGCGCCGCCCGCAACGACGCAAGCCCCGCACCTGGCGGGGCTCGACGGGGTTGCCTGACGGCGCCCGCACGCTCATCCGAAGAGACGCTGCACGCCCCACGTAATGCCGAGCCCGCCGCCGAGCAGCCACACGTACAGGATGAATCCGGTGGTCAGCGCACGCGGGCCCGCCTCGCGGATCTGTGAGAAGCGCGTCTCGATGCCGAGCGCGGTCATCGCCATCGTCAGCGCGAACGTGTCGAGCGTGTTGACAGTGTTCGTCGCGATTTCGGGCAGCACGTGCATCGAGTTCACGATCACGAGCACGAGGAAGCCGAGCGCGAACCACGGCACCGCGAGCTTGCGGCTGGCCTGCGGGTGCGAGCCGTGCGCCTTCTGGCCGCGCGCCGAGCGGTTCAGCCAGACGCCGAGCACGAGCAGCACCGGCACGAGCAGCATCACGCGGGTCATCTTGACGATCGTCGCGATGTGCGTCGCCTCGGGGCTCACGTTGCTCGCCGCGCCGACGACCTGCGCGACCTCGTGGATCGTGCCGCCGAAAAAAAGACCCGCGCCGACCGTATCGAGATGCAGCCAGCCGGCGCGATAGAGCAGCGGGTACAGGAACATCGACAGCGTGCCGAACAGCACGACGCTGCCCACCGCCATCGCGCTCTTGTGCGGCTTCGACTGCAGCGTCGATTCGAACGCGAGCACGGCGGCCGCGCCGCAGATCGCGCTGCCGGCGGCGGTCAGCAGCGCGGTGTCACGATCGAGCTTCATGATCTTCATGCCGACCCACGTGCCGAGCGCGAGCGTGCCGACGACGATCAGCACCGATTCGGCGAGGCCGGGCAGTCCGACTTGCGCGATCTCCTGCAGGCTCACGCGCAGCCCGAAGAACCCGACCGCGATGCGCAGCAGCTTGCGCGCCGAGAAGTTGATGCCGGCCGCCCAGCTTTCCGGCATCCCGTCGCGCAGCGCGTTGCCGTAAACCGTGCCGGCGACGATGCCGACGATCAACGGGCTGATGCCGAGGCCGGCGATCGCCGGCAGCGATGCGATGCGCGTGACCGCGGCGGCGAACAGCGCGACGAACAGCACGCCGTTCAATTGGCCGCGCGTGGACGGCGGCGAACGGTGCGGCAAGGCGGCGGTGGTGGGCGTAGACATGACGGGATGAGCACAGGGTTTGGGAATGGGTCTAATCCTAATCTGGGTATATCGATATGAAAAATTGTGATTTGTGACGTAACATATCGGCTGGACTGATAGTTAGACGCCATGACCCCGGATCAACTGATAACTTTCGCCGCCGTCGCCGAGCACCGCAACATCAGCCGGGCGGCGCTCGCGCTGCATCTGTCGCAGCCGGCGGTGTCCGGGCAGTTGCGGCTGTTGCAGGAGGAGTTCGGCGAGCCGTTGTATCTGCGCGACGGCCGCGGCATTCGTCTGACGCCGACGGGCGAGCAGCTGGCCGTCTACGCCACGCGGATGCGCGACCTGTGGCGCGACGCGCACGCGTATCGCGACGCGCTGCGCGGGCTGGAGCGCGGCACGCTGCGGGTCGGCGCGAGCACGACGCCGGCCAGCTATCTGCTGCCTTATCTGATCGCCGCGTTTCACCGGCAGTACGCGGAAGTCCGCGTCGAAACGGCGAGCGGCAACACGGCCGAGATTGTCGCGATGCTCGGCTCGCTCGATGTCGCGATGATCGAGGGGCCGGTCGGCTCGTCGTTGCCGCCTGATACGGCGATCCATCCGTGGCGCGACGACGAGATCGTCGCGATCGTGCCGCGCGGGCATCCGCTGGCGGGCGAGGCGGCGGACGAAACCGCCATCGATGTTCAGCCGGTTGCGAGCGATGCGGGCACCTCGACGCTCGAAGCGCTCGGCACGTGGCCGCTAGTGCTGCGCGAAGCGGGCTCGGGCGTGCGCCAGGTCGTCGAGCGCGCGTTTGCGCGTGCGGGCGTGCCGATGCGCGTCGCGCTCGAAATCGCCGGTGTCGAGGGCGTGAAGGAGGCCGTGCGCGCGGGGATGGGCATCGGCTTCGTTTCCGCGATGACGATGCGCCACGAAGACGCCGCGCTGTGCCGGTTGCGCATCGCGCCCGAGCCGCTCGCCCGGCGCTTTTCGATTCTCGTGCCGCATGCGGGCGCGGCGTCGCGCGTCGCGCAGCGGTTTCTGGAGCTGTGCATGCAGCCGGCCGCGCCGCTTTGAGCGGCGCATCTCGCGCCTCTTTTGGCTGTTTAGAAAAACAAAGTTGTTTAGTAGCAGAAATGGTGCAGTACTGCACTGAGTTACTTTCATTTGAAAAATAGACAAACGGGGGCTGCAACGCCCTCGCGATGATAGATCGGGTTCTTATCTACCCGAGGTTCTATTCAGGTAATGAGTTCGGCACCAGACCCATAGCTTCATAATTGTTATATAGGCAAGCGCTGCCACGATCAATTCAATCGCCACCCACACCACGAAATATAAATCCTCCGGGTCACGGATATTTATCGCTCGGGACGTGTACAGCCATGCACGCATCTGTGTTTCCGTCCACTCATAGGGATAGGGATGAACATAGCGTGCCGAAAGAAGACACAATCCGATGAATAACATGAACTTGAACAGCCTACGGGCAACTGTTGCCATACGTGATGACCTCAATGGTTCCGCAGGCGTTAAGCCCCGAATTGCTTGCGGGAATTGTTGTGGTGCAGTAGTGCGTTACGGATTCTCGGAAATCGACGCGGCTCGGTAAGGTAATGCAGCCGAGCGAGATGCCATGCCCACCTGCTGGATGCAATCGGAACTGCCCACGCTCGACGCCATTTACCCACGTTACGTCGTCAATCTTCCCGTCATCCCGATAGAGTGCAAATCATTCGCGGTGATCCGACGGATGGCCAAAAAGGGTATTCCATTCGTCTTTGAGTCGTGAGAGGGCTATGGAACCTATGCCGCCGGTTGGTCGATCAATGATCCGGTATTTACCAGCTGGAATGGGACCGCTCTCGGGGATTGCCGGGCAGCCGCCCCGATTGAGATACTGATTGTTTCCCGAATTCGCGTTGAACGTACCGACGCCAAAAATCGTGAGCGGCGCCAACGGTGCATTATTTACCAGAAATTTACCCTGATAAGCCATTGCCATTCTGTCATTTATCCGCGTTCATTCCACGAGTCAGTGAACCTGATATTGCCGTCGAGGTAATGCCACGTGATGCGGTCGTACATCATCGATACGGACTCAACGTGATCTAATGTGGGAAAAAATCGTCTGATTGCCTCCTTCCAGGGCAGTGGCCGCCGGCGCCGCGATGTACGCGCCGTACGGCTCGTTCTTCGCGATCGTGCCGAAGCTGCGGCCAAAGAACGTCGCCGGCGCCGCGATGGCGCCGATCAACAGAAGGGGCGCGCTCCGCTCGGTCGTCGGCTCGTCTGCCGTCGGTGGCCTGAATGGCACGATCGGCTCGCCTGCGGCATCCTATGCGTTCATGAGCGCCGCGTTCGTCGCGGCGGTCGGCTTGACGCTCGCGGTCAAGCCGCACGCCGACGGCGCTCCCGCAGTCTTTCTCTCCCTGCACGGAAAACTCAGCACATGAAATACCGAATCGTTGCATACAAGACCCTGCCCGCCGATGTGATGGCGATGCTGCGCGAGCGCGCGGACGTCGTCGAAGTGGACGCGAGCGAGCCGCTCGCGCTGGCCGCCGCGCTGCGCGACGCCGACGGCGCGATCGGCGCGGGCGTGAAGATCACGCCCGCGATGCTCGACGGCTCGCGCGTGAAGGCGCTGTCGACGATCTCGGTCGGCTTCGACGCGTTCGACGTCGCGGACCTCACCGCGCGCCGCATCGTGCTCGCGCACACGCCGGACGTGCTGACCGAATCGACCGCCGACACCGTGTTCTCGCTGATTCTCGCGAGCGCGAGACGCGTCGTCGAGCTGGCCGAATGGGTCAAGGCCGGGCACTGGACGACGGGCGTCGGTCCGGCCGAATACGGCGTGGACGTGCAGGGCAAGACGCTCGGCATCGTCGGGCTCGGGCGGATCGGCGGCGCGGTCGCGCGGCGCGCGGCGCTCGGCTTCAACATGCGCGTGCTGTACACGAACCGCAGCCCGAATCCGGCCGCCGAGGCGCAGTACGGCGCGCGCCGCGTCGCGCTCGACGAACTGCTCGCGAGCGCCGATTTCGTGTGCCTGCAGGTGCCGCTGACCGACGCGACGCGTCATCTGATCGGCGCGGCCGAGCTGCGCAAGATGAAGTCGAGCGCGATCCTGATCAACGCGTCGCGCGGCGCGACCGTCGACGAAGCCGCGCTGATCGACGCGCTGCGCGACGGCACGATCCACGGCGCCGGACTCGACGTGTTCGAGACGGAGCCGCTGCCGGCCGACTCGCCGCTGCTCGCGCTGCCGAACGTCGTCGCGCTGCCGCACATCGGCTCCGCGACGCACGAGACGCGTCACGCGATGGCGCTCGATGCCGCCGAAAACCTGCTGGCCGCGCTCGACGGCACGCTCACGCGCAACCTCGTGAACCCCGAAGCGCTCGCGCGATAACAGGCGGCGTCGCTTCCCGGCGCGCGACGATCAGCGACGTCGCCCGCGAGGCGGGTGCCGGGAAGACCCGCATCTCGCGCTATCTGAACGGCGCGTTGAGCGCGCTGTCGCGCAGACCTGCGCGCGCACATCGACCGGCATATCGACCGGCATATCGACCGGCACATGATGCCCGGTGTCGCTGCGCCGATCGAGGTCCGGCATGCGATCGGCGCCCGATATCTGCGATGATTCGGGCTGCGGCGCGCATCGCGCGCGCCGATCGACGCAAGGAACGTTATGCCGGTAGCCCCGATCACGCTGATTTGCCTTTCCGTTGCGACACTCATCGTCGCGCTCGCCCCTGTCGTGCTGTATCGGCGTTTGCGCAAGCCGTTCATGCTGGACTGGCGCGACACGGTCGCCGGCATCGCGGTGTTCGCGCTGTTCGCGACGGTGATCGAGCGCGCGTTGAACAACTTCATGCTGGGCGAGGGCGGCGCGTCCGCAACGCTGCTTTCGCACCCGGCGGCGTTCGTCGCGTATGGCGCGCTCGTGGCGGGCGTCTGCGAGGAAGTCGGGCGTTACATCGCGATGCGGCTGATCGCGCGCCGCGCCGGCCGACGCAGCGACGCACCCGCCGACAGCACCGGCCTCGGCTACGGAATCGGCCACGGCGGCGCCGAAGTGTGGCTGGTCGGCGTGCTCGTGCAGTTGCAGTGGATCGTGTTCTCGGTGCTCGCGAATCGCGGCGAACTCGATTCGCACCTGACGAACCTGCCGATGGATGCGGTGATCCGCGTGCACATGATTCTCGCGACGCTGTCGCCCGCGTTTGCCGGTGTGTTCCTGCTGGAGCGCGCGGCGGCGCTGGTGTTCCAGCTCGGCCTGTCGGTGCTGATGTGGCGCGGCGTGCGCGCGGGCTCGCGCACGATCCTGCCCGTCGCGATCGTCGCGCATGCGTTGATCGACGTGCCGGCCGCGATGTATCAGGCGCGGGTCGCTACGTTGCCGGTCGTCGACGGCGTGTACGGGGTCGCGGCGATCGTCGTGGCGGCCGCGCTGTGGCGGCACTGCCGCGCGAATCCGCGCACCGTGTCCGCATCGGCATGAGCGCGACCCGAACGCGGCCCGAACGAATTCATTGAGAAACAGGCATTGATGGAAGCTTATCTGTACGAATGCGCGAGCCCCGACTTCGAGGAACTGGCGCGTGTGATCGCCGATCTTTTCCCCGAACAGACGCGCTTCGCCGAGCAGGCCGCCGACGACGGCACGCCGCAACTGACGGTTCATTGGGTCGCGATGCGCTTCGGCACGGCCGCGCGCCGGATGACGATGACGATAGCGATCGCGCCCGCGGCACTCGCGCGCTATCGCGCATTGCCGCCGCGGCTGCGCGGGCGCAGCTTTGCGGTGCTGCGCGCGTATGTCGAGGCGACGCTAGGCTCGCTCGAAGAACAGCACGCGAAAGGGGAGAGTGTGTCGCGCGAGGTCGAAGTCGCGCTCGACGACGAGTTCGCCTGAGGTCTTCCGGAGCTTCCGCTGAACGCGCTTCAGTCCGCGACGCGATACACCTTCGCGAAGCGCGCGGCCTGCACGACGCCATAGTCGCCGGGCGCGTACTGCATCACCCAGTCGCCGGCCGCGCCGGTCAGGCGGTCGCCGCCGGCCGCCGAGCGCACGATCGTGAACGGCTCGTCCATCCGCTTCGCGAGCACGATCGCGGGACGGTTGCGATAGCGGCCCGGCTCGCCGTGCCCGAGTCCTTCCTCGGCGGGCACGTATTTCGGATCGAAGCGCGCGCGCGAAACGACCCAGCGCTCGCCGGTCGACCCGGTGATCAGCGCGTCGCCGCGTGCGTAGCGGTTCGGGCCTTCGAGGCTCATCAGCTCGCCTCTTTCGGCGGCGAATTCGACCGTGACGGTCTCGTCCTTGACGACACGTTGCGCGGCAGGGTCGCTGCGCAGGTCGAGTTGGGTCAGTTCGATCATGATGCGGTGTGCGGGCGAGGCACGCGAAAAAACGCCGTGCGATGAATGCGGACGCCGGACTTTTTCGCCTGAATCACGCAATGGTCACGGATCGAGCGGCCCGGCGCTCGCGCGGCCCGCAAGGGTACCGCGAAACCGCCCGGCGCGCGAGCGCCGGCGAGGCGGATCGAACGCGGGCGGGCCCGATACGATGTGCAGCGCCGCGAGCCGTGTGATCCATAAGAGCCCGCGGTGCGCTGCCGATCGCGCGAACCTCGCGCCGCGTCGCCGCGCCGTTACTGGCCGCCGCTCTCGGCAGCCGGCGTCTGCGGCTTCCCGCTGCGATGCTTGCGCCCGGTGCGGCCGCCGTGATGTTCGTGGTCGCGGAACGCCTTGTCGGCCAGCGTCTTCTGCTCCGGCGACAGGCTGCTGTACACCGGCTCGAACGCGGCGACGAGCTTTTGCATCCCGTCGGCATGCGCCTGCGAGATCTGCGCGTACTGCTTCATGTCATCGAGCGCCGAACGCTGCGCGCCGCTCGCCTCGCGCTGCTGGACCAGTTGCATCATCGTCTGGCTGTTCGAGCGCATCACATCAGCGAACGTATTCCACTGCGACTCCTGTGCCGGCGTGATCTTCAGCGCCGAGTGCAGCTGTGCGATGCGTTGCTCGACGCGCTGCTCGCGGTGCGCGCCGGCTGCTGCGGGCGACGCCGCCGTGGCAGGCGCGGCGGGTGCGCTGGCGGTCTGCGCGAATGCACTGCTGATCGACAGCGTGGCGGCAAGGACGACGAAAGCTTTCTTCATTATTGCTCCTTGGATCGTTGCGTAGCGAAGGGAGCGATAGCGCTGCCATCGCAACCGCTATTAGTACCATGCTCTCGCTACCCGAGCGGCGGCGTTGCGACAACTGCTTACAAACGAAACGCCTCGTAAGGAGTCGCAGGGGCGTCGCGGTCCACGCGATAATGACCACATCCACGACTTCCGATGAGCGCCGCCGCGATGCGACCACCGCGCCTCGATCAGCTCGACGCACTCGACCGCAGCCTCGTCGCGCTGCTGCAGGAAAACGCTCGCGAGAGCGTCGCCGGTCTCGCGCGCCGGCTCGGCGTCGCGCGCACGACGGTGCTCGCGCGCATCGAGCGGCTCGAACGCGCGCAGGTGATCGCGGGCTACGGCGTGCGGCTCGGTCAGGATGTGCTCGACGCGAGCATCCAGGCGTGGGTGGGCCTCATCATCGCGCCGAAGCATGGGCCGGACGTCGAGCGGCGTCTCGCGAAGATGCCGGAAGTGCAACTGCTGTGCGCGGTCAGCGGCGAATACGACTATGTCGCGTGGCTGCGCGCGGACTCGCCGGAGCGCCTGAACGATCTGCTCGATGCGATCGGCGCGTTGACGGGCGTCGAGCGCACGACGACGTCGATCGTGCTCGCGCGCAAGGTCGATCGCGGCGCGGTGACGGGCTGAGCTTTCTTTCCGACGCGCGCGTTCTCGCATCCGCCGCGGCGGGTTTTCGGCGTTTTGTCGTCCGGTTTCGTCGAAACGTCGGCATTCGCGGGCAACACGCAGCAAGTTGCGCATCGCAACCGGTTCGCAGCGTTCGTAGACTGGATGGGCCATCACGAGAACAACGGAGCGCGCCATGAAAGTCGCGATCGCAGGAGCAGGGCTCATCGGCCACACCATCGCGCATCTGCTGCGCGAAACCGGCGACTACGACGTAAGCGCGTTCGATCGCGACGCGCACGCGCTCGATGCGCTCGCGGCCGCCGGCATCCCGACGCGCCGCGTCGATTCGGCGGACGCGGCGGCGCTGCGCACGGCGCTCGACGGTTTCGACGTGCTCGTGAACGCGCTGCCGTACTACCTCGCGGTGAACGTCGCGGCGGCGGCGAAGTCGGCGGGCGTGCATTACTTCGACCTGACCGAGGACGTGCGCGCGACGCACGCGATCCGCAGTCTCGCCGATCGCGCCGATCGGGTGTTCATGCCGCAGTGCGGGCTCGCGCCGGGCTTCGTCGGCATCGCCGCGTGGGAGATGGCGAACCGGTTCGCCGAGGTGCGCGAAGTGAAGATGCGCGTCGGCGCGCTGCCGCAGTTTCCGACCAACGCGCTCAAATACAACCTGACGTGGAGCGTCGACGGGCTCATCAACGAGTATTGCCAGCCGTGCGAAGCGATCCGCGACGGCCGGCAGCAGTGGCTGCAGCCGCTCGAAGGACTCGAGCATTTCTCGCTCGACGGCGTCGAGTACGAGGCGTTCAACACGTCGGGCGGGCTCGGCACGCTGTGCGCGACGTTGTCGGGCCGGGTCGGCGCGCTCGACTACAAGTCGGTCCGCTATCCGGGGCATCGCGACCTGATGCAGTTCCTGCTCGAAGAGCTGCGCCTTTCGAGCGACCGCGACACGCTCAAGTCGATGCTGCGCCGCGCGGTGCCGGCCACTGGGCAGGACGTCGTGCTGATCTTCATCACCGTGACCGGAATGCGCGACGGCCAGCTCGTGCAGCAGACGTTCACGCGCAAGGTGTTCGCGGGCACCGTCTGCGGAATGCCGCTGAGCGCGATCCAGATCACGACGGCCGGCGCGATGTGCGCGGTGCTCGATCTGTTTCGCGACGGGCAATTGCCGCAGGCGGGATTCGTTCGGCAGGAGGACGTGCCGTTGCGCGCGTTTCTCGCGAACCGGTTCGGCCGGCTGTACGACGGCGCCACGCTCGATGCCCACACCGATGCGCACGCAAGGGCGGGCGTTCCGGCCTGTGTGCGCGACGCGAGCGTCGTGCCGCCCGCGTTGTCGTCGTAAGTCCGGCCGGCGTTTAGCGCCCCGCGTTCGCCAGATCGCGGACCAGCGCGTCGAACTCCGCGTCGGTCGGCGCGGTGTTGTCGAACATTCGGAGTCCGTCGCACTGCGCGCCGGTCGGCACGAAGCGGCGCTGACGGTATTCGTCCCAGTGCGCGAGCTTGTATGCATCGTTCGGATGGCCGCGCTGCGCGATGCGTTCGTGCGCGATTGCCTCGGACGTGATCACCCACACGACGCTGACCGCCACGTGTGCGCCGACCCGCAGCCACGCGCGATCGAACAGCTTGCGCTCGCGCACTTCGCGCGACAGCGGCCCGACGACGATCGCGCCGACGCCGAGTTCGAGGTTTTCGCGCGCGGTGTCGAGCAGCCCCTGATATTCGGGTCCGCGCAGATGGTCGAGGAAGAGCGGGCTGTCGCGGTCGTTCGGATCGCCGGTGAGCACGCCCATCACGGCCGAGCTGTAGCCGCCGTACAGCGTGTCCTTGTCGAGCAGGCAGAAGGTGTCGCCGGTCGCGTGCACGAGCGGCGCGGCGAGGCGTTTCGCGAGCGTCGTCTTGCCGGTGCCGGCGTGGCCGCAGACGAAGACCAGTCGCGTCACGAACGCGCGTCCGTGCGTTCGGCGGCGCCCGGCGCGTCGCTGTGGCCGTCGCGGAACTTGCCGTTGATCTCGAGCCACATCACGTTGATGATGCCGAAGCCGAGCGCCACGCCGATGCCGAGAATCCACGAGAAGTACCACATGGTGCCGTCTCCCTGACGCGTCCCGGGCGCGGGTCGCGACGTGGATGTAAGGAAAAAGCAGGATGCGGACAAGGATATACCATCGCGTCCCCGTTGGCGTCCGCCAGCGCCGGCGGGCGGCAGCGAAGCGGGCCGCAGCCGGCCGTCTGTCCGTCCGGCGGCGCCGGCCCTCGCGGGGTCGCCACGGTTATCATGGGCGCGGGCCGCGCCCGCCGCGACCACGACAATCGCCAAGGAGCCCGCTCATGCATCCTCGCACGCTCGTCGCCGCGCTGGCCGTCGCCGCCGTCGCCGCCGCGTCCGTTGCCGGGCTGTCCGGCTGCGGGGAAACGCCCGCGCCGCCCGTCCCGTTGCGCGCGGTGCCGGCCGGGCGGATCGTCGAGCCTGCGCACACGCAGCCCGGCGAGGGGCTCGTCGCGGTGAACGTGCGCCGCGAGCGCGCGTCGGACCTGATCGTGCGTTTTCGCAGCGCGCAGCTTTACGTCGACGGCGAGCGCGTCGCGGACCTGATGAACGGCGAATACCTCGATCTGTACCTGAGCGCGGGCGTGCACCGGATCGGCGTGTCGACGCAGTTCGATCCGGTCGTCGAGTTGCCGTTCGCCGTCGATCCGCGCGTGACGAACCGCGCAAGCGTCGCGTTCGACGCGGACCACCGGATCACGCTGCGCCGCGTCGCGCGTTGAGCGCCGGGCGTCCTGCGGCGCGTGGCACGAAGCGCTTAAACTGTCGACCCACATTCATCCATCGCGCGCGCAACGCGCGCGACAGGCAGGACACGACGACATGCTGATCAATTGCGCAGCGTACCAGGCCGGAAAAAAGCTCGCCGACATGCCGGTCGCCGAAATCAGCGACTATCTGGCGAAGCCGGAATGCTTCGTCTGGGTCGCGCTGCGGGACCCGGACGCGGGCGAGATGGCCTCGATGAAGGAGGAGTTCGGGCTGCACGAACTCGCGATCGAGGACGTGATGAACGGCAACCAGCGCCCGAAGATCGACGAGTACGGCGAGACGCTGTTCGCGGTGATGCACACGATCGAACTGGACGACGACGGCGAGCTGATCACCGGCCAGGTGAACGTGTTCGCGGGGCCGAACTTCGTGCTGTCGGTGAGGCACCGCGCACAGCAAGGCTTCAAGGACGTGCGCGCGCGCTGCGAGCGCGAGCCCGAACTGCTCAAGGAGGGCGCGGGCTTCGTGCTGTATGCGCTGATCGACAGCGTCGTGGACCGCTACATGCCGGTGATCGAAGCGCTCGGCAACGAAATCGACGAGCTGGAAGACCGTATCTTTCAGAAACATTCGCTGTCGGCCGCGCGCGGCATCATCGAGGATCTGTATTCGATCAAGCGCCGGCTCGTGATCCTTCAGCATCATGTCGCGCCGCTCGTCGACGCGGTCGGCAAGCTGGTCGGCGGGCGCATTCCGCAGATCTGCGTCGGGATGCAGGCGTATTACCGCGATGTCTACGACCATCTGGTGCGCGTGACGAACATGGTCGACGGGCGCCGCGACATGGTCGTCACCGCGGTCCAGGTGAACCTCGGGATGATCTCGCTCGCCGAAAGCGAGGTGACCAAGCGGCTCGGCTCGTTCGCCGCGCTGTTCGCGGTGCCGACGATGATCGCCGGCATCTACGGGATGAACTTCCAGTACATCCCGGAACTGCATTTCCGCTTCGGTTATCCATTGTGCATAGCAATGATGATCGTGATCGACGTGGTGCTGTTCATCATGTTTCGCCGCAACAATTGGCTGTAGCTTTCGGCCGCCAGCCAGCCTTTTCATGGTTTCTTAAGTCGGCGCTCAAGAAATTCGCCGCGCCGCCGTTATACCCGTTGTAACGACCGTGCGGGTGGGTCAGCGTCAGATCCGTGGGCGCGATTCCATGCGGCCAGGCGCCCGCGAATGCGCCGTCAGCGCGTCGCGCGGGCATGGGGCAGCAGCAAGCGAGGCAGGAGCACCAGAGGGCAATGGCCACAATCAAGGATGTAGCCGCCGTCGCCGGCGTGTCGTTTACGACGGTATCGCATGTCGTGAACAACTCCCGGCCGGTATCGGCGAGCGTGCGCGCGAAAGTCGAAGAGGCGATCCGCGACCTCAACTATGTGCCGTCCGCAGTCGCGCGCTCGCTGAAGGCGCGCTCGACGGCGACCGTCGGGCTGTTGGTGCCGAACGGCACCAATCCGTACTTCGCCGAGCTGGCGCGCGGCGTCGAGGACGCGTGCGCGGCGCACGGCTACTGCGTATTTTTCTGTAACTCGGACGACGATCCCGCGAAGCAGCAGGGGTATCTGCGCGTGCTGCGCGAAAAGCGCATCGACGGGCTGATCGTCGCGTCGGCCGGCGACGACGCGGTGCTCGCGAGTTCGCTGTCGAACGCGAACGAGCCGATCGTCGTCGTCGATCGCAACATCGAGGGGCTCAATGCCGACCTCGTGCAGATCGACCACGAGCGCGGCGCGTGGCTTGCGACGCGGCATCTGCTGTCGCTCGGGCACGTGCGGATCGCGTGCATCAGCGGGCCGGTGTCGGCGCCGGTCAGCGCGATGCGCGTGCACGGCTTTCTGCGCGCGCTCGCACACCATGGCGTCGAGGTCGTCGGCGAGGCGATCGTCGAGAGCGACGCGTCCGGCACCGGCGGCTACCATGCCGCGCAGCAGCTGTTCGACACGGTGCGGCCGACCGCGATCTTCGCGGCCAACGACATGATGGGCATCGGCGCGCTGCGTGCCGCGGCGGAGCGCGGGATTTCGGTCCCGGACGACTGCTCGATCATCGGTTTTGACGACATCGAACTTTCGCGGTACACGTATCCTTCGCTGTCGACGGTCGGCAACTCGGTGCGCACGCTCGGCGAAATGGCCGCGCAAACGCTGATCGAGCGCATCGCCGGCCGCGCGAAGAGCAGCGAACCGATGCGGCGTCGCGTCGTGGCGCCGCAACTGATCGAACGCGAATCGACCGGACCCTGGGCCGGCTCGGGCGAGACGGCGTCGCTCGCCGCATAGCGGTCCGGCGGGCCCGTCGAGGCCCGCGCAAGTGTCCGCCCGGAAGCCGGCGCGATCCCGCACGTCACGCGAGCGCGGCCTCGCGGCGGAGGAACGGACCTTGGCGACGGCAGACGACGAAGCAATCCCCGACATCGTGACGGCCCGCGAGCACCCGCGGCCGCAGCATCTGCGCACCGGCCGCGTGGCGGTCGTCGGCAGCCTGAACATGGATCTCGTCGCGCGGGCGTCGCGCCTGCCGCGTCCCGGCGAAACGCTCGCCGGCCACGCGTTCGCGCAGGTCGCGGGCGGCAAGGGCGGCAACCAGGCGGTCGCCGCCGCGCGGCTCGGCGCGCAGGTCGCGATGATCGGCTGCGTCGGCGCGGATCCGAACGGCCAGTTGCTGCGCGCGGGCCTCGTCGCCGAGGGCATCGACTGCGCGGCGCTCGAAACCGCCGCGCGCGCGCCGACCGGCGTCGCGCTGATCGTCGTCGATGACGCCAGTCAGAACGCGATCGTGATCGTTGCGGGCAGCAACGCCGAACTCACCCCCGACATGCTTTCGCGCCACGAGGCCGTGCTCGGGCACGCCGACGTGGTCGTCTGCCAGCTGGAGACGCCGGCCGACGCCGTGCTGGCCGCATTGACCGCCGCCCGGCGCCTTCGCAAGACCACGATCCTGAATCCCGCCCCCGCGACCGGGCCGCTGCCGGACAACTGGCTGCCGCTCGTCGACTGGCTGATCCCGAACGAACTGGAGGCGGCCGCGCTGACGGGGCTCGCCGTCACGTCGCCCGGCGAGGCGTCGCTCGCGGCCGACGCGCTGCGCGCGGCAGGCGCGAACAACGTGGTCGTGACGCTCGGCGCGCAGGGCGTCTGCGTGCTGGCCGGCGACGAGCCGGCCGCGCACTGGCCCGCCGAGCGGGTCACCGCCGTCGACACGACCGCGGCCGGCGACACGTTCATCGGCGCGCTTGCCGCCCGGCTCGCCGGCGGCGTCGATCCGCCCGACGCGATCCGCTTCGCGCAGCGCGCGGCGGCGCTGTCGGTCACGCGCGCGGGCGCGCAGCCGTCGATCCCGACGCTCGCCGAACTGCGCCGCTGACAAGCCGCACGCCCGCACCCGCCAGGCGGCCGGTTTGCGTCGCCTGGTCCTTCCCCTTACTGGCTTTCCCTGGACGGCTCCGTCGTTCAGGCAGATGACGCCATGCCGTAAACACGTTGAGGAGGCCGGACTGAACGAGGCCCGGCGCCCGCGGCGAACCGGCCCATCCGCCGCTCAACGACATCGACACGGCGCAGCGAGGGGACAAGGATGAAAAGGGGAATCAGCATCAAGGCACGGATCGGGCTGACGATCGCGTTTCTGGCCGCGCTGGTCATCGCGATCAGCCTGCTCGGCGTGGTCGGCCTCACCCGGTCGAACGATGCACACCGCGAAACCTTCAGCGTGCAGATGGCCGGCGCGATCGCGGTCGCGCAGGCGGAACTCTTCGCGTCGCGCGAGCGGCTCGTGCTCGACCGCGCCGCGTTCCTGATCGGCTCGCCGGAAGTCGGCCCGACGGTCGACCGCGCCCGCATGATGCGCGGCATCTCCGACGACTGGTGGAAGAAGTTCCTCGCGCTGCCGCGCAGCGCCGAAGGGGACCGGCTCGCGCAGATCGTGTCCGCGCGCCGCGAAGCGCTGCATCATGCCGCCGACGTGTTCTCGGGCACCGTCAAGACCGGCGACGAGGCGCAGGTCGTGCCCGGCGCGAAGGCGCTGAAGGAGGCCTACGACGGGCTGTCGAAAGCCGACGAGGCGCTCACCGACCATCAGACCGCCGAAGCGCGCGCGAGCTTCGAAGCGTCGCAGCGCACGTTCGAGCGACTGCGCATTGCCTGTTACGCCGCGATGGCGGGCGGGATGCTCGCAGCGTGCATCTCGTTCGTCACGTTGCGGCGCGCGATCGCGAGGCCGCTCGCCGACGCGCTCGCGCACCTGGACGCGGTCGCGGCGGGCGACCTGCGCCAGCCGGCCGTCGCGCGCTCGCGCGACGAGATGGGCGAACTGCTCAACGGCATCGCGAACATGCAGCGCCGTCTCGCGGACACGGTCAGCGCGGTGCGCTCCGGCAGCGAGTCGATTGCGACCGCGACGCGCGAAATCTCGGCGGGCAACGTCGATCTGTCGTCGCGCACCGAACAGCAGGCGGCCGCCCTGCAGACCACCGCGTCGAGCATGGAGCAGCTGACCGGCACGGTGAAGCAGAACGCCGACAACGCCCGTCAGGCGAGCGGCCTTGCCGCGAACGCGTCGGCGATCGCGAACCGCGGCAACGCGGTGGTCGGGCAGGTCGTCGGCACGATGGGCGAAATCAATTCCAGTTCCGCGAAGATCGCGGAGATCATCTCGATCATCGAGGGCATCGCGTTCCAGACCAACATTCTCGCGTTGAACGCGGCCGTCGAGGCGGCGCGCGCGGGCGAGGAAGGGCGCGGCTTCGCGGTCGTCGCGGGCGAGGTGCGCTCGCTCGCGCAGCGCTCGTCGGGGGCCGCGAAGGAGATCAAGGCGCTGATCGACGCGTCGGTCGAGCGCGTGCAGGCCGGCTCGGCGCTCGTCGACGAGGCGGGGCGCACGATGGGCGAGGTGATCGCCGCGGTGCAGCGCGTGACGGACATCATGGGCGAGATCGCGGCGGCGTCGAGCGAACAGGCGCGCGGGATCGACGAGGTCGCGCGCTCGGTCGCGCAGATGGACGACGTCACGCAGCAGAACGCGGCGCTCGTCGAACAGGCGGCCGCGGCCGCGCAATCGCTCGAAGACCAGGCGGTGCGGCTGCGCTCGACGGTTGCCGTGTTCCGCGTCGAGGAAGGCGCGACGGGCGGGGCCGGGGCGACGGGTACGGCTATGGCGGGCGCGTCTGTAGCGGCGGCTTCCGGGTCCGCGGCTGCCGCGCGGACGGCTGCCCCGTCGGCCCATTCGTCGCCGGCGGCGGCCACGCGAAACGCTGCCGGGTCGGGGGCGGCCGCCGCGAAACCGGCCGCGCAGGTTTTGTCGAGCGCCACGAGCGGCACCAGCGGCACCAGCGGCACCAGCGCCAACAGCGCCAACAGCGCCACCAGCGCCACCAGCGCCACCAGCGCCACCAGCGCCACCAGCGCCACCAGCGCCACCAGCGCCACCAGCGCCACCAGCGCCACCAGCGCCACGCGGCGCACGGCATCCTCCGCCGCCAGCCAACGCGCGGCCACCGCACGCACGGCCACCGCGCCGGCGCCGATCCGCGCTGCGCAAGTTCCTGCCGCTTCGCCCGCCACTGCCGCCGCCGACCACGACTGGGAAACCTTCTGAGTCCACCCGGGGCTGACCGCGTCCACGTTCCGCCCGCTGACCGAGCCCGCCGCCGCCGCGACGCAGCGGCGTTTTTTTTGCTCGCTTCGGTGATCGGCCGCACGCCGCGACACGGCGCTTCCGGTACATTGGCGGGCGCGGCGCGGCAAGGCAGTGACGGGCAGTGACGCCCGTCGGCGCGCGACGCGCGCGCGGTACACTGCGCGTTGACCGGCTGCCGTGAGCCGCGACCGAACAACAAAGGACTCAGACATGACGCCTGACGATCTCGCGCAGCGCCTCGTGAGCGCGCGCAGACGACATCAATTGATCGAATCCGTTGCGCCCGAGCACCTGCCGCCCGACGCGGCCACCGCTTACGCGATCCAGCAGGCGGTGATCGCCGGCCTCGGCACGTCGACCGGCGGCTGGAAGATCGGCGCGCGCTCGCCGGGCGGCGCGGCGTCGGGTGCGCCGATTCCCGCATCGAAGGTGTTCGCGTCGCCCGCGCGCATCGAGCGGCGCGCGTTCTTCAGGGTGCTCGTGGAACTCGAGATCGCATTCCGGTTCGCTGAGCCCGTCGCGCCGCGCGCTGCCGCGTACGCGCGCGACGAGGTGCTCGCGAAGGTCGGCCGGATCCTGCCCGCGATCGAAGTCGTCGACAGCCGTTTCGCCGAGTGGCCGAACATCGCGCCGCTCGCGCAACTGGCCGACGCGCAGAACAACGGCGCGCTGATCACCGGCCACGCGCAACCGTACCTGCCGCTCGCCCGCTCGCTCGACTTCGTCGCGCCCGAGCTGGAACTGTCGTTCGACGGCGAATCGCTCGTCCCCGAGGTGACCGGCAACCCGGCCGGCGATCCGCGCGAGCTGCTCGTCTGGTTCGTCAATCATTGCGCGGCGGCCGGCATCACGATCGAGCCTGACTGGACTGTCACGACCGGTTCGTACGTCGGCGCACACCGCATCGAAGGCCCAGGTCTTCTGCACGGCCACATCGACGGACTCGGCGAAGTCGAAGTCGAGTTCCTGTAGTCGTAGCGGTAGCGCCAGTGTCGCTACGCTCTGCGCACATTCCCGCGCTGTCGCACACTACGCAGCACATTCATTCGTTCTCCACTGAAATCGCGCCCAGTTCGCCCGCGCGACTGCGGCGCGTTCTTTTTTGTCCGCGCGCGTTGCAATAGTGCGCGGTCGCCACGTGAGCGCGCACGGGCACCAGCACAGCGCAAGACCCTGCGTGCGTCAGGTCCGTTACACGCTGTCCCAACGCGTAAGAAAGAAAAAATGTTGGTGCGCGACGACACTTCTGTGCGCTGCGCGAGTCGTGCGGTGCGGTGTGCCGCATTAGCGTTGATCCCTCCTCTGCAAAGACGCAGCGCATGCCGTAACGTCGAAATACGCCGTGATCTGAGCGAGCCGGTCTGAAAATTGCACACGCTGGTGCGAAGCGCGAGCAGTGCCGCGCCGCACGTGCTTCAGAAAGGATTCTTCGGGGTCTCGAGTCCGGCGCGATTTGCCGTGAAAAAAAATTTGAAAAGGTTTAGGATGAATTCGAGCGATGTCGTTCCGATTAAGCGCGCCGCGCACGACATCGATCGCAGACTTAGGCGAGGAGGTAGCATGGATATCTACAGCAGCTTCGCGACCCGCTTCGAAAAAACGAGAGAGGAAGAATTCTCGCTTGAGGAGTATCTCGCGCTCTGCAAGGAAGATCCCAGTGCGTATGCCACCGCAGGCGAACGCATGCTGACGGCAATCGGCGAACCCGAACAGATCGACACGAGAAACGATCCACGCCTGTCGCGCATCTTTGCGAACAAGGTCATCAAGGTGTACCCCGCATTCCGCGAGTTCTACGGCATGGAGGACGTGATCGAGCAGGTGGTCTCGTACTTCAGGCACGCGGCGCAAGGACTCGAGGAAAAGAAACAGATTCTCTATCTGCTCGGCCCGGTGGGCGGCGGCAAGTCGTCGATCGCCGAGCGCCTGAAGCAGTTGATGGAGCGCGTGCCGTTCTATTCGATCAAGGGCTCGCCGGTGAACGAATCGCCGCTCGGGCTCTTCGACTACGACGAAGACGGCCCGATTCTCGAAGAGCAATACGGGATTCCGCGCCGCTATCTGAAGAGCATCCTGAGCCCGTGGGCCGTGAAGCGGCTGCACGAATACAACGGCGATATCCGCCGGTTCCGGGTCGTGCGCCGCTATCCGTCGATTCTCCGGCAGGTAGGCATCGCGAAGACGGAGCCGGGCGACGAGAACAATCAGGACATCTCGTCGCTCGTCGGCAAGGTCGACATCCGCAAGCTCGAACAGTACGCGCAGGACGATGCGGATGCATACAGCTATTCGGGCGGCCTGTGTCTCGCGAATCAGGGCCTGCTCGAATTCGTCGAAATGTTCAAGGCGCCGATCAAGGTGCTGCATCCGCTGCTCACCGCGACGCAGGAAGGAAACTTCAAGGGTACTGAAGGTTTCGGCGCGATTCCGTTCTCGGGGATCATCCTCGCGCACTCGAACGAGTCCGAATGGAAGGCGTTCCGCAACAACCGCAACAACGAGGCGCTGCTCGACCGGATTTTCGTCGTCAAGGTGCCGTACTGCCTGCGCTACTCGGAAGAAATGAAGATCTACGAGAAGCTGCTGCGCAATTCGTCGCTGGCCGACGCGGTCTGCGCGCCGGGCACGCTGAAGATGATGGCGCAGTTCTCGGTGCTCACGCGCCTGCAGGAGCCGGAGAATTCCAGCCTGTTCTCGAAGATGCAGGTGTACGACGGCGAGAACCTGAAGGACACCGATCCGAAGGCGAAGTCGTATCAGGAGTATCGCGACTTCGCGGGCGTCGACGAGGGCATGACCGGCGTGTCGACGCGGTTCGCGTTCAAGATCCTGTCGCGCGTGTTCAACTTCGACTCGACCGAGGTCGCGGCCAACCCGGTGCACCTGATGTACGTGCTCGAACAGCAGATCGAACGCGAGCAGTTCCCGCCGGAAACCGAGCAGAAGTACCTGTCGTTCGTGAAGGACGTGCTCGCGTCGCGGTATGCGGAGTTCATCGGCAAGGAGATCCAGACCGCTTATCTGGAGTCGTACTCCGAGTATGGCCAGAACATCTTCGACCGTTACGTGACGTACGCGGATTTCTGGATCCAGGATCAGGAGTTCCGCGACCACGACACCGGCGAGAGCTTCGACCGCGCGGCGTTGAACGCCGAACTGGAGAAGATCGAAAAGCCGGCGGGCATCAGCAACCCGAAGGACTTCCGCAACGAGATCGTGAACTTCGTGCTGCGCGCGCGCGCGGCGAACGCCGGCAAGAACCCGGCGTGGATCAGCTACGAGAAGCTGCGCGTGGTGATCGAGAAGAAGATGTTCTCGAATACGGAAGAACTTTTGCCCGTCATCTCGTTCAATGCGAAAGGATCGGCGGAAGAGCAGCGCAAGCACGAAGACTTCGTCAACCGGATGGTGGCGAAGGGCTATACGCCGAAGCAGGTCCGGTTGCTGTGCGACTGGTATCTGCGCGTTCGCAAGTCGTCATGAACGGCGAAGCCAACGCTGCCGATGTGGCGTTATCGGCCACGCACGCCGCCGCCGCGGGCGCGCGGCGTGCGTGGACATCCGGCGGGGCGCGGGCTGCATGGCCTTAACAGCGTTGCTTAGGGCATGCACACCGGCGGCCCGCCCATTGGAAACTGGAGCGGGAGACTGGATGTGCTTCATCAAATCATCGACCGCAGGCTGGCAGGCAAGAACAAGAGCATTGCAAACCGCGAACGCTTTCTGCGTCGCGTGAAAAACTACATTCGTCACGCCGTTTCGGAAGCGGTGCGTGACCGCAGCATCAAGGACATACAGAACAACCAGAGCATCACGATTCCGCGCAAGGACATCGCGGAGCCGTCGTTCCGGCACGGACCGGGCGGCCGGCGCGAAATGGTTCATCCGGGCAACGAGGATTACATCCGCGGCGACCGCATTCCGCGTCCGCAAGGCGGCGCGGGCGGCGGCGGCAGTCAGGCGAGCAACGAAGGCGAAGGTGAGGATGACTTCGTATTCGAGCTGTCGCGCGACGAATTCATGCAGTATTTCTTCGACGACCTCGAACTGCCGCGTCTCGTGAAGACGCACCTGCTCGCGGTGCCGACATGGAAGAGCATCCGCGCGGGCTGGGCCGCGGAAGGCACGCCGAACAACATCGACGTCGTGCGTTCGCTGCGCAGCGCGCTCGGCCGGCGCATCGCGCTCGGCGCGCCGCTCGTGAACCAGCTTCACGAACTCGAACAGCAACTCGAAGCGCTGAAGGCGGACAACGCCGACCGGCGCGACGAAATCCGGCTGCTCGAAGAGGAAATCCACCATCTGCGCGGGCGCATCTGGCGCATTCCGTTCATCGATCCGTTCGACCTTCGCTACATCAACCGGGTCAAGCAGCCACAACCGTCGAGTCAGGCGGTGATGTTCTGCCTGATGGACGTGTCCGGCTCGATGGACGAACAGCGCAAGGACCTGTCGAAGCGTTTCTTCATCCTGCTTTATCTGTTCCTGAAGCGCAATTACGAACGCATCGAGGTGGTGTTCATCCGGCACCATACGCGCGCCGAGGAGGTCGACGAAGACACGTTCTTCCACTCGACCGAAAGCGGCGGCACGGTCGTGTCGAGCGCGCTGGAACTGATGAAACAGGTGATCGAGGACCGTTACTCGCCGACCGACTGGAACATCTACGGCGCGCAGGCGTCGGACGGCGACAACTGGACCGACGATTCGCCGAAATGCCGGAAAATCCTCGCGGATGACATCCTCCCGAAGGTGCGCTATTTCGCGTATATTCAGGTGACGCCGGAAGAACAGAACCTGTGGCTCGAATACGCGCAGCTCGCGCTCTCCGAGCCGCATCTGGCGATGAAAAAGGTCGATACCGCGGCCGACATCTATCCGGTGTTTCGCGAACTCTTCGAAAAGCAGGCGGCCACCTCATGACGACACGCCATCTGCACAACGAGGCGCGCGGCTACCAGCCGGAGCGCAGCAAGCACGAAGGGACAAAGCAGGCTCAGAGCGGGGACGCAGCGCAACGAACCGGTACGAGGGGACGGGAACCGGTGGCGGAGCCTGCGCCGCCGACGGAGTCCGGGTTGCCCGGACAAAGGGATGTCCGCATGAACGTAGCCGACAGACGACCGTTGCCGTGCCCGTCCGACTGGACGTTCGAGCTGATCGAGGAATACGACACCCATATCTCGCATGTTGCGGAGCAATACGAGCTGGACGTCTATCCGATCCAGCTCGAACTGATCAGCGCCGAGCAGATGATGGACGCGTATGCGTCCGTCGGGATGCCGGTCAATTACCGCCACTGGTCGTTCGGCAAGCACTTTCTCTCGACCGAGAAGAGCTACCGGCGCGGGCAAATGGGGCTCGCGTACGAAATCGTCATCAATTCGAATCCTTGCATCGCCTATCTGATGGAAGAGAACACGATGACGATGCAGGCGCTCGTCATCGCGCACGCCGCGTACGGCCACAATTCGTTCTTCAAGGGTAATTACCTGTTCCGGCTGTGGACCGACGCGCACGCGATCATCGATTACCTCGTGTACGCGAAGAACTACATCGCCGAGTGCGAGGAACGGTATGGGCTCGATCGCGTCGAGGAACTGCTCGATTCGTGCCACGCGCTGATGAATTACGGCGTCGACCGTTACAAGCGGCCGCAGAAGCTGTCGCTCGAGCGCGAGGCCGCGATGCGGCGCGAGCGCGAGGCGTATCTGCAGTCGCAGGTGAACGAGCTGTGGCGCACGCTGCCCGCGAAGCACACGCCGCTCGCCGAGGAAGTCGAGGAGCGTTTTCCGCCCGAGCCGCAGGAGAACCTGCTGTATTTCGCGGAGAAAAACGCGCCGCTGCTGGAGCCGTGGGAGCGCGAGGTGATCCGCATCGTGCGCAAGATCGGCCAGTACTTCTATCCGCAGCGGCAGACGCAGGTGATGAACGAAGGCTGGGCGACGTTCTGGCACTACACGCTGCTCAATACGCTGTACAACCAGGGCAAGCTCGAAGACGGCTTCATGATGGAGTTCCTGCACTCGCACAGCAACGTGATCTACCAGCCGCCGGTCACGAAGCCGTACTACAGCGGGATCAATCCGTATGCGCTCGGCTTTTCGATGATGAGCGACATCCGCCGCATCTGCGAGCAGCCGACCGACGAGGACCGCCGCTGGTTTCCGGATCTCGCCGGCAGCCCGTGGCTGAAGGCGCTGCACTACGCGATGCGCAACTTCAAGGACGAGAGCTTCATCGCGCAGTATCTGTCGCCCCATCTGATCCGCGAAATGCGGCTCTTCTCGGTGCTCGACGACGACATGCGCGACGCGCTCGAAGTGTCGGCGATCCACGACGACAGCGGCTACCAGTACGTGCGGCAGGCGTTGTCGCGGCAGTACGACATGCACCATCGGGAGCCGAACATCCAGGTATGGTCGGTGAACATGCGCGGCGACCGCAGCCTGACGCTGCGCCACTTCATGACCGACAACCGGCACCTGCACGGCGACACCGACGAAGTGCTGCGTCACATGGCGCGGCTATGGCAGTTCGATGTGTTCCTCGAAAGCGTCGACGAGAACGGCTCGGTCAGAAAGCGCTACGAGTGCCGTTATTCGCCGCCGCCGGTGAGGGTCTAGTTCTTCAACGCGTTCCTTTCAGCCGTATCTGTCGACCAGCCTTCGGGCTGGTTTTTTTATTCCTGGCGAAAACGGCCGCGTGCATCGGTGCACTGCAAGAGGGCGATAACATCCAGGGATTGCCCGAATGCGGGGCGATATTCCCTCATTCGGTGCGCCGATATATCATGCCGCGATACATTGACGCGGCGTGCATCTTTAAACGGATTCGCGGAGCGGCCCCTTCCCGGCAACAAGAACTCACAAGCTATCGTGCACGAACCGATTCTCGACTGGCTGTCCCGTTTTCGGCCCTCGCAGGGCACCGTGCGGTGGTCCGAGCGCCTGCGCGCGAGCATGGGCGCGTTCGTCGGCATCGGGCTGACCGGCCTCGCGATGCTCGCGTCGCCCGGCGGCCATGCCGCGCTGCCGTTCCTGATCGCGCCGATGGGGGCGTCGGCGGTGCTGCTGTTCGCGGTGCCCGCGAGCCCGCTCGCGCAGCCGTGGTCGATCGTCGGCGGCAACCTGGTGTCGGCGCTGGTCGGCGTCACGTGCGCGATGCTGATCTCGCAGCCGGCCGGCGCCGCCGCGTGCGCGATCGCATTCGCGATCGCCGGCATGCTCGCGCTGCGCTGCGTGCATCCGCCTTCGGGCGCCGTCGCGCTGACCGCGGTGCTCGGCGGCCCGGCGATTCATTCGCTCGGCTACGGTTTCGTGATCGCGCCGGTCGGCGCACAAACGTTCGTGCTGCTCGGCTCGGCGCTCGCGTATCACGCGTTCACGGGGCACCGCTATCCGCACGCGCTCGCGGCGACGAAGCCGGCCGTCGCGCCGTCCGCGCGGCCGGAAGCGGCGGCGTTCACGCGGGCCGACCTCGAAGCGGCGTTGCGCGATCGCGACGAGCTGATCGACATCGCGCCGGAAGACCTGGAAACGCTGCTGCGCGATCTGCAGCGCCGCGCGTATGCGCGCGCGTCGCACCAGGTGACGGTC
>Ga0310811_10000251_pt1 | contig 76342 bp, 71 predicted proteins | sample YCmetagenome_FD_207642 | JGI IMG/M metagenome (GOLD analysis project Ga0310811, IMG submission 207642) | Soil microbial communities from experimental microcosm in Duke University, North Carolina, United States - YC | ecosystem: Engineered > Artificial ecosystem > Soil microcosm > Unclassified ... | reverse complement strand
TGATCGTGCGGCGGTCATGGCGGCGGGGAAACGCCCGGTCCCATCCCGAACCCGGAAGCTAAGCCCGCCAGCGCCGATGGTACTGCAAGGGGGACCTTGTGGGAGAGTAGGACACCGCCGCGCTACTAGTTATTAGGCCCCAAGACCTATGGTCTTGGGGCCTAATGTGTTTGCTAGGCTCCGTCGGATGAGCTCATACCTGCCCGGCGGGGGAATCGCGGTATCAGAGGACGATCTCGACGCCCTGGAGGCGCGGTGGGCGTCCTGTTGGACACCGAACGAGGTCGCGGAACGGCTCGCGGGGATCGACGTGCCGTGGTGCGTGGCGGCCGGGTGGGCGCTGGATCTGTTTCGTGGCACGCGGATCCGTGAGCACGGGGACCTCGAGGTGGCGGTGCCGGCGGCGCGCTTCCCGGAGGTGCGGGAGCGGTTCGCGGAGTACGTGTTCGACGCGGTCGGCGACCGTCGGATCTGGCAGGACGCTACGCCCGAGGCGTTGGCGGCCACGCATCAGACGTGGGTGCGGGATCCGGGGACCGACCTCTATCTGGTCGACGTGTTCCGGGAGCCGCATGACGGGGACGTCTGGGTCTGCCGGCGGGACGAGTCGATCCGGTATCCGTACGGGGCGGACGTCATTCTGCGCTCGGCGGACGGGATTCCGTTCCTGGCGCCGGAATTCGTGCTGCTGTTCAAGGCGAAGGCGGTGCGGGACAAGGACCAGCTCGACTTCGACGCGACCGTGCCGCTGATGACGGCGCGTCAGCGGGCTCGGCTGGGCGAAATGCTGGACGTCGTGCATCCGGGGCATCGGTGGCTCGCGGCGCTGCGGTAGTGCTCTGGCGCTCTATATAGCGGGCGCAGGAAACGGAAAATCCCCTCGCGGCCTGGGGCGGCCGCGAGGGGATTCGCGGTTACTCGGGTCGGCGTGCTGACGGCTGCCGGGAAGTGGGGCCGGAAAGCTGCCGGGGGACCGGGACGTCCTACTCGTCGTCCTCGTCGAGAAGCTCGTCCTCGTCGAGGTCGTCGTCCGCGAAGTCGGTGTCGAAGTTCACCGCGCGGCGGGCGTCGGCGTCCAGCACGCCCCACTCGATGAGCAGGTCGACGAGCACGGACGGCTGCAGGTCGAAGATGACCGACAGCGTGCGCAGGTCGTCCTGGCGGATCGAGAGCACCCGGCCGTTGTAGTCGCCGCGCTGGCTCTGGATGGCGGCCACGTAGCGCAGCAGCGGGGCGGCCTTGTCCTCGCCGAGGTTCTGCAGCACCTCGAGGTTCAGCATCAGCTTCGGCGGGAGCTCGGCGGCGGCGTTCGGGCTGCCGCCCGGGAGCAGCTCGTGCACCGGAACGCCGTAGAAGTGGGCGAGCTCCGCCAGGCGCTGCACCGTCACGGCACGGTCACCGCGCTCGTAGGAGCCGACGACCACGGCCTTCCAGCGGCCCTGGGACTTCTGCTCGACGCCGTGCAGCGACAGACCCTGCTGCGTCCGGATCGCGCGGAGCCGGGCGCCCAGCGCCTTGGCGTACTCGGTAGACATAGGATCTCCCCATCGAAGGCTCTGTGTTACTCGGTCAACCGTCCCGGCGACCTTGACGGATGTTACGCAGAGTAATCTACCTTCGTCAAGGCAGCAGGTCATGCGATGACCGGCGTTTCTACATCTGGCAGCCTATGTCACGACTGGTGCCCACTCGCACCCGAGGCCCCAGGTCGGGGCTCGTAACTCCATGCTGTAACAGGCCAGGGCATATCCTCCCGCGCCGGGCCCTTTTTAGGTGATTCGGGACTGCTCTTGACGCAGAATTGACCCTCATACGCGGTTGATCAGGCCGTCCTGATAGGGTGAGGGCGTCCGACGTCCTTTAAGTCCTGTCCTGTGAGGCAGGGAAGGGGGTCTGCTTAGGCATGACCGATGGCACTGAAGATCTAGCCGTACTGAGCGCCGCGCCCGAGAGTGCGGCCGAACAGGCGATGCGCGCCGTACTCGACGCTTCCGCCGTTCAGCGGGCACTGACCCGGATAGCCCACGAGATCCTCGAACGCACGCAGGGTGCGGACGACGCCGTGCTGCTCGGCATCCCGACCCGCGGCGCGCACCTCGCGTCCCGGCTCGGCCGGCAGATCGCGGCCGTCGAAGGGCTCGAACTCCCGGTCGGCACGCTCGACGTCACCATGTACCGCGACGATCTGCGCCTGAAGCCCGCGAGAGCCTTGGGGCGCACGGAGATCCCGGGCGGCGGCGTGGACGGGAAGCTGGTCGTGCTCGTGGACGACGTGCTGTTCTCGGGACGCACGATCCGGGCGGCCCTCGACGCGCTCGGCGACATCGGCCGGCCGCGCGCCGTGCAGCTGGCCGTGCTGGTGGACCGCGGGCATCGGGAACTGCCGATCCGCGCGGACTACGTGGGGAAGAATCTGCCGACCGCGCAGCGCGAGACCGTGCAGGTCCGGCTGGCGGAGACGGACGGGCAGGACGCTGTGCTGCTCGGGGTGAAGAAGGCGGGATCGCGATGAAGAGGCACCTGTTGTCCACGGCGGATCTCTCGGCGGACGACGCCACACTGATCCTGGACACCGCGGCCGAGTTGGCGCGGATCGCGGACCGGCCGATCAAGAAACTGCCGACACTGCGCGGCCGCACCGTCGTGAACCTCTTCTTCGAGGACTCGACGCGCACCCGGATCTCCTTCGAGACGGCGGCGAAGCGGCTCAGCGCGGACGTCATCAACTTCTCCGCCAAGGGTTCGAGCGTGTCCAAGGGCGAGTCGCTCAAGGACACGGCGCTCACCCTGGAGGCGATGGGCGCGGACGCGGTCGTCGTCCGGCACTGGGCCTCCGGCGGCGCCTACCGCCTGGCGCACGCGGGCTGGATCCGCAGCGCCGTCGTCAACGCGGGCGACGGGACGCACGAGCACCCGACGCAGGCGCTGCTCGACGCGTACACGCTGCGCAGCCGGCTGGGCTCGCTGGAGGGCCGCCGCGTCGGGATCGTCGGCGACGTGCTGCACAGCCGCGTCGCGCGATCGAACGTGCACCTGCTGGCCACGCTGGGCGCCGAGGTGACGCTCGTGGCGCCGCCGACGCTGATGCCCTTCGCGGTCGACACCTGGCCGTGTTCGTACTCTTACGAACTCGATCCGGTGCTGCCGAAGCTGGACGCGGTGATGATGCTGCGCGTGCAGCGCGAGCGGATGGACCAGGCGTTCTTCCCGACCGAGCGCGAGTACTCGCGGCGCTACGGCCTGCACGCCAAGCGAATGGCCGCGCTGCCCGAGCACGCGGTCGTCATGCACCCGGGCCCGATGAACCGCGGCCTGGAGATCTCCGCGGAGGTCGCGGACTCCACCCGATCGACCATCACCGAGCAGGTCACCAACGGCGTCTCGGTCCGGATGGCAGTGCTCTACCTGCTGCTCGGCGGCAGCGAACCGGCGATCGGCACCGAGAACGAGGAAGGCGCCAAGTGAACGACGGAAACTGGACGATTCGCGGGGCGCGGATCCTCGGCGGGGATGTCAGGGACCTGCATGTGAGTGACGGCGTGTTCGCCGCCGAGGCTCCGGCGGGCGCGCGGGTCGTCGAGGCGGACGGGCTGATCGCGCTGCCGGGCCTGGTGGACCTGCACACGCACCTGCGCGAGCCGGGCCGGGAGGACGCCGAGACGGTGGCCACCGGAAGCCGCGCGGCCGCCGCGGGCGGGTACACCGCCGTGCACGCGATGGCGAACACCGATCCAGTCGCGGACACCGCTGGCGTCGTCGAGCAGGTCTGGCGGCTCGGCCGCGAGGCCGGGTACTGCGACGTGCAGCCAGTCGGCGCCGTGACCGTGGGCATCGCGGGCGAGCGGCTCGCGGAACTCGGCGCGATGGCCGACAGCGCGGCGCGCGTGCGGGTGTTCTCGGACGACGGGCACTGCGTCTCGGACGCGGCCCTGATGCGGCGCGCGCTGGAGTACGTGAAGGCGTTCGGCGGCGTGGTCGCGCAGCACGCGCAGGAGCCGCGGCTGACCGAGGGCGCGCAGATGAACGAGGGCGAGGTCTCCAGCGTCCTCGGCCTGCGCGGCTGGCCCGCGGTCGCCGAGGAGGCGATCATCGCGCGCGACGTGCTGCTGGCCGCGCACACCGGATCGCGGCTGCACGTCTGCCACCTGTCCACGGCCGGATCGGTCGAACTCGTGCGCTGGGCCAAGTCCAAGGGCTTCCCGGTGACCGCCGAGGTGACGCCGCATCACCTGCTGCTCACCGACGACCTCGTGCGCGGCTACGACCCGGTCTACAAGGTCAACCCGCCGCTGCGCACGCAGGCCGACGTGGAGGCGGTGCGCCAGGGGCTCGCGGACGGCACCATCGACGTCGTCGCCACCGACCACGCGCCGCACCCGGTCGAGGCCAAGGACTGCGAGTGGGCCGTGGCGGCGATGGGGATGCTCGGCCTCGAGACGGCTTTGTCGGTGGTGCAGCACACAATGGTGGACACCGGACTGCTGGACTGGTCCGGGGTCGCCGACCGGATGTCGGTGCGGGCCGCGCAGATCGGATCCCTCGACGGGCACGGCCGCCCGCTGGAGCCCGGCGAGCCCGCGAACCTGGTCCTGCTGGATCCGGCCGCGAGCCGGGTGATCGAGCCGGGCGCTCTGCACTCGCGCTCGCGCAACACCCCGTTCGCGGGGCTGAAACTGCCCGGCGCCGTCCACGCGACCTTCCTGCGCGGCACGGCGACGGTTCTCGACGGAAAGGTGATCGACCGATGACGAAGGAGGCCGCGGCCACCACGATCCTGCTCGCGTCCGGGGAGCACAGCGCCCCGGTGACGCAGCTCGTATCGCGCATCCTGCTGACCCTGCTGCTGCTCGCCGTGTTCGGCGGGCTGTGCTGGCTGATGTGGCGCGGCTACCAGCGCCGGGCCGCGCGGCAGGCCGACCTGCCCGCGCCCGCCACGGCCGCGCCGAGCCCCGCCGCCGTCGAGCAGGGCGAGGCCGTCGAGGGCGTCTACGCGTCCACCACGACGCACGGCGACTGGCTGGACCGGATCGCCGTGCACGGCCTGGGGGTGCGCAGCAACGCGGACGTCACGGTCACCGACGAGGGCGTGTTCTTCGCCCGCGAGGCGGCGGCGGACCTGTTCATCCCGGCCGCGGACGTGGTCGGCGCGGAGCTCGCGCCCGGCATCGCGGGCAAGGTGACCGGCGGCGAGGGCGTCGTCCTGGTCACCTGGCGGCTCGGCGAGCGCACCCTCGACACCGGATTCCACCCGCGTGCCAAGTCCGACCGCGAACGCCTGGTCGAGGCCGTGAACGCGCTGGGACAGAACAAGAAGGAGGTCGCCGCGTGAGCGACTACGCAGAGCGCGAGGCCGTGCTCGTCCTGGAGGACGGGCGCTCCTTCCGCGGTGAGTCCTACGGCGCGGTCGGCGAGACGTACGGCGAGGCCGTGTTCTCCACCGGCATGACCGGCTACCAGGAGACCCTCACCGACCCCTCGTACTGCGGGCAGGTGGTCGTGATGACCGCCCCGCACGTCGGCAACACCGGCGTGAACGACGAGGACCCGGAGTCGCGGCGGCCCACGACGCAGTCCGGCCGGATCTGGGTGTCCGGCTACGTGGTGCGCGACCCGGCCCGGCGCGCCTCCAACTGGCGGTCGCGGCGTTCGCTGGACGAGGAGCTGCGCACCCAGGGGATCGTCGGGATCAGCGGCATCGACACCCGGGCGCTGACCCGGCACCTGCGCGAGCGCGGCGCGATGCGGGTCGGGATCTTCTCCGGCGCCTCCGCGCAGGCCGACCCGGCCGCGCTGCTGCAGCGGGTGAAGGCCAGCCCCGAGATGGCCGGCGCGGACTTCACCGGCGAGGTGAGCACGCCGGAGAACTACGTGATCGAGCCGATCGGCGAGCACCGGTTCACGGTCGCCTCGCTGGACCTCGGCATCAAGTCGATGACGCCGCATCGGATGGCGGAGCGCGGAATCCGCTCGCACGTGCTGCCGGGTTCGGCCACGCTGGAGCAGATCCTCGCCGTGCACCCCGACGGCGTGTTCCTCTCGAACGGCCCCGGCGACCCGGCCACGCAGGACGGCGTGGTCGAGGTGGTGCGCGGGCTGCTGGAGCGGAAGATCCCGCTGTTCGGCATCTGCTTCGGCAACCAGATCCTCGGCCGCGCGCTGGGATTCGGCACCTACAAGCTCAAGTACGGGCACCGCGGCATCAACCAGCCCGTGCAGGACCGGCTGACCGGCAAGGTCGAGATCACCGCGCACAACCACGGATTCGCCGTGGACGCGCCCACCGACCGCGTCTCCGAGACCCCCTTCGGACGGGTCGAGGTCAGCCACGTGAACCTGAACGACGACGTGGTGGAGGGCCTGCGCTGCCTCGACGCGCCCGCCTTCTCCGTGCAGTACCACCCCGAGGCGGCGGCCGGGCCGCACGACGCGGCGTACCTGTTCGACAGGTTCGTCGATCTGATGGCCGGACAGAAGAAGGGCGGGGCCTGATGCCCAGGCGGGAAGACCTCAAGTCGGTGCTGGTCATCGGCTCCGGGCCGATCGTGATCGGCCAGGCCTGCGAGTTCGACTACTCCGGCACCCAGGCCTGCCGGGTGCTCAAGGCCGAGGGCCTGCGCGTGGTGCTGGTGAACTCCAACCCGGCCACGATCATGACCGACCCGGAGTTCGCCGACGCCACGTACGTCGAGCCGATCACCCCCGAGTTCGTCGAGAAGATCATCGCGAAGGAGCGGCCGGACGCGCTGCTGCCCACGCTCGGCGGCCAGACCGCGCTGAACACGGCCGTCTCGCTGGCCAAGTCCGGCGTCCTCGCGCAGTACGGCGTCGAACTCATCGGCGCCGACATCGAGGCGATCGAGCGCGGCGAGGACCGGGACAAGTTCAAGCGGATCGTGGACCAGATCGGCGCCGAGTCCGCGCGCTCGGTGATCTGCCACTCGATGGAGGACTGTCTCGCCGGCGTGGACACGCTCGGCGGCTACCCGGTCGTGGTCCGGCCCTCGTTCACGATGGGCGGCGCCGGCTCCGGCTTCGCGCACAACGAGCAGGACCTGCGCCGCATCGCCGGGACCGGCCTGCAGCTCTCGCCGACCACCGAGGTGCTCCTGGAGGAGTCGATCCTCGGCTGGAAGGAGTACGAGCTCGAGCTGATGCGCGACCGCAGCGACAACGTCGTGGTGGTCTGCTCGATCGAGAACTTCGACCCGATGGGCGTGCACACCGGCGACTCGATCACCGTCGCCCCGGCCATGACGCTCACCGACCGCGAGTACCAGAAGCTGCGCGACATCGGCATCGCGATCATCCGGGCCGTCGGCGTGGACACCGGCGGCTGCAACATCCAGTTCGCGGTGAACCCCGAGGACGGCCGGATCATCGTCATCGAGATGAACCCGCGCGTCTCCCGTTCCTCGGCGCTCGCCTCCAAGGCCACCGGCTTCCCGATCGCGAAGATCGCGGCGCGGCTGGCGGTCGGCTACACGCTGGACGAGATCCCGAACGACATCACCCGCGAGACCCCCGCGTCCTTCGAACCGACGCTGGACTACGTCGTGGTGAAGGTGCCGCGCTTCGCCTTCGAGAAGTTTCCGCACGCCGACGCGACGCTGACCACGACGATGAAGTCGGTCGGCGAGGCCATGGCGATCGGCCGCAACTTCCCCGAGGCGCTGCAGAAGGCGCTGCGCTCGCTGGAGAAGAAGGGCTCTGAGTTCTCCTTCGCCGGTGAGCCGGGGGACAAGGCCGAGCTGCTGGCCAAGGCCGCGATCCCGACCGACGGCCGGATCAACACCGCCATGCAGGCGCTGCGGGCCGGGGCCAGCCTGGAGGAGCTCTTCGAATCCACGAAGATCGACCCCTGGTTCATCGACCAGATGCAGCTGATCCACGAGGTCGCCGAGGAGGTCGCGGCCGCCGCGGACCTCTCGCCCGCGCTGCTGCGGCGCGCCAAGCGGTACGGCTTCTCGGACGCCCAGCTCGGCGCGATCCGCAGCATGGACGAGGCCGTGGTCCGCGCGGTCCGGCACGCGCTCGGCATCCGGCCGGTGTACAAGACCGTCGACACCTGCGCCGCCGAGTTCGCCGCCGCGACCCCGTACCACTACTCCTCCTACGACGAGGAGACCGAGGTCGCGCCGCGCGAGAAGCCCGCGGTGCTGATCCTGGGCTCCGGGCCGAACCGGATCGGGCAGGGCGTCGAGTTCGACTACTCCTGCGTGCACGCCTCCTTCGCGCTGCGCGAGGCCGGGTACGAGACCGTGATGGTCAACTGCAACCCGGAGACCGTCTCCACCGACTACGACACCTCGGACCGGCTCTACTTCGAGCCGCTCACCCTCGAGGACGTGCTCGAGGTCTTCCACGCCGAGTCGCAGGCCGGCCCGGTCGCGGGCGTGGTCGTGCAGCTCGGCGGGCAGACCCCGCTGGGCCTCGCGCAGCGGCTCAAGGACGCGGGCGTGCCGATCGTGGGCACCAGCCCGGAGGCCATCCACCTCGCCGAGGAGCGCGGCGCCTTCGGCCGGGTGCTGGACGAGGCGGGCCTGAACGCGCCGAAGCACGGCACCGCGTTCTCCTTCCACGAGGCCAAGGCGATCGCGGACGAGATCGGCTACCCGGTGCTGGTGCGGCCGAGCTACGTGCTCGGCGGCCGCGGCATGGAGATCGTGTACGACGAGCCCTCGCTCGCCTCCTACCTGGAGCGGCACGCGGGCCTGATCTCCGAGCACCCGGTGCTGGTGGACCGGTTCCTCGACGACGCCATCGAGATCGACGTGGACGCGCTCTACGACGGCACCGAGCTCTACCTCGGCGGCGTCATGGAGCACATCGAGGAGGCCGGCATCCACTCCGGCGACTCGGCCTGCGCGCTGCCGCCGATCACCCTCGGCGGTGCCGACCTCAAGCGGCTGCGGGTGTCCACCGAGGCGATCGCGCGCGGCGTGGGCGTGCGCGGGCTGATCAACATCCAGTTCGCGCTGGCCGGGGACATCCTCTACGTCCTCGAGGCCAACCCGCGCGCCTCCCGCACGGTCCCGTTCGTCTCCAAGGCCACCGCCGTGCCGCTGGCCAAGGCCGCCGCGCGGATCTCGCTCGGCGCGACCGTGGCCGAACTGCGCGCCGAGGGCATGCTCCCGGCGGGCGGCGACGGCGGCACGCTGCCGTTCGACGCGCCGATCGCGGTCAAGGAGGCCGTGATGCCGTGGAACCGCTTCCGCACCCCGGACGGCCAGGGCGTGGACGTGGTGCTCGGCCCGGAGATGAAGTCCACCGGCGAGGTCATGGGCATCGACCGGGACTTCGGCACCGCGTTCTCGAAGTCCCAGGCCGGCGCGTACGGCGCGCTGCCCACCAAGGGCCGGGTGTTCGTCTCCGTGGCCAACCGGGACAAGCGCTCGATGATCTTCCCGGTGAAGGTGCTCGCGGACCTCGGCTTCGAGATCCTGGCCACCGAGGGCACCGCGGAGGTGCTGCGCCGCAACGGGATCCGCGCGTCGGTCGTGCGCAAGCAGCACGAGGGCGTCGGTCCCGCGGGCGAGCCGACCGTGGTGCAGCGCATCATGGACGGCGACGTGGACCTGATCATCAACACGCCGTACGGTGTCGGACCGCGGCTGGACGGCTACGAGATCCGCACCGCGGGCGTGGCCACCGGCACGCCGTGCATCACCACGGTGCAGGGCCTCGCGGCGGCCGTGCAGGGCATCGAGGCCATGCTGCGCGGCGACATCGGCGTCGGCTCGCTGCAGGAGCACGGCGCCCGGCTGCGCTCCCGCCGCGAGGGTGGCGTCTGATGGCCGGTCACCCCGCCGTGCGCCCCGCGACCTTCGGGGCACGCTGATGGCTCGGATCTACCGAGCCCTGTTCCGCACCGTGTTCCAGGGCATGGATCCGGAGCGGGCGCACCACCTCGGCTTCGGCGCGATCCGCGCCGCGGCCGGGGTGCCCGGCGGGTCCGCGGCGCTGCGCTCGGTGCTCGGGACGCAGGGCCCTGAGCTGCGAGTCAAGGCGCTGGGGCTGGAGTTCCCCGGTCCGTTCGGGCTGGCCGCGGGCTTCGACAAGAACGCGGTCGGCATCGACGGCCTGGCCGCGCTCGGCTTCGCGTTCGTCGAGGTGGGAACGGTCACCGCGCGCCCGCAGCCGGGCAATCCGAGCCCCCGGATGTTCCGGCTGGTGCGTGATCGAGCCCTGATCAACCGGATGGGCTTCAACAACGACGGCGCCGACGCGGTGGCCGCCCGGCTGGCCCGGCGGGCCGAGCGGGTCGCGGCAAACCCCTCGGGTTTCGCACCGGTGATCCTCGGCGTGAACATCGGCAAGACGAAGGTCGTGCCGGAGGACGAGGCCGTCGCCGACTACGTGTACTCGGCCGCGAAACTGGCCCCGTACGCCGACTATCTCACCGTCAACGTCTCCTCGCCGAACACTCCGGGGCTGCGCAACCTGCAGGCGGTCGAGGTTCTCAGGCCTCTGCTGCTCGCGGTGCGCGAGGCGGCGGACGCGTCGGCCGGGCGGCGGGTGCCGCTGCTGGTGAAGATCGCGCCGGACCTCGCGAACGAGGACGTGGACGCCGTCGCGGACCTCGCCGTGGAGATCGGTCTCGACGGGATCATCGCCACCAACACCACCATCTCGCGGCACGGGCTGCTCACCCCCGAGACCGAGGTCGAGTCGTACGGCGTGGGCGGGCTCTCCGGCCCGGTGCTGCGGCCGCGCGCGCTCGACGTCGTGACCCGGCTGCGCGGCCGGGTCGGGCCCGAGATGACGATCATCGGCGTCGGCGGCATCACCACCGCCGCGGACGCCCGGCGGTTCCTGGACGCCGGGGCGACCCTGCTGCAGGGCTTCACCGGCTTCATCTACGAGGGTCCGTTCTGGGCCCGCCGCATCCACCGTGGACTGAGGGAGCAGCAGTCATGAGCGACCAGACCATCGAACCCTTCGGCTCCCGGCTGCGCAAGGCGATGGACACCCGCGGCCCGCTGTGCGTGGGCGTGGACCCGCACGCGGCGCTGCTCGGCGCCTGGAGCCTGCCGGACTCGGTCGCCGGGCTCGAACGCTTCGCGCTGACCGTCGTCGAGGCGCTGGCCGAGCGGGTCGCGGTGCTCAAGCCGCAGTCCTCGTTCTTCGAGCGCTTCGGTTCGCCGGGCGTCGCCGTCCTGGAGCGGACCATCGCCGAGGCGCGCGCGGCCGGGGCGCTGGTGATCACGGACGCCAAGCGCGGGGACATCGGCTCCACGGTCGAGGCGTACGCCGACGCGTACCTGAGCCCGGCCTCGCCGCTGTTCTCGGACGCCGTCACCGTGGCGCCTTATCTGGGCTTCGGGGCGTTGGAGCCCTTCTTCGAGCGCGCGGAGCAGTATGGCTGCGGCGTCTTCGTGCTGGCGTTCACCTCGAACCCGGAGGGCGCTGACGTGCAGCGGGCCACTATGGCGAACGGTCAGACCGTCGGCGGCGCGATCCTGGCCCAGGCGGCGGCCCGCAACGGCGAGGCGGCGCCGATGGGCCCGATCGGCGCGGTCGTCGGCGCCACGCTCACCGACCCCGTCCCCTTCGACCTGGCGGCGCTGAACGGCGCGATCCTGGCGCCCGGCCTCGGCGCCCAGGGCGGCACGCCGGAGGGCCTGCGCGCGCTGTTCGGCGGCGCGGGGGCCAACGTCGTGCCCTCGATGTCCCGCGAGGTGCTGCGGCACGGCCCGGACGCGGCCGTACTGCGCCGCGCGGCGCGCCGGGCGGTCGACGAGTTTCGGGCCGCGCTCGGCTACCCCTCGGCCGCCTCCTGAGGGCCGGACGATTCCTTCGGGAACGGCATTTCGAATCCGTGAAAGTGTGAAAGCGAAAACGGATTTCCGCGCATTGTTTTCACGGGTTCCGGCATGCCCCGGCGCGGGTCGTCAACGGTTGGACCTTGAGTCAGTCACATGATCCACGGCGCGAATCCGCTTGTCGGGCGGCCGGTTCCGGGACCCCGGCTGTGCCGCTTCCGGGACGCGCCGCAGGTCCGTCGGGGGCGGGTGCGGACGCTTTGTCGGAATAATCTGGCCACGAATAATTCGGACATAGAACCCTAATTCCGGTCGTATTCCCGCCCTTGCCGGGGTGAATAGCGGGATCCGGCGCACACAGCACGCCGGACTCGGGTACGCTCCGGTTTAATCGCAGACCAGCGGGGGTGTCACCTTGCAACCCCTGCTCGAAGCGACTAGGTTCCGGCAACGGACCACCGAGCCGACCGGCCGGGCGAAAGGACACACCCGAGCATTCGGGACCGTGTCTTCCGGCGGGCCGACTCACCCCCACAATCCATTTCGACGTCATTGAGGTGAATTGGCGTGGCTCTCCCGCCCCTCACTCCCGAACAGCGCCAGGCTGCCCTCGAAAAGGCCGCCGCGGCCCGCCGCGAGCGCGCCGAGGTGAAGAACCGCCTCAAGCACTCCGGCGCCTCCCTGTCCGAGGTCGTCCAGGAAGGCCAGAAGAACCCCGTCATCGGCAAGATGCGGGTCTCGGCCCTCCTCGAGTCCCTGCCCGGCGTCGGCAAGGTCCGCGCCAAGCAGATCATGGAGCGGCTCTCGATCTCCGAGAACCGTCGCGTCGGCGGCCTCGGCGCCAACCAGATCGCCGCGCTCGAGCGCGAGTTCGGCACCGCGAAGTAACCACCGGCGGAAGTGAATTCCGCCGGGAAAGCGATACAGGCACGGTCGGCGGGGCCTGGGCAGGCGCGCGAGCGCGTTCAGACCCCGCGGGTCACGGGGCACGGGGCAACCGACTCCAGGTCCCGGCGGTGGCGTGTCGGCCGGTCCGCCGTTCCGACGGCGAACCGGCGATACGCTAGGCTCAGGTCGCGTGACGACCTCGAACGATACCCCGAGCCCCGACACCGGCGAGGGCTCCGGCCGCCCCCGGCTCGTGGTGCTCTCCGGCCCCTCGGCCGTCGGCAAGAGCACGGTGGTCGCGCACATGCGCGCCCAGCACCCCGAGGTCTGGCTCTCCGTCTCGGCCACCACCCGGCACCCGCGGCCCGGTGAGATCGACGGCCGGCACTACCGCTTCGTCGACCAGGACGGCTTCGACAAGCTGATCGCGAACGGCGAGCTGCTCGAGTGGGCCGAGTTCGCGGGCAACCGCTACGGCACCCCGCGCCAGCCCGTGCTCGACAAGCTCTCCGCCGGCGAGCCCACCCTGCTCGAGATCGACGTCCAGGGGGCCCGCCAGGTGCGCAAGGCGATGCCCGACGCGCTGCTGGTCTTCCTCGCCCCGCCCAGTTGGGAGGAGCTCGTGCGCCGGCTCGTCGGCCGCGGCACCGAGACCGAGGAGGTGCGCGAGCGCCGCCTCGCCGCCGCGCGGGACGAGCTCGCCTCCGAGAGCGAGTTCGACGTCACCCTCGTGAACACGTCGGTCGAGGACGTGGCGCGCGAACTGTTAACCTTGATGGGTGTCGGTTGAGCGCGGCGGCCCGCGTCTCCCGGCCCGCGAATCCACGGAGAGGTAGCAACCAGCGTGAGCATGACTGAGCCCGAAGGCATCATCAACCCGCCGATCGACGAGCTGCTCGAGGCGACGGACTCCAAGTACAGCCTGGTGATCTACGCCGCCAAGCGCGCCCGCCAGATCAACGCGTACTACTCGCAGCTCGGCGAGGGCCTGCTCGAGTACGTCGGCCCGCTGGTCGACACGCACGTGCACGAGAAGCCGCTGTCGATCGCGCTGCGCGAGATCAACGCCGGCCTGCTGACCGCCGAGCCGATCGAGCCGACCACCCCGGTCCCGCCGAGCCAGCAGATCTAGCTCCCCGAAGAAGGCAGACGAGGATGTCCGCCGAGGTGCGTGCCGCCGGCTCCCGGCCCCGAGTAGTCCTCGGGGTGGGCGGCGGGATCGCCGCGTACAAGGCCTGTGAGCTGCTGCGTCGGCTCACCGAGTCGGGCCACGACGTGACCGTGGTGCCCACTGAGAGCGCCCTGCGCTTCGTCGGCGCCCCCACCTGGGAGGCGCTGTCCGGGCATCCGGTCTCCGCCGAGGTGTGGGAGTCGGTCTCCGAGGTGCCGCACGTGCGCCTCGGCCAGCAGGCCGACCTCGTGGTGGTGGCGCCCGCCACCGCCGACCTGCTCGCCCGCGCCGCGCACGGCCTGGCCGACGACCTGCTGACGAACACGCTGCTCACCGCGCGCTGCCCGGTGCTGTTCGCCCCCGCGATGCACACCGAGATGTGGCAGCACGCGGCGACCCGGGAGAACGTGGCCACGCTGCGCCGCCGCGGCGCCGTGGTGCTCGACCCCGCCGTCGGCCGGCTGACCGGCGCCGACACCGGCCCGGGCCGGCTGCCCGAGCCCGCCGAGATCTTCGAGGCCGCGACCGGCCTGCTGCGCCGCGGATCCGCCGCCCCCGACCTCGCCGGGCTGCGCGTACTGATCACCGCGGGCGGCACCCGGGAACCGCTGGACCCGGTGCGCTACCTGGGCAACCGCTCCTCCGGACTGCAGGGCTACGCGCTGGCCCGGGCCGCCGTGGCCCGCGGCGCCGAGGTCACCCTGATCGCCGCCAACGTGGCGCTGCCCGACCCGGCCGGGGTCAAGATGCTGCGCGCGGGCACGGCGCTGGAGCTGCGCGACGAGGTGCGCGCCGCCGCCGCGGACGCCGACGTGGTGGTGATGAGCGCGGCGGTGGCCGACTTCCGCCCCGCCGACTACGCCGACGCGAAGATCAAGAAGGCCGACGACTCCTCCGCGCCCGCGCTGACGCTCGTTCAGAACCCGCACATCCTCCGGGAACTCGGCCACGAGCGGCTGCGCGCGGGCCAGACCGTCGTCGGATTCGCCGCCGAGACCGGGGACGCCGAGCACTCGGCGCTCGAACTCGGCCGCCGCAAGCTGGACAAGTACGGCGTGGACCTGCTCGTGGTCAACGAGGTCGGCGTGGACAAGGTCTTCGGCCGCCCGGAGACCGAGGCCGTCATCCTGGACGCCGCCGGCGACGAGGCGGCCGTCCCGCCCGGGCCGAAGTCCGCGCTGGCCGAGGAGATCTGGAACCGGGTCGCAGCCTGGCGCGCCCGGGGCTGACGCGGCGCCCGGCGCGCGCGGCGTTCACAGGGCGGTACCGCTAGCCACGGCCGGGGTGACGACCGTTAGACTGGCAGCCGTCGAGTCAGCAGCCGCTGCATGAAGGAGTAGCCCCCGTGGTCCGTCCCTACACAGATCGCCGCCTGTTCACCTCGGAGTCCGTGACCGAGGGGCACCCCGACAAGATCGCCGACCAGATCAGCGACACGATCCTGGACGCGCTGCTCACCCAGGACCCGTCCTCCCGGGTCGCCGTCGAGACGCTGATCACCACCGGCCAGGTGCACGTGGCGGGCGAGGTCACCACCTCCGGCTGGGCGGACATCCCGACCCTGGTGCGCGAGCGGATCCTGGAGATCGGCTACGACTCCTCGAAGAAGGGCTTCGACGGCGCCTCCTGCGGCGTGTCGATCTCCATCGGCGCGCAGTCCCCGGACATCGCCCAGGGCGTCGACTCCGCGTACGAGACCCGCGTCGAGGGCGAGGCCGACGAGCTGGACAAGCAGGGCGCCGGCGACCAGGGCCTGATGTTCGGCTACGCCTGCTCCGACACCCCCGAGCTGATGCCGCTGCCGATCGCGCTGGCGCACCGGCTCGCCCGCCGCCTGGCCCAGGTCCGCAAGGACGGCCAGGTCGCCTACCTGCGTCCGGACGGCAAGACCCAGGTCACCATCGAGTACGACGGCGACAAGCCGGTCCGCCTCGACACCGTGGTCGTCTCCACCCAGCACGCCTCGGACATCGACCTCGAGACGCTGCTCGCGCCGGACATCAAGGAGTACGTCGTCGACCCCGAGCTCGCCACGCTCGACATCGACACCGAGGGCTACCGGCTGCTGGTCAACCCGACCGGCCGCTTCGAGATCGGCGGCCCGATGGGCGACGCCGGCCTGACCGGCCGCAAGATCATCGTGGACACCTACGGCGGCATGGCCCGGCACGGCGGCGGCGCCTTCTCCGGCAAGGACCCGTCCAAGGTCGACCGCTCCGCCGCGTACGCGATGCGCTGGGTCGCCAAGAACGTCGTCGCGGCGGGCCTCGCCAGCCGCTGCGAGGTGCAGGTTGCGTACGCGATCGGCAAGGCGGAGCCGGTGGGCCTGTTCGTGGAGACCTTCGGCACCGAGACCGTGCCGGTGGAGCGGATCCAGGCCGCCGTCGGCAAGGTCTTCGACCTGCGTCCGGCCGCCATCATCCGCGACCTCGACCTGAAGCGGCCGATCTACGCGGAGACCGCGCGCTACGGCCACTTCGGCCGCACCGAGCCCGAGTTCACCTGGGAGCGCACCGACCGCGTCGACGCGCTCAAGGCCGCCGTCGCCTAAGGCTGAGCATTCGTCGGAACCCGCCGCCGACAGCCCCTCCCCGGGGTTGTCGGCGGTCGGCTGTTTAATGGGGATTCGTGGAGCAGGGCACCGTGCACGAACAGCTGGCGCTGGTACGCGCCCGCGTGTCCGCGCCGCCGAAACCGGTGCTCCCGGCCGAGGACCGACCCGTCGCCCGGATCGCGGTGGACCTCGAACCGCCGCACCTGGACCGCTACTTCGACTACGCCGTCCCCGCCAAGCTGGCCGACGCGGCGCAGCCCGGCGTGCGCGTGCGGGTCAGATTCGCCGGCCGCCTCGTGGACGGCTTCCTCGTCGAACGCCTCGACAGCTCCGACTTCACCGGCTCGCTCGTACCCATCGCACGCGTCCTGTCGCCCGAACCCGTGCTCAGCCCCGAGCTGCTGGCCCTGTCCCGCCAGGTAGCCGAGGCCTATGGCGGCACCCTCGCCGACGTCCTACGCCTCGTCATCCCGCCGCGCCACGCCGCTACCGAGGCCGAGCAGGCCCCCGCGCGTCCGCAAGGCCCGATCCAACTGCCGGATCCGACGCCGTGGTCCCCGTATCCGGGCGGCGCCGAATACCTCGACGCACTCGCCCAGGGCCACGCGCCCCGAGCGGTGTGGACCGTACTGCCGAACTCCGACGCGTACGGCGCACTCGCCGCAGCCGTGCAGGCCACGCTCGCCGGCGGCAGGGGAGCGGTCGTCATCGCCGCCACCGGCCGCGACGTGGCGAGAATCGACCTAGCGCTGGCGAAGACCCTCGGCGAGGGCCGACACGTGGCACTCACCGCCGACCTAGGCCAAGCCGAACGCTACCGCCGCTGGCTAGCCCTCAGCCGTGGTCAGGTCCGGGCCGTCGTCGGGACCGCAGCCGCGCAGTTCGCCCCCATCGAGAACCTCGGCCTCGTCGCGATCTGGGACGACGCCGACTCCGGCCACGCCGCCCGCCTCGCCCCGTACCCGCACGCCCGCGAGGTCCTGCTGATGCGCGCCCACCAGGCCAAGGCGGGCGCGCTGATCGCCGGCTACACCGCGACCGCCGAGGCCGCCCACCTCGTGCAGCGACGCTGGGCCCGCCCGCTCACCGCCCCCCGAGCCGTCGTCCGCGACCACACTCCGCGCGTCTTCGCCCTCAACGAGGAGCGCGGCCGCGACCACGAACTCAACCCCGGCGCCGCCGCCAGCCACCTCCCCCCGCAGGCCATCCGGGTAGCCCGCGAGGCGCTCACCCAGGGCCCCGTCCTAGTCCAAGTCCCGCGCTCGGGCTACCGCCCAAGACTCGCCTGCGCCCAATGCCGCGAGACCGCACGCTGCGGCCACTGCAACGGCCCGCTGTCCCAACCCGGCCCGCGCCAGGACCCGAAATGCGGCTGGTGCGGCCGCACCGCGTCCCCGTGGAGCTGCCGGAACTGCCACGGCGTCAGACTCCGCAGCCGCGCCACCGGCGTACACCGCAGCGCCGAGGAATTGGGCCGCGCCTTCCCCGGCATCAGAGTCCGCGAAAGCAACGCCGCACGCGGAGTCCTCGACACCGTCCCCGGCGAGCCCGCCCTGGTCCTCGCCACCCCCGGCGCCGAACCCCTGGCCGACGGCGGATACGCCGCCGCCCTCCTGCTCGACGCCCCCGAGATCCTCAACCTCCCCACCCTCCGCGCCGCCGAACAGGCCGTACGCCGCTGGCTCGGAGCAGCCGCACTCGTCCGCCCCACCACCCGCGGCGGCACCGTACTCCTGTGCGCCGACGGCACCCTCCCCGCCGCCCAGGCCGTACTCCGCTGGGACCCGGCAGCCTTCGCCCGCCGCGAACTAGCCGACCGCACCGAACTCGGCTACCCCCCCAGCGCCCGCATCGCCGAACTCACCGGCCCCTACCCCGCCCTCCGCGAAATACTGGACCTGGCCGACCTCCCCGACGCCGCCCAGCTCCTGGGCCCCGTCCCCGTCCAACGCGCAGGCGAACAAACCGAACGCATCCTCGTCCGCTGCCCCCGCACCGACGGCACCCAACTGGCCAAGTCCCTCAAAGCCGCCCTAGGCGTCCGCACCGCCAAACACGGCACCGACCCCGTCTGGCTCCGCATCGACCCGGTGGATCTGGCGTAACAACCGGCCCTACCTACGTTGCCGGCACTGCGCTCGTTCCTCGCTCCGTGCCGGCTCCTACGTCCGGGCGCCCGCCCACCCGCCCTAGCCTTCGGCGTTTCCTACCTGCTGCGGTCCATGGGAATCGGCTGGTGATAAATCGGTCGATCTGATCTATGCCGAGTGGTTGTCTGGATCCGTCTTCTCAGGACCCATACGAAGGAGTATGTGATGCCCGCACGCTTCAAGGACATCTGCTTGGACGCGGCCGACGATCGGGCGTTGGCCGAGTGGTGGTGCACCGCGATGGACTACCGCCTGGTCTTCGAGACGGAGGGTCCGCAGGCCGGGCAGTGGCGAGGCGCGATCGAGGATCCCACGGGCGCCGGACCACTGTTTTGGATCAATCGCGTTCCCGAGACGAAGTCGCTGAAGAACCGGATGCATCACGACGTCGTCGGCGACGTGCAGGAACTCCTCGACCTCGGCGCCACGCTCGTCCGTGCCCACGACGAGGAGATCGTGTGGGACGTGATGGCGGATCCCGAGGGCAACGAGTTCTGCGTGTTCGCACCTGGTGTGTAGCAGCCACCGCAGCCGATGAGGAACGCCGCAGGCTCGCGGACGTAGCGGGCCGAAGGCTTGGGGCGGGTGGGCGGGGTAAGTAGTAGGTAATCGCCCCGGACATAGGCGTGGTGTGGAGCGAGGAACGAGCGCAGCGCCGCGCCGGAGGTAGGGGCGAACGCGGGGAGCGGGCTGGGCGGGGTCTGGGGTGGTCGACCCGCCGGTAAACTTGGGCGGAACAACGTCCAGCGCGGCTTAAGGGGCTTGAACCGTGGCGATCCGACCGATCCGGCTCTTCGGCGATCCGGTGCTGCGTACTCCGGCGGAGGCCGTCAAGGACTTCGACAAGGAGTTGCGGGTACTGGTCAAGGACCTGACGGAGACGATGGTGGACGCGCCGGGGTCGGGGTTGGCGGCGCCGCAGCTGGGGGTGTCGCTGCGGGTGTTCACGTACAACGTCGAGGGGGTGTTGGGGCACCTGGTGAACCCGACGCTCGATCTGTCGGACGAGACGCAGGACGGGGACGAGGGGTGCCTGTCGATCCCGGACCTGCGGTTCCCGTGCACGCGGGCGCTGCGGGTGGTGGCGAAGGGGTTCAACGAGTACGGGGATCCGATCGTGGTGGAGGGGAGCGAGATGCTGGCGCGGTGCGTGCAGCATGAGACGGACCACCTCGACGGCATCCTGTTCGTGGACCGGCTGGACCGGGAGCAGCGGAAGGCGGCGCTGCGGGCGATCCGGCAGGCGGAGTGGGCCGGGCAGACGGTGCGCGTGAAGCAGTCGCCGCATCCGACGTTCGGCGGGGCCCGCTGATGCGCGTTCTGTTCGCGGGTACGCCGCAGCCTGCCGTTCCCTCGCTCGAAGCGCTGCTCGGGTCTTCGCGGCACTCCGTCGTGGGCGTGCTGACCAGGCCGGACGCGCCTACGGGGCGGGGGCGGCGGATGGAGCAGTCGCCGGTGCGGAAGGTGGCGGAGGAGCACGGGGTGGAGGTGCTGACTCCGCGGCGGGCCCGGGATCCGGAGTTTCTCGCCCGTCTTGCGGAGTTGGCGCCGGATGTCTGTCCGGTGGTGGCGTACGGGGGGCTGATTCCGCCCGCGGCGCTGGCGATTCCGGCGCGGGGGTGGGTTAACTTGCACTTCTCGCTGCTGCCGGCTTGGCGCGGCGCGGCTCCGGTGCAGCATGCGGTGATGGCGGGGGACGAGATCACCGGAGCGTGCACGTTCCAGTTGGAGGAGGGGCTCGACACCGGGCCGGTGTTCGGGACGATCACTGAGGAGATCCGGCGTACGGATACCAGCGGGGATCTGCTGGAGCGGCTGGCGGTCGACGGGGCGCGGCTGCTGGTGGCGACGTTGGACGGGATCGAGGACGGGACGCTGCACGCGGTGCCGCAGCCGGGCGAGGGGATCTCGCTCGCACCCAAGATCACCGTGGACGACGCCCGGGTGGACTGGAAGACGCCTGCTCAGCACATCGACCGGCTGGTGCGGGCCTGCACTCCGGCGCCGGGGGCCTGGACGACCTTGGGCGGGGAGCGGGTGAAGTTGTTCCCGCTGTCGCCGCTGCCGGGGGCTTCGGAGGTGGAGCCGGGGCGGATCGTGCTGGACAAGCGCGGGATGACGGTCGGCACCGGGTCGGGGCACGTGGTGCGGCTCGGCGACGTGCAGCCGCAGGGCAAGAAGCGGATGAGCGCCGCAGATTGGGCGCGCGGTTTGAGGTTGAGCGATGACGCTGCCCGATTCGAATAAGATCATCTGATGGCCGGGACTCAAGACAAGGCGCGGCGCACCGCCTACGACACGCTGCGCGCGGTTTCCGCGGACGACGCGTATGCCAACCTCGTGCTGCCGGGGCTGCTCACCAAGCGCGATCTGGACGCACGGGACGCGGCGCTGGCCACGGAGCTCGCGTACGGAACGCTGCGCGCGCAGGGCACGTACGACGCGATCCTGGCCGAATGCGTGGACCGCCCGCTCGCTCAGCTCGACCCGGAGCTGCTCGACCTCTTGCGGCTCGGTGCGCACCAGCTGCTCGCGACCCGGATCCCGCCGCACGCCGCCGTGGCCGCGACCGTGGATCTGGCCCGGGAGGTGCTGCACGAGGGTGCGGCACGGATGGCGAACGCGGTGCTGCGGAAGGTCGGCCGGGCCGACTTCGACGAGTGGATCGACCGGATCGCGCCCGATCCGCAGGACGATCCCGAGGGCTACCTCGCGCTCTACCGGGCGCACCCGCGCTGGATCGTCTCAGCGCTCTGGGACAGTCTAGCGGCGCATCGGGGGAGCAAGGTCGCGCACGACGAGATCGACCTGCTGCTCAAGGCGGACAACGAGCGGCCGGGGGTCACGCTCGTGGCTCGGCCGGGGCTCGCGACCATGGACGATCTGCTCGACGAGGGCGCGGAGCCGGGGCGGTTCGCGCCGACGGCCGCCTATCTGCCGCACGGCGATCCCGGGCGGGTCGAGCTGGTGCGGCGCGGTCGGGCGAGCGTGCAGGACGAGGGCAGCCAGCTCGTCGCGCTCGCGGTGGCCGAGGTGCCGATCGAGGGCGCGGACGAGTCCTGGTTCGACCTGTGCGCGGGGCCCGGCGGCAAGGCCGCGCTGCTGGCGGCGACGGCGGCGGAACGCGGTGGGCGGTTGCTGGCCGCCGAGCTGGCGCCGCATCGTGCGCGGCTGGTGAAGCGTGCGCTGCAGCCGATTCCGGGGCTGCACAAGGTGATCACGGCGGACGGGACCGAGCCCGCGTGGCGGCTGGGGGAGTTCGACCGGGTGATCGTGGACGTGCCGTGCACGGGGCTCGGCGCGCTGCGGCGTCGTCCTGAGGCACGTTGGCGGCGCGAAGCCAAGGACGTGGCGCTGCTCGCGGAGACGCAGAAGAAGCTGCTCAACTCGGCGCTCGACGCGGCCCGGCCCGGCGGTGTCGTGGGATTCGTCACCTGCTCGCCGCATCTGGCCGAGACGCGCATCGTGGTCGAGGACGTGCTGCGCAAGCGGGAGGACGTGCGGCAGATCGACGCGCGGCCGTACCTGCCGGGGGTTCCCGAGCTCGGTGACGGACCGGACGTGCAGCTGTGGCCGCACGTACACGGCACCGATGCGATGTACCTGGCGCTGCTTAGGAGAGAATGAGTCCATGGCCGTACAGATCTCGCCCTCCATCCTCAACAGCGACTTCTCCCGTCTCGCGGACGAGGTGGCCGCCATCTCACCGGCGGCCGACTGGGTGCACGTGGACGTGATGGACAACCACTTCGTGCCCAACCTGACTCTCGGCCTGCCGATCGTCGAGTCGCTGCTCAAGGTCTCGGACCTGCCGCTGGACTGCCACCTGATGATCGAGGACCCGGACCGCTGGGCCCCCGCGTACGCCGAGGCGGGCGCGCGTTCGGTGACCTTCCACGTGGAGGCGGCGGCCGCGCCGATCCGGCTGGCCCGGGCGCTGCGTTCGGCCGGGGCGCGGGCCGGGATGGCGCTGCGGCCCGCGACGCCGATCGAGCCCTACGAGGACCTGCTGCCGGAGCTCGACATGGTGCTGATCATGTCCGTGGAGCCCGGTTTCGGCGGCCAGAGGTTCCTGGAGTCGGTGCTGCCCAAGGTGCGGCGCACCCGCGAGGCGATCGCGCGGCACGGCGGCCAGATCTGGCTGCAGATGGACGGCGGCGTGTCGGCCGAGACGATCGAGCGCTGCGCGGACGCCGGGGCTGACGTGTTCGTCGCGGGTTCCGCGGTGTACGCGGCCGAGGACCGGGACCGTGCGGTGCGCGAGTTGCGCGCCCTGGCGGAGAAGGCGACCGGGGGCGCGTCCTGGGCGTGCGCGCACTGACCGCGCGCCGACTGCGTGTACTGATTTCGAATACTGATGCGTACGGGTCGTGGCAAGCGGCGCCGCGGCGTGCCAGTATGAACAGGGCCGCGCCCTCCGCGTCGTCGGGTGATGCGGAGAGCGCGGCCTTTACCGTTCGCACACGTACATCGTGGTGGGAGTGGGTGTAGGGGTGGGGCGGCGGCCTAGCCGAGGCTGTCGAGCTCGCCGTTCTTGACGCCGGCCAGGAAGGCGGCCATCTCGGCGCGGTCGAAGAAGAGCACCGCGCCCTCGGGGTCCCGGGAGTTGCGCACCGCGACGACGTCCTCGCCGAAGGGCGCGAACTCCACGCAGTTGCCGTTGGCGCCGCTGTAGGAGCTCTTGCGCCAGCCGGCGATCTTCGTCGTGTTCTTGCTCATGTCAGCAGCCTTTCGATGGTTCGCGTGCACCGTAGTTCTGCAATTGCATGTGCTTCGTGCACGAACGGTAGCACGCAGGCAGGTGACAGTGAACGGCGATCCGTCGAAATCACACGTCCCAGTGATGCACAAATATGTTCTGTGCTACAGATCCAGCCGGAGCTTCTCAAGGAGCTGACGGCTGCCACGCGGGGTCTCCGCGTCCACGACCAGCCGGTCGAATGCACGGCCGTAGACTTCGATCTCGTCCGGCCGCTCCAGGTACAGCGCCCCGGTCAGGTGTTCGATATACGCGATGTCGGGAAGCTCGACCTCGGCGAAACGGAGCAGCGAGAACGCGCCCTCGGCCACGTAGCCGCTGCGCTCGAACGGGATCACCTGCAGCGACACGTGCGAGTGCTGGGTGACGTCGAGCAGCCGCTCGATCTGCTTGCGCATCATCGCGGCGTTGCCGAGCGTGCGGTGCAGCACCGACTCGTCGACGACCATCCACAGCCGCGGCGGATTCGTGCCGTTGAGGATCTTCTGCCGGCGCAGACGCAGGCCGACCATGCTGTCGATGTCCTCGGCCGGCGCCTGCGGGTGGCCGTGGAAGACGACGGCCCGCGCGTACTCCTCGGTCTGCAGCAGGCCCGGGATGAACTGCAGCTCCCAGCTCTGGATCCGCGCCGCGGCCTCCTCCAAGCCGACGTAGTCCTCGAACCACTTGGGCATCCGCTCGTTGTAGCGGTGCCACCAGCCGGTCTGCTTGGACTGGGCGACGAGCGAGAGCAGCTGCCTGCGCTCCTCCTCGTCGATCAGGCCGTAGAGCGTGAGCAGGTCCTCGACGTCCCGCTCCTTGAAGCTGATCCGGCCGGTCTCCATCCGGCTGATCTTGGATGCGGAGCCGCGGATGCTGTATCCGGCCTCGGCGCAGCTGATTCCGGCCTTCTCGCGCAGCCGGCGCAGCTGACTGCCCAGGATCAGCCGGCGTACCGAAGGTCCGGCGCGTCCGGTGTTGCTCTCCGCGGCCGTCATCCTCGATCCTTCCTCGGTGCGAATCAGGATTCACTGATTTGCGAACGTGGTACAGGGTTCTACGCTAAGTTACGTTGCGCCCGAACGCCAGTGCCGAGCCGTGGAAACCATAGCCGGTTAAGGAGAGCGAACTCATGACGGTCAGTCCAACTCCCTCCGACTCAACTCAGCGTACTCCGGTGGGGGTGGACCCCACGAGGGCGAGCATCGCGCGGGTCTATGACGCCTTCCTCAACGGGAAGGACAACTACGAGATCGACCGGGCGGTGCTCAAGCAGGTTCAGGAGCACATGCCCTCCGCCCAGGAGCTGGCCTTCGAGAACCGCGGCTTCCTGATCCGGGTCTGCCGCTTCCTGGCCACGCAGACCGACCTCGACCAGTTCCTCGACCTCGGCTCGGGCCTGCCGACCGCCGAGAACGTGCACCAGGTGGTGCAGCGGGTGCGCCCGGAGGCGAAGGTCAACTACGTGGACAACGACCCGGTGGTGCTGGCGCACGGCCGCGCGCTGCTGGAGGAGAACGAGTACTGCCGCTTCGTCGCGGCGGACATCTTCGACCCGAAGTCGATCCTGGAGAACGAGGAGATCCGGCACTTCATCGACTTCGACAAGCCGCTCGCGCTGTTCCAGATGGGCACGCTGCACCACTACAACGGCCCGCGCGAGGCGCCGAAGGAGATGATGCGGGTGCTGATCGACGCGCTGCCCTCGGGCTCGTTCGTCGGCATCTCGCACTTCCTGGACCCGGAGAACGAGCACAGCACCACCGCGCGCGACGCGGAGGAGGCGTTCCTGCACAGCCCGATGGGCTCGGGCACCTTCCGCACGCACGCCGAGCTGCTCGAACTCTTCGACGGCCTCGAGCTGGTGGAGCCGGGCCTGGTCCGCTGCGCCGACTGGTGGCCGGACGGACCGCAGCTCAAGCCGCTCACCTCGGCCCAGCGCTGCATCGCCGGCGCGGTCGGCCGCAAGCCGTAGCCCTCAGCCTCACGAGTTCTCCCGGGACCGCCGCGCTCACGCCACGTCGTCGAGCAGGCGGTCCCGATGCGCGACGGCGGCCGCCTCGGTGCGCGAGGAGACGCCCAGCTTGGCCAGGATGTTCGACACGTGCACGGACACGGTCTTGGTCGTGATGTAGAGCCGCGCGCCGATCTGACCGTTCGACAGGCCCTCGGACACCAGCCGCAGCACGTCCGTCTCCCGGGCCGTCAGCTGCGGGGCGCTCGGGGCCTTCTCGCTCGCCACGGCGGGCACCACGCTCATCAGCCGCGCGCTGCGGGCCAGCTCGTCGATCTCGGCCAGCAGCACGGTCGCACCCAGGCGTACGGCGGTCTCCCGCGCCTCACGCGCCGCATCGGCGGCATCCTGGCGCCGCCCCGGTGTCCCGAGGCCCGCGGCGGCCTGACGGAGCCTCAGCTGCGCCCTGAGGTACACCGGCGCACCGATCCGCTCGGCGTGCTCGGCCAGCGCGGTCCAGTCCGCCGCCGCACGGTTCAGCTCGGCCTCGACCAGCGCCGCGTACAGCTCGTGGATCGGTGCGCGCCGCGGCATCTTCTCCGCCGCGTCACGCAGCATCCCGACCATCGAGCCGGGTTCGTCGCCGCCGAGCTCGGCCTCCGCGACGGCGGCCGCGTGCAGCAGATCCCAGGCCCACCACTCGAAGCCCTCGCGGACTCCGTCCTCGAAGATCGCGCGCGTCGCGGCGCGGGCCTCGTCGATCCGGCCGCGCGCGGTGGCGAGCAGCGTCAGGGCGGTGTGGTCCGGGATGCGGTGCTGCAACTCCTCGTCGGCGCCCTGCGCGTGCCGCCGCTGCACGACGTTGCGCAGCGAGAGCTCCGCCGCGTCCAGTTCGCCGCGCGCGATCTGCAGCAGCGCGCGCAGCCGCAGCAGGCTCGGGTCCTGGATGCCGGGCAGGCTGTGGTCGAGGTCCGCGTCGATCTGCTGCGCGGCCTCCTCCCAGCGGCCCGCCGCGATCAGCGGTTCGGCGATGTTGTTGCGCAGCAGGCCGCGCTGCGAACGGTTCGAGGCGGCCACGGTGCCGAGCGCGTTCTCCGCGATGCCCGCCGCGTCCGCGTACTCGCCGACCTTGTAGAGCTCGTCGGAGATGCAGATCTCGATCCGGGACAGCAATGTCGGGGTCTGACCCATCTTCAGCGCCTCGTCGCGCGCCGCGTACTGCAGCGCGAGGCCCCGCTCCCAGTCGCCGGTGTGGAACAGCGCCGACGCGTAGGACGAGCGGGCCATGATCAGGTCCTCCCGGTCCGCGAACTCCTCGCTCAGTTCGAGCGCCTCGACGGCCACGGCCACCGACTCGGCGATCCGGCCGTTGATGCACAGTTTCGAGCTGAGCCGGGCGAGGATGAAGGCGCGCTTGGCCGGGTACGTGTCGGCGGGCAGCAGTTCGACGGCGCGGTACCAGTCGTCGTACTCGATCCGGCCGAGGTGCGCGCGGTGCACGCCGCGCTGGTCGTGCAGGTGCGCGGCGAGCGTGGGCCGCGCCTGCTGGTCGACCGCGGCGAGACCGCCCTCGGCGAAGGACAGGCCGCGGTCGTGCACCCCGGCGCGTCCGGCGGCCAGCGAAGCGCGGTACATCCAGTAGACCTCGTCGGCCGGATCGGCCGGGTCGTGCGGCACCGCCGACCACAGTTCCAGGGCCCATTCCAGCATCGCGAGCTCGTCCGCGAAGGCGAAGCGCGCGTTCGCGACCTTGGCGGCACGCAGCGACGCGGCGAGAGCCTTGTCCGGCTGGTTCGCGCGGTACCAGTAGTGCGCCATCTGCACGTCGCGCGCCTCTTCGCAGACCAGGTCCGGGTCCTCCTCGAGGATCTCGCCGAGCCTGCGGCAGATCCGCGCGCGCTCGCCGGGCAGCAGGTCCTCGCGCAGCACGGCGCGCATCAGCGCGTGCCGGAAGCGGAAGGCGTCCTCGTCCTCGTCGCGGATCAGGATGTGCACGTCGAAGGCCGGGCGCAGCCGCTCGATGAGCTCGAACTCGTCCAGGCCGGCCAGCCGGGCGATCAGCGCCGTATGCGTGGGCTGATAGGCGCAGCAGATCAGCCGCAGCAGCGCCTTGGTCGGCTCCGGCAGCTGCTCGACGCGGGTGAGGAACAGGTCGTGCAGGGTCCAGGACAGTTCGTCCTCGGTCCCGCACTCGATGCTGCACGCCAGCTCCTCGGTGAAGAACGCGTTCCCCTCGGCGCGGCAGTAGATGTCCTCGAGCACGGCCTCGGTCACGGGCGTGCTCAGCAGCGCGGCGAGGTGCAGCGCGCTCTCCCGGCGGTTGAACCGGCACAGGTCCACCCGTTCCACGTCGCGCACCCGGGCCAACTCGGCGACCAGCGGGCGCAGCGGGTGGCCGCGGTGCAGCTCGTCGTCCCGGTAGGTGCCGATCAGCAGCACGCGGTCGTTGCGCAGCACCCGCGCGAGGTAGCCGAACAGGTCGCGGGTGGCGCGGTCGGCCCAGTGCAGGTCGTCGATCAGCAGGATCAGCGGCTGCTCGGCGGCGGAGCAGACCAGCACGGCCCGCACCGCCTCGAACAGCCGCGAGCGGGCGAACTGGTCGTCGATCCGGGCGGGCGGCGCGGCGCCGAACTCGGGCAGCAGCCGGGCGAGTTCGTCCCGCTCCCAGCCGGCGCAGGTGATCAGCCCGGCCTCGTCCAGCACCCGCAGCGCGCCGGTGAAGGCGGCGTACGGCACGCCGTCCCCGCCCACCTCGATGCACGAGCCGACCACGAGCCGCACCCCGCTGCGCCGCGCGAACTCCTCGACGAGCCGGGTCTTGCCGACCCCGGCCTCGCCGCCGAGCAGCACCGTCTGCGGGGACCCGGCCGCGGACCGCTCCAGGGCGGCCCGCAGCCGGTTCAGCTCGCTCTTGCGGCCGATGAACTCCCTACTCACTGACCTCGCCACACCTGTGAGTCTGCCATGCGGTTCCGACAAGGGGAGAGGGATTATCCGCGCCTCGTGCGTCGCGCTGTGTGCCATCGCGCTGCTCAGCCGATGTCGGCGGCGCACTGGGCGGCGCTGCGCTGCCGCGGGATCCGGCCCTCGGCGGATCCCGCGCCGTCGGCGCGCCTGGCCTCGCGCCTGGCGCGCTTGGCCTCGCGCACCATGGCGTTGCGCCGGGCGGCGGTCTCGAGCTCGGCCCTCCGCTGGGCGGCGAGCGCGTATCCGAAGCTGATGGGCTGCTGGGTCATCGGGATCTCCTCGAGTCCTGCTCCGGGGGATCTCCCCGGTGACTCAAGAATCCCGTCCAAGGTAGGCCCGGCGGATCGGTCGAACTCCCGAACTCGCGGCCCTTTCCGGCGGCCGCGGCTACCTTAGGAAGGGCCTCCGGCTACCTCAGAGGAGCCCGGATCGACCGGGTACCTCAGAGCGACCGAGGATTGAGGGCCGGGCTCGCGGGCCGATGGCTCTCGCCTGGCGGCGTTCTCGTCGGTCGCCACCCAAACCCAGGGTGGCTCCCTCCTCGGCCTTGCCAGACTCGGCCCTCGACCCGCTCCCTGATCCGGCCCTCAATCCTCGGTCGCTCTAGTGCCGCCGCGCCGCCGAATCGGTCTCGCCGCGCCGGTAGCCCGCCGCGTACCGCAGCCGCAGCGCGCCGAGCAGCAGGCCGAGCGTGCCGAGCACGGCGATCCCGGCCACGATCCGTCCCCAGCCGCCGCCGTTGACCGGGACCAGGGCCGCGACCAGCACGAGAGCCGACCCGGCGTACGCGTACGCTGCGTGGTTGAGCTGCTGGTCCGCGGGCCGGGCCGGGGCCGTGCCCGCGTCGACCAGCATGAGGTAGGTGAGCAGCAGCGCCAGTTCGACCGCCATCAGCCAGGCCGGCGGGCTCTGGAACGCGGCGATCAGCACGGCCGCGGCGGCGAGCAGGGTGTTGCGATACCTCAGGAGCTGGTGCCGCAGCCGGTGCGAGCGCATCTCCGGACGGTCCACGATCGGCGCGCCGACCAGGAATCCGACGGCGAGCGCGAGCGCGCCGGAGAACCACTGCGGGCTGAGGTGGTCCGGCCAGCGCGCCGGATCGAGCGCGCCGACCAGCAGCAGGGCGCCGAGGATCCGCGTCGGCAGCGCGTCGAGCAGCGTGTTCACCGCGTCCTCCCGTGCACCGGCTGCCGCAGCAGGGGCGCGAGCACCAGGTCGAGCGTGCTCTCGCCGTCCCAGGCCACCACCGGCATGCCGCGCTCGGTGAGGCTGAAGCGCAGCGCCTCGCGGTCCAGCCGCCACAGCCGCAGCGCGAGCGGCGCGCCCGGGTCCTCCGGGTCCAGCCGCGGCTCGCCGGCCGGGATCTCCACCACCACCGCCGGGTTGCCGCGCAGCGCGAGGTCCTGCAGCGCGTCCACGAAGCGGTCGTCGGCCAGCGGGGTCACCGCGTAGACCAGCGCGCCGTTCGGCAGCGCGGGCGGCGGCACCCGGTCCAGGTCGGGGGTCTGGTAGCCCAGGTCGCGGCGCACGTCGAGCACCGACTCGACGATCCGCAGCAGGTGCGTCGAACCGGTGCCGGGGGTCAGCCAGCGCAGCCGGCCGCCGAGCGAGACGATGCCGACCCGGTCGTGGCTGCGCAGGTAGGCGCGGGCGATCCCGGCGGCGACCCGGACCGAGTCGTCCAGCGTGCTGCCGCCGTGCGTGCCGACCACGTCGCCGAACGCGTCCAGCAGCACGACCGCGTCGGTCGCCTGCTCCGCCGCGAACTCGCCGATCTGCACGGAGCCGCGCCGGGTGGTGGCGGCCCAGTTGATCCGCCGCTGCCGGTCGCCCCACCGGTACGGCCGCACGCCGACGAACTCCAGGCCCTCGCCGCGCTGCCGCGAGGTGTGCTCGCCGAGCCGGTTCGGCAGCCGGGTCGGGATCGGGGTCAGCGTGCTCTCGTCCGGCAGCGGGAAGATCTCGCACTCGCCGAGCTCGACCCGCACCGTCTGCCGCGCCAGGCCGCCGCGGTCGTACACGTCGACGTCCACGGTGCCCAGGCTCCAGCGGCCCCAGCGGCGCGCGGTGAATTCGAGGTCGAGCACGGCGCCGTGCTGCTCCAGGCTGATCAGCTCGACGCCCGGGCCCGGGTAGACGGCCGGGTCAAGGCCGCCCGCGGAACCGGCGTACGACAGCTCGATCCGCGCGGTCATCGGCTCGCCCTCGAAGCAGCGGAGCACCGGGATCGTCGCGTGCGCCTCGATCCGGTCGGGCCTGGTCCCGGGCGTGGCCGCGAGCAGCAGCCACACGACCGGCCCGGCGGCCAGCGCGAAGGCCCAGGCGTGTCCGCTCAGCAGCGCGCCGAAGAGGGCGCACGCCGCGACGAGCCCGAGCCGGTGCGCGCGCTCGGACAGCCGCCAGCCGACGGGCCGTTCGCTGGGCGGTTCCAGGGGCTCGTCGGGTCTGTCGGGACGCCCGAGGGCGCGCTGCAGACGTTGATTCATGCGCCCGGCTTGCCCGGGGTGGTGCGCGGCGTCGGCACGGACTGCACGATCCCGGCGACGATGTCGTCGGAGTTGATCCGGCGCACCCACAGCTCGGGCCGCAGCGTGATCCGGTGCGCGAGCGCGGGCACCGCCACCGCCTTCACGTCCTCCGGCACCACGTAGTCCCGGTCGCGCAGCACGGCGTGCGCGCGGGCCAGCTGGACCAGCGCGAGACCGCCGCGCGGCGAGGCGCCGACCTGCACCTGCGCGTGCGCGCGGGTCGCGGTGATCAGGGCGATGACGTAGCCGAGCAGGTCCTCGTCCACCTCGACCTTCTCCAGGCTGGCGCGCATCGCGAGCACCTCGGCCGGGTCGGTCTTGGCCTCGAGCACGGCCTCCGGGGCGGCGCGGTCCAGGCGCCGCTTGAGCATCGCGGTCTCGTCCGCGGCGGGCAGGTAGCCCATCCGCGTGCGCAGCAGGAAGCGGTCGAGCTGCGCCTCGGGCAGCGTGTAGGTGCCCTCGTACTCGATCGGGTTCTCGGTCGCGATCACCACGAAGGGCTGCGGCAGCGGCCGGGTCACGCCGTCCACCGTCACCTGGCCCTCGGCCATCGCCTCCAGCAGCGCGGCCTGCGTCTTCGGCGGCGTCCGGTTGATCTCGTCGGCGAGCAGCAGCTGCGTGAAGACCGGGCCGGGCCGGAACACCATGTCGGAGGTGCGCTGGTCGTAGAACGGCGCGCCGGTCACGTCCGAGGGCAGCAGGTCCGGGGTGAACTGGATCCGGGTGAAATCCAGGCCGAGCGCGGTGGCGAAGGAGCGGGCCAGCAGCGTCTTGCCGAGGCCGGGCAGGTCCTCGATCAGCACGTGGCCACCGGCGAGCACGCCCATCATCACCAGTTCCAGCGCGTGGCGCTTGCCGACCACGGCGCGCTCGACCTCGTCGAGCACGGTCCGGGCGGCCTGCCCCGCCTGCTGGGGCGTCAGTTCGTCGGTCATGTGTGGGCTCTTCCTCGGTCCTGGTCGTCGTTCGAAGGGTCAGAGCTGTTCGAGCCGGTCCACCAGCGCGTTCAGCACGGCGTCCGGCGGCGGCTGCTGCGGCGCCGCGCTGCGCCGGTCCAGCGCCTGCAGCGGCGGTTTCGCGGACGGCGGCGCCGGCGAGCGGCGCGGGTCGATCCACGGCCACAGTTCGGGGCCGATCAGCGCGGCGGCCCGCTCCGGCTCGGCGTGCAGGCTGATGCCGTGCTTGTCGGCCAGCCGGACCGCGTAGAGGCGTTCCAGCTCGGGCTTGACCGCGTGCTGGAAGTTGCCGGAGGACGAGCGGGCCGCGGCGACCAGCGAGGTCCAGCCGAGCATGCTCAGGTTGCGCTGCTTGACCATGCGCAGCTGGCGCCGGTACTGGCCGTCCAGCACCTCGGCGCCCGCGACGTAGCCCGCGAGCCCGATGCCGAGCGCGGCCAGCAGCGCGAGCCCGATGCCCGCCGCGAGCCAGCCGCCGACCAGCGCGAGCGCGGTCTCCACGCCGAGCGCCGCCGCGCCGAGGATCGCCAGCAGCACCCGGGCCCGCGGCACGGGCGGACGTTCGAACACGGTCACTGCGCGGCCACCCCCAGCTGGGCCACGATCGCGTCCAGCGCCTCGCGGGCGTGATCGAGGTCTTCGTCGGTCATCGGGTGCGTGGAGAAGCGGGCCTCGCGGAACAGCCGCGCGAGCCGCCGGGGCGCCGGTCCGTCCACGACGCCGCGCTGGGTGGCCCGGGTGAGCAGGTCGGCCGGGCTGTCGGATTCGAGCCGCGGCACGCCCGCCTGGGTCAGCGACTCCTCCATCGCGGCGTAGCACGCGATGATCGCGGCCCGCGCCTCGCCCTCGAGCGCGCCGCGGCCGGCCAGGATCGCGGCGCCGAGCGCGGACTCGTCCTCGGCCTCCTCGGCGAGCGCGGGCGCCGGCGCGCCGGTGATGTCGGTCTCCGTGGCCCTACGCAGCCGCAGCAGCATCGCGATCACGGCGGCGGCGATCAGGATCGCCAGCCCGATGCCGAGGACGGCCAGGATCAGGCCGAGCGGCAGCCTGAACGTGCTGTGGTGCGCCGTATTGAGCCCCAGGGGCCGTGTCGTCTCCTGCTGGGCGGAGGGCTTGCTGGTCGACAGGAGGTTGATGCACTCGGTCAGGCACGCGGTCTGCGTGGCCGGCGGCTGCGTGCGCACCAGGAACAGCGCGACCGGAACGGCGGCGGTGAGCACGGCCGCGACGGCGAGCACGCCGCGGTGCAGCCTCGCTCCGGCCGTCGAGGACGGCTCGGTGGCCGACATCCGCTCGCGCAGCTTGACCATCGCCGTGATCCCGACGGCCAGCGCGGCGGCCGCGAACAGCCACCACTGGTGGCCGAGCACGCCGGGTTCGTGCGTGGCCGAGCCCTTCGCCGAGGCCAGCGCGGCGGCACCGAGCGCGAGCAGCAGCACCGCGCCGAGCACGATCAGGGGCCGGGGCACGCGTATTCGTCCACTTCGCCCCATGGTGCCCTTGTTCACGCGCCCTTATCCCCACGTCGTGCCCCCGTCGTCCTCGGTGCGACGGAGAAAGTACTGGCTGCCACCCTGCCACAGCCCGTACCCCGCTGTCAGCCGTTACAGCCGGGAGAGCGTCGTCGAGGCCTCCAGGAGCTCGGAGCCGATCACCTTGAGTTCGGCGCGCAGGTCGGTGGGGATCTCCCGGACCCGCTCGGGCAGCTGCCGGGTGGACTGGTAGAGCGAGAGTCTCGGCAGCGAGTCGGCGAGCTCGGTGTGCCGGTCCATCAGCCGGGCCAGGCCGTGCCGCCGCATCCGGGCCATGCCGTCCGCGAGCCGCAGCGAGACCAGCCAGACGCCGAGCTGCCAGAGCGGGATCAGGACGAGCCAGATCGCGACGTACACGTGGGTGGCCGAGGCGAGCGTGACGGTGATGTGCTTGAGCGAGCCGACCGAGCGCAGCACCTTCGGCTCGTAGTGCGCCTCCACCTTCGAGGGCACCAGGTAGAGCGCGAGCGACAGGGAGCTGAGCACGAACGGGATCGTGACGTAGATCGTCCAGCGCAGCCAGGTGCCCGGTGCCTGGAAGCGGCAGCTCAGCCGCATGAACGGCGTGGGCACCAGCACCGAGGTGATGTTGCCGATCGCGATCGGCGCCAGCGGCAGCGCGGCGAGCTGCGGCAGCGCGCGCGGGATCCACGCGTCCGAGTGGCCGAGCCGCGCCACGATCGCGACGACCGTGCCCACGAAGAAGAGCTCGCAGACGAACAGCATGAGGTTGCGCACCCGCAGGATCCGCGCCGGGTCCTCGCCCGAGCGCAGCAGGTCGGCCGCCCACACCGGCTCGGCGGCGAGCTGGTTGGTCAGCGAGCCGTCCGCGACGGCGCTCAGCACGACGAGCACGACCGTCGGTTTCGGGTCGTGGGTGAGGTCGGGGTGCGTGAACAGCACGATGTACGCGAGGAAGCCGTACCCGAAGCCCCAGCTGCACAGCAGGCCGTAGAGCCAGTCCGGCCGGGCGCGCACCACCCGGACGAACTCGCCGAGCAGGGTGGGTCGCCGGGGTGGCTCCCCTCGTACAGCCTCGTTCTCCGGCTCGTCCGTCGGCGTTTCCCGCGCGTCCATGCCCGCCCTCCCGCGGCAGTGATCGCAACTGACGGCAGGTCAGACTACCCACACCGCGGCGTACGTGGCCAGGCTGGAGCACCGGCCCGGGCAATGTCACGCAGCGTGACCGAAACCGCTCGCGCGGTGGCGTAGTTGCGCCACGGCAGGTTTCCGCCACGGCGGAGGTCTCCCATGGCGACCCGCCGCCCGGCATGCTGGACCGGTGCACGGGCGGCGACGGAGGGGCGCCGGTCGCGCTCGCACCTGCTCGGGTCCAGACCCGCCTGGTGGCCGGGGGGCAGCTGTGCGACGGGCCGAACCGGTCAGTCCGGCCGAAAACCCCTCGGGTGGATGGCCCGGCCCGTCGCGCCACGCTCGTCAGCTGGTGATCGACCTACCAGGGCGGCGTCATCACCTTGATCTCGATCCCGTTCGGGTCGGTCAGCCCCGCCATCCGGCCGAACGGGGTGTCCGCGACCGGCTCGGTCACGTGCGCCCCGGCCGCCAGCGCCGCGGCCACCGCGATGTCCACGTCCGCGACCTGGAAGTACGGGCGCCAGTGCGGCGTCTCGACCTCGTCCACCCGGAAGATCCCGGCGCGCGGCTCGCCGCCGATGTGCAGCGTCCAGTACGAGTCCGCCATCTCCGCCATGGCCTGGACCTCGGCGCCGAACAGCGCGCCGTAGAAGTCCGCGGAGGCCTTGCCCTCGGTCGTGACCAGCTCGAACCAGGCCAGGCAGCCGGGCTCGCCGTACACCTCGAAGCCGGGGAAGTCGAGCGCCTGCCACAGGCCGAAGTGCGCGCCGCCCGGGTCCACGCCGTGCGCGAAGCGGCCGTTGTTCCCGGCGTTCATCGCCTCGCAGATCACCGTGCCGCCGAGTTCCGGGATCCGGGCCACCGTCGCCTCGGCGTCGCGCACCGAGAAGTACCCCGTCCAGGGCATCATCGGGTGCTCCTCGGACATGTAGCCGATCCCGGCCACGGCCTTGCCGTGCACCCGCTGCTGGGCGTAGCGCGCGACCTCGTCGGACGGGTCGGGCTCACCGCTCCAGCCGAACAGCGGCTGGTAGAACCGCAGGTACTCCTGCTGCCCGGTGAGCAGCGTGTCGAGCCACGCGACGGAGCCCTCCGGGTGGGGGAGCGTGGAGTCGGGCATGGTTCTCGGCCTCCTTGGGATGGATCGCCTTTTCGGGATGTTTCGCTCCTACCCGTGCCACTCTGCCACCGACCCCCGACAAATTCCCGCCGTCGCGGCGTCCCGCCGTTCGGTCGGTTCGGGCGGCGGCGAACGGGGGACCTTCGGTGTCCGCCGGAGGGGCCCGGGTAGCGGCCCGTTGTGATCATTCGTCATATCTTCACTCTCGCGCTCACCGGTTCCATAGCCCTGGCCTGCGGAGGCGCCGCCGCGGCCGACGCGGGCGGCGGATCCGGATTCCCCGTCTACGACAACACCTTCTACTGGAACGTGAACCTGGAACGCGTCGGCGCGGTGAAGTCGAATGTCATCTACGAGGCGCCCGTCGCCCAGCTCGCGGGTCAGAATCCGAAGAACTTCCGCGGCGCCCGGCCGCGCGGCGCCGAGCTCGCGCTCCCCGCGAAGTCTGACTACGAGGCATACGTGCAGCGCACCGCCAGCCATCCGGGCCCCGTCGTCCTCGACTTCGAGACGCTCTATCTCAAGGGTCCGCGCGTCGTCGCCCAGCGGCACTACGAGAAACTGCGCAAGCTCCTGGAATGGGCGCACGAAGCCGTACCCGGCCGCACGGTCGGCTACTACGGCGTGCTCGGCAACACGAACCCGCGGTACTACAAGCTGGAGCGGCGGCTCGCCGAGCGCGAGGACGCCCTGTTCCCGAGCCTCTACACGTTCAGCGACAACCGCCCCGCGTGGCGCACCCGCTTCGTGCGGATCATGGCCGAGGCCGCCAAGGTCGCGCCCGGCAAGCCCGTCTTCGCGTACCTCTGGCCGCAGTACCACGACGGCACCAAGCTGGCCGGCCGCTATCTGACGCCGGATCACTGGCGCTACGAGCTCGAGACCGCGCAGACGCTGTGCGCGGGGGTGGTCATCTGGAGCCCGTGGACCAGCGACCCGGACCGGCGCTGGGTGGATCAGACCGCGGACTTCCTCGGCGCGTGAATCAAGCGCCGGGAGCGTGCGGGATGCCCTCGACCTCGTGTTCGGCCTGGCCGAGCGCCTCGTCCAGCAGCCGCTTGATGTGGTCGCCGCGCAGCCGGTAGTACCGGGCCCGGCCCTCGGCGCGCTGGTCGACGAGCCCGGCGAGCCGCAGCTTCGCGAGGTGCTGGCTGGCCGCGGTGGGGGAGCAGCCCGCCGTCTCCGCCAGGGTGCTGACGCCGAGCTCGCCCTCGCGCAGCGCCCAGAGCAGCCGCAGCCGGGTCGGCTCGGCGAGCATGTCGAGGTAGCCGACGGCGGTGTGCACGTGGGCGTCGGGCAGGGTCCGGCCGAGCGCGGATCCGTGGTGCTCCGCCGGTCGCTCGCCGGGGACGGCTAAGTGGGCCATGCCTCATCCTCTCATCTGCGAAGTTCTCGCAGGAAGGAGCCGTCCGCAGTTACCTTCTCATCTTCACTGTTGCGAAGATGACGTGCTAACGTGGCCGGGTGAACTCAGCATCCGCGCTCGTCCTCGCCGCGGCCGGAGTCGGCTTCGGCCACGCCGTGCTGCCCGACCACTGGGCCCCGCTGGCCGTGCTCAGCCGCAGCCGCAAGGACCCGCTGCACCGCGTCGTGCGCCGCGCCGCCGCTGCCGCCGGGACGCACGTCGTGGTCTCGCTGCTGCTCGGCGCGCTGCTGATCGGGGTCGGCCTGAGCTTCCGCGCGACGGTCGTGCGCTACGAGGACTACGTCGTCGGCGGACTGCTGCTGGCGACCGGCGCTGTCTTCCTGGTGCTGGAACTGACGGGTCGTGGGCACGGACACGACCATTCCCACGATCATGAGCACGAGCACGAGCACGGCCACGAGCATCACCACCATGATGACCACGAACACGGCGGCGGCCGGATCCGTGCGGCGGTCGCGCTCGCGGTGCCGTTCGGCGCGGCCGCCTCGCCCGACCTGACGATCCTTCCGGTGTTCCTCGCGGCCAGCGCGCTCGGCGGGGCCACGGCGGTCGGCGCGCTCGCCGTGTTCGCGGGCGTGACGATGGCGACGATCGTCGGGCTCACCGTCGCCGCGACCCTCGGCGTGGCCCGGCTCACCGCGCCGTGGATGGAACGCCGCGCGAACCTGCTGACCGCCGTCACGCTGCTCGTCTTCGGCGGCCTGATCGCGTTCGGGATCCTCTAGAGCACGTTCGGGCTGCGCCGCTCCAGCCGCACGACGTCGCGCCAACCGCGGTCGCCGTGCCGGCCGATCTTCTCCTGCACGCCCAGCACCCGGAAGCCCGCGCGCTCGTGCAGCGCGAGGGACGCCGCGTTCTCCGGGAAGATCCCCGCCTGCAGCGTCCAGACGCCCGCCGCCTCGGTGGACTCGATGACCGTGTCAAGCAGCGTCCGGCCCACGCCACCGCCGCGCGCACTCGTGCCCACGTAGACCGACACCTCGACGACGCCCGCGTAGACCGGACGGCTCGAAACCGGCGAGACCGCCACCCAGCCGAGCACCACGCCGTCCTGTGCGACCGCGACGAAGCGGTGGTTCGGCAGCTTGCCCGCGTCGAAGACCGACCAGTCCGGCGCCTCGGTCTGGAACGAGGCGTTCCCACTGTCCAGACCGTCCTGGTAAATCGCCAGAACCGCGTCCGCGTGCGCGTCGGTCATCGGTACGACTTCGAACTCGAACATGTCGCCACGCTAGCGGAACCAAGTGAAGAGCATTCGCATCCAAGCTCCGCCGAACACGCAGGAGAGGGATGGGGAACTCGGATGTCGAGAACACGCAGACGTATGACACGCACGGTCGGAATGATCCTGCTGGCCACGTTGGGGATAGCCGGAGTCGGGCTGATCGCGGGATGCAGCGACAGCAGCTCGTCGAGCGGGTCGAACTCCACAGCCGCGGGCGCGGCGAAGGCGCCCGCCGGAAGCGGCTCGTATGGTGCGGTCACGAACGGGCAGGCGGGCGCCGCCGCGGGCGCGAACTCCGCCGGTTCCAGTAAGACCACGAAGGTCACCGACACCGGTAACCTGGTCGTCCTCGCGGGCCTGCAACTCGGAGTGAAGAGCCCCGAGCAGTCCGCCCAGAACGCGGAGCAGGTCGTCCTCGCGGCGGGCGGCTACGTCGCGGGCGTCTCCGAGGGCGCCGGGCCGCAGGTGCTGCCCAGCGCGAACACCACCGCCGACGCCACGGAGAGCAGCGAGACCGGTGTCAGTCCACTGACGCTGCCGAGTCCGAGCGCCGTGCCGAACTCGGACCAGGCGCTGCTGCTCCTGCGCGTCCCGCCGGCCAAACTCGACTCCGTGCTCACCGCGCTGGCCGGGACCGGCAGCGTCAGCTACCGCACCCAGTCCGAGACCGACGTGACCGGCCAGGTCGCCGACGTGAGCAGCCGGATCGCCTCCGCGCAGGCCTCGCTCACCGAGCTGCGCGGGATGATCGACAAGGCCGCGTCCATGAACGACCTGATCTCGCTGGAGCAGGCCCTGGCCAGCCGCGAGTCGGACCTCGAGTCGCTGGAGGCGCAGCAGCGCGCGCTCGCCGACGAGACCGGCTACGCGACCGTGACCGTCGGCTTCTTCGAGCCCGCCGGCGCGGCCGCCGCGGCCAAGCACCCCGCCCACCACAACGCCTTCGTCACCGCGCTCGACGACGGCTGGCACGCGCTCGTCGCCACGTTCCGGGTGATCCTGGTCGTGCTCGGCTGGCTGCTGCCGTTCGCGGTGGTCGTCGCGCTGCTCTGGTGGCCCGTCCGCAGATTGTCCCGGCGGACCTGGTGGCGCCCGCGGCCGGGGCATCGGACAGAATAGGTGGATGCCGATCTTGCCGCAGGCCGGGGAGCTAGCCCCGGCGAGCCCGTACGTGGACCTGGACCGCGAGACCTGGAGCGGCCTGCGCGAGCGTACCCCGCTGCCGCTCACGGCCGCCGAGGTCGAGCAGCTGCGCGGGCTCGGCGACGAGATCGACCTCGACGAGGTGCGCGCGATGTACCTGCCGATCTCGCGGCTGTTGAACCTCTACGTCGGCGCGGTGCACGGGCTGCGCGGCGCGCTCGGGACCTTCCTCGGCGACTCGCCGGAGGCCGGGCGCGCCCAGGGCACCCCGTTCGTCATCGGGATCGCGGGCAGCGTCGCGGTGGGCAAGTCGACCACGGCGCGGCTGCTGCGGGCGCTGCTCGCGCGCTGGCCCGAGCACCCGCGGGTCGAGCTGGTGACCACGGACGGCTTCCTGCTGCCGAACGCCGAGCTGGAGCGGCGCGGCCTGATGCAGCGCAAGGGCTTCCCGGAGTCCTACGACCGGCGCGCGCTCACCCGCTTCGTCGCGGACATCAAGTCGGGCCGGGACGAGGTGCAGGCGCCGGTCTACTCGCACCTGGTGTACGACATCGTGCCCGGTGAGCGGGCCGTCGTGCACCGGCCGGACATCCTGATCGTCGAGGGGCTCAACGTGCTGCAGCCCGCGCTGCCCGGCCAGGACGGCCGGACCCGGATGGCGCTGGCCGACTACTTCGACTTCAGCATCTACGTGGACGCGCGCGAGTCCGACATCGAACAGTGGTACCTGGACCGGTTCCGGAAGCTGCGCGACACGGCGTTCACGGATCCGAACTCGTACTTCCGCCGCTTCACCGAGGTCTCGGAGGACGAGGCGATGGAGTTCGCGCGCGGCGCCTGGGCCCGGATCAACCGGGTGAACCTCGTGGAGAACGTGCTGCCCACCCGCGGCCGGGCCACGCTCGTGCTGCGCAAGGGCGCCGACCACAGAATCGAACGCGTCCGGCTGCGCAAGCTCTGAGGCCTGCGCAGCCGGACGCGATGGCGGCTGAGGTGTTCGGTTGTCCGGCCGGGAGCGGATCAGGCTCCTGCGGCGCTCGAGTCGGTGATGGCGGAGATGATCTGCGAGTTGACGGTGGCGATGGTCGGCGCCTGCGAGGACTGGTCCACGCCGACGTCGATCAGCGTGAAGTAGCCGGACTCGCCGGGCAGCGGCATCGCGATCAGCTCGACCGTTCCGCTCGGGCCCGAGTAGTTCGGCGTGACGCTCCAGGTCACCTGGTAGCCGGACCGCCCGGCCACGGTGACCGCGCCCTGGCTGACCACCGTGTGCGCGGTGATCGTGCCGTAGTTGCCCTTCGCCATCGCCGCGATGTCCGCGGTGGCCACGCCCTGCGCGGTCGAGCCCTTGTCGATGGTGAAGTTCACGCCGCCGCGGGTGCAGGTGAGCGTGGAGCTGCTGTTGGAGGTCGAGCCGTTCTCCGAGGCCAGCGCGCTCGGGCAGGTGTACGGGCCGGTGCTCAGCGTCGGCCAGCTGCCGTTCCCGCTGGTCGAGCCCGAGGTGCCGGTCCAGCCGCTGGGCAGCGGGATGGTCAGCCCGTCGATCGGGTCCGAGACGGTCTGGCCGCTGCCGCCGGTGACCGTGGACTGCGGGGTGGCCGAGCTGGTGCCGCCGCCGAGGCCGCCCGTCCCGCCGTTCCCGCCGCCGAGTCCGCCGTTGCCGCCGCCGAGGCCGCCGTTCCCGGTCGGCCCGGTGGTCGGCTGGTTGTTGTTCGGCGACGCGGTGGAGGTGGTGTTGTCGTTGCCGCGCAGCGCGAAGTAGGCACCGAGCCCGCCGCCGACGAGCACGACCACGACCGCCGCGGCGATCAGGCCCTTGAAGGCCGAGCCGCGCCGACCACCGCCGGCGCCCGGCGCGCCGTCACCGCTGCCCAGGGGCCGGACCATCGCGCTCCACGCGGCGCCGTCCCACCACCGCTCCACGGGGAGGCCGTCAGGACCGGTCTCTCCGGTCGGGTACCAGCCCGAGGGGGCCGAGGGTTGCGTGGGGTCCGGTATTGACATGTCTGGAGGATATCCAGGCGGCACCCAGGGACGATCGAGACGCGGCTAAGAATTCCCCGAACAACTCCTGTGGGAAATTCAGACTGCGTCCATTCTTCTCACGCTTGCTCATGCGAGGACCTCGAACTCGTCCCCGACACTGAGCCGCCCGGTCGTGTCCGGAATGAGGTTCATGGCGAAGAACACCGCCTTGTCCTCCCGGCGGTGCTTGCGCAGCGCCTTGAGCGGCTGCTGCCCGGCGAAGCGGCCGAGCTCCGGGTCCACGGTCGTCAGCACGCACCGGTCGCACCGCTTGACCACGCGAAAGACCTGGTCGCCGATGCGGATCCGCTGCCAGGAGTCCTCGGCCCAGGGCGCCGTGCCGTCCACGACGACGTTCGGCCGGAACCGGGTCATCGGCACCGGATCGCCGCCCATCTCGACGATCCAGTCGGCCAGCGCGCTGAGCGAACCGGCCGAGGCGAGCAGCAGCGGATAGCCGTCCGCGAACGAGACCCGGTCCTCGGGAAGCGAGAACGCCGGGTTCGTCGGACGCGCCGAGGTGTCATCCATCCGGACCAGCCGCGACGGCTGCCCGAGGAAGGAGCTCACCCACGCGTCCGCCTCCGGCCCGGCGCCCGCGACCTTCCCGGTGAAGCGCCACACGGTCACCGTCACCGCCTCGGCGCCCAGCTCGCGGGCCACCGGCGGCAGTTCGAGGTCCGGCATGCCCGGCGCCGAGAGCCGCAGGCCGCCCCCCGCCGCATACGTCGGCCGGATCAGGGCCATTCGGGGCAGCACGCGCTGGGTGCGCATCTGCCCCTGCTCGTCGGTGACCAGCCAGCGCCGGTCCCCGGCCAGGCCCCAGGGTTCGAGCTCGGCCGTCTCCAGGTCCACCCGGTGGCAGGACTTGACCGGGTAGATGTGCAGGGACGCGAGATAGGGCTTCATGATCGGCATGGTCGGATCAGCCTGCCACAGCGAGGGCGAGCGGCAGCACGGCGGGGGCTCCGGCCTGGCGCAGCAGCCGCGCGGCGACGGTCATGGTCCAGCCGGAGTCGACCAGGTCGTCCACCAGCAGCACGGGACCCGGGCAGTCGGCGAGCCGTTCGCGCAGCTCGGCGGGCAGGCCGAAGGCCTCGTGCACGGCGCGCAGCCGCCACGCGCTGTTACTCGGGCCCGCGTGCGCGTCATCCCGGACGCGGTGCACGGACCCTGCGACAGGAAGCTTGCCGATCTCCGAGACGCCTTCGGCCAGCGAGGCGAGCAGCCGCGGCCTGGTGCGCGAGGCGATCGTGACGATGCCGACCGGCCGCCCGGCCCCGGACCACGGCCCGCCCTCGGCGCCGTCGGCCGCCCACTCCTTGAGCACGTTGACGATCGCGCCGAGCAGCTGCGGCTCGACGCGCTGGTCCACCGCGCCGGTACCGAGCAGTTCGCGCAGCGCCGAGCCCCAGCCGAGGTCGGTGAGCCGTGCCAGGGCCCTGCCTTCGCCCGCCAGCTCCTCGGCCGGGATCTTGCCCTTCAGCGAGACCCCGACGGACTGCATCCCGGTCGGCCACTGCCGACGCGGCTCGATCGCGACCCACGCCCGCTTCGCATGCGACCCGGCCGCCTCCACGACGCTCTGCGTCACGCTCGCCTCGAGCCTGCGGCCGGTGCAGTTGTCGCAGCGCCCGCACGCCGTCGCCTCGGCATCGTCGAGCTGGCCGCGCAGGAACTCCATGCGGCAGCCGGTGATCTGCGCGTACTCCAGCATCGCGCGCTGCTCGGCCTCCCGCGCCGCCGTGATGCGCGCGTACCGCTCGGCGTCGTAGAACCACTCTTGGCCGGTCGAGATCCAGCCGCCCTGCACGCGCTTGACCGCGCCGTCCGCGTCCAGCACCTTCAGCAGCAGCTCGAGGCGCGAGCGCTTCAGATCGACCAGCGGCTCCAGCGCCATCGTGGACAGCGGCTTCGGCGCCCGCCCGAGCGCGTCGAGCACCCGCTCGACGGTGCCCTGCGGCGGGAAGGTGAGCGAGGCGAAATACCGCCAGATCTCCCGGTCCTCCGCGCCCGGCAGCAGCACCACCTCGGCCCGCTCCACGCCGCGTCCGGCGCGACCGACCTGCTGGTAGTAGGCGATCGGCGACGAGGGCGCGCCCAGGTGCACGACGAAGCCGAGGTCCGGCTTGTCGAAGCCCATGCCCAGCGCGGACGTCGCGACCAGGGCCTTGATCTTGTTGTCCAGCAGGTCCCGCTCGGCCTGCCGCCGGTCCTCGTCCTCGGTGCGGCCCGAGTACGCGGCCACCGCATACCCCCGGGAGCGCAGGAAGTCGGCCGTCTCCGAGGCCGCCGAGACCGTCAGCGTGTAGATGATCCCCGAGCCCGGCAGCTCGCCCAGCTGCTCGGCGAGCCAGGCCAGCCGGCTCGCGTTGTCCGGCAGGGAGAGCACCGAAAGGCGCAGCGACTCCCGGTCCAGCGAGCCGCGCAGCACCAGCGCCGAACCGCCGCCGGTGCCCAGCTGCTCGGCCACGTCGTCCGTCACCCGCGCGTTCGCCGTCGCCGTGGTCGCCAGCACCGGCAGGCCCGGCGCGAGCGAGCCGATCAGGTCTCGTAGACGCCGGTAGTCGGGCCGGAAATCGTGCCCCCAGTCGGAGATCGAGTGCGCCTCGTCCACGACCAGCAGGCCGACGGTCGATGCCAGGTGGGGCAGCACCTCGTCCCGGAACGACGGGTTGTTCAGCCGCTCCGGGGAGATCAGCAGCACGTCCACCGAGCCCTCGGCGATCCGCGCCTGGATCTCCTCCCACTCGTGCAGGTTCGCCGAGTTGATCGTGCGGGCCCTGATACCGGCGCGCTCGGCCGCCTCGACCTGGTTGCGCATCAGCGCGAGCAGCGGCGAGACGATCATCGTCGGCCCGGCGCCGCGCGAGCGCAGCAGCGCGGTGGCCACGAAGTAGACCGCCGACTTGCCCCAGCCGGTGCGCTGCACGACCAGCGCCCGCCGCCCCTCGACGGCCAGCGCGCGGATCGCCGTCCACTGATCCTCGCGCAGCCGCGCCGACTCCCCGGCGAGGCGGCGCAGGACGGACTCCGCCTCCTCGCGGGTGGGCGGTGCGCTGATCATGGATTCGCTCATGGAATCTTTTGTACAGGTTCGTTCCGACGGCAGGCCAGTTTTTCCGGATCAGGTGGGAAGATCCGGCCCACGCAAGCCGCTGATCAGGCGGAAACCGGGACGCCGAGCCCGTCGACCAGCTCCGCGTTCGGCAGTTCGGCCAGCACGCCGCCGGGCAGCCAGAGCTTCGAGCCGCGGATGCCGGAGCCGATCACCACGCGCGGGGCCTCGGCGACCGCGCGGTCCACCAGCACCGGCCAGTCGGCGGGCAGCCCGATCGGCGTAATCCCGCCGTATTCCATTCCGGTCAGTCCGACCGCGTCGTCCATCGGCGCGAACGACACCTTCCGGGCGCCGAGCTGCCGGCGTGCCAGACCATTGACGTCCGCCCGCGTCGTCGCCAGGACCATGCACGCTGCGTAGAAGACCTCGCCGGCGCGTTTTCCGGCCAGGACGACGCAGTTCGCGGACTCCTCCAGGCCGACGCCGTACTCCGCGCAGAACGCCGCGGTTTCCGCGAGCGTCGGGTCGATCTGTGCCACCTCGACGCGGTCCGCGAGGCCGAGCTTGGCCAGGGCGTCGAGGGTTGGTTGCGACAGCAGATCCGGCCGGTCCAGCGCTGGTTCGTGTGTGAGCTTCCCAGACATGGGGTCCAGCTTGCCACGGCTTTACCAAGGCCGTGGTGTGATGGCCCGGTCGAGAACTTCCGAGATTTCCGTGATTCACCCGGTCCGGGAACGTCTCCGATAGAGAAGGACGGCGGATTCGCGCGGTACGCGTGGCAGCGATGGGAGTGGTTCGGGCGTGACCCTACAGATGGACACGGCGTGGGTGCGCGCCGCGCGGGCCGGCGATCCGGCGGCGCTCGACGCCGTGGTCGCCGAGTACCTGCCGCTGGTCTACAACATCGTGCGTCGCTCGCTGCGGCACAGCGCGGACGTGGACGACGTCGTGCAGGAGACCATGCTGCAGCTCGTGCGCGGCGTCGGTTCGCTGCGCGATCCGGAGCGGCTGCGCGCCTGGGTGGTCGCGATCACCGTGAACCAGATCCGGGACCACCAGCGCTCGGCCGTGCGCGCGCCCGCCCCGTTCGACGAGCGGCTGGACATCCCCGATCCGGGCGGCGAGTTCGTCGACTACACGCTGATCCAGCTCGACGTCTCCGGGCAGCGGCGCGAGACCCAGCAGGCCGCGCAGTGGCTCGACCCGGACCACCAGGATCTGCTGGCGCTGTGGTGGCTGGAGGCCTCCGGGCATCTGACCCGGCCCGAGCTGATCGACGCGCTGGAGGGCGACCCGCACCACGTGGCGGTGCGCGTCAGCCGGATGAAGGAGCAGTTGGACGCGGCGCGCGGCATCGTGCGCGTCCTCACGCGGATGCCGCGCTGCCGGGGCCTGGACGACATGGCCTTCGAGTGGGACGGCGTCGCGTCCTCCGTGTGGCGCAAGCGATTCGCCCGGCACATCCGCGAATGTCCGCACTGTGACGCCGCGACGCGCGACCTGATACCGCCGGAGCGCCTGCTCGTCGGGATCGCGATGCTGCCGATCCCCGCCGCGTACGCCTCGCTGCGCGCCTCGACAGTAGTAATAGATGTGGAGCAGCCGAAGGCGCCTCGGCGGCACGGAGCGCACCGCAGCGGCAAGGCGACGGGGATGGCCGCGGCCAAACCGCTCGGCATAGCCTTCGCGGCGATCGCGGTCGTCGCGGTCGGCGCCGTGGCCTACGAGGGGCTGCACCCGAAGCAGAACACTGTCGCCATAACGACGACGTCCACCAGTTCCGCGATCGCCTCCAGCGCGCAGGCCTCGCCGACTGCGTTGACCGTCCCCACGATCTCCGCGTCACCGTCGGCGAGCGCGCCGAGCACCTCCAGCAAGCCGACCGTCGCGCCGACCACGGCCCGGCACACCACCAGCGCGCCGAAGACGAGCGCCGCCGCCGTGGTCGCGACCACCTCGACGGCCGCGAGTTCGAACTCGCAGACCGCCGCGCAGCAGGTGCTCGACGTGATCAACAAGGCGCGCGAGCAGAACGGGCTCAAGCCGTACACGATGAGCACGGACCTGATCAACAGCGCGAGCGCGCACAACACGCGCATGGAGGACGGCTGCGGCCTGTCCCACCAGTGCTCCGGCGAGGCCGCGCTCGGCGACCGGGAGACCGCCGCCGGGGTCCAGTGGACGTCGGCGGGCGAGAACATCGGCGAGGGCGGGCCGGTCAGCAACACGCAGTCGTCGATCGCCAGCATGGCCGTGTCATTGACCAACAGCATGCTGGCCGAGCAGCCGCCGGACGACGGCCACCGGCTCAACATCCTGAGCAGTTCGTACACCGAGGTCGGCATCGCCGTGACCCGGGACAGCAACGGAACCGTCTGGATGACGCAGGACTTCGCCGGGGACGGCTGAGCCCTCGCGCCGAGTCGGCCGTGCGGTCAGCCCTCGGCGGACTGCTCCGCGTGCAGCGCCGCCTCGGCCGCCGCCAGTTCCCGCTCGGCGTCGGCGATCCGGGCGGGCAGCAGGCCCTCGGCGCGCGCGAGTTCGACGGCCCGGCGCGCCAGCAGGGCCGCGCGGCGCGGATTGCCGTTCTCCCGCTCGGCCCACGCGAGCGCGACCAGGCCGCTCGGGATCCGGCGCTGCTCGCCCTGCTCCTCGCGCAGGTCGAGCGAGATCTGCAGGTGCTGCACGGCCGTGCCCACCTGCTTGTCGGCGACCAGGTGGTAGAAGCCGAGATGCCGGTGTATCTCGGAGCGGGTGTAGAGGTCGCCCGCGGCCTCCAGTGCCGGTATCAGCGACTCGGCCCGCCGGTAGTGCGTCATCGCGCCGTCGAAGTCGTCCTTCAGCACCTGCACGTACACGCCGAGGCCGAACTCGACGTGCGCGATCCCCGCCTCGTCGCCCAGTTTCTCGAACCCGGCGAGCGCGGCGGCGAACTGCTCCTGCTCGAGTTCGACGACGGCCTGCTCCGGCTGCTCGCCGGCGATCAGGCTCGTGATGTTGCGGTAGTGCAGCACGTAGCCGTGCAGGCAGGCCGCGGCGGCAGCGCCCGCCTCGTCCCCGTGCTGCTCGGCGCTGTGCGCGGCCGCCCGCACCAGCCGCTGCGCCTCCGCGAACTCGCCGGTCCGGAACCCCGCCTCGATCAGCGCCTCGTCCGCGGCGGCGAGCAGGTCCTCCGTCGTGATCTCAGTGTTCTGTCCTGACGTCATGGACCCACTGTAAGGGGTGCCGAGTCACCCCAGTCCCAACGGATTCCCAAACGACAGGGACCGGCCGAGAGCGCGACGGCCAGCACCGAGCCGATCGCGTCCGGCTTGAGCAGCCGCTCCTGCGGCCGCGAGTCCGCGTCCAGCTCGGCGGTGCGGTAGAAGTAGCAGGACTCCGGCAGTGCCGTGGTGTCGAAGCGCACTTCCATCAGGTACTCGCGCACCGGCACGTGCAGCGCCGTCTCCATCGTCGTCGAGTACGGACGCGGCGTGCGGTTCTCGTGGGTGTACTCGAGGATGATGATGTCGCCCCGGCTGAGCGGGCGGTCGAACAGGATCTCGGCCACGATCAGGCCGATCTCCGGGTTCTCCACCACCTTGCCGAGCCGGTGCGGCGGTTCGACCCGCAGCCGCGGCGGCGGGCCCGGATCCTCGCGCTGGAAGCCGGTGATCCAGCGGTCCGGGCCGTCCACCTCGGCGCGCAGCAGCTGCCTGCTGTACATCCCGCGCTCCCGGCCGCGCGCGTCCAGCTCCAGCCGGGCGTGCGTGCTCAGCCGGGTCAGCGCCTCGTCCCAGCGGGTGTCCACCTCGCGCAGCGCCGACTCCATGTTGCCCGCGCTGAACGCGGCCAGCCCCCGGTTGTCGGTGACGGCGGCCAGCCGGCGGCCGCGCGGGCGCGGCGGGCCGATGAGCGCGGACAGCGACTTCGGCGGGACCCCGAGGACCTCCTCGAGTTCGGCGAGCACCAGCAGCGAGGCGGGGCGCTCCGGGCGGTAGCGGCCGGACTGCCAGGAACTGAGCGTGGCCACCGATATCCGCGAGCCGCGCCGCTTGAGCCGGTCCTGGATCCGGTCCAGGCTCAGCCCGCTGGCCGCGACGGCCGTGCGCAGCGCCTCGTCGAAGGGTCCGGTGTTGAGCAGCCGGGTGAGCCGAGCCTCGACCCGTTCCCCGTCGGTGGAGCCGCCGCGCGGTGCCGTCGGTTCCACCGGACTCGGATACATCTCGGATGTCCTCCCGGCTGGTCGCACGGCGTCGCCTTCAGCTCAGAACGTACCGGTCGTCGCCCCCGGAACAGTGAGGGCTTTCCTCAGGAGTTCTCCCAATCGTGACCTTACGTTGATCTTCGCGTCGGGGCCCGGTTAAGTTCCGGGACGGTAAACGCTTCCTTTTTCGTGCCCTGCTATGTCCTGAATTGTAGGGACGGACCGGCAATTCGCTCAAGTCTAAACGGCAATTGGGCCCTTGTCGGCCCGCGCGCCCCACAAGCAAGCTGAGCAACGGCCGCACCGATTGCCCACACACGTCGGTGCGGCGCGTAACAGCGTGCCGGGCGGACGCCCCGTTCCCGCCCCGCCCGGCCGCGTCCCCGCTACCCACAGGGAGTTCCGCATGTCCCACCGGACCACCACCGTCCGCATCGTCGCGCTCGGCGCGGCCGGCGCCGCCGCGCTGTTCGCCGCCCCCGCCGCGTTCGCCGCGTCCCCGGCCGCCACCGCCGCGCCGCTGCAGGTCACCGCCGCGCAGGCGCACCAGGAGACGCACGGCCTGCAGGCCCTCGGCCACCGCAGCAACACCACCGTCTCGTCCAGCAACTGGTCGGGCTACGCCGCCACCGGCAGCAGCGGCGCCTTCACCTCGGTCTCCTCCTCGTGGGTCCAGCCGACCCTCACCTGCACGTCGAAGACCACGTACTCGTCCTTCTGGGTCGGCCTCGACGGATACAGCAACTCGGCGCTGGAGCAGACCGGCACCGAGGCCGACTGCATCGGCGGCAAGGCCACGTACGGCGCCTGGTGGGAGGTCCTGCCGGCCGCCGAGAGCGCGTACTCGGTGACCGTGAAGGCGGGCGACTCGCTCACCGCCAGCGTCGTGGACAACGGCAACGGCACCTTCACCATGAACCTCACCGACTCCACCGAGGGCTGGTCCAAGTCCACCACCAAGTCCGGCTCCTCCGGCTACCAGGACTCCTCGGCCGAGGTCATCGCCGAGGCCACCGAGGTCAACGGCTCGATCGCGAAGCTGTCGAACTTCGGCACCGTGACGTTCACGAACTCCGAGGCGGACGGCACCTCGCTGGGCAGCTACTCGCCGACCGAGATCGTGATGGCCGGGTCGTCGGACACGAAGGCGCAGCCGGGCTCCATCTCGGGCGGCACCTTCTCCGACACCTGGAAGAACTACAGCTGATTCACGGCTGTCCCTGAACTAGGAGCGGTCGCTGACCCCGCGCATCCCTCCTAGGCGTGTGACCCACGCCGCCGGCCTCGTCCCGCCGCCATCTCACGGCAGGACGGGGCCGTCACTTTCGCGGCGGTTTATTGCGGTGTGATACCGCGGCCGCCGACCTAGACTCGGCCGAATGAGGATCCTGTTCAGCTCGACGGCGCTCGCAGGCCACTACGGCCCGCTGCTGCCGATCGCGCGCACGTGCGCGGACCTGGGCCACGAGGTGCTCTTCCTGGTGCCCCCCGCGGCCCGAAGCGCCGTCGAGGAGGCCGGGTTCGCCGTGCACGAGGGCGCGCCGCCGGATCCGGACGAGTACCGGCAGATCCAGGACGCGATCGCGCGGGATCCGGGCGCGGCGAAGGTCCTGATGAACCGCGACTACTTCGGACGCCTGTGCACGCAGGCGACGCTCCCGGTAGCCGCGGAGCTGTGCGCGAGCTGGAAGCCGGACCTGGTCGTGCACGAGGCGTGCGACTACGCGTCCCCGATCGCCGCGCACCGCGCCGGGATCCCGCACGTGCAGATCGCGATCGGCCTCGCCTGGATCGAATGGGGTTGCCTGCACGGCTACGCGGCCGAGGTGCTGCCCGCGTTCGAGCCGGACGCCGTGCGCATCATCGCCGAGGCCCCGTACGTGACGCGGCTGCCCGAAGGCCTGGACCCGAGCGAGTTCCCGCGGACTGTCCGCTATCAGGTCCCTGAGCCGCCTGCCGCCGAGCCCTCCGCCGATTCCGCCGAGGGCGAGTTCGCCGCGGACGTCTACGCGACGCTCGGCAGCCTGGCCGGGAACTCGCAGTGGTCGCCGGGTGCGTACCGCGTGCTGCTGGACGCCTGCGCGCTGCTGCGACGCTCTCGCCCCGAGATCAGCGTGCTGCTCACGACGGGCCGTGCACTCGATCCCGCGACGCTCGGCGCCGTTCCGGGCAACGTGCGTGTCGAGCAGTGGGTGCCGCAGGACCGCGCTTTCGCCGCTGCGAAGGCCGTGGTGCAGCACGGAGGATCCGGCACCGCGTATGGGGCGCTGTCCGCCGGCCTGCCGTCGGTCTTCTTCCCGCTCTTCTCCGACCAGCCGCACAACGCGAGTCTGATCTCCGCCGCGGGCGCCGGAATCCAGGTCGACACCGAGGAGCTGCGCGAGCACGGCATGCCGGTCGCCGCCGAGCCCGCCGACCGGGCCCGGCTCGCCGCGTTGGCCGAGGAGGTCGCCGCCGCGCTGCTGGCAGTGCTCGACGACCCGTCCTACGCGGCGCGGGCCGGCGAGCTGGGCGCGCAGCTGAGGGCCCAGCCGAGCCTCGAAACAGTCGTCGGCGTATGGTCGGCGAATCGTGCGCTCCGTTCGAACATTTGAGCTAAAGTGGAGTCATGGCAACCACACTCCTCCTGATCGACCTGCAGCGGAACATGTTGGAGCCACCCGAACAGGTGCCCGTGGCCCGGCAGCTGATCGTGCTGACGCACGGGCTGCTGGAGCGCGCCCGGGCGGTCGGGGCGGCGGTCGTGCACGTGCGCAACAACGGCGCCGAGGAAGAGCTCGACTTCCCCGGAACGCCCGGCTGGGAGCTGTACCACGTGCCGGTGGAGGGCGAGGCGATCGTGGACAAGTTCGGCATGGACGCCTTCGCGGACACCCCGCTCGCCGAGCTGATCCCGGCCGGCTCGAGGATCCTGCTCGCCGGGCTGGCGAGCGAGTACTGCGTGCGCGCGACGGCGCTGACCGCGCGGCGGCTCGGCTACGACGTGCGGCTGATCCACGGCGCGCACGCCACGTACGACACGGACGGCCGGTCCGCGGAGACGATCGAGAAGGAGGTCGAGCACGAACTGCGCGAGGCCGGGGTGTGGATCGTCGAGCCGGGCAGCCCGATCTTCCGCAGCTGAGGGCCGGTTCGCGCCCACTGTTCAGCCAATGTGCGAATCCGGTTCCAGGATCGGGGGAAGGGCAAGATCGTGGACGTCTTGACGGAGGCACTGGCCTCGATGCGCACCGACCGTCCGGCGGCGGTGCGCGTGGACGGCCGCGCGCCCTGGGGCCTGCGGCTGCCGCCGACCGCCGGGGCCGGATTCCACGTCGTGCTGCACGGCGGCTGCTGGCTGATCCCGAGGCTGGGCGCGGTTCCCGGCGAACCGGTGTGGCTCGGTCCGGGCGACGTCGCCTTCCTGCGCACCGGACCGGAGCAGGTGCTCGCCGACGGCCCGGCGGCCCCGGCGCGGCCCGCGGACCCCGAGTATCTGCGTGAGGACGGGCTGATCGGCACGTACGACCTCGGCGGCGAGGGCGAGCCGACGAGCCTGCTGTGCGGCGAGTACCGCCTCGACCGGGCGCGGCCGCATCCGTTGGTGGGCCAACTGCCCGAGCTGATCCACCTGCGCACGGGCGGCGGCCGGCACCCGCAGCTGACCTCGGCCGTCGAACTTCTGCGCGCCGAGCTCGACGGCCCGCGCATCGGCTCGGGCGGGATAGTGCCCGCGCTGATCGACTCGCTGCTGCTGTACATCCTGCGCGCGTGGATGGACGAGCGCCCGAGCCGGAGCGGCGGCTGGGCCGCGGCCTTGAAGGACCCTGCGATCGCGCCCGCGCTCGCCGCCATGCACGCCGACCCGGCCGACTCGTGGACCGTGGAGTCCCTCGCGGCGCGCGCCGGCCTGTCCCGGGCCGCGTTCGCGAAGCGGTTCAACACGATGGTCGGCGAGCCGCCGCTGACGTACCTGACGCGGTGGCGGATGACGACCGCGGCCCGGCTGCTGCGCGAGACCGACTCCCCGCTGGCGGCGGTCGCGGCGCGCACCGGCTACGGCTCCGAGTTCGCGTTCGCCAAGGCCTTCAAGCGGGAGTACGGCCAGGCCCCCGGCGGGTACCGGCGTGCGCACGCGGCGCAGGTAGCGGCCGGGTCGGTGCGCGCGGCCGCGTAGCTTAAGGCGGCCTAACGCGGGCTTGACCCGAACTTTGGTCTAGACCCTTGACACTCCCATTGGTCTGGACCACATTCTCGGCATGCGCTCAACACCCACGCCCTCGGCGCCCGCCCCGCGCGGGCGCCTCGCGATACTCGTCTCCGCCGCCCTCGTGCTCGGCGGCGCCGCGACGGTCAGCGTGCTCTCCGACTCCGCCGGCGCCGCGACCGTCAACCTGCTGACGAACCCCGGCTTCGAATCCGGCAGCCTCAGCGGCTGGACGTGCGACGCCGGGACCGGCTCCGTCGTCACCAGCCCCGTGCACTCCGGCAGCTACGCGCTCGCCGGGGCCGCCACCTCCTCCGACGACGCGCAGTGCACGCAGACCGTCTCCGTGCAGGCGAACACGTCCTACACGCTCTCCGGCTACGTCGAGGGCGCCTACGTCTACCTCGGCGTCACCGGCGGCAGCAGCACGTGGACCCCCTCGGCCACGAGCTGGTCGCAGCTCTCGACGACGTTCACCACCGGGGCGTCGCAGACCTCGATCCAGGTCTACACGCACGGCTGGTACGCCGAGGGCACCTACTACGCGGACGATCTCGTCCTCTCCGGTCCGGCCGGCCCCACCCCGTCCGCCTCCGCCACCACCCCGACCCCGACGACCACCCCCACGTCCACCGCGTCCGCCAGCCCGACCACGTCGAGCTCGCCGACCCCCACGTCCACCGGCACCTCGACCGGCGGCTCCGGCACGTGGACGCACCCGGTCTACTGGATGCCGCTGGACAACAACCCCGCGTCGATCTCCTCGATCATCTCCAGCTCGGGCGAGAAGGAGTTCAACCTCTCCTTCGTCCTCGACTCCGGCGGCTGCACCCCCGCGTGGGACGGCAGCACCAGCGAACTCGTCTCCAGCGACACCGCCGTCCTCGCCGACGTCAACGCCATCCGCGCGGCCGGCGGCGACGTCGCGGTCACCTTCGGCGGCTACAACGGCACCGAACTCGGCACCTCGTGCGGCTCCGCCTCGGCCCTAGCCGCCGCGTACCAGCAGGTCATCACCAAGTACAACCTGACCCACATCGACCTCGACTACGAGAACGGCGCCCTCGACTCGAACACCGCGATCCGCTTCGGCGCCATCAAGATCCTCGAGGCGAACAACCCGAACCTCAAGGTCTCGCTCACCATCCCGATGACCACCGTCGGCTTCCCCGGCACCGGCACCGACGAGATCCAGCAGGCCAAGGCCGACGGCGCCCGCCTCGACGTGCTCAACATCATGGACTTCGACACCGGCCTGACCTCCGGCACCGAGACCGCCCAGACCGAGTCCATCGCCGACGACGCCGTCGGCCAGCTGGAGACCATCTACGGCTGGACCGCCGCGCAGGCCTGGTCGCACCTCGGCATCACCCTGATGAACGGCCACACCGACCAGCCCTCCGAGCTGTTCGCCCAGTCCGACTTCAGCAACCTGCTGGGCTTCGCCCAGGCCAACCACCCCGCCCTCTTCTCCTTCTGGTCGGCCAACCGCGACTTCCAGTGCCCCTCCGGCGTCGTCGAACCCTGGGCCCCCGGCACGTGCTCCGAGGTCACCCAGAACGCCTACGACTACACCAAGATCGTGGTCCAGTACGCGGGCTGACCCCGTACCGCGACCCGCACAAGCACCGCCCGCCCGGATGAGGGATCCATCCGGGCGGGCGGCTTGCCGTGGTCGGGCGGGAGCGGTTCGATGGGGGAGAAGGCCTCTTTGTGCGGGGCCGGGTCGGGCGGCGGGAGGGAGGCTGCCGGTGGGTGCGCTGGTCATCATCGTGTGCGGATTCGTGGTGGTGCTCGGGTTGGGGCTGGCGGCGATTCGGTCGGCGGGGAGGCCGGCGGCGGGGGTGAGTCCGGAGGCCGAGGCGAAGCGGTTGGCGCTGGAGTTTCGCGGGGTGGTGGAGTCGAATACGCGGGTGGCGCACGCGTTCGACGCGGGGTACGAGTGCCGGGTGAAGATCAAGTGCTTGGACGGGCAGACCGCGTCGCTGACGACGTCCGTGTTCGAGGAGAACCGGTATCCGGTCGGGGCGAAGGTGATCAAGCGGGCGGGGCAGCTGATGCCGGAGGTGGTCGCGGACACCGAGCCCTGGACGTAGCCAAGGCGGCGGGTGATGCGGCATGATCGGTGCATGACATCGACACGAAAGGGCGATGCCGCGTAGACGGCCGAGCGCCTTGCGCGCTTATCGGGGAGTCGGCGGGGCGTCGAATCGCGGGTTCAGCCAGGTCAAGGGTCTGAGTAAGCGGGCGAACGACGCTGTGCGGCGGCTTGAGTCCGGGGAGTGGTTCGGGCCGGGGGATGTCGGGGACGCGGTCGCGGCGTACGCGAGGTTCCTGCGGCGGCCTGGGCGCGTGCTCTATGTGCCTTACGAGGACTGTCCGTGCTGTGATCCGATCTGGGCTCGGGATCGTCTTCAGGAGGCGATCGATGCGCTGCCTTCGCCTGCTGCGCGCGAACTTCGGCGGCTTGTGGAGCGGCTGGACGGGGAGTTCGAGCGGCGGACGCTGGCTGATCCGTTGACGCCGCGTACCGGGGATCGGCGGGCTTGGTGGCACTGCCGGATTTATGAACGCACGTGATGGAACGGGATAGCGGGACATGGATCTGGATCTGTATCTGGAGACCGAGCGGATGACGTTGCGTCGCTTCACGGCGGCGGATGTCGAGGATCTTGTGGCGCTGCATGGGGACCCGGTCGTTATGGCGCGGATTGATGATGGGTGGCCGGTGCCGAGGGCGGTTGTCGAGGCTCGGACGTTGCCGGGGATTCTGGAGGAGTATCGGGAGCTCGCTGAGGGTTTTGGGTGCTTCGGTGCTTATTTGAGGGCTACGGGGGCGTTCGTGGGGTGGTTCTCGTTGCGGGCTGCGTCGAGCGCGGGGCTCAGCGGCGGGACGGAGATCGGGTATCGGCTGCTGCCGTCGGCTTGGGGGTGCGGGTACGGGACCGAGGGCGCTCGGGCGGTGGTGGGGAAGGCGTTCGGTGAGCTCGGGGTCGAGCGGGTTGTCGCGACGACGATGACGGTGAATGTGGCGTCGCGGCGGGTGATGGAGAAGGCGGGGCTTTCGCTCGTGCGCACGTTCTTCGAGGAGTGGCCGGAGTACATCGAGGGGGCCGAGCACGGGGATGTGGAGTACGCGCTGACCCGGGAGGACTGGTCGCGCGCCGTGAGCCGATAGATTGCGGCGCATGGACGATGTGACGTGGGAGACGATCGGGCGGCTGGTGGCGTGGCTGGATCGGGGGAGCGCGCTGCCGGACGAGACGAAGACGATCCTGCAGATCCTCAAGATCACCGAGGAGGCGGGGGAGGTCGCCGAGGCGCTGATCGGGGTCACGGGGCAGAATCCGCGCAAGGGGTTCTCGCACAGTTGGCAGGACGTGGAGAGCGAGCTGTGCGACGTGGTGATCACGGCGATGGTGGCGCTGACCAGAGTTAATCCCGATGCGGCGCGGGACGTGTTCCGGGAGCATTTGGCGGGAGTGGCGGCGCGCTGCGCGGCCGACGAATAGGGACGGGGAGCGGGTATGACGACGACGAGCGTGCGGATCCGGATGGCCGAGCCGTCGGACGCTGCGGCGGTGCTGGCGATGTTCGACGGGATCATGCACTGGCTCGTGGCGCAGGGGCGCATGGGGCAGTGGGGGACGGAGCTGTGGTCCGAGACTCCGGCGCTGGTCGATCGGGTGGTCGAGCGGATCGAGCGGCGGGAGTTGCGGGTCGCGGTCGATCCGGACGGCGGCGAGGTCCTCGGGGTGGTGTCGCTGTCCGAGGAGTGCGGGACGTACGTGAGCCCGCCGCCGGAGCCGGAGCTGTTCATCAACCTGCTCGGCACCTCGCGTGCGGCGAAGGGGCTGAACGTCGGCGGGCTGCTGCTGGAGGAGGCGCGGGCGGAGGCTCGGCGGCGCGGGCTGCGGCTGGTGCGGGTGGACTGCTACGCGGGGGACGACCGGAAGCTGAACGCCTGGTACGTGAGCCAGGGGTTCACCGAGGTGGGGCCCTTCGTCGTCAAGCGGGAGGGGCGGGCGGACTGGCCGGGGATGCTGCTCGCCCAGTACTTGTGGGAACAGCCGGGCCGCTGAACACGGGGCCTCGCCGCGTGGGATACTGATCGACTCATACAGTTTTCCTGACTGTCGAGCGCGGGCGGGCCGAGCATGCCGAACATCATGTGGACGTGGCAGCAGGCCGCCGTGGTCGCCGGCCTGCTGGCCGCCGTCTGGGGCGTGCTGAAGGCGCGCGCTCTGGCTCCGCGCGTTCGGCCGTTCGTGTCCGAGGCGGCGCTGATCATCGCGCTCTACGGGCTGTGGCAGCTGGTCGGGAGCCTGTCCGGCAGCGGCGACTACACGGCCGTGACCCGCGGGCAGTGGATCTGGGACGCGGAGCGCACGCTGCGGCTGCCGAGCGAGCGGACGATGCAGGGCTGGGTCCTGCCGCATCCGGACCTCGTGCAGGCGGCGAACCTGTACTACGCGACCATGCACTTCACGGTGCTGATCGTCTTCCTGCTTTGGCTGTTCACCCGGCACCGCGCGCTCTACGGACGCTGGCGTACGGTGCTGGCCGTGCTGACGGCGGCCTGCCTGCTGATCCAGTTCCTGCCGGTCGCGCCGCCGCGGATGGTGCCGGGCACGGGGATGGTGGACACCGCGATGGTCTACCACCAGTCGGTCTACGGCACGATGGGCGGCTTCGAGGCGGACCAGCTGTCGGCGATGCCCTCGGTGCACGTCGGGTGGGCGGTACTGGTCGCGATAGCCGTGTGCTCGGTGACGAAGTCGCGCTGGCGCTACCTGGCCGTGGCGCACGCCGCGCTGACGGTCTTCGTGGTCGTCGTCACCGGCAACCACTTCTGGGCGGACGGCATCGTGGCGGTCGCGCTGCTGCTGGCCGCGCTGGCGGGCGAGCACTATACCCGGCGACTGTGGCAGCGTTTTGCGACAGGACGCAAAGAATCCGCCAATTCGTCCGAGGCCTCAGCGAGCCTCGTTGACGCCGCGTAACCGCCGAGACATCATCAGCTCAGCTGCAGCTCTACCGGCGAGTAACCCCCACCTCTCTCTCGGAGCTCTCCCATGCCCACTGCCGTGCATGCGCGCCGAGCCCTCGCTCTCGGCGGCGCGGTCGTCCTCGCCCTGACCACCACCACGATGTCGAGCGCCGCGGGCGGCCGCTACGTGGCCCTCGGCGACTCCTACGTCTCCGGCCCGCTGATCCCGGCGCAGAGCGGCGGCCTGTGCCTGCGCTCGGACCACAACTACGCCTCGCTGACCGCCGCCGCGCTCGGCTACTCGCTCACCGACGCCAGCTGCTCCGGCTCGACGACGAACGAGATGGACAACCCGCAGACCGAGCTCGGCATCACGATCAACCAGCCCGAGCTCGACTCCGTGACCGGCGACACGAGCCTGGTCACGCTCGGGATCGGCGGCAACGACATCGGCTTCATCGACATCATCGAGACCTGCGCCGAGGACAGCCTGAGCAGCCCGTTCGGGGATCCGTGCACGCAGCACTACACGGCGGGCGGCACCGACCGGCTCGCGGCGGCGGTCGAGGCGACCGGGCCCAAGGTCGGCGCGGTGCTCCAGCAGATTCATCAGAACGCCCCGTCGGCGACGGTGTATGTTGTCGGATATCCGGATATCCTGCCCGAGGCCGGTAACGGCTGCTGGCCGGTGGTCCCCATCGCTTCCGGGGACCTCGCCTACCTCCGGCAGACCGAGAAGGAGCTCAACCAGATGCTCGCGGACGAGGCTTCGGTGAACGGCGCGACGTACGTGGACACGTACACGCCCTCCATCGGACACGACGTCTGCCAGGCCGTCGGCACGAAGTGGATCGAGGGCCTGGTGCCGACGTCGCCCGCCGCTCCCTTCCATCCCGACGAACTGGGAGAGGCCGCGATGGCCAAGGCCCTGGAGGCCGCGATCGGCTCGACGTGAGGCCCCGGTCGCGGTTGCTGCCCTCCGTAATCGTCGATGCCCCCACCTTCATCCCTGGACAGGAGGTGGGGGCACCGGCGTTCACGGAGCCGAAGTCAGCCGCTGGTGACGGCGGCCCCGTTGATCGTGACATCGACGAGTTCGAGGTCGTCGATGAATTCGAGCGTGTTCGTCCCGGTCATCGTGGTGACCGTGAAGTCCTGCAGCAGCACCGTGCCGACGTGGTCCTCCGTGTAGCCGATCACGTCCCACGCGGCGGTGGCCGAGCCGACGTTCCAGTACAGCAGGTTGATGTCGGTGACGGTCGGATAGTACATGCCGGTGTCGCCCTCGCCGTACGTGTAGTCGATGACGAGCGCGGGGCCGCCGATGATCGGGGCGCTGACCCGGAAGATGTTGCTGTCCTCGATGAATCCGCCGCGTACGGAGTTCGTCTTGAGCCGGTGCCCGGCCTGCAGTCCGGTGCTGGACAGGACCAGGTCGCGGCCGTAGACGTGCGCGACGCCGCCGGTCATCTCGGAGCCGATGGTCACGCCGCCGTGGCCGTTGGCGCACTGCGTGTTCTGGATGACGAGGTCGGTGCACGGCACGTTCACCCGGCGGCCGTCCGCGTTCCGGCCCGCCTTGATCGCCATGCAGTCGTCGCCCGCCGAGATGGAGCAGTGGTCGATGACGACGCGGGTGCACGACTCGGGGTCGATGCCGTCCGTGTTCGGGCCGGTGGTCGGGCCGACCGTGACGCCCTCGATGATCACGTCCTGCGAGAGCGTCGGGTGCAGGTGCCAGAACGGCGAGTTGACGAACGTGACGCCCTGGAGCAGCACCCGCTCGCAGTTGTAGGGCTCGATCATGGTCGGCGGCAGGTAGTAGCCGGCGCCCATGACGCGCTGCGCGACCGGCACGTCGTCGTCGGCGTACGCCTGAAGGACGTTCCAGCCGGGCGTCTCAAGGCTCTTCCACGCCCACCAATTGCCGGTGGACGCCTGCGCGTTGAGGGTGCCGTCGCCGGTGATGGCGATGTCGGTCGCGCCGTACGCGTAGACGTTGGGGGAGTAGTTGTAGCACTCGATGCCCTGCCAGCGCGTGTAGACCAGCGGATACACCGTCGGGTCGGTGCTGAACAGGACCGTGACACCGGCCGGGACGTGCAGTTCGATGCGCGACTGCAGGTGGATCGGGCCGGTGAAGTACGTCGCCGTGCCGGTGCTCGGATCGGCCGGCAGCACGACGCGTCCGCCGCCGTGGCGCGAGGCGGCCGCGATCGTGTCGGCGATGGCCTTCGTGTTGTCGGTGACGCCGTCGCCGACCGCGCCGTAGTCCGTGGCCAGGAACGTGCGGCGCGGGATGCGCGGCCGCCGGGTCTCGCACAGGATGCGGTCCGCGGCGGCGTCCTGCGGCAGATTCCGCGGCCCCGCCTGGTTTCCGCAGCCGCGTCCGGCGAACCAGGAGGCCGGGGGACGCCGCGCCGGGTCGAGGTCGGACGGCGACGCACTGGTGGCGGTGGACGACGTGCGCGGCGCCAGCGGGACGGCGGCCGCGGCGAGCAGGAGGGTGCGACGATCAAAGGTGGGAGACATCTTTGTCTTGTCCTTAGTCCCGTGAACGTGCGACGAGTTGGGTGGGATTGACGAAGCGCAGCGCGATGACCAGCAGCACGAGCATCGAGCCGGTGTAGATGACGGCCATCGCGTCGATGTTCTGCGACGAGCGGATGCCCGCCGACGTGGCCGCGGAGAACAGGCTCACCACGAGCGTCTGGCTGGTCGGCCCGGCGGTGAGGAAGGTGAGCTCGAACATGCCGAACGTGCGCACCAGCACCAGGATTCCGGCGGCCAGCATGCCCGGCAGCAGCAGCGGCGCGATGATCCGGCCGAGCACGCTGCGGGTCGGCGCCCCGCACATCCGCGCGGCCTGTTCGAGCCGCGGATCGATCTGCTCGATGAACGGGGTCATCGTGTAGACCACGAACGGGACCGAGGGCACCAGGTTCGCCGCGACCACGCCGGTGAACGAGCCCGCGAGGTGCACCTTGTAGAGCATCGTGGCGAGCGGGATGCCGTAGGCGATCGGCGGCACCAGGATCGGCAGCACGAACAGCAGCATCACGAGTCGTTTGCCCGGGAAGTCGCGCCGGGCCAGCGCGTACGACGCCGGAACGCCGAGCGCGAGCGAGATCGCCACGACCAGCAGCGTGACCTGGAAGGTGACGGTCATGACCTGGCCGAGGTCGAACTCGTCCCAGGCCTGGGAGTAGTTCGAGCTCGTATATCCCTGCGGGGCCCAGCCGTTGAACCAGGTCCTGCCGAACGAGTCCAGCACCACGGACCCGATCACGCCGAGCACGTTGACCATGAAGAACACGACCAGCGCCCAGACCAGCCAGGTGCCGGGACGCATGCGGAGAGCTCTCGCCTCCATCAGCCCTTGCCTCCCGTCGAGCCGGTGTAGAATATCCGCTCACCCTTGAATCTCAGTGCGCGGATGCCCATCACGAGCCCGATCACCAGCAGCATGAGCGCCGTCATGATCATCGCGTCGGCGCAGCCCTGCGGGTAGTTGAAGTTCTGCAGGGCCTGCTCATACGCCTCGATCGAGATCACGTGGGTCTTCCCGTCCGGATCGCCGACCATGATCGCGGACGGGAAGACCGAGAAGCCGAGCACGAACGTCAGGCAGAACGTGGTGAGCAGGCCCGGCAGCAGCAGCGGGAAGGTGACGTGCCGGAAGCGCTGCCACCAGCCCGCGCCGAGTGTCGCGGCCGCCTTCTCCAGTGCCGGGTGGATGCCGGAGAGATAGGAATGGGTGAGCAGGAACGCGAACGGGAACCCGCTGATGATCAGCGAGAACAGCACGCCCCAGTAGTCGTTGATCAGGTTCACCGGATGGCCCGCGCCGACCAGGCCGAGCTTCTGCAGGGTCAGGTTGAACCAGCCGACCGGGCCGAAGTACTCGAGGATGCCCTCGGCCGTGAGCACCGTGCCGAGCGTGATCGGCACGACGAGCAGCGTCAGCAGCAGCCGCTTGCCGCGGAAGTCGCCGCGCATCCGGTACGAGATCGGCACCGACAGGCCCACGTTGATCAGCGCGGACGGGATCGCCAGGCTGAACGTCTTCCAGATCGTGCCCTCGGAGAACGAGTCGCTGAAGAACGCCGAGTACGCGCCGAGCACGCCGCCCTTGGCCGGTTGGAAGCTCAGTCCGAGGCCGTAGATGAACGGATAGCAGAACAGCGCCGCGATCGCGATGACGCCCGGGAGGATGAGCAGCAGAGTCCTGTCGATCCCGCGTTCGGCGAGGCGGTGCCGCAGCGCTAGTTTCGGAGCCTGCGTGATCGTGGCCGCGGTCATGTGGGCTCGCCTTCCATCGGGAAGACGAGCGCCCGCCGCGGATCCACGGTCAGCGCGAGCTGGTCCCCGGGCGCCACCCGCTCCGGCGTGCGCAGGTGCACGCGCTTTCCGGAGCGGGTCAGCGCGTCCACCTGGAACTCGCGGCCGTGGTACTCGACGACCTCAGCGACCGCCTCGAACGCCGCCTCGGCACCCTCCGCCGCGATCTTCAGGTCCTCGGGACGGATCGCCACCTGCACGTCGGCGTCCTCGGTCACCGGTCCCGCGACCGTGCCGACGAGCTTGACGCCCTCGCCGACGACCGTGGCCACGTCGGTGCCGACCCGTGTCGCGGTGAGAGTCAGGATATTGCGGTAGCCCATGAAGGCGGCCACGTACGCGCTGCGCGGTGACTCGTACAGTTCGGCGGGCGTGCCGACCTGCGCTACGTGGCCCGCGTTGAGCACGACCAGCCGGTCCGCGAGCGAGAGCGCCTCCTCCTGGTCGTGCGTGACGTAGAGCGTGGTGAGCCCGAACTCCTGGTGGATGCGCCGGATCTCCGCGCGCATGTCCAGCCGCAGCGCCGCGTCCAGGTTCGACAGCGGCTCGTCCATCAGCACCAGCGGCGGCTCCAGCACGATGGCCCGCGCGATCGCGACCCGCTGCTGCTGGCCGCCGGAGAGCTGGCCCGGCAGCTTGTGCGCGTGCTCGGTCAGCCGCACGAGTTCGAGGACGGCGTGCACCCGGCGCTCCAGCTCCGCCTTCGGCACCTTGCGCATGCGCAGGCCGAACGCGACGTTCCGGCGCACGGTCAGGTGCGGGAACAGCGCGTAGTTCTGGAACACCATGCCGAAGCCGCGCTTCTCCGGCGGCAGCGTGTCGATGCGCCGTCCGTCGAGCTCGATCGAACCGGCGGTCAGCGGCAGCAGGCCCGCGATCGAGTTCAGCGCCGTCGTCTTGCCGCAGCCGGACGGCCCGAGCAGCGCGATGAACTCGCCGCCGCGGATCGTCAGGTCGAGCGGATGCAGCGCGGTGTGCGCGCCGTACGCGCGGCTGATCCCGTTGAGTCGCAGCTCGCTGAATCGCTGCGCGTCGAGCGCGGCGGCCGGGCTGTCGGCTATATCAGTCATCTCAGTCGTCACTTCGTGCTGCCGATGTGCTTGTCCCACAGGTCGAACGCGGTGACCTGGGCGGTCGCGGGCAGCGAGTTCTTCATCGGGAACTGGCCGATCCACGTGTCGAACTCGGTGTTCGCGAACTCGGCCACGACCTGCTGCGAGGAACTCGGCGCCTGCGAGAGCGGCACGTCCTTGACCGCCGGGCCCGGGTAGAAGTAGCCGGCGTCGTACGTGACGGCCTGGCCGGGCGCGGTCAGGATGTAGGCGAGCAGCCGCAGCGACGCGATGAGGGTGTCGTTCGAGACGCCCTTGGGGATCACGCCGTACTGCGCGTCGTTGACCCACACCTGGTTGTCGAACTTGCCGACCGCGACCGCCTTCGGGACGGTGCCGATCGAGCGGCCGTTCGTGTACCAGCCGAGGGTCGAGGCGATGATGTCCACGGTGCCGGACGCGATGTTCTTCATGGTCGCCGTCGTGCCGGACGGGTACTGGCTGATGTACTTGTTCAGCTCCGTGAGATACGCCCACGTCTTCGACCAGCCGTTGGTCGGGTCGGTCGGGTCCGAGTCGCCGAGCAGGTACGGCAGGCCCATCAGCCACGTGCGGCCGGGGCCGGAGTTGCGCGGCTGCGCGTACTGGTACTTGCCGGGGTTCGCCTGCGCCCAGCTGAGCAGCGCGTCGGTGGTGGTCGGCGGCGACTTCACGGTGGCCGGGTTGTACTCGACCAGCGGGCCGCTCGGCGTCCAGACGATCTCGATGCCCTGGTCCTGCGCGAGCGCGGCCATGTTCGCGGCGCCCGTCTGGTAGTTCGCCGTCAGGCCCGGGAAGAACTGGTCGTAGTACGTCTTGAGGTTCACGTACAGGCCGTCGGTGATGCCGGAGGCGAGCGCGTCCGTGCCGGTGAGCACGAGCGAGGTCTGCACGTTGCCGCCCGCCTGCTCCGACTTGAGCTTCGCGGGCAGGTCCGGCGCGGTGCCGGTGGTGTAGGTGACGTTCGCGACGATGTGCGGATTGGCCGCCGCGAAGGCCTGGATCGCGGGCTTGGTCAGGGCGAGGTTCCCGGCCACGTCGACGATGTTCAGGGTGACCGGCGAACTCGGGGTGGACGCCAGTGACGCGGCCGGGCTGCTGTTCGCGACCGCCGAGCTGGGCGCCGAGCACGAGGCCAGCAGGGGGGATACCGCGGCCGCTCCGACGGCGAGCCCGGCCGAGCCGAGCAGCGTGCGCCGGTCGAGGGCAGGGGTGTGCGAGGACATGATGAACCGCCTTTGGTCCAAGAAAGAGTTGTTCAGGGATGGGTGTGCTGAACGGGTGGTGCCGTGAGAACCGCGAACGCCCTAGTGCGGGTCGGGCTGCGGGTTGTGTCCGGGGCGGGCCAGGAAGTCGAAGTCGCAACCGTGGTCGGCCTGGGTGATGTGGGACTGGTAGAGCGCGCCGTATCCGCGTTCGAACTTCGGCTCGGGCGGCTGCCACGCGGCGCGGCGGCGTTCCAGCTCCGCGTCGTCGACCTCGAGTGTCAGGGTCCTGGATTCGACGTCGAGCGTGATCCGGTCGCCGGTGCGCACGAGGGCGAGCGGGCCGCCGACGTGCGACTCGGGGGCGACGTGCAGCACGCAGGTGCCGTAGCTCGTCCCGCTCATCCGCGCGTCCGAGATCCGCACGAGGTCGGTGACCCCGGCCTCCAGCAGGTACTTCGGGATCGGCAGCATGCCGTACTCGGGCATGCCGGGGCCGCCGATCGGCCCGGCGCTGCGCAGCACGAGCACGGAGTCCTCGGTCAGTGCGTGCACCGGATCGTCGATGCCCGCGCGCAGTTCGGCGTACGAGTCGAAGACCACGGCCGGTCCGGTGTGCTTGAGCAGGCTCGGCTTCTGCGACGCGATGTACTTGATCACCGCGCCGTCCGGGCACAGGTTGCCGCGCAGCACCGCGAGTCCGCCCTCGGGACTGCACGGCTCCTTCGGACTCCGGATGACGTCCGCGTCGTGCACCGCGGCCTGCGACCAGTGCTCGCCGACCGTGCCGCCGCCGACCGTCGGCCGATCCGGATGCAGCACGCCCTCGACCGCGGCCAGTTCGTGCAGCAGCGCCTGGAGTCCGCCCGCGTAGTAGAAGTCCTCCATCAGGTATTCGCCCGACGGACGCAGGTTCGCCAGCACCGGCACGCGCCGGGAGATCGCGTCGAAGTCGTCGAGCGTGAACTCGACCCCGGCGCGACCGGCCATCGCGATCAGGTGGATCAGGGCATTGGTCGAGCCGCCGAGCGCGAACACCGTGGCCGCCGCGTCCTCGAAGGCCTCACGCGTCAGGAATCCGGTGATCCTGCGGCCTTCGCGGGCCAACTCGACCGCCGTGCTACCGACCTGCGCGGCCATCCGATAGTGCGCGCTGTCCACGGCCGGAATCGAGGCGCTGCCGGGCAGGGCAACCCCCAGCACCTCGGCGATCGAGGTCATCGTGCTGGCCGTGCCCATGGTCATGCAGTGGCCGGGGGAGCGGGCCAGCCCGGTGCACACCTCGGCCAGGTCGCAGTCCGCGATCCGGCCGGCGCGGTGCTCGTCCCAGTACTTGAACAGGTCCGTGCCGGAACCGAGCGGCGTGCCCCGGTAGTTGCCCCGCAGCATCGGACCGGCGGGCAGGAACAGCGCCGGGACGTCCGCGCTCGCCGCGCCCATCAGCAGCGCGGGCGTGGTCTTGTCGCAGCCGCCCATCAGCACGGCGCCGTCGATCGGGTACGAGCGGAGCAGCTCCTCCGTCTCCATCGACAGCATGTTGCGATAGAGCATCGGGGTCGGCTTCTGGAAGGTCTCCGAGAGCGTGGAGACCGGGAACTCCAGCGGGAATCCGCCCGCCTGCCAGACGCCGCGCTTGACCTGCTCGGCCCGCTCGCGCAGGTGCATGTGGCACGGGTTGATGTCCGACCACGTGTTGAGGATCCCGATGACCGGCTTGCCCTCGTAGTCGCTCGGCGCGTACCCGAGCTGTGCGAGCCGGGAGCGGTGCGAGAACGCGCGCATGTGGCCGCCGGTCGGTCCCTCGCCGAACCACGCGGCCGATCGCAGGGGAGCACCGGAGGTCGTCATATCGTCCACCGCTCCCCCCACGAGGCCAGGATCGCCTCGATGTGGTCGCGCACGGACCTCGGCAGCGTGCGCGACGGCGGCCGCACGTCGGCGCGGCACAGCCCGAGCTGCGCGAGCGCCTCCTTGACCACGCTCACGTTGTCCGCGGACGAGTCGGCCGCGCGCAGCTCCTCGAACGGCCGGATCAGGGCCCAGATCTTCCGGGCCTCCGCGTAGTTCCCGGCCGCCAGCTCCCGGTGGAAGTCCAGCGAGATCGCGGGCACGACGTTGACCAGGCCCGAGGTGAACCCGGTGGCGCCCATCGCGAAGTACCCCGGCGCCGACAGTTCGGCGAGGCCCGCGACCCACTCGAAGCGGCCGGGACCCGCGTCCATGGCCACGGACGCGAAACGCACCGGATCCGGCACCGAGTACTTGATCCCGACGACGTTCGGGCACAGCTCGCCGAGCCGGCCGATCTGGGTGCCGGTGATCCGCGGGTCGCGCACGTACAGCACGATGCCGAGTTCCGGCACGGCCTCGGCGATGCGCCGGTGGTACTCGGTCCAGCCCTCGCCGGAGATGTACGGGTGCACGGGCTGGTGCACCATGACCATCGGCGCACCGGCGTCGCGGGCGTGCCGGGCGGCGGCGATCGCGGTCGAGGTGTCCAGGCCGACACCGACGATGATCGACGCCCGCTCGCCCACCTCCTTGACCGTGTTCTCCACCGCGCGCCGGGCCTCGGTCGGCTCCAGCGTGTAGAACTCGCCGGTGTTGCCGTTCGGGGTGATCGCCCCCACCCCGGCCTCGACGAGCCGGGTCAGCAGCGCGCCGTGCCGCTCCCAGTCGACGACGCCGCCGTCGGCCGGGGACGGCGCGAAGGGCGTCACCGGGATCGCGACCACGCCGCGCAGCGCGGCCCGGTGCCGCGCGAAGCCGTCCGGCTCGCCGGACGCAGTAGGCGTCGGCGTTCCCGCCGTGCCATCATCGGAATGCATCTGTCATCCCCACTCATGGATCGTGCAGGTGCTCCGCGGTCCGGATCGTTGCAGCGGTCCGGACCGCTCGTCTTCGGTCAGACCTGGTTGAAGTTCCGGTCCACGAAGGCCCGGATGTGCTCCTCCAGCAGGGTCGCCGCCAGGTCGGCGCGGCCCGCCTCGATCGCCTCCAGTATCGCCCGGTGCTCGGCGGCCTCCTGCTCCCAACTCGCGTTGCGGGTCCACACGGCGGTGGACACCAGGGCGGTCTGGTCGCGCAGCCCGTCCAGGATCCCCACCATCAGGTCGTTGCCGCAGCCCACGTAGAGGGCGCGGTGGAACTCCCGGTTGGCCTGCTGCCGGTCGGCCCGGTCCGCGGCCCGGTCGGCGGCGTCCAGCGCCGCGGCCGCCGCCTGCCAGGACCCGGCGGTGCCGCGGGCGGCCGAGCGGCGCACCGCCTCCGGTTCGAGCAGGACCCTGATGTCGTAGACGGAGTGGGCCAGGACGTCGTCCACCATGCGCACCGACGCGCCCTTGTACGGGCTCATCGTGACCAGTCCGGCTCCCGCGAGCGTCTTGAGCGCCTCGCGCACCGGGGTCTTGGACACCCCGAGCTGCGCGGCGAGGTCGGTCTCGATCAGCGGTTGGCCCGGCGTGAGGCGACCGGTGAGGATCGCGTGCTTGACCGCGTCCAGCACCGCCTCGGTGCGCGAGGGCACCGCGACCGAGGGCATCACCGTGTCAGGCATGGAGGACACTCTTCCATATCGGGTATCTCGTATACGATGTGACGGACGCTACTGCCGGGCGCCGCACCGTGTCAATGCCTGATTCCGTCCGCCCCTGAAACGAAAACCCGCGCGGACCGCCCGCCGACCGAGTGAGGGTGTGCCGGAGGACTGCCCGCGCGGGAGCCTGTCGAACGTCATTCGATGTCTCATATATGACGTGCCGTGCAACGTATCCACGACACGAGATTCCGTCAACACCCTTGACGCGCCCCGGATCCGTCTCTAACGTCCTCGACTGCACACGCGTGCCCGGTATGAGGGTGTCAGGCCCGTGTGACGGACAACCCACCTCCCTTATCAACGTCGATATGGACGGCCCGTCATGCGTAAATCCCTCATGTCCCTACCCCTGCTCGCCCTCGCCGGGATGCTGCTCACCGCGCTGCCCGCCACCCCGGCCGCCGCCGCGAGCCTCGGCGACCAGCGCACCGTCACCGAACCGACCCTGCCGGGCACCTGCGAGACCCTCACGTCCACGCTGGCCACGCCCAGTTCGCGCACGTTCAGCAGCTCGCAGGAGTCCACCCCGCCGGACACCTCGCGGATCCAGTCCGCGCTGAACAGCTGCCTGGGCACCGGAAAGGCCGTCGTGCTCGCGGCGTCCGGCTCCGACACCGCGTTCCTGTCCGCGCCGCTGACCGTCGGCGGCGGCGAGTACCTGGTGATCGACACCGGCGTCACGCTCTTCGCCTCCCGTGTCGCCTCGCAGTACCAGTCCAGCTCCGGCACCACCTGCGGCACGATCTCGTCGAGCACGAGCAGCGGCTGCAACGCCTTCATCACCGTGAACGGCGCCAACGCCGGGATCGAGGGCACGCAGTCCTCCTCCGGCTCGCAGGGCGCCATCGACGGCCGCGGCGACCTCGACATCTACGGCACCTCGGCCTCGTGGTGGGCCAACGCCGCGACCGCCAAGGCCGACGGCGACAAGCAGGTCAACCCGCGGCTGATCCAGGCCGGCGCGAACAACTTCACCGTCTTCCACGTCGATCTGGAGAACTCGCCCAAGGAGCACCTGTACTACGAGGGCGGCACCGGCTTCACCGTCTGGGGCATCCGGATCAAGACCGTGGACACCGCGCTGAACACGGACGGCATCGACATCGACTCGACCAAGGACGCGACGGTCGAGGACTCGTACATCATGGACGGCGACGACTGCGTCGCGATGCAGACCAACTCCGCCGAGGACGAATACCTCTCGGTGATCGACAACCACTGCTACGGCACGCACGGCATCTCGATCGGCAGCGAGACCACGTACGGCGTGAACTCGGTGCTGGTGAACGAGAACTGGATCCAGGGCACCGACACCAACGGCACCGAATCCAGCAGCGCCAACGGGATCCGGGTCAAGAGCTACAGCAAGGTCGGCGGCACGGTCAGCAACGTCGAGTACGAGGACACGTGCATGACGAAGCTCAAGTACCCGATCGAGATCAACCCGTTCTACTCCTCGTCCACGGGCTCGGACTACCCCTACTTCAAGTCCATCACGATCAACGGCGCCACCGAGACCAGCTCCGTGTCCAGCGCCTCGTCCGCGATCGAGGGCTACAGCTCCAGCTACCCACTGGGGCTGACGCTCGAGAACGTGAGCCTGGACAGCAACGGCTACAGCGCCGAGTACGCGAACGTGTCCTACTACAACTCGACGATCGTGCCCAGCGGCACCGGCGTGACCAGCACGAAGATCAGCGGTTCCGGCTCCGCGCCGAGCTGCTCCTTCGCGAGCTTCCCGAGCCTGTAAGGACGCCTCGATGAACCTGCGCAGGACACTCCTGCTCGCGGCCGGGACGTCGGCGGCACTGATCGCCGGCACCCTCACCGCATCCGCCGCCACCCCGGCGGCCTCGGTCACGCTCACCGTCGCCAAGAGCGGCGCCGAATACACCACCGTGCAGGCCGCGGTGAACGCCGTCCCGGACGATTCGAGCACGTCGTACACGATCTCGATCGCCAAGGGCACGTACAGCGAGATGGTCAACATCCCGGCGACGAAGCTGCACCTGTCGCTGATCGGCGCCACCGGGAACCCGGCCGACGTCGTGATCACCTCGTCCACGTACGCCGGTGAGACGAACACCAGCACCGGCAGCACGTACGGCACCGAGGGGTCGGCGACCGTGCACGTGAAGGCCAGCAATTTCACCGCGAAGTACGTCACCTTCAGCAACACCTTCGACAAACTCAACTACCCGTCCGTCACCGCGACGCAGGCCGTTGCGATCGCGATGGAGGGCGACCGGCAGGTCTACGAGGACGATGTCTTCTACGGCCACCAGGACACGCTGCTGAGCTGGGATTCGACCGCATCGGCCCAGCTGCGGCAGTACGTCTACGACTCGACCGTCGAGGGCGACGTGGACTTCATCTTCGGCAACGGCGATCTCGTCGTGGACCGGTCGAACATCCAGACCGTCAACGACGGCATCTACTCGAACGCGTACCTGACCGCGCCCGCGACGTACTCCGAGGACACGTACGGCATCCTGCTCACCGGCGACACCGTCACAAGTTCGCTCGCGTCGAACACGGTCTACCTCGGCCGCGCCTGGAAGCCGTACACCGACTCCGTGCCGCAACTCGTCGTGCGTAATACGAACCTGCCCGCGCAGGTCAACTCCACCAACCCCTACCTCGGCATCAGCGGCGCCACGTGGACCTCGGGCCGCTACTACGAATACGACAACTCGGGCTACGGCGCGAACGCGAGTGAGTCCACGCGGCCGCAGCTCACGTCGTCCAACCAAGGGCTCTACACCGCGTACGAGTACCTGAGCGGCTCGGACGGCTGGGATCCGGTCGTCTCCGGCGCCGCCACGTCCGTCACCGCGGCGAGCATCGCGGAGTTCCGGAACTCGCAGGTCGGTGACACGCGCGACGTGGCCCGGCCGACGATCCCGGCCACCTGCCAGACCGTGGACTCGACGCTCGCCGACCCCGCGAGCCGCGAGTTCACCGACGACCAGGAGGCCGCCGCCCCTGACACGGCACGCATCCAGGCTGCGCTCACCGCGTGCGCCGGAACCGGCCAGGCCGTCGTCCTCGCGCCGAGCAGCGACGGCACCGACACCGCGTTCCTGTCCGCGCCCTTGTCGATCGGCAAGCTCGAATACCTGGTCCTGGACCCGACCGTGACCCTGTACGCGTCACGTCAGGCCGCTGACTACGGCACCGCGGGCAGCTACGTCCCCTTCATCTCCGTCAGCGGCAACGCGAGCGGCATCGAGAGCATCCGCTCCTGGGGCCGCGACCGGTACGGCAACCCGATCCAGGGCGTCATCGACGGACGCGGCGACCTGCCGCTCGTCGGCACCACGACCAGCTGGTGGGACCTCGCCGCGGCCGAGAAGACGCAGGGCATCACGTCCCAGGCGCCCCGACTGATTCAGGCCACGAAATCCGACGACTTCACCGTCTACGACGTGACCCTGCGCAACACGCCCAAGCAGAACATCTACTACAAGGAGGGCGGCGGGCTGCTCATCGACGGCCTGGTCGTCGAGACCCCGGACACCGCGCTGAACACGGACGGCGTCGACTTCGACTCCTCCGCGTACGGCACGATCCGCGACTCGTGGCTCATGGACGGCGACGACTGCGTGGCGATGGAGGCCAACGACGGAACCGTCGCGCACCTCACCGTCGAGCACGACCAGTGCTTCGGCACGCACGGCATCTCGGTCGGCAGCGGCACGACGAACGGCGTCGAGGCGATCCTCGTCGACCACAACCTGATCGACGGCAAGGACCGCGACGGCACCGAGTCGGGCATCGCGGCCGGCATCCGGATCAAGTCGTACGCGGGCGCCGGCGGCCTCGTGCAGGACGTCGTCTACCGCGACACGACGATGTCCGACCTCGCCAACCCGATCGACATCGACCCGTTCTACGCGGCCGCGACCGGCACCAGCGCCCCCGACTTCGCCGGAATCCTGATCGACGGCGCCACCGCGACGAACTCGCTGCCCGGCGCGCAGGAGATCGTGAAGGGCTACGACGCGGCCGACCCGACCGTGCTCACGCTGCGCGACGTGCACGTGGACGCGACCGCCACCGTGGCCCAATACGCCCAGATCACCGAGCGTCAGACGAACCTCGTCTTCACCGGGACGGGGGTCACCGTCGCGCCGATCGACTGAATACATCCGATGAATAGCTTGCGCTGGGTCCCTTCCGCCTTCTAGATTCAGTTCCACCAGAAGGCTGAAAGGACCCAGCGCCCATGTCGCTTGCTCGCGCGCGCATCCTCGCGGTGGAGACCCACGACATCCGGTTTCCGACCTCGCGGGAGCACGACGGATCGGACGCGATGAATCCGGATCCGGACTACTCGGCGGCGTACGTGGTGCTGCGCACCGACGCCGTGGACGAACGGGGGGAGCCGCTGGCCGGGCACGGCTTCGCCTTCACGATAGGTCGGGGCAATGACGTGCAGGTCGCGGCGATCGACGCGCTGCGCGACCACGTGGTCGGCCGCGAGGTCGAGGAGCTGTGCGCGGACCCCGGCGTCATCAGCAGGGCGCTCGTCGGGGACAGCCAGCTGCGCTGGCTCGGCCCGGAGAAGGGCGTCATGCAGATGGCCATCGGCGCCGTCGTGAACGCGGTCTGGGACCTCGCCGCCAAGCGCGCGGGCAAGCCGGTCTGGCAGTTCCTCGCCGACGCCGACCCCGCGTGGCTGGTCTCCCAGATCGACTTCCGCTACATCGAGGACGCGCTCACCCCCGCCGAGGCGCTGGAACTGCTGCGCGCCGGAAAGGTCGGATCGGAGCAGCGCGCGGCCGCCCTGCGCGAGTCCGGCTACCCCGCGTACACCACGTCCCCCGGCTGGCTCGGCTACAGCGACGAGAAGCTGACCCGGCTCGCCAAGCAGGCCGTCGCCGAGGGCTTCACCCAGATCAAGCTGAAGGTCGGCGCGGACCTGCAGGACGACATCCGCCGCTTCCGGGCCGCGCGCGCCGCCGTCGGCGACGACCTGCGCATCGCCATCGACGCGAACCAGCGCTGGAACGTCCAGGAGGCCATCGACTGGGTGGGCGCCCTCGGCGAGTTCCAGCCGTACTGGATCGAGGAGCCCACCAGCCCCGACGACGTCCTCGGCCACGCCGCCGTCCGCCGCGCCGTGGCCCCCGTGAAGGTGGCGACCGGCGAGCACGTGCAGAACCGGATCATCTTCAAGCAGCTGCTCCAGGCCGGATCCATCGACATCCTCCAGCTCGACTCGGCGCGCGTGGCAGGCGTCAACGAGAACCTCGCGATCCTGCTGCTGGCGGCCAAGTTCGGGATCCCGGTCTGCCCGCACGCGGGCGGCGTAGGCCTCTGCGAACTGGTCCAGCACCTCTCGATGTTCGACTACGTCGCGCTCTCCGGCAGCATGCAGGACCGCGTCATCGAGTTCGTGGACCACCTGCACGAGCACTTCGCCGACCCGGTGCGGATCGACGGCGGCCGCTACCACGCCCCGAGCACCCCCGGCTTCTCAGCCGAAATGCACCCCGAATCCATCGCGACATTCCGCTTCCCCGACGGTACGTTCTGGCTCGAAGACCTGCGACAGCTGAACGAAGGAGTCACAGCGTGAGCAGCCTGGAACTGGCCGGCCTCAAGGCGGTCGTCACCGGCGGCGGATCCGGCATCGGCCTCGCCACCGCCCGGCTACTCGCCGAACGCGGAGCCACGGTCGCGATCCTCGACCTCGACCCGGCCGCCGCCCCCGACCCCAAGCTGGGCTTCGTCGCCGACGTCACCGACGACGCGTCCGTCCGGGAAGCCGTCGCGAACGCCGCCGACGCCCTCGGCGGCATCGACATCCTCGTCAACAACGCGGGCATCGGCGCCGCCGGAACCGTCGAGGACAACCCGGACGAGCAGTGGCACCGCGTCTACGACGTGAACGTCGTCGGCATCGTCCGGGTGACCCGCGCCGCCCTGCCGCACCTGCGCCGATCCGCGAACGCCGCCATCGTGAACACGGCAAGCATCGCCGCCGTGGCCGGACTCCCGCAGCGCGCCCTCTACAGCGCGACGAAGGGCGCCGTCTACGCACTCACCCTCGCCATGGCCACCGACCACCTGCGCGAAGGCATCCGCGTCAACTGCGTGCACCCCGGCACCGCCGACACCCCGTGGGTCGGCAGGCTCCTCGACGCCGCCGAGGACCCGGAAGCCGAGCGCAAGGCCCTGGAAGCCCGCCAACCGATGGGCCGCCTCGTCACCGCCGACGAAATCGCCGCCGCCATCGCCTACCTGGCGTCCCCGCTCGCGGCCTCCGTCACCGGCACCTCGCTGGCCGTGGACGGCGGCTTCACCGGCCTGCGCCCCCGCCCCGCCGCATGAAGCCCCCGCTCTCCCCGCTCGGCTTCGGCGCCGCCCCCATCGGCAACCTCTTCTCAGCCCTCGATGACGAGACCGCCCGCGCCGCCGTCGACGCCGCCTGGGACTCCGGCATCCGCTACTTCGACACCGCCCCGCACTACGGCCTGGGCCTGTCCGAACGCCGCCTCGGCGCGGCACTCGGCGAACGCCCCCGCGACGAATTCGTCCTCTCCACCAAGGTCGGCCGCATCCTCGACCCGGTTCCCGCCCCGGTGGCGGCCCGCGACGACCAGGGCTTCGACGTCCCCGCTCACCACGTACGCCGCTGGGACTTCACCGCCGACGGCGTGCGCCGCAGCATCGAGGAAAGCCTCGAACGCCTGGGCCTGGACCGCATCGACATCGCCTACCTGCACGACCCCGACGACCACGTCGAGCAGGCGCTCACCGAGGCGTACCCCGCGCTGGAGAAGCTGCGCGGCGAAGGCGTCCTGCGCGCGATCGGCGTCGGCATGAACCAGAGCGCCGTCCCCACGCGCTTCGTCAACGAGACAGACATCGACGTCGTCCTGCTCGCGGGCCGCTACACGCTCCTCGACCAGAGCGCCGCCGCCGACCTGCTCCCGGCCGCCGAGGCGCGCGGTGTGGCCGTCGTGCTCGGCGGGGTCTTCAACTCCGGCCTGCTCGCCGACCCGCGCGCCGCCGCCACGTACGACTACGTCCCCGCCCCGCCCGAACTCATCCGGCGCGCGCTCGACATCGAGGCCGTCTGCGCCGCGTACGACGTCCCGCTGCGCGCCGCCGCCCTGCAGTTCGGCCGAAGCACGTACCCCGCCGTGGCCAGCGCCCTCGTCGGCACCCGCGACGCCGAACAAGTGCGCGATTGCGCGGCGATGGCTGGGGTACCGATACCGGAGACGCTGTGGCGGGACCTGCGCGAGCGCGGTCTGCTCGCCGCTGGCGTCTGATGACAGGACAACGAAGTCTGACGTCAGAGGCGGTTCGAGATATGACGGCTACGCCCATCGTGGACGCCCACCACCACATGTGGGACCTGAAGATCCGCGCCCAGGAGTGGCTGCGCGCCCCCGAGCTCAAGCCGATCTGGCGCGACTTCCCCTTCGACGAGCTCGAGCCCGAGGCCCGCGCGATGGACGTCGAGAAGACGATCCTCGTCCAGGTCGCGCCGTCCACCGACGAGACCCGCGAATTCCTCGCCTTCGCCGCCTGCACCCCGCTGATCGGCGGCGTCGTCGGCTGGACGGATCTGCTCGCCGAGGACCCCGCCGGACAGCTCGAAGCCCTGCGCGCGGCCCCCGGCGGCCACATGCTCAGGGGCATCCGCCACCTCGTGCAGGACGAACCCGACCCCGACTGGCTCACCCGCATCGACGTCCAACGCGGCCTCCGCGCCATCGCCGACGCCGGCCTCCCCTACGACCTCCTCGTCCGCCCGCCCCAGGCCGCCGCCGCCCTAGAGGTAGTGCGCGCCATCCCCGAACTCACCTTCGTCCTGGACCACCTCGGCAAGCCCCCCATCTCCGACACCACCCGCTCCCACCCCGACCCCACCTGGGCCACCTGGCTCCGCAACCTCGCCGCCGAGCCCAACGTCGTCTGCAAGCTCTCCGGCCTCGTCACCGAAGCCGACTGGAACACCTGGACCGTCGCCGACCTCAAGCCCTACACCGACACCGCCATCGAAGCCTTCGGCCCCGACCGCCTCATGTTCGGCTCCGACTGGCCCGTCTGCCTCCTCGCCGGCACCTACCCCGAAGTCCTCGAGGCCGCCAAGACCCTCACCGACGACCTCACCCCCGACGACCGCGCCGCCCTCTTCGCCACCACCGCGACCAGGGTCTACAAGCTCTGACACACCTGGGCCCGGACTGGCAAAGAACGCCCGCTCCGCGACGGTAAAAATCAATCGCGCGCGGCCCTCAGCTCGGTCGGATTCCGTCGGCGGCCTGCGGTCGGGTGCCGGCCTGCGTCCCCAAAATCGCCGCTCCGCGACAGTCGCAATAAACCGCGCCCGGCTTCCAGCGCATTCGGCCACCGTCGGCGGCGTGCGTTCTTGGTGGCGGGTGTGGCGTGTGGGGTGGTGGGACAAAGATTGAGATTTTTTTTATTTT